>Ga0070707_100002562_pt1 | contig 17257 bp, 17 predicted proteins | sample KBSK5502metaG_FD_65468 | JGI IMG/M metagenome (GOLD analysis project Ga0070707, IMG submission 65468) | Corn, switchgrass and miscanthus rhizosphere microbial communities from Kellogg Biological Station, Michigan, USA - KBS K5-50-2 metaG | ecosystem: Host-associated > Plants > Roots >... | reverse complement strand
GAGCTGAATGCAAAGCTACCCGTGCTCGTGTGGGTCGGGCCGAACGGCGCGACCGCCGGCTCCGCAGGGGTCTGGATCGCACAGGCGGCCGACTTCCTGGGCATGGCACCACAGACGAACATCGGCTCATCGACGCCGATCGACTCGGGCGGCAGCAACATCGGCTCCGATCTCCGGCGCAAGCTCATCAACCACGAGGCAGCGACTCTGCGCGCGCTTGCCCAGAGCCACGGGCGCAATGTCCAGTGGGCCGACCGTGCCGTGCGCGTTGCCACGAACGCAACCGCTCCCGAGGCGTTGCGGATGCACGTCATCGACGCGATCGCCCCGACCTTGCCGTCACTCCTCCAGCAGGCGGACGGCGTGAAGACCAAGCCACGCGGCTACACGCTTCACCTCGCCGGCGCCGAGATTCGACACGTCCATCTCGGTTTCTTCACGCGGATCCTCAACACGCTGATCGATCCGAACATCCTGCCGCTGCTCTTCCTCGCGGGCCTCGCCGGGATCGGCTTCGAGATCTTTCATCCGGGGGTCGTCCTGCCCGGAGCGCTCGGCGCGGTCGCGCTCGTCACGGCGCTCTTCGGGTTCTCGGTCCTGCCGATCAGCTGGGGCGGCCTGCTCCTGATGCTCCTCGGTGTTGCTCTGCTCGTGGCAGACGTTCACGTGACGTCACACGGCGCACTCACCGTGGCCGGCCTGATCAGCCTCGCGGTGGGCTCGATCATGCTCTTCCAGAACGCCTCGGGCTTTCACACCTCGAAGCCGCTGGTGATCAGCATCGCCGTCGCGCTCGGGGCGGTCTGGGCCTTCGCGATCAGCAAGGCGGTGCAGGTGCGCCACAGGGCCGTCGAGGTTGGCCCGCAATTGATCGCCGGCTCCATCGGCGAGGTGCGCGACGACGGCCTCGTCTACGTCAACGGTGAGCTCTGGCAGGCCCGCACACCGAGTGGTGAGAAGCTCCGGCCCGGTGAACGAGTTCGCGTCGAGTCACTCGACGGCCTCGTCCTCACGGTTCATCCCGAAGGTACCTGAGCATCCCTTAGGATCCGGTTATGAGCGCCGCGCTGATCATCATCGCGATACTGATCCTCCTCGTCGTGTTGTTCCTCTTCTCGGCGATCAAGGTCGCGCGCGAATACGAACGGGGCATCATCTTCCGCCTGGGGCGACTGCTACCCGAGCCGAAAGGACCAGGACTGTTCCTGCTCATTCCGGTGGTGGATCGAATGGTCAAGGTCGACCTGCGCACGATCACACTGACGATCCCGCCGCAGGAAGTGATCACCAAGGACAACGTGCCGGTGCGCGTGAACGCCGTCGCGTATTTCCGGATCGTCGCGCCGAAGGATGCGATCGTGCAGATCGAGAACTTCATGGTCGCGACCTCGCAGATCGCGCAGACGACGTTGCGCTCGGTGCTCGGCCAGCACGTGCTCGACGAGCTCCTCTCGGAGCGGGAGAAGATCAACGGGATCCTGCAGGGGATCATCGACGAGTCGACAGCGCCCTGGGGCATCAAGGTGTCCATCGTCGAGGTGAAGGACGTCGAGATTCCCTCCTCGATGCAGCGCGCGATGGCGCGTCAGGCGGAAGCCGAGCGCGAGCGGCGTGCGAAGATCATCAACGCCGAGGGCGAGTTCCAGGCAGCCGAACGGCTCAAAGACGCGGCTGCAGTGATCGGGGAACAACCGGTCGCGTTGCAGCTGCGCTACCTGCAGACGCTGCTCGAGCTCGGCTCGTCACAGGCGACGACGATCGTGTTCCCGGTCGACCTGATCCGGCCCTTCCTGGAAAAGAAGGCCGGCGAGCCGGTCTGAGCGGCGAGCTCCGCCGCGATCCTGATTCAGGGCGCGTCGCGGTGATCGCACCTGGCCGGGCGAGGCGACCCGGCGCAGTCCGTCCAACGATCGATCCTCCGAGCCCGGACGAGCTGTCTTCGTGTCCGTTCTGCGCCGGCCACGAGGACATGACACCGCCGCAAACGCTCGTCCTCCCCGAGCAGGGCGATTGGAAGGTGCGAGTCGTCCCCAACCTCTACCCGGCGCTCGAGCGGCAGGAAGTGGTCGTCCACAGCACGCGGCACATCCGCTCGATCGCCGAGGCGGGCGACGACGAGCTCGAGCTGGTCGCCGAGGCTTGGCAACGGCGAGCCGCCGACGCGCCCGGGTTCGTCTTTCCGCTCCTGAACGAGGGCCGTGAGGCCGGGGCGAGCCTGCCGCACTCCCACTCGCAACTGGTGTGGCTCACGGAGCCGCCGGCGCTCCGGAGCCGCCCCCGCGCAGAGACGATCCTCGAGCGGAACGGCCTCGTCGCCGCGAGCCCGTGGGCGAGCCGCGTGCCCTACGAGACGGTGATCGCGCCGAGCGAACCCGACGACGATGCGCTGGCCGGCCCGTACCTGGCCTCCGCGCTCAAGCTTCTCGCGGAGCTCGTGCGCCGACTCCAGACGCTCGAGGGCCGTGTGCCGCTGAACGCGTGGATCGATCGGGGCGAGAACGACTGGAGCCTGGTGCTCTTCCCGCGGCTGAATGTCCTGGCAGGTCTCGAGCTCGGCGCGGGGATCTACGTCAATACCCTCGCGCCTGAAGAGGCAGCGGCTCGCCTGAGAACGGCGGCTGCCGACTGAAAACCCATCTCCGCTGCCGCCGACATGCGCGGCGGCAGCCCGCAAGCGCAAGGCGCTAGCGGTGGCCGCCGAAAATCATCATGCCGGCGCAGCCGGCGGATTTTCGGCGGATATTTCGGCGGATCGTTCGCGAAAGCGCCTGGCAGCGTCGATCGCTGCACCGAGGTTGAGGCCCTTGTCCTTCGCCTGCTTGATCAGCATGACCGTCTCGAGCGCATCGATGTCGTAGATGCGCTGCTTCTTTCCTTTGGTGGGAATCTGCGCCTTGTTCGTCCAGTAATCGAGCTGCATCTTGGAGATGCCTGCGATCTGGCAGACCTGGCCGAGATAGAGCTCCACCTTGCCCAGGTGCTCGGCGAGATCGATCGGCTCGAGAAGGTCCACTTGCCTGCTGACCACCATGTAGTCCTCGCCTTCGTGTCCGCTGGAACCCCTCATTTGAAAGGTATACCCCTCTTCTTCCCGATCTGGAAGGGGTCAATTGAAAAATCTCCCCCATCTGGGGTAGCGGCGGGAGGAGATTGCGCGGCGTGACCTAGGCCTGGGGTACGGCTTCGGGGCTGTTCGGGGCCTCGGTCTTGTCCTCCGCGGCCTCGACGACCGGCGCCAGGGTGGAGACATGCTCTCCCTCGCGCAGCCGCATCACGATGACGCCCTGGGTCGACCGTCCGGACCGCTTGATGTCGTCGACCCCCATCCTGATCACCGTGCCGCCGTCCGAGATGAGCATCACCTGGTAGCCGTCGCGGACCACTCGCGATCCCGCGAGCTGACCCTTCGCCTCGGTCAGCTGCACCGTCTTGACTCCGAGACCGCCGCGCCCCTTGACCGGGTAATCACGAACCGGGGTCCTCTTGCCGTAGCCGTTCTCGGTCACGACCAGGACGTCGGCGTCATCGTGGGCGATATTGACGGCGATCACCTCGTCCCCGCCGCGTAGCCGCATGCCTTGGACGCCGGACGCATCCCTGCCCATGGCCCGTACGTCCGTCTCGTGGAAGCGAATCGCCTGGCCTTTCCGCGACACCATCAGGATGTCGTCGGTTCCCGAGGCGTGCCGGACGCCGACGAGCTCGTCGCCCTCGCGCATCTTGATGGCGATGATCCCGTCGGAACGGAGCGGTGTGTTGTAGGCGGACATTCGCGTCTTCTTCACGACACCGTTCTTCGTCGCGAAAACGAGGTACTCGGCTTCCGTGAAGTCGCGTGTCTGCACGACAGCCCGCACCTGCTCGTCTTGCCGGAACGGAAGCAGGTTCTGAATCGCGCGGCCCTTCGACTGGCGCGAGCCGAGAGGCAACTCGTGCACCTTCAGCCGGTACACCTTGCCGACGTTCGTGAAGAAGAGGATGTAGTCGTGTGTCGATGCGACGAAGAGATGCTCGATGTAGTCCTCGTCCTTCAGATCCATGCCCATGACGCCGATGCCGCCGCGCCGCTGCTCGCGGTACGTCGTCACCGGTAGCCGCTTGATGTAGTTCGAGCGGGTGATCGCGATCACCATGTCCTCTTCCGCGATCAGGTCCTCGAGCTCCAGCTCGTCTTCCGCCTGGACGATCTCTGTGCGACGGTCGTCGGACTTGCCGTAGATCTCCTTGAGCTCGAGCAACTCCTCCTTGATCACGCCGTCGATTCGTGCTGGATCGCCGAGAATCGCGCGGAGCTCCGTGATCCGCTCCTGCAAATCGTTGAACTCGGCCTGGATCTCGTCGCGCGCGAGCTTCGTGAGCCGCGAGAGGCGCAGGTCGAGGATCGCCTGGGCCTGGATCTCGGACAGGTCGAAGTCGCGCATGAGGCCGGTGCGGGCAGCGTCCGTGTCGGCAGCGGCACGAATGAGCGCAATGACGGCGTCGATCGAATCGAGCGCCTTGAGGTAGCCCTCGAGAACGTGCGCGCGCTTCTCTGCCTGACGCAGCTCGTACTTGGAGCGGCGCGTGACGACCTCGCGCTGATAAACGAGGTAGTGCCGGATCAGCTCGAGCAGCGACAGTGTCTTCGGGACGCCGTCGACGAGCGCAACGGCGTTGTAGCCGAAGGTCGTTTGCAACGGCGTCAGCTTGAAGAGCTTGTTGAGTGCGACCTGCGGGACTGCCTCTCGCTTCAGCTCGACGTAGATGCGCATCCCGTCCTTGTCGGAGTGGTCCTGCAACGCGTCGTCCGAGAGCGGGACCTCGGTCAGCGTGCCGGCCTTGACGAGGTCCGCGATCTTCTCGATCACGCCGCCTTCGCCGGCCTTGCGGACGCCGTAGGGCAGCTCGGTGATGATGATTGCGCTCTTGCCGCCGCGAAGCTGCTCGATGTGAGCTCGTCCGCGGACCGAGATGCGTCCCCGGCCGGAGCGATACGCGTCGCGGATGCCGCCGCGACCGACGATCGAACCGCCGGTCGGGAAGTCGGGCCCCTTGATGTGCTGAGAGAGCCGCTCGACGTCGATCTCCGGATCCTCGATCATCGCGATGATCGCGTTGACGACCTCGCCGAGGTTGTGGGGCGGGATGTTCGTCGCCATCCCGACGGCGATGCCGGACGAGCCGTTGACGAGCAGATTCGGGAACCGCGCCGGCAGGACGGTCGGCTGGCGCCGCGACTCGTCGTAGTTCGGCTCGAAGTCGACCGTGTCCGCGTCGATGTCACGCAACAGCTCTGTCGCCATTCGTGACAATCGGCACTCGGTGTAGCGCATCGCACCAGCGGGATCGCCATCGACGGAACCGAAGTACCCCTGGCCGTCGATCAGCGGATAGCGCATCGAGAACGGCTGGGCGAGCCGCACGAGGGCGTCGTAGATCGCCGAGTCGCCGTGCGGGTGGTAGTTGCCCATCACGTCGCCGACGACGCGCGCCGACTTCCGCGTGGGCCGGTTCGGCTGCAAGCCGGCCTCGTGCATCGCGTAGAGAACGCGGCGGTGCACGGGCTTGAGACCGTCGCGGACGTCGGGCAACGCGCGGCTCACGATCACGCTCATCGCGTAGTCGAGGAAGCTCGTGCGGACTTCCTGGTCGAGCTCTCGCGTCTCGACGCGGCCGGCGCCCAGGGGTTCGTTGGTCAGATCAGACACGTATCACCGCTTAGACGTCCAGGTTTCGCACTTCGAGTGCGTTCTGCTCGATGAAGACCCGCCGCGGCTCGACCTCGTCGCCCATCAACCGCGAGAACCAGAGGTCGGCGGCAGCGGCGTCCTCGACGTCGACGCGAATCAGCATTCGGCGTGCGGGGTCCATCGTCGTCGCCCACAGCTCGGGCGCGTTCATCTCGCTGAGGCCCTTGAAACGCGTGATCTGCAGCCCGCTCTTCGCCAGCGTGATCGCGCCGTCACGCAGCTCTTCGAAGGTCAGCGCCTCCAAGCTCTGCTTGCCGTGTTTCAGCGAGAAGGGCGGCAGGCCGCCCACGATCTCCGCGAGCCGGCCGTAGGTCTTCCGCACACGGTCGTAGATCGGCGACGCAAACAGCTCCGCCGGCACGACGACGTTCTGCATCGCGCTGGTCTCGATCTCGATCACCTGGATCCGCAGCGCTTCCGCGCCGGCCTCCGGCTGCAGGGTGTAGCCGTTCGCGGCCGCGGCATCGATCGCCGTCGCGGCCTCGGCAGGAGTGGACGCATCGCTCTCGACGAGGCGATGCGAGAGAACGAAGTCCGCGGCCTGTGGCCCGAAGTCCGCACGTAGACGGGCCGCCCAGCCCTGGTACTCCGTGAGCGTGCGCGCGAACCTGCCGTACCGGGTCGGAGTCAGCTTGACCTCGACGCCGCCGCGCGCCTGGATCTCGAGATCGCCGAAGCGTTCGCGCACGAGCAACTCTTCGAGCTGCGAGTCCTTCTCGAGGTAGTTCGACTGGTTGCCGAAGCGGGCGAGGTAGAGCGGTGGTACTGCGATGTACACGTGTCCGCGCTCGAAGAGCTCCGGCATGTGGCGATACAGGAACGTGAGCACGAGCGTTCGGATGTGAGCACCGTCGACGTCGGCGTCGGTCATGACGATGACGCGGTTGTAACGCAGCTTGGCGATGTCGAACTCCTCGCCGATGCCCGTGCCGATCACCTGGACGAGCAGCTGCACCTCGGAGTTGGAGAGGACCTTGTCGATCCGGTTCTTCTCCGAATTGATGATCTTGCCGCGCAACGGCAGGATCGCCTGGTTCGACTTGTCGCGCGCGTCCTTCGCGGCGCCGCCCGCCGAGTTGCCCTCGACGATGAACATCTCCGCTAGCTCGGGATCGCGGACCTGGCAGTCGGCGAACTTCTTCGCGATCTCGCCGCCGAAGGCGCCTTTGCGGCGGGTCAGGTCGCGCGCCTTGCGCGCCGCCTGACGAGCCCGGGCAGCCGAGATCGCCTTCTGGATGATCTGCTTGGCGTCGGTCGGGTTCTCTTCGAGGAACTCTGAGAGCCGCGCGTTGACGCTCGACTCGACGAATCCCTTCACCCACGGGTTGCCGAGCTTCGTCTTCGTCTGACCTTCGAACTGCGGATCCTGCAACTTCACCGAGACGACCGCGGCAAGCCCCTCGCGCACGTCCTCGCCCTCGAGGTTGTCCTCCTTCTCCTTGAGCAAGCCGAGATCGCGGGCCACCTTGTTCAGCGTGCGCGTGAGCGCCGCGTTGAACCCCGAGAGGTGGGAGCCGCCCTCGTGCGTATTGATGTTGTTGGCGAACGTGTAGACCGACTCCTGATACGACGCGTTCCACTGCATCGCGACCTCGACCTTGCCCTGCTCGTTCTCGCCTTCGAAATACGCGATGCTCTTGTGGATCGAATCCTTGGCGCCGTTGACATGCGCGACGAAGTCTCGGATCCCACCTTCGTAGTGGAACTCGGTCACCTCGCCGCCGGCGCGCTCGTCGGTCAGGACGATTCGCAGCCCACGCGTGAGGAACGCCGTCTCGCGTAGCCGCTGCTGCAGCGTCTCGGCCGAGAGCTCGAGCTCCTCGAAAACCTCCGCGTCGGGCAGGAACGAAATGGTCGTACCGGTGTCGTTCTTCTCGACCCGACCGACCACGGCCAGGTCGGCATTGGGCACGCCGCGCGTGAATTCCTGTCGATAGAGCTTTCCGTCCCGCCGTACTTCGGCGATCAGCCATTCCGAGAGAGCGTTGACGACGGACACGCCGACGCCGTGCAATCCGCCGGAGACCTTGTACGGCGAACCGTCCGCGCCGAACTTCCCGCCCGCGTGCAACTTGGTCAGCACGACGGTCAGCGCAGAGGTCCCCTGCTCCTCCATCTGGTCGACGGGGATGCCCGAACCGTTGTCCCGGACCGTCACGGAGTTGTCCGGATGGAGGGTCACCTCGATCCGGTCGTTCCGCCCGGCGAGGGCCTCGTCGACGCTGTTGTCGACGACCTCGTAGACGAGATGGTGGAGGCCGCGAGGGCCGGTCGAACCGATGTACATGCCCGGGCGTAGGCGCACCGGCTCGAGGCCCTCGAGCACGGTGATGTCCTTGGCGGTATAGGTGGCTTCAGTCATGAAAAAAGCCCTGCAAATTCCCTACTTGCGGGCGCTCTGAATTCTAGCAAAACGAGCGGTCGTTATCGGCGTGAGCAAGGCTTGCCGCAGCCGCTTTTGCCACCACTTTGCGGAGCTCTTCGTCACGAATCACTCGAGTGAGTGACGCGGCTTTCGCAACGTGTTCCGGAGTCGGCTCCGGAGGCCGTGCACGGGCCTGTTCCGGAAGGACCAGTGCAGGCTCCGGCAGGGGTCCCGGAGCGAACGCCAGCCGGCGCGGTGCAGCATCCCCGAGGCGCCCGCGAATCTCATCTGCGCGCGTCGTCAGCTCGAACGCCCAGATCGAATCCTGCGTGTGCACATGCAGCGTTCCCTCACGCGCGAGACGCGCCGGCCATGCGTTCCGCGCGATCTCGGGTCCAACCGCTTCGGGCCACGCCTCGATCAGGGGCGCCATCCCCGATGCCGGGCCGAACCGGCCGAGCTCGCGCTCTACGTCCGCGCCGACACGATCCATCAGGCCGCCCTGACACTCCCCGGAACGACCTCGAGGAGCTGGGCTGCGGCAACCGGAAGCGCGGATGCCTCGGTCGCGGTGATCAACGTCTGGCCCGTTCCGAGCACCCGCTCGGCGAGAACACGGCGGCGGTTCGGGTCGAGCTCGGAGAGCACGTCGTCGAGCAGCAGGAGCGGCGCGAAACCACGGCGGTCGGCGATCAGCGTTGCCTCTGCAAGCAACAGCGCCAGCACGGCCAGACGCTGTTCTCCTTGAGAGCCGAAACTCCGTAGGTCGCGGGCGCCGCTCGTGAGGAGGATGTCGTCCAGGTGCGGGCCGAGGCCCGTCGCGCCCCGCTCGAGATCGCGTTCGAGGCGGGCCTCGAGCGCCGCGGTCGTCGGAGGCTCGCCCTCGTAGGTCATGCGGGCGGACGGCAGCCCGAGCTCATCCGCGCGTTCGGCGAACCCCGGCGCGATCCCGGCGACGGCTTCGGTGCGCGCTTCCACGAGCTTGGTGCCAAGGCCGGCGACCTGCTCGGTCCACGGAGCGATTGCGTCACCCGACGAATAGCCCGACGCTGCCCGGCGTAGGGCCGCGTTGCGCTGTGCAACGGCCGCGGCGTACTCGACCGAGAGCGACGCGCGCGCAGGCGCGAGCCGCCCGAGCACGCGGTCGAAGTACGCACGGCGAACCGCCGGGCCGCCCTTGACGACGGCGAGGCGGTCCGGTGTGAAAACGAGCGTCGCGATCTCGGACCGCAATTGCTCCGCCGCACGAAGCGGAGCGCCGTTCAGCCTGGCCCGCTTTCCCTCGCCGAGCTCGACCGTCACTTCCACCTCGACGTTCGCTTCGCCGCGAAGGCCTCTGAGCGCGATTCGTCCCGCTTGCTCGCCGAAGCGCACGAGCTGCGCGTCGGCCCGCGTGCGAGGCGAGAACCCTTGCGTGCCGACGTGCAGCGACTCGAGCAGGTTCGTCTTCCCTGCGCCGTTGGCACCAACTACGAGCACGAGGCCGGGCTCGAGGTCAAGGTCGAGGCGAGCGTACGACCTGATGTTCCTGAGAGAAACCGACTGAATGATCAGCCAGGCAGCCTGATGGGCATGATCAGGTAGGTCGGGTCGTCGGCGCCGCCCTCGATGACTGCCGGCCTCAGCGGCGAGATCAGGCGCAGCCGGATCTCGTCTTCCGCCATCGTCTCGATGCCCTCACGGAGAAATTCGGCGTTGAAGCCGATCTCGAGCGGATCGCCCGCAAACTGCACGGGCAACGACTCCTTGGCCTCGCCCACGTCCTGCGTGCGGGCAAACACGGTCAGCTCTCCTTCTGCGAAGCGCAACTGGATCGGCGACGTACGCTGCACCATCACGCCGACGCGACGAACCACGTCGAGCAACTCGTTTCGCGGCAGGGTCACGTCGTGCTCGAATGCCTCCGGAAGAAGCTGCTTGTAGTTCGGGAACTGCCCGTCGATGCGACGAGTCGTCAACCAGACGTCGTCTGCCGCAAAGACGACCTGGTTCTCGTGCACGCCGAGCTCGACGCTCTCGCCGGCCTGCGCGATGCGGCTGAGCTCACCGAGAGCCCGGGCCGGAATGATCGCCTCGAGCTCGGGCACCTCACCGGTCAACGCGGTCTCCTTCACCGACAGGCGGTACGAGTCCGTCGCAGCCATAACGAGCTTGCCGGCCTCGAAGCGAACGAGGATCCCGGTCAGCACCGGCCGCGACTCGTCGCGCGACGCAGAGCGAGCGACTCGGGACACGGTGTCGAGCAGCGACTCGCGATCCACCGTGAACGTGCCGACCGCGTCCAGGTCAGGTAGTCGCGGAAAATCGTCTGCGGCGTACGTGTGGAGTGTCGACGTCGACGGCCCGGACGTCACGTGCACGACGCTCTCTTCGGCTCGATGCTCGATCGTGACCTCGTTGTCCGGAAGGAGCCGCACCAGGTCGACGAGCAAGCGGCCCGGCACGACAACCGAGCCTTCTCCGTCGATCTGCGCTTCGAGTGACGATCGCAGCGACAGCTCCATGTCGGTCGCCGCAAGGTGGAGCCGGCCGGCCTCGGCGCGAAGCAACACGCCCGAGAGGATCTGAACACTTGCTCGGGTCGAAACCGCTCGAGCCACGGTGCCGAGCTTCTGCGCGAGCTCATCGCGTTGAGTGACGACTTTCATCCCCGTCCCTATTACGGTGTTGGTTTCAATCATTTAAAACCTCGTTGTAGTCATAGGGGGTGTGAGGACCGGGGAGGAGGCCCCTCTTGCCCCTGGTTGAGCCATTCTTGCAGGGGATGCAGATGGTGGACAGTCTGGGCTTCTCAACAGGCGCGGACACTCAGCGCACCTGCTTCACACGTGCGGTCAATTCCTGCACAAGGTTGTAGACAGATCTGTCCTCACGGATGAGGCGAGCGATCTTGGACGTCGCGTGGATGACGGTCGTGTGGTCGCGACCTCCGAATTCCTTCCCGATCTTCGGGAGCGACGAGTCGGTGAGCTCGCGTGAGAGATACATCGCGACCTGTCGCGGGTAGACGATGTTCTGCGACCGCTTCTCCCCGCAGAGCTCGTCCATCGTCAGCTGGAAGCGTTCGGAGACGAGCTCCTGGATCCGCTGAATCGAGACCTCCGCCGCCTCACCCTGGGGGAAGACGTCCTTGAGCACGTCTTCGGCGAGCTCCACCGAGAGCGCGCGGCCGGTGAGCGACGAGAACGCGACGACCCGTGTGAGCGCGCCCTCGAGCTCGCGGATGTTGGTGGAGATGCGAGAAGCGATGAAGGACAGCACTTGTGGGTCGGGCACGTTGATCCCGTCCGTCTTGACCTTCTTGCGGAGAATCGCGATCCGCGTCTCCAGGTCGGGCGGCTGGACGTCCGTGATCAGCCCCCACTCGAAGCGGGAACGCAGCCGCTCCTCGAGGGTCGCAATGTCTCGCGGTGGCCGGTCGGACGACATCACGATCTGCGAGCCTGCTTCGTAGAGGGAGTTGAAGGTGTGGAAGAACTCCTCCTGGATCCGCTCCTTGTGCTCGAAGAACTGGACGTCGTCGACCAGCAGGAGGTCGTACGTGCGGTAGCGCTGCTTGAATCCCTCGATGCGCTTGTCGCGCAGCGAGTTGATGAAGTCGTTCATGAAGGTCTCGCTGGTGACATACCGGACGGAGAGGTCGCTCGAATGCTCCGCGACATACTGGGCGATCGCCTGCATCAAGTGCGTCTTGCCCAGCCCGGTCCCGCCGTAGATGAAAAGCGGGTTGTAGGCCTGCGCCGGCGCCTCCGCGACGGCCAGCGCCGCGGCGTGCGCAAAGCGGTTGGACGACCCGATCACGAAGAGGTCGAACGTGTACTTCGGGTTCATCCCGGAGTCCACGGCGCCCCCTGTGCGGCCCTTCGGCGCTTCGGCCGGGGCGGGTGTGTCGGCCGGGACCCTCTCCGTCACGGAGAGCGCGACCCGGCGCTCCTGGCCGGTGACGTCGCGGACGGCAGCGCCGATCAGGCCGAGGAAATGCCCCTCGATCCACTCGCGTGTGAAGTCATTCGGGACGCCCAGGACGAAGGCGTCGTCCGAGAGGTCTGCTCCTTCGGCTTCCGCGAACCACGTGCGGTACGTGGTCTCGTTGAGGGCCCCCTTGAGCCGACCGGCGACCTCGTTCCACAGGCTCTCCGCAGTCAGCTCAATTGGGCGATCCACGCCGCGGTACCACTCCTCTCCGGCTCGGGGAAGCGGCGAGCATAGCAGCGTCCTCGAGTGCCTACAATGGTGGAAACTGGGGATGAAATCATTGAGATTTGCAGCACTTTTCCTGACTCCACACGACTCTCCACACCTGTGGATCAAGTCTGACAGTTGGTCACATTTGGAGGCACTTCGCACGTGACCAGCTGTGGATAACTCTGTGTACCAACGCTCCTCTATACTGGCCCGCCACGCTCCTCTTTGGAGCACTTTCCTCCTTCTTCGACCTCGTGAAACGGACCTACCAGCCCAACGTGCGCCGGCGGAAGCGCAAGCACGGCTTTCGTGCGCGCATGGCGACGCGTGCCGGCCGCGCGATCCTGAAACGCCGCCGCGCAAAGGGCCGGAAGCGTCTCTCCGCGTAGAGCAGCGGCATCCAGTGCAACGCCGGAACCGCCTGTCTCGCTCGCGAGACTTCGACGCTGTCTATCGTCAGGGGCGCTCGACCTCGACGAGATTCCTCGTTCTCTACTGGTTCGAGCGTGAAGAGGAGCCCGGCGAGCCGAGGCTCGGGTTGGCGGTCCCGCGAGCGACCGGAAATGCCGTCGCGCGCAACCGGATCAAGCGCCAGTTGCGCGAGGTCTGGCGGGCCCGCCTGGAGCGGGTTCCGGCCGGCCGGGACTATGTCTTGATCGCCAAGCCCGGCCTGGCAGAAGCGGCGGCCGCGAACGGCTTCGACTGGCTCGCGGAGCGGGTCGACGAAGTGCTCACGAAGGCAGCCGCATGAGGTACGTGGGCATCGCCGCGGTGTGGGCGTACCGCTTCACGCTCGCTCCGTTCCTGGGAGTCGGGCAGTGCAAGTACCACCCTTCCTGCTCCCAGTATGCGATCGATGCGTACAAGGAATTCGGGTTCTTCAAGGGAACCGTGCTCGCCGGCTGGCGCCTGCTCCGGTGTAACCCCTGGAGCCGCGGCGGTGTCGACTACGCTCGTGACCAGAAGGTCTTCAAGTGATCGTCGCGAGCATCCTCACCCCACTCGAGGACCTGCTTCGGCACATCCTCAACGCCCTCCATTCGCTCGGTCTGCCCTGGGCCTGGTCGATCGTCGGGCTCACGATCATCGTGCGGATGCTGCTCGTTCCGCTGACCGTGAAGCAGATCCATTCGATGCAGAACATGCAGGCGCACGCGCCGCAGATGAAGGAGATCCAGCGGAAGTACAAGGGCGACCGGGCGAAGCTCAACGAGGAGCTGATGAAGTTCTACAAGGAGAACAACATCAACCCGGCTGCATCGTGCTTGCCGCTGGTCGCACAGCTGCCCGTTTTCATCGGGCTCTTCTACACCCTCCGCCACTTCGCGAAGCACCCGCCGCCGGGCGATCTCTCCTGGCTGCACTTCGTCCCGAACATCGCCAAGCATGCGAACAGCCACTGGTCGGGCTACGTCTTGCTGACGATCTACGTGCTCAGCCAGGTGGCGTCGACGTACTTCATGTCCGGGACGATGCAGAAGTCGCAGCGCTATCTGATGATGGGGCTGCCGATCGTCTTCATTCCGTTCATCCTCAGGTTCCCGACCGGTCTCGTCCTCTACTGGATGACCACGAACCTGTGGACGGTGGGGCAAGGGCTGATCACGCGCCGCCTGATGCCGAAGGTCGGCCCGCCGTCCGGGCCCTCGGCGTCTGGGCCGAAGCGGTCTTCCCGCACTCCGCCCAAGCAGCCGGCGCCGCCTGACGGTGGGGCGCCGACCGCGGAAGCGCCGGCTCAGAAGCCGAGCAACGGTCCGCCACGCCGCGTCAAGCGGAAGAAGAAGGCGCGCCGCTGACGATGGAAACGCAGGAGATCTCGGTCGAGGCAACCGGCGAGACGGTCGGCGAGGCCAAGTGGGCCGCGCTGCGAGAGCTCGAGAAGCAGCACCCGGGTGTGGACAAGTCGGCCGTGCATTTCCAGGTGGTCACCGAAGGCGAGCGGGGCTTGCTCGGTGTCGGCTTCGCGCCGGCAAAGGTGGTGGCGAGCGTCTCTGCGCACGCAGTCGCAGCAGAGCCCGCCGACGAATCCGAGCTCGCCGCGGAGGCCCGTGCGCTCGTGACGCGGATCGTGGACGGGATCGGCGTAACCGGCCGGATCGACGTCGAGGAGGACGACGAGCTGATCACGGTCTCCTGTTCCGGGTCCGATCTCGGCATGCTGATCGGGCGCCACGGACAAACGATCGACGCCGTCCAGTACCTCGCGAACGCGGTCATGTGGCGGCACCATCCCGACGACCGCAAGGAGGTCGTCGTGGATGCCGCGGGCTATCGCGAGCGCCGACGCGCCGCGCTCGAGGCGCTGGCCGTGCGCTCCGCGGAGCGCGCGTTGTCGGATCACGAGCCGATCGAGCTCGAACCGATGACGGCCGTCGAGCGCAAGGTCGTGCATCTGCGTCTCAAGGAGTTCGACGGCGTCGAGACGACGAGCGAGGGCACCGAGCCCAACAGATTCGTCGTTGTCCGTCCCGTTGCTTGACGACTGGCTTCGAGCTCTCGTCGCGACGCCGGGTCTGACCGGAATCGACAATGTCGAGGAGGCTCGCAGGGCGCTGTTGGAGGACTCGCTGCGCGGTGTGGACGTCGTCTTGCGGTTCGAGGGGCCGGTCGTCGACGTCGGCTCGGGCGGCGGCGTGCCCGGCATCCCGCTGGCGGCGCAGCTGCCGGAGCGTGAGGTGACGCTGCTCGAAGCGATCGGTCGCAAGTGCGACTTCCTGCGCGAGTGGGCGCCGCCGAACGCGACCGTGGTGCAAGGGCGTGCGGAGGAGCAGGAGCCGGATGTCTACGGAGTCGCCGTCGCGAAGGCACTGGCGAAACCTCCGACCGCAACCGAATGGTGTTTGCCACTGGTCCGAACCGGCGGCGCGGTGGTTCTCTGGGTGGGGCCGACCGTCGATGCGGAACGCGTGGCTCGCGTTGCCGGTCAGGTCGGCGGCGAGCTTGCGGAATCCCGCGACGGCCTCCTGGTGCTGCGCAAAGTCCGACCGACGCCGGTGGGCTTTCCTCGCCGAACGGGAGTCGCGAGTAAGCGTCCGTTGCGCTGAGTACTCTGGCGAGGTGGCGAAGGTCTACGCGCTGGCGAACCAGAAGGGCGGCGTCGGCAAGACGACGACCGCGATCAACCTCGCCGCGTGCCTCGCGGAAGCGGGTGAGCCGGCCCTCGTCATCGACCTCGATCCGCAGGCGAACGCCACCTCGGGGTTGGGTGAGCGTGCGAACGGAACGTCGACGTACGACCTGCTCGACGGAGTGCCGCTCCGGGAGCTCGCGAAGCCGACGAAGTTCCCAAACCTCCATCTGATCCCGGCGAAGCCCGACCTCGCCGGCGCGACGGTCGAGCTGACGAGGCACACCGACGGGGAGACCTATCTTCGTCAGGCGCTTGCTGCGGACATCGACCGGTACTCGTTCGTCTTTCTCGATTGCCCACCGTCGTTCGGGCCGCTGACGGTGAATGCGCTCGCGGCGGCCGACCGGGTGCTGATCCCGGTCCAGGCAGAGTACTACGCCCTCGAGGGGCTCTCCCAGCTCGTGCAGTCCATCAACCTCGTGAAGGCGCGGCTGAATCCGCGCCTCGCGGTTGGAGGCGTCCTGCTCACCATGGTCGACGGGCGAACGCGTCTCTCCGCAGACGTCGAAGCCGAAGTGCGGAAGCACTTCGGGGAGCTGGTCTTCACGCAGACGGTCCCGCGCTCCGTGCGGCTCGCGGAGGCGCCGAGTCACGGCTTGCCTGCAATCGCGTACGACCGCCGCTCTCGCGGCGCGGACGCCTACTGGAAGGTGGCGATGGAGCTTGTCGAGCGTGCCTGAACGACGGGGCCTCGGCCGAGGCCTCGAAGTCCTGCTGGGCGGAGCGACGGCAAACGAGCTCGCCGAGCTTCCGGTCGACGCGATTCATCCGAACCCGCGGCAGCCGCGGCGCCGCTTCGATTCGGACGCCGGTGCAGGTCTCGCAGACTCGGTGCGCGCGCAGGGCGTCGTGCAGCCGGTGCTCGTTCGTCCCCGGGCGGCCGGTGGTTATGAGCTGATCGCCGGTGAGCGCCGCTGGCGGGCAGCGCGTGACGCGAAGCTGAAGACGGTCCCGGCGGTCGTGCGAGAAGCCGACGACCGCGACACGCTCCTCCTCGGCCTCGTCGAGAACGTCGCCCGCGAGGATCTTTCGCCGATCGAGGAAGCGCGCGCGTTCGCGGTCGTCCTCGACGAGTTCGGCCTCTCGCTCGGTGAGCTCGCAGAGCGGGTCGGAAAGTCGAAGCCCGCCGTGTCGAACCGTGTGCGGCTGCTCGAATTGCCCGAGGACGTCCTGAAGATGGTCGAGCGGGGCCAGCTGACGGAAGGTCATGCCCGGGCGGTTCTGGCAGTGCCGGACCACGACGGCCGGCGCGCGCTGGCACGGAAGATCGTTCAGAAGGGCATGTCGGTCCGGGCCGCGGAGCGGGCTGCTCGCTGGGCCGGCGCCAAGACGAAGCAGCGGCGCCAGACGACGAAGCTCGATCCGGCTCTCGTCGCCCGCGCCAAGACGGCGGCCGATCGAGTCACCGGTTTCTCCAGCCGAATCGTGTCGAATCGTCTAGAAATCTCGTTCGTCGACGAATCCGAGCTCGAAGAGCTCGCCGAAGCCCTGGAGCGAGCCGCGAAGTAGCCGTATCCCGTTGGACGTCTGCCTCGTTCAACGGTTGACATGCTCGGACTGTGGCTGAGCGACATGGAGTCGCTCGAGGCGATCTCCCAAGACGACGAGGCGAAACAGATCTTCCTGCGCATGGCCGCCATGTCGCGGGAGGGCCAGATGAAGAGCTTCCTGAACGAGGTGGCCCGCGACGAGGACCTCGACGACGAGACGAAAGGCACCCTGAAAGAGCTCGCCGAGGACGGCACCTTCCTGCTGGTGGTGGAGGACTACCTCCAGCGCACAACTGTCTTGCACTAGAGGGAACTCGAGGTCCAGCTTGTAGCCGCGCTCGACCTGCGCGAGCGCGGC
>Ga0070707_100002559_pt1 | contig 17274 bp, 5 predicted proteins | sample KBSK5502metaG_FD_65468 | JGI IMG/M metagenome (GOLD analysis project Ga0070707, IMG submission 65468) | Corn, switchgrass and miscanthus rhizosphere microbial communities from Kellogg Biological Station, Michigan, USA - KBS K5-50-2 metaG | ecosystem: Host-associated > Plants > Roots >... | reverse complement strand
AGAGCGGAACTCAGCCTGCCGAGCTTATAAAGGAAAAAGAAAGAGCGGGAAGCATAAAATTGCCGCAGGCTTTTGGAAGGAAAAGGCTGCCAAAGCGGCAAAGTTATCCTTCAAGTCACACCATGGACCGCGGACGACGCCGATGCCGCGGATGTGCGCGGATCAATCACCAAGCATGATCCGCGTTGATCCGCCTGATCCGCGTCATCCGCGGCCCGTCTCTTTCCCTCCGGACGCAAACTCAGAAGACGTACTTGAGCGCGAACTGGACCTGCCGCGAGTTGAGCGAGGTGTTGACGGAGCGGCCAAAGCTGGGCGCTTCGAGGATGCGCACCGGGACGCCGAAATGCGTCCGGTTCATGAGATTGAAGGCCTCGACGCGCAGCACCAGGTCTTGGCCTTCTTTCACGCGGAAGTTCTTGATCAGCGTGAAGTCGGTATTGACAATCCCAGTGGCGCGGAAGGTATTACGGCCAACGCGCCCATTCTGTCCCGGCGGGGCCAACACCCCTTGCCTCAGCAAGTCTCCGAGCGAGGCAGTCAATCTCAACTTCTCCTGCCGACTATCAATCAAGCTAATCCCGCTGAGCGAATCGAGCCGATCCGTCAGATTACCATCGCCGTTCGCATCGAAGCTCGTGTTGACCGTGAACGGCTGCCCGGTCTGGTAAGTCGAGATCGAAGCGAATTGCCAGCCGCCGAGTAAGACTCTTTTGGCTCCGTGTGCGTCGTTGAAGCGGCTGATGAAGGGGACGTTGGAGATCGAACTCCAGACGAAGCGGTGGCGGATGTCGAAGTTCGCGTTCCCACGCTCGGCCCGCAGGTTGCGGTCGTCCTGCGGCAGGGCGAAGGCTCCGGCGAGGTCGAAGACGTCCGAGACATCATCAATCGCGTGCGACCAAGTGTAGGCCGCCGTGATCTGCCGCCCGCCCGAAAAGCGCTTGGTTACGCTCGCCTGGAAAGCGTGATAGGTCGAGTTGGCCGACGAGTCGAAGATTGTATAGGCGCCGAGAGCCGGGTTGGGGCGCGTCAGCGTGGTTAGATTGCTCAGCGCCAGCGGCGGCAGAGCGAGGGCCGCCGGCAGGGCATTGGCGGTGCCAAGTGTGACGCCCAGCGGATCGACCGGGAAGGTCAGCGAGTTCGGCCCGCCGTTCGGCGTGCGGAAGCGCGTCAGCTTCAGCCCGCGCGAGCCGACGTAGGCCAGGTTGACCAGATAATCCTTGAATAACTCGCGCTCGACTTGGAGATTGAAGTGCAAGGCATAAGGCGAGCGCAGGTGGCGGTCAGGCAGCGTGAAAGCCAAGCCGCCGCCCGACGGGATATTCACCCCCGCGAGGTTGGCTGAGGCGGTGAAGAGCAGGCCCAAGAGCGCTTGCAACGAACCGGGCGGGACACCGATGACATTCAACGTGTTGACCTGAGTCAGAAAGCCGCGTGTGAACTGGTTGAGATCGTTATTATTGATGCTCGTGGCCCCGATGAAGAATTGGTTGGGAATCCGGAAGATGCCCCCCTGCTCCGCTGGCTGGAAAAAAGCGTCCCTGGCGAAATAGAAGGTGTTCGCATCCAGATTGACCGGCACAAAGGTCGGAAAGACGTTGCGCGATTGGCTGACGACGCTCCCGAGCGTGACATCGTAGTAGACACCCACCCCGCCGCGCACCGCCGTCTTGCCCGCCTGGGTGGCGCTTGAGGCAAATGGGTCCCAAGCAAAACTGAGGTGCGGCCCGAAGTTGTTCCGGTCCGGCTCATAAATCTCCTGACGCCCGCCCAGGAACCCCCTCAGCGCGGCGAGCGGGCCATTCGGGGCGTTGAGAGCCGCGACCAACGGCGGCGTGTTAATAAACACCCGGAGAGGGTTAACATTCGCACTCAAGGGGACAGCGTCAAAAATAAAGAACTGGCTCAGCGCCTGGTTGGCGGCCGGCAGGCCAGCGAGGCTGAAGGTATTCTCGATCCGCCTGTTCACCTCCTGCGGCACGGTGTTGTATTCGTAGCGCAGGCCGTAGTCGAGCGTCAGCCCCGGCCGGACGCGCCAGTTGCCGTTAAAGAAGAAGTTGTATTGCCAGAAGCGCAAGCCGATGGTCGAGTCGGGCGTCCCGATCGAGAGGGACTGGAAAATGTTGGTCGGGAGGCCGAGCGAGGCGAGATCGGTGCCACTGAAGAAGCCGGGCGTCGGGCTATTGCGGGTAAAATCCCTGATCGGGATCTGCACCGGGAAAAACTGACTGCTCGTCACGTCCAACGTCCCGCCGAAAGTAACCTGCGGGCGGAAATTGCGATTGAGAAAACTATTGAGTTGGGTGCGCCGCAGGTCGGCCCCCAATTTGAGCGTGTGATGGCCATGCAGAATGGTCAGGTTGTCGGCGATCTGATAGGTGTTGTTGGTGCGCGCCTGGGGGAAGAGTGAGACATCCAACCCGACCGGGCTAAACGGGGTCACGATCACCTGCCCGACAGGACCCAGGCCGTCCTCAGCCACAAAGTTGGCGACATTACTAAATGTCACGTAGCACCCGAAGCAAGAGCGGATGGAGGAATTGGTATTGTTGGGGAAACTTTCATTGAACAGCGCCCGCGCGTTGAGCAGGAACGGGCTGTTGAGCGGGTCGTTGGGCAAGAACTTTGAAGGGCGCAGAAACGGCTTGCCGGTTTCATCCCGAAGCGGATCGCGCAACGCATTGAAGCGGAGGCGGGTGCGCCCATAGCTGCCACGAAGTTGGTTGGCGAGGCTCGCCGAGAGCTGGCTGTTGAGCAGGAGCGACAAATTCTGCGTCCGCACCCGCGGCTCAATCCCGGAGAAGATCGCGCCCCCGACGGCGGACACTTGCCGCCGGTCGTTAGTGAAGTTATAACGGCCGGCGAGGCTGTGCGTCCGGTTCGGCCCGAAGAGCTTGAAGTTGTGATCCAGCTTGAGCGAGAAGATCGTGCCCTCGGCGTCAGCGGGCAGCACCTCGGTGAAGGTGTTCTCGCCGTACGGCCCGATGGGATTGTTCGGAAAGGGGAAGAGCGAGAAGAGATAATCGCCAGCGAAGAAAGTCGGCTTAAAGGAAGCCTGATCTCTCCGCGCGATGAAACCAGTAGCGCCGAAATTGAGGAGGCCGCGCTGCGCGACCGTGGGCACGGCGAAGTGTGTCTCTTGCCGTGCCTTGATGTCCTGCCGCTCAAGTGAGCCGAAGAAGAAGGTCTTGGTGGGGTTGTCAGAGCCGAGCGGGCCGAAGTACTTCTTCGAGATTGGGACCCCGAGGGCGATTCCGCCCTGGTTGCGCCGATACGGGTCCCGGCCCTCAGAAGGGTTCGGCTGGACCACCGGCACCCCGTCGATGGTCACGGGGAAGTCCCGGGTGGTGCCATCGCTGAACCTGGCGCGTGCCATCAGCGGGTAGCTCTGCGCTTTGTCCGAAGTGTAATCAAAGAAGTTTCGCGCGTTGAGCGCGTTGTGATTGAAGAAGTCGTAGAAAGCGCCATGAATCTGATTGGCGCCTGACCGTGACACGGCATTGACTTGTGAACCGAGATTGCGGCCCATCCCGGCATCCCAGACCTGAGTCGAGACCTGAAAGTCTTGGACGCTCTCGATGCTTTGCGGCACGAGCGAGACAAACCCCTGCCGCCGCACACCCACATCTTCATCATTATTGTCTGACCCATCAACGGTGAAGTTGTTGGAGCGTGCGCGTTGGCCGTTGACCGAGAATTGCCCGGCGCTGCCGATGCCCGCGCCAAGGCCCGGTCCCACGATATTACCGATCGGCTGAGGCGGTAACGCTACGCCCGGCAGTAAAAGGGCCAGGGTGTCAAAAGTCCGAATGCCGGGTAAAGGAAGCGAAGTCAGTTGCCGTTGGTCGAAATTCCCCGTTCTAGCAGCACTGGAGAGATTGACCAATTGCTCAGCTTCTGACTGCTCCTCCTGCCTGGGAGGTGGAGATGAAGGCTGCGGCCGATTGACCGGTGTGGTTGGAGTCGGCGGCGGGCCGCTCCCTTTCCGGCGCAGCGTGATTGGCGGCGGGCCCTTCACTACGTTGTCTCTGGCGATGAAGACGGTGAAGCGGTTGATGGTCGAGTTCGGCAGCTCCTCCTCGTAATCCGGGTGCGACGCCGAGATCATGTATGAGCCGGGCGAGAGCAGGGCGAAAGAATAAGAGCCGTCCCCGCTGGTTTTCACCGTCCGCATCAGCCCGGTCTCCTCATTTTTCAAAGTGACGGTCGCCCCGGGAAGGCCCTGGGTGCCCGTGTCCGATCCGTAGACGCGACCTTTGATAGTGCCCGTCGTTTCTGTCCCTTGGGCAAAGACGGCAGTCGGCCAGAGCAGTAAGAGTAATAGGAAAATAAAAAAGTTTCTCGCGAAGCGGTCCGGGTATAGCATTCAAGCCTCCAGTCAATCTTCAATGATTGTCAATTGTTGGTTGATAATTGAAATTCGCTCGTTACCTCTGCGTCGGCTGAGGGTCCAGGTGAGGAGGAGTGGTCTTTTTACCGCTGATTCAAACAGCAATCGTGAAGTCTACCTGCTTTCCTCTCCGGGCGCGAACTCAGAAGACGTACTTGAGCGCGAACTGCACCTGCCGCGCGGGCAGCACCGTGTTGACGGCACGGCCGAAGCTAGACGCTTCCAGAATCCGGACCGGGATGCCAAATTGCGCCCGGTTGAGAAGATTGAACGCTTCCGCGCGCAGCACGAGGTCATGCCCTTCTTTCACGCGGAAATTTTTGATCAGCGTGAAGTCGGTATTGATAATCCTGCCGGCGCGGAAGGTATTGCGGCCCACCGCCCCGTCTCTCGGTGTTACCTGACCATTGCTGGCAATCGTCGGCGTCGCAAGCAGGGAGGTTGGCGCAACATTCAAGATCAGCCTCTGCTGCCGGCTGTCGGTGACGGTAAGGCCATTGGTCGTATTCGGCCGGTCCGTCAGATTGCCGTCGAGGTTCACGTCAAAGCTCGTATTGACCGTGAAGGGCTGCCCGGTCTGGATGGTTGAGATAGAAGCAAACTGCCAACCACCCAGCAGTACTCCTTTAGCCCCGCTCTGGCCGGTGAAGCGGCTGATGAAAGGAACGTTCGAAACCGAGCTGAAGACGAAGCGATGGCGGAGATCGAAGTTCGCATTGCCCCGCTCGGCCCGCAGGTTACTATTATCTTGCGGGAGGCTGAAAGCGCCGGCCAAGTCGAAGACGTCCGAGACGTCGTCAATCGCGTGCGACCAGGTGTAAGCGGCCGTGATCTCTCGCCCGCCGGAGAAACGCTTGGTCACGCTCGCCTGCAAGGAGTGATAGATCGAAGAGGCCGACGAGTCGAAGGTCGTGTATGCGCCTAGTCCTTGCATCGGGCGTGTGATCCTTCCGAAGCCTAAGTCAAAGTCTAAATTACTCAGGTTTAAATTGCTCAGGGGCGGCACGGCATAGACAACAACGGGCCGATTATTCACGGGGCTGGAGAGAGTCCCGAATGGATCGAGTAAAAGCGTGGGGGAGTTAACTCCTCCATTCGGCGTGCGGAATCGGGTGAGTTTTACCCCGCGTGAACCGACGTAGGCGATGTTGACCAGATAATCCTTGAAGAGTTCGCGCTCGACTTGAAAGTTAAAGTGCAAGGTGTAGGGCGTTCGCAGATTCCGATCAGGTAAGGTGAAGCCTAGTCCATTACCCGACGTGAAGTCGCGCGCTGGTAGAGTGTTAAGCGTGGCACCGAGGAAAGGTCGGATCGCGCCAGGTGGAAAACCAATAACATTCAACGTCCCGCCTTGAGTAAAAGGGAAAGTGGCAATTCTATTCCCACTATTATCAAAAAAATTGAAATCGAAGCGCGAGGGCGTAAAGATTCGATCGAAGCCTCCTACTCCGAATACTGCCCCGCCATTTAACAGGATGCTCGCATCTACGTTAAAGGGCACAAAGGTCGGGAAGACGTTGCGTGACTGGCTGACAACATTGCCCAAGATAACGTCGTAATAGATGCCGACGCCACTCCGCACGGCCGTCTTGCCCGCCTGCGTGCTGCTTGAGGCAAATGGGTCCCAAGCGAAGCCGAAGTGCGGTCCAAAGTTGTTCCGGTCAGGCTCATAGATCATTTTGCGCCCACCGATGATCGCATTCAGCGCCGCGATCGAGGCGCCGAAGGCATTGGTGGCCCGCTGGGTCCTCGTGGAGCTGTTGAGCACCGGGTCTACATCGGGCAGAGCGGCGCTAAATGTCTTCTCAATGCGATTATTCACCTCTCGCGGGACGGTATTGTACTCATAGCGTAAGCCGTAATCGAGCGTCAGCCCGCGCCGGACGCGCCAATTATGATTGACGAAGAAATCATACTGCCAGAGACGCAGCCCGATCGTGGAGTCCGGCGCCCCAATTGAAAGGGCCTGGAAGAAGCCTGTCGCAAGACCTATGGCGGCCATATCTGAGCCAGTAAAAAAACCCGGCGTCGGACCGAAGCGGCTCAGGTTGGGGAAGGGGATCCCTGCACTCGGAAAGAGGCGGTCTAGTTGACTGGTCACGTCCAATCCCCCACTAAAAATGACCTGCGGGCGAAAGTTGCGGTCCAGGCGGCTATTCAGTTGCGTGCGCCGGAGGTCAGCGCCGAACTTGAGCGTGTGGTTGCCGCGGAAGTAACTCAGCGTATCGGCAATCTGGTAGGTATTGTTAGTGCGTGCCTGAGGAAAGAGGTAGACATCAAGTCCGACCGGGCTAAAGGGCGTGACAATTACTTGACCTATCGTGCCAAGTCTGAACTCTGTATCGTTCGGGCTCCCGGTACTCCGGCGATAATCGACAACCTGCCCCCCGGGAGTATTGCTGTTGAGCAGCCGCCGCGCATTGAGCAGGAACGGGCTATTGAACGGGTCGTTAGGCGCGAGTCGCGAGCTTCGCAGGAACGGATCGCCCAATGGGTCAGGCAGCGAGCTGCCCAATGGATTGAAGCGCAACCGCGTCCGCCCGTAGCTGCCACGCAGTTGATTGGCGACGCTCGCCGAGAGTTGATCGTTCAGGAAAAGGGATAAATTCTGCGTCCCCACTTTTGGTTCTACTGATGAGAAGACGGCGCCGCCCACCGCCGGGATCTGGCGACGATCATTGGTGAAGTTGTAGCGGACAGTGAGGAGTGCTTTCTCCGGCCCCAAGAACTTAAAGTTGTGGTCGAGCTTGAGTGAGAAGATCGTCCCGTTAGCATTGGCGGGCAACACCTGCGTGAAGGTGTTCGGACCAAACGGCCCGGCCGGCTGGTCTGGGTGATTGTTCGGTAAGGGGAAGAGCGAAAAGACGGCGTCCCCCCCCAAAGAAGTCGGGAAATCGTTGAATCTCTGGCCATCGCGGTCGATTGTAATGAGACGGGAAGCGCCGGAATTAAGGAAACCACGCTGCGCCACTGTCGGCACTGAGAAGTGCGTCTCCTGTCGGGCGCTAATGTCCTGCCGCTCGAACGAACCGAAGAAGAAGGTCTTCGGCTCCTCAGAGCCGAGCGGACCAAAGTACTTCTTCGAGAAGGGCACCCCGATGGCCACCCCACCTTGATTGCGGTGCAACTTGTCTTTGCCTTCAGCAGGGTTGTTCTGTATCACTTGCCTACCATCGACCAAAATAGGGACTTTGCTGCCATCAGGACGGGTGGCGAAGAGTTGATAGCTAGGTGCTTTCTCTGAGGTGTAATCAAAGAAGTTCCGCGCGTTGAGCGCATCGTGGTTGAAGAAATCGTAGACCGCCCCATGAACCAGATTCCCACCCGAGCGCGACACGGCATTGACCTGTGAACCGAGATTGCGGCCCATCCCGGCATCCCAGACCTGAGTCGAGATCTGAAAGTCTTGGACGCTCTCGATGTTTTGCGGCACGAGCGAAACAAACCCCTGCCGCCGCACGCCGATATCCTCATCATTGTTGTCTGACCCATCAACGGTGAAGTTGTTGGAGCGGGCGCGCTGGCCGTTGACTGAGAATTGCCCGGCACTGCCGATGCCTGCGCCCAGGCCTGGTCCCACGACGTTACCGATGGGTTGAGGTGGCAGCGCCACACCCGGGAGTAAAAGCGCCAGAGTGTCAAAGGTCCGAATGCCGGGTAAAGGGAGCGAAGTTAGTTGGCGTTGGTCGAAATTACCACCCCGGGCGGCACTCGAGAGGTTGACCAATTGCCCAGCTGTCGTCGGCTCCTCACGCAAATTGGGAGGTTGAGTTGGAGGCTGCGGCTGGTTGACTGGGGGGGTAGTTGTAGTGGGCGTGCCGCTCCCTTTCGGACGCAGCCTGATTGGCGGCGGCTTGACTACGTTGTCTCTGGCGATGAAGACGGTAAAGCGGTTGATGGTCGAGTTCGGCGGCTCCTCCTCGTAATTCGGATGCGAAGCAGAGATCATGTACGTGCCGGGCGAGAGCAGGGCGAAAGAATAAGAGCCATCCGTGCTGGTTTTCACCGTGCGCATCAGCCCGGTCTCCTCATTCCTCAAGATGACGGTCGCCCCAGCAACGCCCTGGTTATCCGCGCCGGTATCGAAGACGCGGCCCTTTACCGTGCCCGTCGTTTCTGTGCCTTGGGCAAAGGCAGCAGCCGGCCAGAGCAGCAAGAGTAAAACAAAAGAAAAGAAGGTTCTTGCGCAGCAGTTCGGGTATAGCATTCAAGCCTCCTATCAATCTTCAATAGATTGTCAATCGTTGGTTGATAATTGAAATTCGCTCGTTATCTCCGCGTCGGCTGAGGATCCACGCGGGGAGGAATGGTCTTCTTACCGCCGATTCAAAATGTCCCGCGACCTGTTAGGTTGCGGGTGCGTTCGCCAACAGGTTCGGTGGCAGTCAAAGAACTTTTTGCGGCAACTACCGCAACCTAACAGGTCGCGGGACAGCGCGCTGCCGAGATTCATTTTCTTGAAGGCTATAGCTGCCCTTTACTTGCTCGGTATCACAATGAATTGTTTGAGCAGCATTTCGATGTTGTCTTTGCCAGAAAATCCAATCCCGCCGACAGCAAACGAGTTATCCGCAAAATTCCCAATGACGACGCCTTTCTCGTCATCGCTCGGAGTGCTGCTGGTTGAGAGCCAGACTTTAAATTTCTCGCCGTGAGCTTCAAGCGTGATGGTTGCAGACTCACCCTTGCCTATTTTTACAGGGACGGGCTTGCTATCTAGCATGCCGCACTTCCCGTCGCGGCAAAGGGAGAAAACCAGCTCGCTCCGATCGGAGGTCTTGAGTTCAAACAGGTAGTAATTATTCCGATCCTTGGCGCGCACCACCCACACGGCGCCTTCACCATTAGTCAGCTGCACATCGAATCTCAGAATGAAATCACGGTAGGAATTGAATTCACGACTCCTCTCGGTCGCAAACAGCCCTACCCCCTCGCCGCTGATGTGGACGCCGCTTTTATCGACCTTCCAGTTAGCAGATCCAAGGGACCACTTCATCTGACTTTGAGAAGGTTCCCAAGATCCTTCTTTGGAGGTGGGGATAGGCACTAATGGGGCATCCACGGCCAGCTTATCGTTCTCCGGAGAGAGTGTGATCTGGGTCTCCCAATTCTGATACCCTTCCTTGATCAACCGGACAGTATGCGTTCCAGGCAAGAGTTGTTCGACGGTAATTTGACCTTTTGGCTGAACCACACCTTTTTCGATGTTATCAACATAGACGCTTGCCCCTGACACAGAGTTAATCGTCAAGGTCACGGTGGCAGGGTCCAGTTTGCCGGAGACCGGAGCAATCTCTCCCGGCTTGACCTCCAAGTCAGTGATCGAATCCCGGTACTTCTCTTTCGCGATTTTCAGGTTGTGGTTCCCCACCGCCACTCTGGGAAGGGTGAGGCCCGTGCTACTTGATTTATAGCTGGCCGGGTCAAGCGGCTGGCCATCCAAGAAGACCTTCGCCCCGGCTGGCGCCCCGACAATTTCTATTGAGCCGTACTTTGGCACAAGCGCTGGCTCGTAAGCCGTGGGCTTGCCTTTCTGAATCAGGACGGTTTCTTCAACCGGGTCGTAATCCTCATGATTGAGGATTACCTTCCACCTCCCCGGCGCCATCGAACCCAGGCTGAGAGTCTTGCCTTTAAGCTCGTAGTCGAGCGATTTGTTTCCTTTATTGTTCTCTAGCTGGGTGAGCGTCACTTTCGCCCCAGGGACGGCAAAGACCACGAGCGCGCCTTCATTCGGCTTGACAAAAACTTCTTTGATCTTTTCTTTAGTGATCGTGTTAGTAATGACCTTGGGTGTGGGTGCTGGGGTGACTTCAGTAGGAACAGTTTTCCCGGTCCCTTTAGGGCCGCTCGTGGTGGTACCGCCCTGAGGTTTTTTCTCAGTCCCTTTCTGCCCCAAGGCGTGGAGAGGAAAGCCGCCAAGAAAAAGCGCCAGCGACAAGGCAGTGAAGGCGATAAACCAGTAGTGGCCTCTCGGAGCATTTCTCATCTGCTTCTCCCTGCTGCCCCCGGCTAGGCCGGCTACCTGGGGGACACTTGCCAAAGTTTTCCAGTCCTTACTTCTCGACATCTTTCGCGCACCTAAAGCCGATTCTGAGAGTTTGCGATTCACGCGCGCCGTTGAGAAACTCGCTCCAGCGAAAAGTGTTCGTCGCCTGCTTCGGGTCGTCAAGGAAATTGCCGCCACGATAGACCTTCAGTTTCTCGTCCGGCGGGTCGCCATACTTCTTGCTGTAGAAGTCGTTCACCCACTCGCTGACGTTGCCGGCCAGGTCATACACTCCGAAGGGACTCCGATCATTTTCAAAGATGCCTACGGGGGCCGGCTTCGGCCGGTCCTGGCGGTTCACGTTGGCGTATCCGTCCCGCCACTCATTGCCCCAGGGGTAGAGGAATTGTTTATTGCCGCCGCGGGCCGCGTACTCCCACTCGGCCTCGGTCGGCAACCGCTTGCCGGCCCACTTCGCGTAGGCCGTGGCATCTTGCCAGGTCACATAGGTCACCGGGAGGGTGGCCTCATCGAGCGCGTAGGAGCCGTTCTTCCAGTTCTTCGGCGCCGGGTGTTTCAGGGCCTCGATGAATTTCTTATACTGCTGGTTGGTGACCTCATACTTGTCGAGGTAGAAGGGCTTGACCTCGACCTCACGCGGCGGTCGCTCGTCCTCCTCGCCGTCGTTGCGGCCCATCATAAACTTGCCACCAGGAATGGAGACCATCCCCTCTGGCGGCGGCGGGTTTACTCCCGGCTTATTAACTACGATAGGAGCGGATGATTTGAAAACGAAGTACGCGCCAACTCCTAGAACCAGGATGAGCAACGCGGCAACCATCGCGCTCATCAGCGGGCGCGATTTGACGAGTCCCCCGATCATGCCGGTCCCGATCATGGTCTTGAATAACGATGGCGGGGTCGGGACAGGCGTGGAAGGAGCCCCCAGGCTCTGGCGGCCTCCAAGAGCAGGGTCCTGAGAGTGAGGTCTATTCTCGCCGGTGGGCCGCCTCAGCTCCGGCCCGATTGTTTCCCTCTGCAAAAGGTCGGTCGGCGTGGGAGAGGCCACGGGCATGATATTGGTCGAATAATCGCCCTGCGCCGCCCGCGCCGCGTCGTAGAGTTCTGCACTGAGGGCGGCGGCCGAGGGCTGCCGGTCGTCCGGCTCTTTGCCCAACGCGCGCAGCACCACCTGTTCGATCAACTCCGGGATATTCGGCACCAGTTCGCGCAACGGCGGCGTGGCATCCCGCATGTGCTTGAAGACCACTTCGAGCGGCGTCTCAGCGGTGAAGGGTGGCTGTCCGGTGAGCATCTCGTAGAGGATCACCCCGAGGCTGTAGATGTCCGAACGGGCATCCAGCGCCTGCCCGCGGCACTGCTCCGGCGACATGTACTCCGGCGTGCCGATGAGTGATCCCTCGCGCGTCAGAGCCTGTCCCGCCCCGGCGAAGGAGGAGAGCTCTTTCAGCTTAGCGATGCCGAAGTCGAGAACTTTGATCCGGTCAAAGTCGCCCTCGCGCTCAATCATGATATTGTCCGGCTTGAGGTCGCGGTGGATGACCCCTTTTTGATGCGCGGCCTCCACCGCGCCGCAGGCCTGCCTGACGATATTGACCACCCGGATGGGGTCGAGCGCCCCTTGCCGGTTGAGCAACTCGCGCAGCGGCTCCCCCTCCACGATCTCCATCACCAGATAGACGATCTTCTCCTCGGTGACGCCGAAGTCGGTCACCCGGATCGCATTCGGGTGGTGGATGCGGCCGGCCGCCCTCGCCTCGCGGCGGAAGCGCTCGATGGCTTGCTGGTTGGCGACCAATTCGGGGTGCAGGACTTTGACCGCAAACTCCGTGTCAATGTGGACGTGGGTCGCCTTATAGACCACCCCCATCCCGCCCCTGCCCAGCAGGCTTTCAATGCGGTAGCGCCCGTCCAGAATTTTCCCGATCAAGGCATCGATCACGACGAGGCGCTGCCCGTCATTCGGGCAGAAGGTCAGCGAGTCATCATATGTGCCCCCGCAAGTATTACACTTTTTAGCTTCCTGTACTTTCATTGACCTGAAGGCCTGACCTTATCTTACGGCTGAGTCGAAGTGCGGCAGCCACGTCGGCTCAGCACTACTTTTAGTCCTATGCGGCTCGGCAGCGTGCTTGCGAAAACCAAGGTCTCGGGAATTCCTCACCTGCTGCCAGGATGCTTGGCTGATACAGTCATTGGCCGCGCGGAAACATTATACTAGGCTGGCCTTAAAAATAAAGCCTGGAGCAGGGTTCTGGAAGCTTGATCCACGACCGTCCGAGAATTAGAGACGGTGACGCAAGGCCGCCCTACGTCGGGGCTCGAACGACCTCCGGGCCAGAGAGCCGAGGCTGAAGAGCGCAGATCAGAAGGCGCGGGGCGACCCCTCAACCCCACCTGACCGGTTCAAAACACGTACTTGAGCGCGAACTGCACCTGCCGCGCGGGCAACGAAGTATTGACCGAGCGGCCGAAGCTCGGCGCTTCCAGGATGCGCACCGGGATGCCGAAATGCGTCCGATTCATCAGATTGAAGGCCTCGGCCCGGAACACCAGCGTGTGTCCCTCTCGCACGCGGAAGTTCTTGATCAGGGTGAAGTCGGTATTGACAATGCCACTGGCGCGGAAAGTATTGCGGCCGACGCGCCCGTTCTGCCCAATGGGCGCCAGCAGGGCTGTGGGCGAGGTGGTTAAGGCCAACTTCTGTTGTCGGCTATCAATGACGCTCAGGCCGCTAACCGTATTGATCCGGTCCGTCAGGTTGCCATCGCCGTTCACATCGAAGCTGGTGTTGACGGTGAAGGGCTGTCCCGTCTGGTAAGTGGAGATCGAAGCGATCTGCCAGCCGCCGAGCACCGCACCCTTGAATCCGCGAGCATCGTTGAAGCGGCTGATGAAGGGCACGTTCGAGAGCGAACTCCAGACGAAGCGATGGCGGACATCGAAATTCGCATTGCCGCGCTCAGCTCTCAGGTTGCTGTCATCTTGCGGCAGGCTGAAAGCCCCGGCGAGGTCGAAGACGTCCGAGACATCATCAATCGCGTGCGACCAAGTGTAGCCGGCGGTGAGCTGCCGCCCGCCGGAGAAGCGCTTGGTCACGCTCGCTTGCAAAGCATGATAGATGGACGAAGCTGATGAGTCGAAGATCGTGAATGCACCGAGCGTGGCGATTGGACGTGAGAGCCTTGTCGGAGTACTTAGTGGCGGACGGGAGATAGCAGGCTGCACAGTTGCTCCCCCCTGTGCCCGCGACAACTGGAGTGGATCTACAGGAGAAGTCGGCGAAATGAGTCCTCCGTTCGGCATGCGGAAGCGGGTCAGCTTCAACCCGCGCGTCCCAACATAGGCCACGTTGATCAAATAATCTTTGAATAGCTCACGTTCGACCTGGAGGTTAAAATGGAAAGACTGTGGCGCGCGAAGTTGACGATCCGGCAAAGTGAATGCCAAGCCAGCACCTGAGGCGGGGCGCCCGATCCCTGCTGGATTTAAAATCCTGGCGAGGAAAAGCTGCTGACCACCCGGCGGGACGCCCAAGACATTGAGTGTACCTTGCCGAATAAAATCGCAGGCATATACGTTTTGCCCAGCCTGCTGTCCCCTCAATGTACAGCCCGCTCTGATAAACGCCTGATCACTACCACCATTATTACCGATGTTAACGCCAATCAGGCCGGCGTTAGGGATGATGGTGTAGCCATTTGGAAATCCCTCGAAAAGATTGAGGTTGTAAAAGGTTGTGTCTGAATTAAGTGGTAAAAAGGTCGGAAAAACATTGCGCGATTGACTGACGACGCTCCCCAAAGCGACATCGTAGTAAATGCCAACACCGCCGCGAATCACCATCTTTCCCGCTTGAGTGCGGCTATCTGCTAGTGGATCCCAGGCGAAGCTGAGGTGTGGCCCGAAATTGTTGCGGTCAGGGTCATAGATCTGCCGGCGTCCATCAAGGACTGTATTCAGGTCTCTGAGCGTGGCGTCAATCGCGCTTTTACGCAGGTCGTTGTTCCCGAAATTAACGGTTGAGTCGATCGCAGGCAAGATCGTATTGAGGTCAAATGTCCGCTCAATTCGGTCACCCGCTTCGCGCGGCACGGTATTGTACTCATAGCGCAGACCATAATTGAGTGTGAGCCCTGGACGCAGGCGCCAGGCATCGTTAAAAAAGAAATTGTACTGCCAGAGACGAAGCCCGATAGTGGTATTCGGCGCCTGGAGCGAGAGGGCTTGGAAGATCCCGGTAGGGATGCCGAGGGCGGCCAGGTCTGAGCCGCTGAAAAAGCCCGGCGTCTCTCCATACCGGCTGAGCCGCTGGGCCTCAGCCGGTATCCGGCTATTGGCTGGCAGCGGCGTATCGCCACTGATATCGATTGTCCCCCCGAACACGACCTGCGGCCGGAAGTTGCGGTCCTGAAAACTATTAAGCTGGGTGCGCCGGATGTCAGCCCCGAATTTAAGATTGTGACTGCCACGGAAGGCGGATACCGCGTCAGCGATTTGATAAGTATTGTTGACGCGCCCTTGTGGAAAGAGATAGGGATCAGCACCCACCGGACTGAATGGCGTCACTACCACCTGCCCGATAGGACCAAGACTGGTGCTCTCAACAGGAACGAGGTCTTTAAATTGAGGGGAGAACGTCTCTTGATAGTAGTATCCCAGGCGATCTCGCGGCACGCCCGGGACACTGAAGCACCCAGCTCGGGCTGGATTATTAGGTAGCCCAGGATCGAGACAACTAATGTTGAGTACCCGATTCTGGTTAAGCAAGAAAGGACTGTTGAGCGGATCATTGGGCACAAGTGTGGAGGGCAGCAGCGATGGGTCACGTAACGCCTGGAAGCGTAACCGCGTGCGTCCGTAGCTTCCACGTATTTCGTTGAAGATCTGTGTCGTGAGTTGGCTGTTGAAAAAAAGCGATAAATTTTGCGCCCCCACACGCGGCTCCAGGGCGGAAAAGATTGCCCCGCCCACCGCAGGCACCTGCCGCTGGTCGTTAGTAAAGTTATAGCGGGCCGTGAAGGTGCTGGTCTTACCCGGCCCGAAGAGGTTGAAATTATGGTCGAACTTAAATGAGAAGACCGTGCCGTCGGCATTCGCGGGCAGGACTTGGGTGAAGGTGTTCTCGCCATATGGCCCAATCGGATTGTTTGGGAACGGAAAGAGCGAGAAGATCGCGTCGCCAGCGGTGAAGGTCGGCCTGATAATTGGCACCGTATTGACAACTCCAGTTTGAGTTATCAGCGGGATCGCGGTCACGCCAGGGATCGTAAAACCACTCGCGCCGGAACCGAGGAAGCCACGTTGCGCGATAGTTGGGACCGAGAAATGCGTCTCCTGTTGTGCTCTGATATATTGTCGCTCGAATGAGCCGAAGAAGAAGGTTCGGCTATCTCCTTTAGAGCCGAGCGGACCAAAGTACTTCTTCGAGACCGGCCCTCCAATGGCCACCCCGCCTTGAGCGCGAGTATACGGATCCTTGTCCCGGGAGGGATTAGGCAACAGGATTGGGGTCAGGCTAGTGAAGACGCTTCCGTTGAATGAGCGCCCATCTACCAACGTAGCAATATCGGTTCTGTCTGGACGGCCAGTGAATCGAGAGAACGAACGCGCCAGGAGCGGATAGCTTTGCGCCTTATCTGAAGTATAGTCGAAGAAGTTCCGCGCGTTGAGCGCCTCATGGTTGAAGAAGCCATAGGCAGCACCGTGAATCTCACCGGTCCCTGATTTTGATACGGCATTGACCTGCGAGCCTAGATTGCGGCCGACCCAGGACTCCCAGAGATGCGTGAACATCTGAAACTCTTGGACGCTCTCGATGCTCTGCGGCACGAGCGAAACGAAACCCTGCCGCCGCACGCCCACATCCTCATCGTTATTGTCCGACCCGTCGACGGTGAAGTTGTTGGCGCGCGCCCGCTGCCCATTGACCGAGAACTGCCCGGCCGTGCCGATGCCCGCACCGATGCCCGGCCCGACGGTGCCGCCGATAGTTTGGGGCGGCGGCGCGACACCGGGAAGCAAGAAAGCCAGTGTCTCGAAGCTCCGAATGCCGGGCAGGGGCAGAGTGGTTAACTGGCGCTTGTCGAAATTTCCGCCCCGGGTCGCGTTGGTGATATTGACCAGCAGCTCAGGACTCCCGGCTGATGGCGTGGCGCCGGTGGAAGGAGCTGCGGGCGCCGGCGTCGTGCCCTTCTTGCGTAAGACAATGGGCGGCGGCTTGACCAAATTATTTTGGGAGAGATAGATCGGGATCCCCATGACGGATGATTGAGGGGCCGGCTCATAATCCGGGTGGGTCGCGCTGGCAGTATAGAGGCCGGGCGGCAACATATCGACCCGATAGCGCCCCCCGGCATCGGTCACGGCCACGACTTCCAGCCCCGTCTCTTCATTCCTCACTTTGACGGTGGCCTTCGCGACGAATTGCGTGGGGCTCCCCTCTTCACGCACCTGCCCTTCGATCGCTCCCGTGGTCGTGGTCTGTGCTAAAACGAGAATGGACCATTGGACCAGAACGAAGACGACGACAAGAATAGATCTCCCATACCGGCAGAAGTGTAGCATCTCCCCCTCCCATAGTAACCGTCCGGGATCAGAGCGCGAGCCTTCTCAATCCGGATCGGTCTACGACAATCATCCATGGATCGCTGTCTGACCGCCGAGCGAGATGGATTTTCAACCTTTTGATGTCCGTATCACGAGTTCGTTATGGGGCGAACTTTAGCACGCGTCCGTAGAAAAAACAATATTGGGCACTGATGCATTAATTGTTGGGATTTAACGCAAAATCTAACCAATCCATGTGTTCTGTCTCCACCCCGGCAAGCTGGAGCGGAGAGAGGCCATTGCGAAAATCGTAATTACTCGAGGA
>Ga0070707_100002555_pt1 | contig 17299 bp, 18 predicted proteins | sample KBSK5502metaG_FD_65468 | JGI IMG/M metagenome (GOLD analysis project Ga0070707, IMG submission 65468) | Corn, switchgrass and miscanthus rhizosphere microbial communities from Kellogg Biological Station, Michigan, USA - KBS K5-50-2 metaG | ecosystem: Host-associated > Plants > Roots >... | reverse complement strand
TAATGAGTTCTGCTTCGTTTTCGGTCACTGAGGCTCACCTTGAAAAGAAGGCGCGTTCCCGAAATAGCTTTTACCAACTCAATAGACACGAAGTTTGAGGTTTTAGTTGGCCTGCTTGCGACAAGATTTCGATTGGACTTATGTAGATGCCGTTTATTGCCATGCAGGAGTGGTTTGTCCCTGCGCATCTCGCCAGTAAGGAGCCCAGGCCAAAGTCACCAGCTTGACGTCGATATTTGCCTTGGTAGGCTTCAGACTAACTTTCTCGAGCGCCTCGGTTTGCGGATCTCCCGCTTGCTGAATTGCTTCGGTGTCCGCCTTGAGCTGCGCGTCGAGATCGGCGAGTTGTTGATTGACGGCTGCCACAGTTTCCTGCGCGCGGCCCACGTCGCTGGATTCCTTCATCGATCGGCTGACGCCGCGTACGGCCGTAGTGGCGCGACCGAGATTGGAGAGACTTAACGTCTTGCGACCAAAGAAAGATGAGAGCAGGGTCGCGCCGAACGAGATCGCGGTCTGCATTTTCTGGCCACTCGCTTGCTCGGCTTCACGCTCGACCGCCTGTTCGGCGCGCCGTTTCCTCTCTTCGAGGGCAGCCAGCTTAGGCGCAAATTTTTGCCGCAGCTTCTCGACCGCTTCATCGCGCTTCTCGCGCGCCAGTAGTTGTAGCCGCACACGAAAGTCACGCTCAGACTCTCCCGGATTCGAAGCGAGATCCAAACTGGGACTTTCGAGCAGTTCGAGCCGCTGATTGCGATAGACCCAGTTCGCGAAATCTTTTTTCCAGGCGGCATAATTCTTTGCCTTGCTCGCCGTGCCCGGCAAACTCGCGAACTCAGCGTCTTCATTCGCACTCTGTTCCAGGTCTTCAATGGGCAAATCGATCACCTCTGCCTGGCCCCACTCAACGGCAACCGGTCCGTCGCTGATCGTTGCCAGGAGAGACACTTGCTGCGTCATCTCCAGCGACTTGGAACCGCTGAAGCGGACTTCAGCAGCGCCCAGCAGCATCGGTTGATAAGTCAAAGTCGAGCCGCTCTCTCCGCCACGCGCCGGGATAAAGAACTGCGAGACCTCCGGAGGCAGCACAGGTCGCTGACTTGCGGCCGATACTGTCGGAATGGCAGCCTGAGCCGGCTGAGGCGCCGGCGCAGTTGCCGGAGCTTGTCCGGCGACCGCAGCCATCGGCGGGGCCGCCATCGTCTGACCCTTTGCCGGTTCCATCAATGACTTAATTTGAGTTCGGGTAAGCAGTCCGCGCAGATAAGACATGGCCCAGCGACTCTCGAAAACCTGAGTACCATCTTCATGGACGTTGTTAAGCAGGAAGATCCGATTGCTGAGACCGGCGAGAGTTTGTTCCATCTGCTGCCGATCGAATTTCTGGCCGCTGCCGGCGGCAATTCCTTCCAGACCTTCGAGCACACGCGCCTTGTCACGTTCTGTTTGCAAGCGCCCGATAAACCAGGTGCCGGTGTTTGATAGGCCTTTGTAATCGAGATCCACCGGATTCTGCGTCACCAGCACAACGCCCAGCCCGAACGCTCGACCCTGCTTCAACAGTGTCAGCAAAGGAAGTTTTGAAGGTGGATTCGCCACGGGTGGAAAGTATCCGAAGATTTCATCCATGTAGAGGATTGCCCGCAGACTGGTGGTGCCCGATTGCAGGCGCATCCATCCGAGTGTCTGATTTAGCAACAGTGAAACAAAAAACATTCGTTCCGCGTCGTTCAAATGCGCGATCGAGAAGACTGCAATGCGCGGCTTGCCCTCCGGCGTATGCAGAATGTGCTGAATGTCCAGCGGTTCACCTTCCATCCAGGAACTAAAGCCGGGCGCCGCGAGCAGATTGTTGAGCGACATCGCCAATTCGAACCGTTCCTTTGAAGGGAAGAACGATTCCAGATCCATCACACCCACCCTGTTTATCGGCGGCGATTGAACCTGTTGGATCAGGGCGCCGATGTCGAGGTCGTTGCCCGACACCCATGCGCTGTTAAGGATGTTCGAGATCAGGATGTGCTCCCGGCTCTTGATCGGATCGGCGTCAATACCGAGTAACCCAAGCAGGCTGGTAGTCGTGGTGTTGACCCGTTCCGCCATCAACTCGCTGTCTTCACGAATTGCGGCGGGAGGCGCCGAGAAAGACTTAAGAATTGAAACGGGAATGCCGGCGTTGCTACCGGGCGTGTAAATGCAAAACTCCGCCGCCTCTTTCAACCGCTTTATCCGTCCGCCGTCCTGGCCCCATTCGGCGAGTCCGGTCTTCCAGGTCTCTGCCTGCCTGGCTGCGTATTCGCCGGTCGAAAGATTTTTCTTTTGCGCGTCTTCTTCGTTTATCCAGGGGGCAAAATCTTCCGGGCTCAAATCGGGAAAGGTCAGCAAGAGGTTCGCCAGGTCACCTTTCGGATCGATTACGATCGCCGGAATTCCATCGATGGCGGCCTCTTCCAGCAAGTCAATGCACAAACCGGTCTTGCCGCTGCCGGTCATGCCCACGCAGACAGCGTGCGTCACCAGGTCTTTAGAATCGTAAAGAACCAATCCCTGGCCCGGCTGCTTCGTTTTCAGGTCGTACGGACGACCGAGATAAAATGCTCCCAGCTTTTCAAAGTCTTCCATCTCAAATTTCCCCGGCGCTCAATTTTGTCTGGCAATCACTTTATCGGCAATCTGTTGATAGGTCTTTTCCGGCACAATGTGTCGTCTCAACAGATCGGTTTTTTCGCGATAGGGCCGATTGTCGATGATCCGTTGCGCGTACGCGTCGCCAATTCCCGGCAGACGAGCTAATTCCGTTTTGGTCGCTGAATTTAAGTCCGTAGGTTGATCGCTGGCCCGGGTGATCGAACTCCGTGAATTATTCGGGCCGGCATTGCTATTTTCCCGCCGGCAACCTGGCAGGCTGATGCCGATGGTAATTAGTAGGAAAACGACGGTCAGACGACTCATCGAGTTTTCGATCACCCTTTTCTAAATCGTTTTGCGCGTAGTTAATACCAGATTTGTTTTCGCGCTCCAAGTCGTTGACGATATCTGCGATTGATTCAATGTTTCATTGATTCATTAGATCATTTAATCAATGAGTCAATGTATCAATCCTTGCTTGCGGCAGGCGCGATCGAACGAGAAGCAGGAAGGCTAGTCCTCAAGACAACTGCTTCTGGGTTTTCTTTGGCAGGTTGGCAAAAACGAGATCGTAAGAGTTTCGGAGCAGCGCCTTCAACTCTTTTTCACGCAAAGCAGCGAAGGTTTCCAGGGCCACCCAGTGATAACGCGCAACGTATGGCGCCGGCACCATTCCCTTCCGTTCCGTTAACTCGGCAAACTTTTCCGGCGTGCACTTGAACGACATGCAGTGATCGGAAACTTCTTCCAGATTGATGACTGCAAACATCTTGCCCGCGATTTTAAAAACCAGGTCAGCCCCCCACTGAACCTTCTCGGTGGCGTGCGGAAATGACAAGCAATATTCACGGACTGATTCGATATCCAATTTACATTCCTTCCATTACCAGCAGGGCCGTTTGTCCGCCGCCTGAAGTTACATTTAACAAAGAGGAAGTCGAAAGCCGGATTAATGCGCCTTCCACTTCGTTATGAAACAGGAAAGGATTGAAGTCGATAAACATCTCTTCCATTCTGACTCGATCGGTGAACATCGGCATTGGCGTTTTCTTTAACGCGACGCGTTCCTGGACGACATACGGGCGCTCCAACGCGATTTGGATCGCGCGTTCCCATTCTTCCACAGTACTTTCCCACCCAATGAAGACGCCATGACCGCCGTAGTCGTCGTTCGGCTTTAACACCAGACGGTTTCGCTCCTGCCGCATCAGCGCAATCAGATCCTGTTCGGAATTGTGAAAGGTCGTGCGGCCGCGCTGTACTTGCCGGGTCCAGGGAATATGTTTACGAAAGATTTCAATCTCGGTGGGTGTGAACATCTGTTCATATGCCGGATCGCTTAAGACGGCAAAGACCGCCTTCTTATGCGCGATCTTTGTGCGGAAAGAATTCACCAGGCAAATGTTTCGATCGGCGTAAGCCAGAGCGAGCGGGTGGTTATCGTCGCAACGCTCCAGAAATTCATGAATGATGACGCGCTTGTAAACGATATCGATGCGGAAATCACCCCGCGATAGATGGCTGCCGTCATAAATCAATTCGTCAGGATCGGCGATGATTGTTTCGTATTCTTCGGACGCAAAATAATCCCGCAGAACGAAAAACTCGCTTTCGGTGGCGACACCTTTCCAGTCGACGATGGCGATCTGCGGACGTTCTGCTTCTCCGCCCCATTCGCGATACGCATCCACGAGCGCGCGCAGCAGGCGCCGATGCGGTTGCGGCCGCCAGTGGGGTCGTTCCGCCAGCAGCGCTTTAAGATGAGCCAGGGGGAAAAGAATCTGTTCCAACTGCATTTGATCGCCAACGCCTGCCGGGGTCTCTGCGTTGTATTCGAGAAATTGAAATCCCCCGTCCGAGAGATACGAATCCAGACGGCTTGAGACGCACAGTCGCGAATAGCCGGGATCGATTCGTGCCATCTTTGCTTCGCGCTCAGTTGGCCCCAGTACCGCCAGCAAATCATCGTCAATTAGTGCGCGCGCTACTATTCTTTCGACCGCTGCGGCAATTATCGAAGCCGTGCGCGAGACCTCCTCATATTGTGAGCGCGTAATTAGGTGAGGTCGAAGAAAAGGGCAGGTAGGACGGTCACCAAAAACCAGACCGAGTCTGCGTTGCGCGGCGATCAGGTCGTCAAAGACTGGCTGAACAAAACTCGGATCGTTAAGAATCTGCTCATCGAGGGCCGTGATAATGGAGGGGAGCAGGGCTTCACTCATAGCAGTTGCGACCGCGAGAGCGGGCATAATATCACTGCCGAAGCGCTTGACCACTGAACTAGAGTATTTGGAGGGGCGCCGATTACTATTCCGGCAAGGCGGGAAATCGCGCCAGATAGTTTTCGTTCAGTCCTGTAAGCCACACAAATTGATCGTCAATTTTCTTGACGGTAACTGTGCGCGCGACGATCGCCAGCCAAATAATCGATATGAACAGAAGCAGAATTCCCAGCAGGGCTATGCCCGGATATTCAGTTGAGAAGCCTACGACCGGAGCAATGAGCCCGATGGCGAACATAATCCAGCCGGCCGCAAGCAACTTTTGCCGCCGCCGGTAATGTTCCTGGCACAAGGCTAAATATACTGTCGCTTGCTTGCGGAATATCATCGCGAGAACCAGATAGAGAATCGTCGCCAACAGCAGCAGCAGGAACAGCGCCGGATGATGCCAGGAAAGCTTTCTTTTCAGGCGAAAGCCGTTTGCCGGCGCATCGCACTTCACGCAACGATCCGGTAGCGTAGCGTCCTTGGTCATTACCAGCGTTGACTTCTCGCGCCAGATGCCCCCCGTCGCAGGTGGCGGCGGCATCACGTATCCATCTTCCAGCACTATTCCAGCGGGCGCCGGCGGTGGCTGCATTTTGCTGCCCTGGCCCAGCGCGCCGCAGCGCTTACAACTCTGGTCGGAAGCGAAGTTAACCAATCCGCATTGTGAACATTTCCAGGATGCCGCCATGACGAGAGAGTCAGGATTCTTCTCTTAGCGCAACAAACTAATTCTGCGAAGCCGAGTTTGAGGTTCCATTCATACTGCGCAAGCGCTTGACGATCTGTTCGATCAACCAGTTCGGAGTTGAAGCGCCCGCGGTGACGCCTACGCGCTGAGCGCCATTCAGGTCCGCCGGATTGATCTCGTCTCCAGTTTCGATTAAGTAACTCTTCGGACACTGTTCCTGGCAAACCGCCAGCAGCTTGATGCTGTTCGAAGAGTGCTTGCCGCCGATGATGTAAAAGACGTCAACCAGCCCGGCAAGTGCGCGCGCCGCGTCTTGCCGATCGCGCGTTGCCGAACAGATCGTGTTGACCACTTGCGGTTCGGCATCAGCTTTTGCTTTGACGGCTTCAGCAACCTCGAGAAACGTTTTTAGTTTCAGTGTGGTTTGGGAAACTACCAGAGGCGCATGCAGTGGCGGCAGGTTTTGGACGTCATCGGCGTCTCGGACGACGAACGTGTTGTCCGGCGCGTATCCAACCACCCCGATCATTTCCGGGTGATCCGGATTGCCGGCCACCACGACGTGTCGACCATCTTTTGCCGCCCGTTCCGCGAGCCGCTGCACGCGAGTCACAAACGGGCAGGTCGCGTCGACAACCTGGGCCGCGCGCTTTTCCAGCTCAGCCTGTACCTGGGGTGTTACTCCATGGGCGCGAATCACGGCGATTTCATTTTTCGAGACTTGCACCGGGTCCTGAATCGTCGATACGCCTTCGCACTCAAGCCGTTGCATCTCCTGGGTGTTGTGAATCAGCGGCCCCAGCGTGCGCACCGGGGCGCCAACACCCAGTGCGTCTTCAACCATTTCCACGGCGCGTTCGACGCCGAAACAAAATCCATATTCGTTTGCTAGTAGTACTTCCATAGTTAGATTTTCTTCTTAAACCAAGTCTGCAAACAATTCATCAACCGAGACGCGCCATCCACTTAGAACCCTTGATTCTGCCATGTCTCCCTTAACGTATCGCACGATATGCCACACCGTGGAATCCTCGCGAATGATCCGATAGCGCACTTCGATTGTGACATTGTCTGAATCAATTAGCCAAAGTTCCTGAACTCCAAGAGCCAGATAGGTGTCTGCTTTCGTGGTTTGATCGTAGGTTGCGGACGACTTTGAAAAGTACTCGAAAACGATGTCAGCCGAAGTGCGTCGCTTGCCCATTTTAGCCGCCAGCTCGTTCGAGACGTACATCATGTCAGGTTCCAGGTACGTGTCCTCTATGTAGATGGCCTCACGCGGGTGATAAACGTTTCCTGGCCGGTTGTGGGCGTTGAGAAACGTAAATAGTGAGTACTTCAGGCGAGCATCAAAATCGCCGTGGGGCCAATCGGGTGGGGGGACCATAAAGAGATTTCCTTTGATCAATTCATAGTGAGCGCGATCCTCGGGCTCCGGCAGCGCCCAGAATTCTTCAAGGGTGTATTGCTTCATCAAAGGCGAGAAGGAGATTTCAGTGGTCTGTGGAGTATCGAGAACTTGCATTATCTAATCACTGATTCAAATTCTAACACAGTCAAAACCTCATCACCGCACCGGCTCGCGCAAAACGATTTCCGCCGCCTGGGCTGCCAAACTTGCCGCCTTTTGATGTGTTTCGCGCAAGCCGGCGATCTGCAGCAAAGCCTCACCCGTGCGCGACAGAAGCCGTACGAGATCGCCTTCTTCGGCCCGCGTTTCGTGAACCAACTCGGCCCACGTGACGCCATCAGCCCAAAGCGCCGCAGCGGCCGCGGCCGAGAAATTAATTTCCGCGGCCGCTTCGATTCCCTGTTTCCATTCCTCGGTTGAGACTTCGAAAGATACTTCTTCAAACTGAATTAGCAAGCTGACGACCGCGTCGTCGAGTTCCAACTCGCCATAGTCTCGATCTTCGTCAGCAACCAACGCAGAGATTAGAGCCGACGTCTGTTTCACATCGACCGACGCAAACAAATCGCGCTGCAAGGCCTCGCCGATCAGCAGGGGGCGGTCGACCCGCAGATCGGCCAGCCATTTACCGCGTTCGGTTACACGCTCGGCGATGAAGTCGAGATATCCAAACCGGTCGAGTACGCGCGCGCATCGCTCGAAGGGTTCCCAAATCTCAGAGCGTAAACCTTCAATTTGACGTTCCGCGCGTTCGATCGCTGCGGCTTCAGTATGCAGCGACCAGAGCAGCTCGCGGTCTGCGCTGGTGGAAGAGGAATCAATGAGGTCGCTGATCAACTTGAGCGAATCTTCCTCGCCGCTCTGAGCATCGCGCAGGCGCGGCTCAGCCAAAGCAAGTTCATCGGCGCGATGGTGTACTTCATCGAAGGCCTCGTCGAGTCTATCCGGACGCGTCGAGAAGATTGGCGCGAACACTCTGCCAATACGCTGCAAGGGAAACGAAGCATGACGGCCGTCTTCGCGAATCGCGGTTACGCCGTCATGGCCGCGCGCCGTGATCAAAGCCAGACGCCTCCCGCTGCGGCCAACGGCAACTACACGGCCGGGCTGAGCAACCTTATTCAGCCAACGCTGACGCATTTCGCGACGCGTGTGCGGCGCACCTTCGACCACACGCGAACGGGCGCTGGCGAGCCGTTCAAATCCGAGCACAGTAGAAATGTCCAACGATGAGTGCTCGATTTGTTTGCGAATGCGATCTTCACCTGCTTGGCGCGTCTTTTCCAGTTGATGGATTCGAGGCAAAAGGTTGCGAAAGGCAAAACTTCGTTCGGCAATTGCACGCACTTGTGCGAAGCTGCCGAACGCGTCGAGCAGGTTAAGGAGTGAAGTGTAAGTGGCGCGAAACTGACTGTCGAGATCGTCGGGCCGAGCGCTAAGCAGTTCAGCAATCTTACGCGGATTCTGATGCGGGCCCGGCGCCGCAATGACGAAACCGACGCGATCCTTGCCTCGCCTCCCCGCGCGACCTGTCATCTGCTGTAGCTCCGATGCGGTCAATGATTCCCAGCCGCGATTGCCTCGCCTGTCGGCAACGGTGATAACGACGCTCCGGGCTGGGAAGTCGACGCCCGCAGCGACTGTGGCGGTCGCGAAAATCGCGTCGAGCAAACCGGCGCTCATCATTTTTTCAATCACCAGCTTCCATGCGGGCATGTGTCCGGCGTGATGTGACGCGATCCCGCCGCGCACGATCGTGTCCCAGTGACGGTGGTTGCGAATGTCGGGATGCTGTTCGACAAAGCTGCGCATGAAGTCGCGGCGAGCCTCGAGACGATCATCTTTGGCAGACTTGCGGCTTAAGGCTGCTTCGGAAGCCGCTTCGTCACAGCGCCGGCGGGTCGGCAGAAACACGATCGCCGGCAGCAAGTTGTAGGAACCCAACGCCGCAACCAAAGTTGCCGGCGGCATTTCCGGCATGCGAAGTTTCATAACGAGTTGGACAGGATTTACAGGATTAACAAGATTTCCAAACCTGAACTAGCGATCTCGACCATCCCACGCGCGTAACCCGCGTGAAACATCAGTTATGTGGCACAGACTTCAGTCTGTGATTCCATGCCGCCAAACACAGACTGAAGTCTGTGCCACTTCTGACGCGTTGCTTTCACCATCTTCGGCGTCTGGCTCTGAAGCTTTGTCCGCGACGGCCATCTTTCTGCTCCTGTTCACTCAATCGCGCAATCTCTGCATTCAACTTTCCTTGCTGAGTGAGTGGGACGAGGCGTCGATCCGGCATCAGGAATGCGGCGCGCAAAGGAACCGGCCGCGAGCCCGGACGCGTGACCACGCCACAGCGAACACCGCGCAATTCCTCGATCCATCTGGCGAACTCTGGCGCGTTGCCAATCGTCGCCGATAGCAGCAGCATACGAATTCTTGAAGGCGTCAGGATGATGGCTTCTTCCCAGACGTGTCCTCGATCTTCATCAGCGAGATAATGTGCTTCGTCAAAAACGACGAGATCGACTCCCACCTCTTCGCCACCGCGCAGCGCGTCGAACAACTGATTGCGAAAGATCTCAGTCGTGCCGACGATTAGTGGCGCATCGGAATTTTCTTTACGATCGCCGGTAAGAATTCCGACGCGATTCGCTCCAAATTCTTCAGTGAACTCAGCATACTTGGAATTGGTCAACGCCTTGAGTGGGGTCGTGTACCAGGCGCGCTTTCCCGTTTCCAGCAGCCGCCGAATCTCTTCTCGCGCAATCCAGGTTTTGCCGCTGCCGGTGGGAGCTGTTACCAGAACATCTTCAGATTCCAGGGCGGCAAGGGCTTCGAGTTGAAATGGATCCGGCTTGAAAGGTGTTGACTTGGGAGTCCCGATCCCGGAAAGCAAATCCCGTAGTTCCCGACTATAGTTTGCGCCGGAGACGGGGTGTCGCTCGCGATTTGGTGGTTGGTGTTCGTCCCATCGACGCGAATGTCTTTTGTTCTTCTCAGGTTTTTCGTCAAGCCTGCTCGATCGCCGCATGGGGACATTGTAGGGCAATGATAGCCGGCCAGACACGACAAATGCGCAAGAAGTCTCTCGAAGAGGCGGCGAAAACAGCGGTGGTGCAGAACCACGAGCGGACCGGGCTCCCTACGCGGGACGCAAAGCCAGACTCGTCCGAATTAAGAAATGGGCAAGAAGAAATGTGCTTTTTTGGTGACGCGGTTGCGACGAACCTTTAGCTGCCTTAGTATTTGAGGATGACGAGTTTCGGCGTGCGAGTTCGCAACGTATTACGCTCGCAGTGCGTCAAATGTACTTCTCTAAGTTATGAAAACGTTTGATTTCATCGATACCGGCGGCCTTTTTGATCACTTTGAAGTGAACCGTGAGCCTTTCTGGCCGCGCATCGTCTGGCTCGTTGCGGGCTCAGGAGCCTGGCATTTCGTTCTGATCGCTTGCATTGTGATGATTCCGCCAGTCCGCGACGCCTTCGCGATCACTGCGCTTTTCTCTGGCGCAGGGTTCATCGATCGTCCTTATTCCCGAAGCGAAATCGGCGACGACGTCGATATCATAGATTTCACGACCGAAAAGTTTCATTACCCTGAAGGCTACTTCCTCATGGACCAGCAGGGAATACCGCCGCAGGAATTTCCGGTAATGCCTCCGTTTAAGCCGGCTTCAATGCCGGCCGCTTACCCGAGTCCGAGTCCGTCAGTTAGCCCAACGCCTGCCGGGCCAACGGCAATCGCGACCAACACTGGTGACGGCAAAACGCCTGAGACGAAGCCATCGCCTGCCAAGCCGGACGAGAAGGCTATAGAACAGGCCCAAAAGGAACTGGAAGCTGCATCGAAAAAGACCGGAATCGAACTGCCGGAGGAAGGCGAAATTAATAAAGCGCCGTTTCGGGATCTCGCCGAATATGCGACTGGATTGAGAGATCAGAAAAAGCTCGACTTTGATAAGCCCTTCGAAGTGACGATTGATACGACCCTGGATAAGGACGGAAAACTTGTTAACCCGACAGTATCCCGTAAGTCGGGCGACGAAACCCTGGTCGATCTCGGAAAACGCCTGGTGGGGGCGATGAATGATAGTGGCGTGTTGTTCTATCTGAAAAAGCTAAACGAAGACAAACCCGGGACGAAGGTGACCTTCACGATTAAGCAGGAAGCAAACGAAGTTGTGGCCATAGTAGAATCGGAAGCCTCATCAACGGACAGCGCCAACAAGCTCGCGCGCGGCTTCTCCTTAATGATGACGCTCGGAGCTGATTCGAGAAAAGGTCACGACGAAGAAATATTGTTAAAGAACACGAAGGTTTCAGCCGACGGCAACAAGGTGGTTTTCAAACTCACAATGCCCCGTCAGGATGCCGTGGATATAGTTAAGAAGGGGATGGCAATACCGTCGCCAACCGTTACGCCCGGCTAGCCCCGATTTTTGTCATGCGAACAAGAGCTTCCGCATTCACAATTCTTTCATCGTTGGCGTTGCTTGGCTGCAGCACTGGTCCACGGCCGCTCCCGCCGGAAGCGCCCGCTAAACAGTCACCCAACCAGAAAAGCGAAATCAAGGTAACGAGCGCGGCTTTCAATGAAGGCCAGCCGATTCCGCGACAGCACACTTGCGATGGCGTGAACGTCTCGCCGCCGCTTGAATGGAGCGGTTTGCCGAAGACTGCAAAAACCGTCGCGATCGTCGCCGATGATCCGGACGCACCCTCAGGCACCTGGGTGCATTGGGTGGTGTACAACTTGCCCGCTGACAACATTGGCTTCGTTGAAAACGTGCCGGCAACTGAGACGCTCAAAGCCGGCGGGTTTCAGGGCAAGAACGATTTTGAAAAGATCGGTTACGGCGGTCCTTGTCCGCCGCGCGGTACGCATCATTACTTCTTCCGGGTTTATGCAGTCGATAGCGAGCTTGCTTTGAAAGCCGGTGCAACCAGGGCGGAACTTGAACAAGCAATGCAGGGGCACATCGTCTTGCAGGGACAGCTGATGGGAACGTACAGTCGATGAGTGGCACAGACTTTAGTCTGTGATAAATCGCACAAACACAGACTGAAGTCTGTGCCACTTTAAGGCAGTACACCTTCCGGAATGTTCCAGGGATGGAGCTCGAGCCGCAGACGATCAATTTTGATCATTGGATCGGTTGCCGCCAGCTCTTCGGCTTCCTTCATTGAACCAACGCGAAAAACAAACAACCCGCGCAGTTCGCCGTTATCGCCAAACGGCCCGGCGGCCACCAGCTTTTTCATTCCCGCCAGCCGATTGATATTGGCGAGATGGTCTTTCTGCAGTTGCTGGACTTCAGGATTATTACCATCACCCTCTTTGCGGTTTGGACCTTTCTTCAAAAAACCCAGATAGACCGTGTTCATTTTCAGCGGCATCGAGGCTTTCTTGAAGATGTCTTCGGACCACCAGGGATGCATTTCCGCAACGAACAAACCGGCTTTGACCGCCGGGTCGTTATCGACCCAGGTCTTTGCTTCTTCGGGCGCGGTTGAGCGCAGAACGAGAATGCCCGCGATGCAGGTGTCGTCGCCGAAGGGCCCGGCGATGACGGCTTTTCCGGAATTGAGCATCGAGATAACGCTGCTGCGGTGTTGCGTGAGGATTGAGTTTCGATCCTCCTCTTTCGTTGCGTCCCACTTTGGCCCCACCTTCAGGATGGCCATCTGAAACTGAACCAGCTTGAGGTCCTCCTTCTGCTGTCCATAAGACACCGAGAACGCTAACAGAAGCGAAACAATGGCAAGTACGAAAATTCGATTCTTCATCATCTTCACCCGATTGGTTTAGGTGGCACAGACTTCAGTCTGTGGTTATTTCAATTTCTCACAGACCGAAGTCTTTGCCACTTTTCGTGAGAGCGCATTTTAGCAAATCAGGTTCAGCGCGGATGTTAAGAGTTGTCGGGACTAGGTACTTGTTGAAACCTTCCGTTTCGCATTACGCTTCGCCTCCGACCAAATAGGGCGGATTATCAACTGACTCGCGATACATCAAACGCTTGCCGTCCGTCGCCTTGATTGCCGCGATCACGCGCTCGCCATCATCCGACTTGCGAGTATTGAAACGGAACTCGAACTCATTCAAATAGTTCGGCAAGTGCTTTTTAGAAACACTGTGAAACGTGCCGTAGACGGCCCGCTTTAACAAACTGAATACGCCCTCAACTGAATTCGAATGAATATCCGTTCCCGGTCGGGAGTATTCACCAATAGAGTGCTTCACGACATCGTGGCCACCCTCGAATGCTTTTCCGATCTTGCGGTACTTTGGAAACTCGTCAGTGACGATCCGGCATGTTAGGTCTGCATTCTCTACGATAACTTCGCGCAACCGTTCCGCTGTCAATCGATCCATCATCCGAAAACGAACGTCGCCACCACGCTCAACCATGCCAAGCACCGCGGCCTTTTCCGTACCGCGTCCAGTGCGCCCTTTCATGTCGTGACGCGGACGCTTGTAGCGCGGACGGCCACCCACATACGTCTCATCAATTTCCACCACGCCTTGAAGCTTAGGCGCGTTCTCGCTGCCTACGCCGTGACGGATGCGACGCAGAACAAACAGCGCCGACTTGTGCGTGATTTCCATTTCGCGGGAAAGCTGCAACGCGCTAATGCCCTTCTTCGAACTACATGCTCGCCAAAAAGCGAAAACCCAAACACGCAACGGCAAACGGCTTTCCTCGAACGTCGTTCCGCTGCGGACACTGAACATTGACTTGCAACCGCGACAGCGCCAGCGATAGTCCTTGTTGCGCTCGCCTGTTTTCGCGTCCTTCATTTGATAGACATCAATATCACCGCATCGCGGGCAAGCCGGGTCACCGCTCCATCGTTGCTGTTCTAGGAATTTCACGGCATCGGCCTCACTGTTTGTGGCTATCCGTAGCGCCTCTAGGATTTCCGATTTCGGGTTCTTTTTCATGCTGCAAAGATAGCATAATTATGATATGTGTTGCAAGCACTTTCCCAATAAACATCGGGGGTAAAGCTCGATTTCAGGCTGCTTTGCTCTGTCGCTGCCTCTTTTCGCCCGGAAAGATCGCGCCCGTATCCCGTAGGCCCTCGAATGTTGCGATAGCATCCCGGAGAGAGGCAATTCTTTGGTTCGCTTCCTCTATCTGTTCCTGAGCGTCGTGAATCGCCTTATCCCAAGTGGTTGCTTTTTGTCGCCGCGTTAAGCGGGACGTGCTTAAAACTCTGGACAACTTCTTGCGCATGCTCTATACTCCCCCCTCTCATACGGAGACTGAAGTGAAATGACCATAGACTTTTGGAAAGAAGCACTTGCTAAAGCCAAGGCAGAACGCGACGAGGCTTACCTTGCGTGGGATGATCTGAGCGAGAAAGCGCAGGCTCAGCTTCAGCGCATGATTCAACTCGACGAAACCATTAGAAGCCTGACCGTGCTCGTAGGCGAAACCGAAAGCCCTAAGAGCTTTATCAAAGGGATCGCCAGCGAGTTGAAAGGGAAAAAACTTGCTGATGCCTGCCGATTGACCTTGCAGTATCTCGATGAATATATGACGCCGTTGGAGGTGCGCGACTCGCTTGAGGGCGCGCAGTACGATCTCAGTGAATACACCAACGTCACCGCAGGGATCCATGGAGTGTTGAAAAGAATGGTTGAATCCGGGGAAGTTTTGCAGTCCAAGGATTCGCGAGAGCGCACGGTGTACCGATGGAACTTCACCGGCAGCAATCCGAAACCTCGCGTCGTAGACGGCTCGGATAGACCGCGCTGGCTTACTCACGTTCCCACAGAGGAAGAGAGGGTGAAAAGCAAGCGAAAACGCGCCGAAGTGCGAGCGATTATTGAGAGCGCGAAAACGAAACAGGCCACAGAGGATTCGGCGAAAGAAAAGGCACGAAGATATAAAGTGACGCCGAGATAAGTGCTCAACTAAAAGAATCGATCTCCCGCGAGTTTTAAAGGATTGGAGGGTAGGAATCCATGACGACGGTATGAGGGTGTTACTGAGACGCCCGAACCAAGCGGAGGCGAGTAGCGTGTTAGCCGACCCCTCGCCTCCGTACTCAGCTCTTTGTGCCCCGGTGCTGGAAATTGGCAAACAGGGCCGATTTGCAATCGGCTGACTGAATCCAGTCTTACGGGTTCGAGTCCCGTCCGGGGCACTTTCTTTTTAACCCCAAACGGTAGGCAGATAGTTTATCATTATGGCCAACGTGAAGAAACCCAAAAAGAAAGCGAAGCGCGGCCCGCAAGAGGAACGCTTGATCATTACAGGCAACCCAGAAAAGGCGCTCCGCAAACTTCTGGGCCAGAAGCCCAGCAAAAAAACTAAGCGTTAAAAATTGTCGGATTTTGGCGCGATTCGCCACCTTAACAACTCCCTTGCAATAAGTACCTAGTCCCGAGAGTTGTTAATTGATCATGAGCAGTGGCACGGGGCGTCCCGCCCCTGAGTTACCCGTAAGAGGCGCGTGCCACCACAAATGTTAATTGATCGTCGCCGTCTTCACGCACGTGATTGCCGGCAAGCCGTCGCGGATCATCGACCATGATTCGCCGGCGTCATTCGAACCGAACAACTTGCCGTTGCGGGTCCCAAAATACAGCCCCGTAGGGTCGTTGGCATCCGCCTTCAGGTTGTCGCGCAGAATCGTCTCGAAGGCGTCTTCCTGCGGCAAACCATTGGTGAGAGGCTCCCATGACTCGCCGCCGTTGCGGGTGCGGTAGACGCGCAGCTTTGCTTCGGGCGTGCAACGAAACTCATCTGATTCGATCGGAATCAGGTAAACCGTGTTCGCATCGTGCGGATCCATCTCCAGGGCGAAGCCAAAATCCGACGGCAGGCTTTTGCCGATATCGTTCCATGAATCCCCGGCGTTATCGCTGCGATAAACGCCCCAGTGATGCTGCAGGAACATTCGCTCAGGATTTGATCGGTGGCTAACAACTTTGTGTACGCATTGCCCCCATTCAGGGTATTGCTGATCGGGCGGCATGAACCGCGCGCAGATGCCCTTGTTTCGCGGCTGCCAATTCTTTCCGTCGTCATCGGTACGATATACGCCCCCGGTCGAGATCGCCACCCACATTCGATCCTTATTTGCAGGATCGGGAAGGATCGTGTGCAGGCACAGTCCGCCGCCGCCCGGCATCCATTGCGTACGATGGGGATGATCGAACAGCCCGCGCTCGAGGGACCACGTCTCTCCCGCGTCAGTTGATTTGAACAATGCTGCCGGCTCAACTCCGCAATAGAGAGTGTCCGCGTCACCCGGGTGACCTTCGGCGATCTGCCAAATCTGTTTGAGAGAAACGTCGCTGCCTTCGGGAAACTTAATGTTGTACGTTTCCGGATCACTCCACGTCTTACCAAAGTCGTTTGACGAACTGAGAAACGATCCCCAGAACGGACTGTTCACTGCCGCCCACAGTTTTTGCCGGCCATTGCGCCCGTCATAGGCTAGCGCATAAACGCTGCGACCCGGAAAATATGGTCCGGCTTCTTCCCACTTCGTTCGATTCTTGTCAGAACGAAAAAGAAAGGCGCCCTTCACGGTGCCTACCAGCAGCAGATTATCTTCTTTGTTAACGTCGATCTGATTAGGTGCCGGCATCGAGGGTTCCTCCAAAAGTTGATGTGAGCCGGATTATATCGGAACGAAGAAAACCGCCCAAGCATGATTTGGAGAGGAGATACAATGCCCTCGTGCAAGTGCGTTGCACAACCATGTCGCCCTGGATATAAAGCACTGTCTAGTCTGCTTCACCTTTAGGATTGGCCAAAGACTCGCAGACTGGACAGTCTGCGATACATCCAGCAGCCGATCTTGTCATGTCTCAGTGAATCACTGTTACCATGCGCGCCTTGGGTTTCCGTTCATCAAATCCTTCGTCAAACTCAAAGAGTGGAAGCGTGCCTCTAACCTGAGGCGCTGAGAGACTTCGCCGCTTATGATCTTGTTTTTTCACGACCGACCCCGTCGAGGGTTGAGGTGCAGTCAGCGGAGCCATGGATTCACTCGCGGACTGCGCGGTAGCGTCCTCCACCGACTGCATCTGAGAAGGCAAATCAATAGAAGCGGTCGCACCGGCAACCCCAATAACGATTACAGTGATCACGATTGAGATGACCACGACGTGACGACCAAAAATGCGTTGCAATGCATCCGCTGCTTTTCGCCAGGGCCGCTCAGTAAGCCGCTCAGTAAGGGGCCGCACAGGCTGTGCTGCGGCCATATGCTGCTCGTCGAAAACCGCTGCGGGCGGAAGCGGTGGCGAGACAATTTCCTGAACCTTGTTTTT
>Ga0070707_100002552_pt1 | contig 17306 bp, 13 predicted proteins | sample KBSK5502metaG_FD_65468 | JGI IMG/M metagenome (GOLD analysis project Ga0070707, IMG submission 65468) | Corn, switchgrass and miscanthus rhizosphere microbial communities from Kellogg Biological Station, Michigan, USA - KBS K5-50-2 metaG | ecosystem: Host-associated > Plants > Roots >... | reverse complement strand
CACTGGGAAGGCAATACGCTCGTCGTGGACACGACGAACTACAACGGTGTCACGGCGTATTCGCGCGAAATACCTTACCTTACCGAGGCGACGCACACGATCGAACGGTACACGCTCGTTGATGAGAAAACCATCGACTATGAAGTCATGGTCGACGATCCGAACCAGTTCACTCGTCCGTGGAAAGTCATTGGCCAATACACTCGAGCGGAGGATCTTCCGGAGATCCTGGAATATGCGTGTGCAGAAGGCACTCAAACACTCAGAAATATCTTTGGCGATCCGCCAAGCAAATAGGAGATCACGCCGATGAGAACAAAACTTCACCTTGCAGTTGCCGGTTTCGGACTTCTTCTGTCGGCGATGCCGGCGGCCGCCCATCACGCCTTTGCGGCCGAATTCGATGTCGATAAGCCGGTGAAGGTCACGGGTAAAGTCACGAAACTGGACCTCGTCAATCCGCACTCATGGCTGTATGTGGACGTCACCGAACCCGATGGCAAAGTCACCAACTGGCGTTTTGAACTCGGCGCGCCCAACGCGCTTTTCCGACTCGGATGGAAACGAGACACTGTTCCTGCCGGCCTCGAAGTTGTCGTCACCGGGTTCCGCGCCAAATTCGGCGGGCCTGTGGCGAACGGCCGCTCGGTAACGCTGCCCGGTGGAAAAACGCTCGAAAGCGGTGGATCCAATCCTCTGAAGTAAAGCGTCCGGGTACAAGGGGTCATGAAGCAGATGCGAACGAAATTATTGCTGACCGTTTGTGCATTCCTGTGCGTATCGACGATCGTAGCCCAACGCAGGCCGGCACCTCCGAACATGCCCGGAGATTTCACGTTCATCCCGAAGGCAGACCTCGAGGTCTTGATGGGGCCGACCAGAGGCGATCGTCCCGCGCGAGTCGTCAATATCGGCAACGCCAATCTGGGCGCGTACATCCTGCATTATCCGGCGATGAAGAACAGTCTGCCGGCAAACAGCTTCTATCATGCAGAGATCAGCGAGCTGTATTACGTGATTCGAGGCGAAGGCACGGCCTTGCTTGGCGGTGAGCTGGAAAATCCGAAGTGGAACGATCCGAACAGTACAACCACGAAGGAGATCACGGGACCAACCGTCAGCGGCACGATGAAAGGTTATAAAACGCAGAAATGGTCGGCGGGTGACGTGATCGTTGTTCCGGCGGGTGTTCCCCACATGATCGGATTCGAGGTGACCGTGCCCAACGATATTCTCAGGGTTGCCTTCGATCCCAACAAAGCATTAAAGCTGGTTCCCAATCACGATGCGTCGATCGCACGGCTTCGTGCGGAAGGTCAGGCGCAGGGACAGGCTCAGGCGGCAGCGGCTCCCGGTAAAGCGGCGCCACCGAACATGCCCGGAACTTTTACTTTCATTTCGAAGGCGGACCTCGAGGCGCTCATGAAAGGAAACATTGCGGACACGCCGGCGAGAGTGGTCAATATTCCCAATAACTCGAATCTCGGCGCGTTCGTTCTTCACATCGAGCCGCGGAAGGCCACACCAGGCGCGCCCGTGACGAGTTTCTACCACAGCGAAATATCGGAGCTTTATTACGTGGTTCGCGGGGCCGGCACCGTGTTGATCGGCGGTGAACTGGAAAACGCAACCTGGGACGATTCGAACAGCGCGTCCATACGGACGGTGCGAGGCCCGAGCGTGAATGGCACGATGAAAAATCCCAAGTCCGTTAAATTCACGGCGGGCGATATCTTCATCGTCCAGGCCGGCGTTCCGCACTCGTTCACGTATGAGATCAACGAGAGGACAGACATCGTTCGAGCCGTCGTCGATCCCAGGCGGTCTTTGGAACTGAAGTAAAAAGACAAGCCACAAAAAGGCACAAAAGTCACAAAAGGGAATAAACAAGATCCTTTTGTGACTTTTGTGCCTTTTTGTGGCTTGTCTTTGTGGTTACTCTCAGAATTCTACCGGCCTGCGGGAGCCGAGATGGCGACAAGATCTCGCTCGCCTGTTCCCATTTTCGGCCTTTCCCACCTCACGTATCCACGTGGGATTCCCGAGTTCGCGCCGATTCCGGAAAGCGTGATCGTGAAAGTCTTCTTCTCTCCCGGTCCGAGTTTCGGTATCTCAAACTCCGCCGCATTCGAGTTCGTGATCGGATCGCGATGGATGCCCGTGTAGCCGCCGCCGGTTGTGGCCTCGACCACGGTCGTTACTTCTTCCGGATCTCGACCTCTCAGAAACGGGAGCGTGATGGTGATGTATTCGGCCGTCAGCCCTTTGCCTGCTCTGCCGGAGTTCGAGACATTGATCGTGTATGTAATGCCGTTTCCCGAAAAGACGCCGTTGCTGATATCGGCATTGACCGGAACGCGCAGGCCCTGCTCTTCCGAGAAGAACTTATAGATTTCCTGCAGCGTCGATTCCGGCACCTGTTCCCGCGAAAAGTTACCCATTCTCAGATGCCGCGCGTTCGCATGATCCGGCGCCGTCGTGTGCTGGTAGACCTCGGTCTTGAACCACTCCCAATCGCCACCCAGTCCGCCCGCTGTCCTGCGCGGGTTCGCAAACGTCGCGGCATGGCATTGGCCGCAGCCCGACTCGATATAAAGTTTTTGTCGCTGTGAGGCGAGAGCCGGAACAGGCGTGCGCCACATGCCGCGTTGGGCAGCCGGCGGCAGGCTTGCCAGGTAAGTCGCAACCTGAGCCAGTTGCTGATCGTTCAAATTCTTGTCGGGCACGAACCCCGGCATGCTTTTGCCGGCACCCTGCCGGACAATACGGATAAAGTCGGCGGCGCTCAGCTTGTGGCCGGCAAGAGCCTTGGCAAATGCTCCCTCGCCATGCTCGCCATGGCACAGCTTGCAGTCATTCTGCAAACCAAGGTAACCCTGCCAGATTTCTTTGCCGGCCTGAGTATCGGAAGCGCCGGATGTTTGCGCTTCCACCTGAGCAGCGAAGAGTAAAACGAGTACGATAACAGCACGCATTATCGGTCTCCTTATTCTTTTGGGGTTGCGGTTCGCGCATCATACAACAACTTCGCACCTACGTAAGTGGCAAGCGGAGTGATCGCGCGGATCTGTTCCTCGGGAACGGTCATGATGTCTTGTGACAGGACGACGAAGTCCGCGAGCTTGCCCGCCTCGATTGAGCCTTTGATGTTTTCTTCGAATGTGAGATAGGCGTTGTTGATGGTTTCCACGTGCAGCGCATCGGCGCGGCTGATCTTCTCCGCGGCGCCGATGACATTGCCGTCGGATGAACGGCGCGTTACGTAGAAATAAATATTCGCGAATGGATTATTGGAGTCGCTGTTCCCGCCCCAATCGCTGCCGCCCGTAACGGTAATGCCGCGATCGATGAATTCGCGTAGCGGCACAGCGCGATCGGTTCGCTCCTTGCCGAACGTCCGAACAGCATTCGCCGCGCCGCGGTACAGCTGAGCCTGCGCGGAGATCACGAGTCCCAGCCGTTTAATGCGTTCCATCTGATCGGGTTGTACGTAGGTCGCGTGTTCGATCGTCCAGCGTTTGTCGTGGATGGAACTTTCTTTATCGGCGGCTTCGAATGCCTCGAGCACGAGGTCCATCGCGCCGTCCGAGTCGGTATGCGGCGAGACGCGCCATCCGTACCGGTTGGCGATCGAAACCGCCCTTTTGTAGATCGCCGCTTCGATGTTCGGCGTGGGTGCGGGATTCCCCGAACGCCACATGCTTCCCGGATTGAACTCCGCGAGGCAATCGAGGCGGAGCCAATCGTCGCCGAACGGAGGAGCCACGCCGAAAGGCTTCAGCATCTCTTCGAGCGTTTCCATATCGCTCGGGTTGACCTGAAGACCGGCGCTCACGCGCTGCAACAACTTCCCCTCGCGCCACATTTCGGAATAGGCGCGCATGAAATCGGGCGCGAGTTGCAGATCGCGGATGCTGGTCAACCCGACGGCGAGTTGCTGCTTTTGCGTCTCGATGATGAGCTTTTCTTTTTCGGCCTGCGTTGCCGGCGAGATCATGTCGGCGACGCGGGCAACGGTGCCGGACTCGCCGGTGATGCTGCCGTCGGGTTCGCCTTCGGCGTCTTTCCTGACGGTTACCCGTCCGATTCGATTGACGTTCCGCGTCACGCCGGCGATTTTGAGCGCGGCGCTGTGAGATAAATCTGACCGCGGTTGAGATAGATCACCACGGGATTGTCCGGCGCGACCTTGTCGATATCCAGGCGCATCGGCGGGTGCTTTTCCGGAAATCGATTCAACTGCCATCCGCTCGCGACGTAGATCGCCTTCCCGCGTCCCGCTGCGGCCGCAGCTCTCTTAACACCCTCGAGCAAAGCGGCCAGGGAAGTGACTTCTTTCAGATCGATTCCGCGATTCGCCATTGCCGCATGGTAGGCGTGATTGTGATTGTCCATCAGGCCAGGCATCACGGCCTTGCCCTGCAGGTCCACGAGCTGCGTCTTCGGACCCGCGAGCGCGCGCATCTCGCGCGTCGTGCCGACGGCGAGAAATTTATCGCCCTTCACAGCGAATGCTTCCCTGATGCTGTTCGAAGCGTCAACGGTGATAACTCTGCCGTTATAGAACACCGTATCGGGTATCTCACGCACTCCCTGCGCGACGACGAAGAGCGCACACACGAAACCAGCAAGTCGGTTCATTTGCATTTTTTCTGAGATCCATAATAAACAACACGCCACATCATCAAAAGGAGAACGTGGTAATGCTGCAAATGCTTGTTGCTCTCTTGTTCGGCACTTTCTTTTTTCAGACCGATGTAAAACCGCTGAATGATCTTCCGCAGCCTTATCGCACAACACGCGACTGGGGCAAGCCTCCGGGAGGCGTGCCATGGGCGGCTGTCACGGCTGTTGAAGTTGCGAACGACGGAGCGGTCTACGTCATTCATCGCTGCTCAGGAAATTCCTGTGCCGGCCGGCCCGAACCGCCAATTCTGAAATTCGACAGGTCAGGAAAGCTTCTCAAGGCCTGGGGCGAAGCCATGTTCGTGTTTCCGCACGGAGCGACGATCGATCCTGACGGCAATCTGTGGGTAACGGATGCGCAGATCAAGGATGGAAAAGGCTATCAGGTTTTCAAATTCAGTCCCGATGGAAAGCTTCTGATGACGCTTGGCAAGGCGGGTGTCGCGAGCGCCGAACCGGGATTGTTCGATGAGCCCAGCGACGTACTCGTAAACAAGAACGGCGAGATCTTCATCACTGAAGGCCACTCCGGTGGAACGAAAGGCAATCAGCGCATTCAGAAATTTTCGAAGGATGGAAAATTCATCAAGGCCTGGGGCAAAGAAGGTTCAGGGCACGGTGAGTTCAACAATCCGCATACGATCGCGATGGATTCCCGCGGCCGGTTATTCGTCGGCGATCGATCGAACAATCGAATCGAGATTTTTGATCAGGATGGAAAGTATCTCGAGACCTGGACTCAGTGGGGACGCCCAAGTGGAATCTTCATCAGCAAAGACGACACGATGTATGTCGCCGACTCCGAGTCGTGGGGGCCGGACCAGCCGGGCTGGAAGAAAGGCATCCGCATCGGCAGCGCGAAAGATGGCTCGGTGAAATATTTCATCGAGGATATGGAATCGACCACCATCGATCACAGCGGTGCGGAATCCGTGGGCGTGGATGCTGAAGGCAACGTCTACGGCGGCGTTGTGCGGCGCCAGATGCTGGAAAGGCACGTCAGGAAGTAGCTACTCCGCCAACATCGCGTTAGGGCCCACCCCCGCGAGATTGTGTCTTGACACGATACGGAAGGGACGCATATCTTGCCGCCAACAACAAGGGTGATCAAGTCCGAACGAGGTGGAGGTCCATGCAGAAACAGGCGTTGGCAGCCGTCGTGTCCCTATCTCTTCTCTTCCCCCTTCAGCTGTTTGCGCAAACCAGCAATGCCACGCTGGGTGGAACTGTCTCCGACGCATCCGGCGCCTTCATTCCCGGCGTTACCGTCACGGCAGTAAACACGGCGACGGGCATCACAAATACCGTCATCAGCAATGAAGCCGGCGGATACCAGAATTTGAACGTTGTGAAGCGCGTTCGCCTCGCTGAAACGAAAGAACTGGAATTTCGTGCGGACGCCGTCAATGCACTCAATCACCGGAACTTCGGATTCCCGAATTTGAATATCAACAGTACAGGCAATGGAACGACCGGCAGCATTGCCGGCAATAACGTTCCTTTCGGACGCATTACCACCGCAACAGGAGACCGAAAAATTACTGTCGGAGGTCGTCTGAACTTTTGAAGGGAGAACGCAAGTTTAAGGAGCCGTGAACAAATTACCGGGCGAGCTTATTCCCCTCCTTGTGAAGGAGGGGTGGCCGCGCCACCAAAAAATGATCCCGTTCCGAAAAGGGCGCGGACGGGGTGGTCAGTTCGGCGAAATCTTCAGGCCTGAACATTTCGCCGAACTTCTTCTGAGGCTGCGCCCTATCGGGCTTGCGCTTCGCGCCACCCCGTCTGCGGCGCTTCGGTGGCTTCGCGACTTCTTATTGATGCCGCAGCCACCCCTCCTTCACAAGGAGGGGAATGCGCCCATTAAAACACTCTGGTAATTCGTTCACACGCTCTAAAGCCTGCGTTCCAGGAGACACACAATGGGAAAACCACTCGTGATAACGCTGATTTATTTTGTCCTGTCCATAAACGCGTTTGCTCAAACGAGTAACGCAACATTGGGGGGCACGGTTTCCGACGCCAGCGGCGCGTTGATTCCCAGCGTCTCTGTGAAGGCAACCAACACCGCCACGGGCATCGTGACGACCGTGTTGACGAATGAATCGGGCGCGTATCAATTCGCCAGTCTTCAGACCGGAAATTACAAGGTGACCGCCGAACTCGCAGGTTTTCAGACTCAAACATATAACAACGTCACGCTCGGAATTTCCCAGCAGGTGCGTCTGAACTTCACGCTGCAGGTGGGCTCAGTGGCGCAAGCGGTGGAGGTGACCGCCGCGGCGGATACTTTTATTGCGACAACGTCTTCGTCTATAGGCAACGTGCTGCCCGATCATCAGGTGCGCGATCTTCCGCTCGGTGGGCGCAACGTGCTGGATCTGCTTCGCACGGCAGGCGGGGTCAGCAACTCTATTAGCGGAACCACGGCGAACGACGGTGCGACCGCCGGCGACAGCGGTTACTTTGCGGGTGGAAGGCTCAGTGCCGTCAATACGACCAGGGATGGGTTTGTCGTCTCCGACGGACGTTACAACCACGGAGCGTTTTCGATTACTTACACGAGTCCCGATCTGGTGGAGGAAGTGCGCGTCATCACCGCACCCGTCGACGCGGAAGTGGGACGCGGTTCCGGCCAGGTACAGATGGTGACACGCTCCGGAACCAATCAATTTCGCGGAAGCGCATTCTGGTACAACAGGAATTCGGCGCTCGATGCCAGCAACTGGTTCAATAACTTTAATGGTGCCCAGAAAGACTACGAGAACCGAAATCAATTCGGCGTGCGGCTTGGCGGGCCGATCATCAAGAACAAAACGTTTTTCTTTTTCCTGGTCGACGAACAGCGGGACGTCCTCAAACAAACCTTCGTCGCGCCGGTACTGACGCCTCTGGCGCGCCAGGGTGTCTATCGCTTCTTCCCCGGAGTCGACAATCAGAATGCGACGCAAAACAATCCGACGGTCGACCGAAACGGCAACCCTGTACTCAATGGGCAGCCGGCAACGCCCCAATCGTTCAGCGTGTTCAACCGTGATGCACTACGTCCTGGCTTCGATACCAGCGGCTGGATTACGAAAGTTCTCGGACGAATGCCACAACCCAACGACTACACGATGGGCGATGGTCTGAACGTCGCCGGCATCCGGTGGACGCGGCGGATTGGCGGCTTCGATAATTTCGATGGCAGTACATTCGATCAGACGAACCGCGATCAGTTCAATATGCGCCTGGATCACAACTTCAACGCCAATCACAAAGTCAGTGTGACGTATACGTGGGAACGCGGCTTGAACAACACGACGCAGGCTGGTCTTGCGTTCTGGCCGGGCGGCTACAACGGCGCAAACGACAAGTGGCCGAAGGTGCTGAACGGATCCTTCGTATCGACGCTCTCCACGACACTCGTGAACGAGTTGCGTGTGGGATACAAGGTATCGAAGCAAATCAGTTGGGCCCCGTGGTACGTCGGCAAAGATTTGCTGGCTGAGAAGGCCACACCAGGCCCGGACGGAAAAGAGGCGTGGGATTTCATACCTCAATACAACGGAATTCCCTACCTTCCGATTACCACCAACTTTCCAGAGAACGTAATGAAGTGGAATACGAATGCGGGTACCAGCCGCTTCAGTAACAGCCCTCAGTACAGTTTTGCCGACACGCTCAGCTGGTCGAAGGGCGCTCACGCATTCAAATTTGGGGGGGAATGGCGGTACGGCTGGACGCAGGGCGCCAATGAAGTCATGATGCCGCTGGTGACTCTCGGCGCAGGAGGGATACCCGTCGCCAATATCGACAATGTCGCGATTCCAGGACTGAGTGCAAACAATCAGCCTGGAGCGCGGAATTTGTTGACGGACCTCTCGGGCTCAGTGGCGCAGATCGGTCAGGCGTTCGACCTGCGAAGTCCGACCGAGCGGACATTCCAGGGCATCAGCGACGGACGAATCCTGAAGCTTCGCGATTTTCGCAACACGGAATTCAGCGGTTTCTTCAAAGACAATTGGAAGCTGCGGCCGGATCTGACGTTGAACCTGGGCCTCCATTACGAATGGTTCGGAGTGCCCTGGGAAAATCAGGGCCTCCTGGGTTCACCTGTCGGCAGAGAAAAAGGACTGTGCGGAATTTCATGCGGCGCTCTCACAACGGCGGAATTTGTCGGTAAGCACTCCACGCAGCCGGACAAACTGCTCTACAACGACGACTGGAACAACTTTGCTCCTTCCGTCGGCTTTAGCTGGTCGTTGCCGTGGTGGGGAAAAGACAAGACCGTTCTTCGCGCGGGATACGGTTGGAGCTATACAGGAAGGCCTGTCTCGGGCGCAAACAGCACAAATTCGATAACCGGCGTCGCAGGCGGATTTCCGGGAACATTTGGTGGTGTAGGCAACGGGCAACTTGCCTATACCACGGGAAATTACATGTCGCTGGCGAACCTGACGTTGCCCATCCCGCAACAGTTCCCTGTGCTCGGTCCAATCCCAATCGACGGCACTCGCAACGATACGATTGCCATGTACGACCAGAACCGCCGGTCTCCGTATATTCAAAACTTCAACTTCGGCATTCAGCGCGAGATCGCTCAAAACTGGTTGCTCGACGTCTCCTATATCGGAACGAAAGGCACCAAGCTCTGGGGCGGAGTCCCTCTGAACACGGTGGACATTTTCAGGAACCAATTCCTCGACGCGTTCAACGTGACAAGGCAGGGCGGCAACGCAAAGCTCTTCGACGATATGCTTCGCGGCCTCAACATACCAGGCGCCGGCGTCGTCAACGGCACGACTTTGACGGGATCGGCGGCATTGCGGGCGTACGTTGCGACTCGAGCGTTCCTGGCCAACGGCAGTCCCGCGCAACTGGCGGACTTTCTGAACCGCAGCCGGAACATTACCAATCAGGGCGGCGGATTTGTCCGCAACAGCGGTCTCTTTCCGGAGAATTTCTTCGTGCTGAATCCGCAGTTCAATGGCGTGATGTTGTATGGGAGCGGAGGCAGTTCGACATATCACTCGATGGAAGTGAAGATGACGAAGCGGCTGTCGCAGGGTTTCATATTCCAGTCGTCCTATACGTGGAGCCGGTCATTGGGTGACAACGATGGAGACTACTTCATCGATTATCGCGATCCCAACAACCGCCGCGAAAACAAGGCGGTGCTTGGTTTCCATCGCACGCACGCGTTCCTGACCAATGGCACCTACGAATTACCTTTCGGGGCAAACAGGCCGTTTCTGGCAAATGCGCCCGCGTTCGTTCAACGGCTTGTGGAGAGGTGGCAGTTAGGCGGAATCTTCAGCCGGCTTTCGGGAGCGCCGTTGAGTGTCATCGCTCCGATTTGGACAGTGGTCCAACCGTTTTATTCGCCGGCGGCAGGCCAGCCCGTCCTCTGTATTGCATGCACACCGAATATGGTCGGCAATTTCCCGAAGGATAGCGGCCAGGTGACCAAGGTATCGAACGGTGTGATCTACTTCCCCGGTATCAAACAGATCACCGATCCTTCGATCAGCGGCGTTTCGTCTCTGAATGCCCTCAACGGTGCTTTCAGCAATAAAGCGATCACCGATGCGAACGGGCAACTGCTTCTGGTAAATCCCGCCACGGGACAGAACGGCAACCTCGGCTTAAAGTGGGTTGAAGGGCCGCCGGCGTTCGGACTCGACATGAATCTGATCAAGCGCGTGCGGCTGACGGAAAGTAAGGAACTGGAATTCAGGGTGGATGCGGTGAATGTGCTGAATCATCCGATCTTCGGCAATCCCGACACGAACATCAATTCGCTGAGCTTTGGTCGCATCACGACAGCGACCGGCAACCGGAGATTTAATATCGGAGCGCGGCTGAACTTCTGAATTTCCCCTATCTGCAGGACTCGATTTGCTCGAACAGGCGGCGGGCGCCGTCGCCGGCCAGTGTCTGAATGCCGTGGCCCTGGTCCGGCTCGATCGTGAATCGAACGTGGAATCCGTTTTCACCTAGCAGGTCCGACTGACGCTGCATGGGCATCTGCCACTCCAGGTCTCGTTCGCCCACGTGCATGTACAGACACAGTGGTTTGAGCGCATTCAGTTTTGCTTCGCTCTCTTCTCGAAGATAGCCGGGAAATCCGGTCACGGACCGGAAATACTGCGGATACATGGACGCGATATGGAACGCGCTCAGGCCGCCGTTCGAGGGTCCAGCGACATGAAACTTCCCTCCCTCGATCTTGTACTGACTCAGCATCTGATCCAGAAAATCCGGGAAGATCCGATCGCCGCCTCGCTCGAAGAACAAATTGTTGCTCGGCGCGGCCGGGCTGATGACGATATAGCCTCGCGTTTCGGCCTCGCTCCAATTTCTTTCGAGCATGCCGTTGACGCCATCCAGCGTTTGAGCGCCGCCGGCAAATGCAAGGATGGCGGGATACGCTCGGGCCGGGTCATAATTGTTCGGCAGAACAACCTTGTATCGAATGGTAATTCCGCCAAATCTGCCGGCTTTGCCCAGCGTCTCGGCGTGAGCTTGAAGACTCAATCCCAGTATGAGCAGGAGAACTGTTGACTTCACTGCGATAGCGTAATAAAAATCAAAGCCAATTGATAGTTCCCCGGGGGGAAAACATGATTCCTTTACTTGTGGTGGTCATCGCAGCCATCGGTCTTCCAGCGTTCGCGCGACCTCTTCAACAGGGAGCTGCGATCGAACGAGGCCTGCAGGCCGGCACAGGCGCCGGCGTGGAGCAGGTGTTAACGCAATCGACGGACTTCGCCGGCGAATGGGTCGTACGCAACTGGCAGAATCGGACGGAACGAAGCGCCGGTCCCGCGCTTGGCGATTACACGGGAATTCCTTTGAACGAAGCCGGACGCCTGAGAGCCGAGACATTCGATGCGGGCGAGTGGAGCGTGCGCGATCTGCAGTGCAGGCCGCATCCGACTCCGTATCAGTGGCGTGCGCAAGGTGCGATGCGCATCACGAAAGAAATCGATCCTATTTCGCGCGAACTGGTGGCGTACCACACGCAATACGTGAGATCGCTGGATCGCGCGATCTACATGGATGGCCGTCCTCATCCTCCCGACTATGCGCCTCACACGTGGGAAGGCTTCTCCACCGGGCGCTTTGAAGGGAACGACCTCGTCATCACGACGACTCATCTGAAGGAATCCTATATCCGGCGGAACGGCCCGACGATGAGCGATAACGTGAAAGTCACCGAATGGCTGTCGCGTCATGGCGACTACTTGACGATCACGACGTACATCGACGATCCAACTTATCTCGAGGAGCCCTGGATTCAGTCGGTCACCTACCAGTGGGAACCGCACACGGAGCTGGAATACTTCCCGTGCACGATCGTGAATGAAAACATCTCCGACAACATTCCGCACTTTCTGCCTGGAAAGAACCCATACCTGAAGGAATTTTCCGAACAGGAAGGCTTGCCCTACGAAGCAACACGAGGCGGCGCCGAAACACTCTATCCGGAGTACCGGGCGAAGATGAAGAACATGAAGATCGCGCCCATCAAACCCGCGCCACGGGCGTTCTAGTGGAGCAACAGATGCGCAGAAGAGCGTTTCAATTTTCGATCGTGCTGGCGCTGGTTTTCGTGTGCGCCGGCTACGCTCAGCAGAATCAGAGTCGTGGCGATGGCGAGATTCATATTCTGCCCGTGCAAGGGAACATCTACATGCTCATCGGCGGCGGCGCCAACATCACCGTCTCCACGGGTATGGACGGAACGATGCTGGTGGATACCGGGTCGGCAGCCATGACAGACAAAGTCCTGGGTGCAGTCAAGCAACTCGCCGTCATGGTCTCGGGTACCCCGTGGCCGGCTTCTCCTTGCGTGGGTATTCGTTGTCCAAACGGCGCGGGCGGTGGAGCGTTCAATCAGTTCGGATGGACGAGTCCGGCGATCAACACGCTGATCAGTTCACCGCGTCCGGTAAAGCCCATTCGCTTCATTATTAATACGAGCATCGATGCCGATCACATCGGCGGTAACGGGCCAATTGCCAGATCGGGCGTGACATTCACCGGCGGCAATGTCGCCAGAGGTCCCGGCGGTTCAGGCGACAAAGCGGAGATCTGGGCGCATGAGACCGTGCTCAATCGCATGACCGAAGGCAAGGTCGCCGAAGCAGCGTGGCCTTCGGATACGTATTACACGCCCACTTACAAATGGAACGGCTTCTTCAATGGAGAAGGCATTCAGTTGTACTATGCGCCAGCCGCGCACTCCGATGGCGACACGATGGTTTACTTCCGCTATTCGGATGTCATCAGCGCGGGCGAAGTGTTATCGATGACCAGCTATCCCTCCATTGATGTCGCGAAAGGCGGCAGCGTTCAGGGAGAAATCGACGCGCTGAACAAGATTCTCGAGATCGCCATTCCGCAATTTCGATCGCAGGGCGGAACGTACATCATTCCGGGCCATGGGCGGCTCGCTGATGAAGGCGACGTCGCGAATTATCGGAATATGGTCGTGAAGATTCGCGACCGTATCGACAACTTGATCAAGAGCGACATGACACTGCAACAAATCAAGGCGGCTAAACCGACGCTCGATTACGACGGCCGGTTTGGTTCGCCGGATGCGTTTATCGAGGCCGTTTATCGGAGCCTCACTAAAAAAAGGTAATCAGGCGTGGGGGGACCGGCCAAAAGGCCATCAAAGAGGCCGCCGCGAAGCGCAAGTCCGATAGGGCGCAGCCGTAATGAAGGCGGTGTACCAACTATGGCTTGGCCGGTGGGCCCGACGCTAAATAATCAGGAGGAACCATCGTGAAAAGCAAGGCGGTAGTTCTCGTTCTTGCCGGCGCTTTCCTGTTCGGCATGACGGCATATGCTCATCATTCTTTCGCCAGCACATATGATTTGGGAAAAACGGTGAAGATTGAAGGAAAGCTGGTTCAGTTTTTGTTCCGCAACCCACATTCATTCGTTCACGTCGAAGCAACCGATGAAAAAGGAGAAACCCAGCGCTGGGCGATCGAATGGGCCGGCGGCGGACAACTGGCCGGCAGCAGCGGAATCGATCAACACACGCTGAAAGTCGGCGATCCCGTCATCATCACCGGGAATCCCGTTCGCACGATCGGGGAGCATCGGATGAGAATGGTGACATTCAAGCGTACATCCGACGGATTGTCATGGGGCAACCGCGAAGGCGAAAAGGTAGATTAACAACACTGTGCTTGTCAAAAATGTGATTCTCGGATTTCTGGTCTGTGCCGTTTCAATCACTGCTTACGCTCAACGCGGTGAGCGCGGCGCGCAAACTCCACAGACAGCCAGGTCAACAGCGGCAATCGACATCACGGGAACCTGGGTCTCTGTGATTACCGAGGATTGGAAGTATCGGATGGTCACTCCGCGAAAGGGCGACTATGACGGTGTTCCCGGAAGTGTCGAAGCCCTTCGAATCGCCAACGCCTGGGATCCGGCAAAGGACGAAGCGGCCGGCGAACAGTGCAAAGGCTATGGCGCCGTCGGCGTCATGCGGCAGCCGGGGCGCCTGCGCATCTCCTGGCAGGATGACAACACATTGAAGATGGAACTCACGGCGGGAACCCAGAATCGCGTCTTCCATTTCGGAAAGGCCGAACCTCCATCCGGAGAACCGACGTGGCAGGGTTACTCGACTGCACAGTGGGAATATGCGATCACCGGACGAGGAGAACCACGTAAAGGCGATCTGAAGGTTATAACCACGCACCTGAAGCCGGGCTATTCGCGCAAGAATGGAGTGCCCTACAGCGCGAACGCGCACCTCACCGAGTACTATCAACGCATGAGCGCACCCAACGGTGATCAGTGGCTGACCGTGATATCAGAACTGAGAGATCCGCAATACCTCAGCGAAACCTGGGTGGTCAGCGAACACTTCAAGAAAGTCGCGGATAATGCCGGCTGGGCTCCCGAAGCCTGCTCGGCTAGATAGCGAGTGGAATTAGCCACAAAAAGGCACAAAAGTCACAAAAGGGGATAAAACAAGACCTTTTTGTGACTCTTGTGCCTTTTTGTGGCTAATTCTTCTTCGGTCTGGCCCCCTGCAACTCCGGATCGATTCCCTCGATTTGAATTCCCTGGTAGTGCTCGAGGTACCTGTTGTTTTCCTGGCAGACGTATTCCTGGACCTCGGCGTTCGGCACCCAGCGGATGTCCCAGCCGATCGTGAACGGTTTGGTATACGCTCCGGGGTCATCGATCGTCCCTTTCGTAATGCATGGTGGTGTAGTTCGTGCGCGTGAAGCGTTCGACGAGATGCGTTTTCCCAGTCCTCACATCACCGCTGCGGTCCAGCCAGTGTCCTTCGTTGAAACCCACGGTGTCGACCACAAGCGTATCGCCTTCCCAGTGGCCGACCGAATGACCTAACCAGGTGGGGAGATCATTCACGCATCAGGATTGCAGCCATGGTCAAGAGTCGCTTCATATGAAGAAATTTAGAAACCTCCAATTTTGGAATTTCCAATGAGTCTTAAAACACGAACTTGAGCGCCATTTGCATGATTCGCCCATCCGATGAGCTCAAGATCCTCCCGAAGGTCGGGCTGTTGAGATTGATATCCGGACACGTGATCGCCGGAACGATTCCCTGAAACGGCGGAGCGCAATAATTCGCGTGGTTGGCGACATTGAAGGCTTCGCCCCGAAGTTGCAGAGACTGCTTTTCTCGAATCGGGAATGTGCGCGTCAGCCCCATATCGAATCGGATGCTGCCCGGCCCGACGATATTTCTCGAACCGAGATTTCCATACGTACCGGGTGCCGGTTGCGCAAAGGCGGCGGGGTTCAGCCATCCGTTGACACCCTTGTCAGGGAGATAGGGCGACGGCAGAATCAGATTGGGCCGCTGATCGGTTCCGGTGTTGCCTCCTGTGCTGGTGCCGCTGAGGGCCTGATCGATTCCCGCCGACACCGTCGTATAGGCGCCCGTCACAGCGCGAACGATTCCCGAGATCTGCCATCCACTGGCCAGAACGCGCAGAGCGGTGTTGGAGAACTTCGGCAACTCGTACACGGACGACATATTGAAGTTGTGACGCCGATCCAATTCGCAATTCCCGCGGTTGTCTCTACGGCGCCCTTGAATCCACCCGCCGTTGGTCTGAATGACATCGACATACCCGTCATCGATGCAATGCGACCAGGTGTAGTTGCCCTGGACGGTGACTCCTTTGGCGCGCCTGCGCTGGACCTGAAGGACGAGGGCGTTGTAGGTCCGCGTCGCTCCGTCGTCGCCCATCACGATATTGGAGAAGTACTGACCGCCAGCCGGATTCTGCACAGACAACTCGCGCCGCTGATTGGTATTGCCGATCGTGGAACATTGATTACCACTGGCCGGGCCGGTGATAGTCACCCCGTTAGGCAGCCTGCAGCTATTGGTACCATTGAAGAAGTAGGTAGCCGGATTGGCCTCATAGCGAAGCGGCATGTGAATGATGTTGCTGCCGATGTAATTTCCGGCAACGAGCCAGTTCATTCCAATTTGTTTCTGTATGCTCAGATTCCACTGATTGATGTACGGTTTTTTCAGATCAAACGGAAACACCGTGTACACGCCATTCAATGGGAAGGTGCTGTTCTTATCGAGAGCGATCGGAAACGGATTTCCCCCTGGGAAGCTTGCCCACGGATCATCCATCGATGGGCTGTTCACGACAATGCTTGCGCCTTTTGGCGCGGTGTCGCGTTTCCCTCCGTACTGGTGCATGTGCGGGAAATCGAAAAAGATTCCGTACGCGGCGCGGATAACGGTCATGCCGTCGCCTTTTGGATCCCACGCCAGTCCCACGCGCGGACCGACACGTTTCCAGTGGTTCGCCTGCCACGCATTCGTGTCCGGGATGCCCCCTTCGCCCTGGAAATACACGCCCGGAGGGGCATTGGGATATATGGTGCTGACAATGCCCTGATCGAATCGCTTCCTGTCGAAGAACGCTCCTTTTCCAGCGGCGTCATAAGGCGATCGATACGGCTCCCATCGCACACCACCGTTCAGTGTGAGATGGGTGGTGGCTTTCCATGTGTCCTGCAGGTAGAGGCCGATGTAATTTTGCCGGAAGTACTCGTTCGTAATTCGGCTTTGCGTATAGCTGTTCGCCCGTCCGGTCAACAGGTCGGCAAGCGCCAGGCCCGTATTGACGCCGGTAAATGCAAATGAACCCGGAGCCGTCGTGCTCGACGTGTAATTCATCATCTGGTGCATCCAGCTCACGCCGAATCCGATCTGGTGCGCTCCGCGTGCGTTGGTCACGTCTTCGTTGAATTGATAAACAGTCGAGTTCGTGATGCCAGGAGTCGCCTGCGCAGTGAAGAGATTGAGCGATCCCGTCACACTTGCCAGCAGCATCTTTGGATAATTCCCGGGATAATACAGGTTCTTTACACCCAGATCACTCCACGTGAAATAGTCCGGAAACGTCTTGACGTTGGTCGTTCGAAGAATCTCTCCACGGAATGAACTGACAAGCGTGGGACTGATCGAATACGTATCGCCCAGAACGAAGGACTTCACGCGACGATAAAAATTCGGGTTCGCAATCGAAATGATGGTATGACCGTCGTAGTCGCTCGGAGTATCCAGCCGCGCCATTTCGTATCGCCCGAAGAGAGATTGC
>Ga0070707_100002548_pt1 | contig 17322 bp, 13 predicted proteins | sample KBSK5502metaG_FD_65468 | JGI IMG/M metagenome (GOLD analysis project Ga0070707, IMG submission 65468) | Corn, switchgrass and miscanthus rhizosphere microbial communities from Kellogg Biological Station, Michigan, USA - KBS K5-50-2 metaG | ecosystem: Host-associated > Plants > Roots >... | reverse complement strand
CGCCGACGTGAACGCGGCAGCGGCTTGACCGCCGCCAGCAGGGGCACAGCCAGCACCACCCAGCCACGCAGGGCTGCACCATTGAGCGCCATCCGCTCCCCGCGGGTCAGAGCAGCGCGATCCCTCGCGAAGCGCGCGCTTCGCGAGCGGTCCAGGCTCTTCCTGGCGGAGGGTCCGCAGGCGGTGCAGGAGGCACTCGGTCACGGCGCCGCGAACGGTTCGGCGATCACCGAGTTCTTCGTGACCGGTGCGGCCAGATCGCGGCATGCCGCGCTGGTCGAGGCGGTGGCGCGGACGGGGGCGCCGGTGCATGCGGTTAGTGGCGAGGTTATGGCCGAGCTCGCCCAGACAGTGACGCCGCAAGGCCTGCTCGCCGTGTGCCGCTTCGTCGACGTTCCGCTCGCCGAACTGGTCGCTGCCACGCCCCGGCTCGTGGCGATGCTCGCGAACGTCAGGGATCCGGGTAACGCCGGCACCGTTCTTCGCACCGCGGACGCTGCGGGCGCGCAGGGAGTGATCTTCGCTGATGCATCGGTAGACGCGTACAACAGCAAGTGCGTGCGATCGTCGGCAGGATCACTGTTCCACCTGCCGCTCGTGCTGGGTGTCTCGGTCACCGAGGCCGTGACCGCGCTGCGCGGTGCCGGGCTCGCGGTGCTCGCGGCTGATGGCGGGGCCGCGGCGGGGCTGGACGAGCTGGACCGCGAGGGCCGGCTGGCGGCGCCGACCGCCTGGCTGTTCGGTAATGAGGCGTGGGGCCTTCCGGCCGAAATTGTGGCGCTTGCCGACGACGCTGTCGCAGTCCCGATCTACGGCAAGGCCGAGAGCCTGAACCTGGCCGCGGCCGCGGCCGTCTGCCTGTACGCCTCGGCGCGTGCCCAACATGGGGGTGCCGCTGAGTCCGGTTAACACGCTAGGCTTCTGCTCACGTTGCGTCGTGGCAGGCATCGGGATGGGTCACCGCATGCGGCAGTGACGCGGCATCTGCCGACCGCGGGTTAACCCCCGGACCCCCGGAAGGCCCTATCAGGCATGCCGGGGTAGCAGTGCGGCTGGGGGCATCAGTCCGATGTGGACCGGCGAATGAGTGCGGTGGCTGCGAGCGCAGGCTCGACGACGGCTGACCAGCGAGGCACCAGCGGCGCCGGCGGCACCGGGGGCCCGCGGCGTCCTGGCGATCCAGGCTCATCCGGTGGCGCACGGCGTTCCGGCCGGCCGCAACGCTCCGGCGGTCCGCAGTGGCCCGGCGACCTGCCGCTGCCCGCCCATGTACTCCGGCCTGGCGACCTGCTGAGCGCTGACGAGCTGCCTGACGGCCTGGTGGTCGCCGACGAGTGCGGCAGGGTCGTCATCTTCAACCGCGCCGCTGAGCGGCTCACCGGGATCGCGGCCAACCAAACGCTTGGCCGGGACCTGGTTGCCGCGCTGCCGCTCGCCGATGCGGAGGGCCGCTGCTGGTGGCGGCAGTCCCGGCCCTACGACGGCCTGGCGATCCGTACCAGGCACCCCGAGCGTTCGCTCTACCTGCCCGACGGCACGGAACTGCTCGTCACGATCGGCTACCAGCGCGGTCCGCGGCACCGCGCAGCCCGGGCTGACTGGCCGTGCGAACGTGGAGCCGTGCGCAGGCTCACGATCACGCTGCGCAGCTCCGAGCAGCGGGCCAGGCTCGAGCGGACCAGGGCCGATCTGGTCTCCACCGTGGCACACGAACTGCGCTCCCCGCTGACCAGCGTGAAGGGATTCACCGCGACCCTGTTGACGAAATGGTCCCGGTTTACCGATGACCAGAAGCGCATCATGCTCGAGACCGTCAACGCCGATGCTGACCGCGTGACACGGCTGATCACGGAGCTTCTCGACGTCTCAAGGATCGAAGCTGGCCGGATTCAGCTGCACAGGGAGCTGGTCGACCTGCGCACCAGGGCCGCGACGATTGTGGCGGGGCGGGTTGCGGCCGGGGATCCCGAATCCCGGTTCAGGATCGAGGCGGCAGAAGGGCTGCCTGAGGTCTGGCTGGATGCCGACAAGATCGACCAGATCCTCGCGAACCTTATTGAGAATGCGATCAGGCACGGGGCTGGTACGGTTACTACCGTGATCGAGTCGGCTGTGGTCCACGGCGGGTCCGGAGTCGCGGTTTCCGTCCGCGACCAGGGTCCGGGGATCGCGCCTGAGTTCGCACCGAGGGTGTTCCGGCAGTTCTGGCGCGCGAAGCGGCGGGGCGGGGCAGGCCTCGGCCTGTTCATCGTCAAGGGTCTAGTCGAGGCCCACGGCGGCTCCATCACTGTCGCACAGGCGCCAGGCGGCGGCGCGGAGTTCCGATTTACCATGCCCGCTGGCGTGCCAGATCACGGCTGACCAGATCGACCCTGACCAGATCGGCCCTGAACAGATCAGCACCTTCCGGCGGGCGTTCGGGAGAGCCGAGCGGCGGCTTTGATCCGCGGTAGCCACGTCGCCATTTCAGGGTGCGGGACTGGCCCGGGGTGCGGCAGCAGCGGGTGCGGGCCGTTGCGCAACGATCGTGAATCTCGCCGCGACCGACTTCTGCGACATCTAGGAGAACAGGACGATGTCCGCACCGAACAATACCTATGACCCGGTCCGCGTGGCCGCGCTGGCGCCGGCCGAGGTCGAGCGCATGACGGAGCAGGGGCTGGCCGCGATCGCGGCGGCGTCCACCTTCGATGACCTGAAAGAGGCTGAGGTTTCCCACCGGGGCCGGCAGGCGCCGCTGACGCTGGCGAGCGCGGAGATCGGCGCGCTGCCGCCTCAGGCGAGGGCCGAGGCTGGCCGCCGGGTCGGCCTCGCGAAGAAGCGGCTTGATGATGCGCTTGCTGCGCGTCATGCCGACCTCGAAGCCGACCAGGACCGGCGGGTACTCGAGGATGAGACGGCCGATGTGACCCTGCCGTGGGACAGGTCCCCGGCGGGGGCCCGGCATCCCGTCGCGACGCTAGCCGACCGGCTGGCGGACGTCTTCATCGGCATGGGCTACGAGATCGCGGAGGGACCCGAGGTCGAGGCCGAGTGGTACAACTTCGACGCCCTGAATTTCCCGCCTGATCACCCTGCCAGGGAGATGCAGGACACGTTGTTCATCGCCGATCAACGCGGCGCGCCGCGGTCTGGCATGGTGCTGCGCACGCATACCTCGCCGGTGCAGATCAGGGCCATGCTGACCAGGCCGCTGCCGCTGTACGTCGTCAGCCCGGGCAAGTGCTTCCGCAGTGACGCGCTCGATGCCACCCACAGCCCCGTGTTCCACCAGATCGAGGGACTTGCCGTCGACGAGGGCCTGACGATGGCAGACCTGCGCGGTGCCATCACCGCGTTCGTCGAGGCGATGTTCGGCGCGGGGCTGCGGACGAGGTTGCGACCCGACTACTTCCCGTTCACCGAGCCATCGGCCGATGTGTCGATGGAATGCCACGTCTGCCGCGGCGAGTCCCTCAAGCCTGGCGCCCTGCCCTGCCGCGTCTGCAAGTCCCAGGGCTGGATCGAGATCGCGGGCTGCGGGATGGTGAACCCGCGCGTGCTCATAGCGTGCGGCATCGACCCGGAACGCTACAGCGGGTTCGCGTTCGGGCTCGGCATCGAGCGGTCGCTGATGATCAGGAACGGCCTGAGCGACATCAGGGACGCGATCGAGGGCGACGTCAGGTTCTCCTGCGCGTTCGGAGCGGAGGCGCCATGCTAGTCCCCCTTTCCTGGCTGCTTACCTACACGGCGCTGCCCGAACCTATCGACGTCGGCGAGGTCGCGCGCCGGCTTACCGAAATCGGCCTCGAGATCGAGGCGATCGAGCAGGTCGGGCACGACATCAGTTCGGTCGTCGTCGCCAGGGTGCTGGAGATCGAGGAGCTGACCGGGCATAAGAAGCCGATCAGGTACTGCCGGGTTACCACGGGCGGAGTCATCACGGGCGGAGTAACCACGGGCGGGAGCTCGGCCCCTGAGGCTGAGCGGTGGGTCATCTGCGGCGCCGTCAACTTCACGGTGGGTGACCTTGTGCCGCTGGCTCTCCCGGGCGCCGTGCTGGCCGGCGGCTTCGAGATCGGCTCGAGCAAGAGGTACGGCCGCGTCTCGGACGGGATGATCTGCTCGGCGGCCGAGCTGGGGCTGGGCGACGACCACACGGGGATCATGGTCCTGCCGCCGGATGCACCGCTCGGGGCCGACTTCGTCACCTATGCCGGGCTGCGCGACGTCGTGCTGGACGTGAACGTCACCCCCGATAAGGGGCATGCCCTGTCCGTCAGGGGCATGGCCAGGGAACTGGCCAGCGCGTTTGGCGTGGCCTACACCGACCCGGCCGACGCTGGCCTGCCTGACTGGGCGCATTCGCCCGGCAACGGCGAGGTGCACAAGGCCAGCATCGCCGATCCGGCCGCCTGCGACCGGTTCGCGCTCCGCGAGGTCCGCGGGATCGATCCGGCCAGGCCGGCACCGGTGGCGATGCGGGTCAGGCTCGCCCGCTCCGACATCCGCAGCGTGTCGCTGGCCGTCGACGTGACCAACTACCTGATGCTCGAGCTCGGCCAGCCGCTGCACGCCTTCGACGCTTCCGCGCTCGACGGCCCGATCGTGGTCCGGCGGGCCAGGCCGGGCGAGAAGCTGGAGACGCTCGACCACGTGATCAGGACGCTCGATCCCGACGACATCGTGATTACCGACTCATCCGGCCCGATCGGGCTGGCCGGGACGATGGGCGGCCTGGCGACCGAGGTCAGCGAGACCTCGACCGATCTGGTGATCGAGGCCGCGCACTTCAGCGCCGCCGGCGTCGCGCGGATGAGCCGCAGGCACCGGCTGTTCAGCCAGGCCTCGGCGCGGTTTGAGCGCGGCGTCGACTACGAGCTTCCGCTGCGGGCATCGGCCAAGGCTGCTGCCATGCTCGCCGAGCTCGGCGGCGGGACGGTCGTGCCAGGGTTCACGCTCGCGTCCGCGCCGATCGAGCCGGTGCGCATCGTGATCCCAGCCGATCACCCCGACCGGGTAGCCGGGACGAGATACGGCACCGACACGGTGATCGGGAGGCTGCGCGAGGTCGGCTGCACGGTCGACAGGACCAGTGACGGCAACGGCCACGGTGAGGTGCTGACCGTGACGCCGCCCTCCTGGCGGCCGGACCTGACCGACCCCAACGACCTGGCTGAAGAAGTGATCAGGTTCGAAGGGTACGAGAAGGTCGGCATCAGGATGCCGCGGGCGAGCGCGGGCAAGGGCAGGACTCCGACGCAGCGGCTGCGCAGCGCCCTCGGCCGCGCGCTTGCCGGGGCGGGATACGTAGAAGTGATCAGCAGCCCGTTCGGCTCCGCCGCCGACTTCGACGGGCTCCAGCTGGACGCCGGCGACCCCAGGCGGCGCGCGGTGAGCCTGGCCAACCCGATCAGCGAGGAGGAGCCGCTGCTTCGCACCTCGCTGCTGCCCGGGCTGTTCCGGGTGATCAACCGCAATGTCGGCCGCGGCTTCGCGGACCTGTCCTTGTTCGAGCTCGGGACCGTCGCGCGGACCAGGCAGGACCCCGCCGGCAGCCGCTTCGCCGCCATCCTGCCCGTCGACCGGGCCCCGACGCCCGAGGAGATCGCCGAGCTCGATGCCGCCCTGCCAGACCAACCGAGGCTGCTCGCGGTCGTGCTCACCGGCCAGCGCGACGTCGCCGGGTGGTGGGGGGCTGGCCGGCCGGCCAGCTTCCACGACGCGATCGAGGCCGCGCGCACGGTGTTTCGCATCAGCCGGGTGCCGCATGAGATCAGGGCCGCCCGGCGCGAGCCGTGGCATCCAGGCCGGTGTGCCGAGTTCGTGCTCGGATCCAGCGAGCCTGCCATGGACGAGCCGAGCCCTGGGCAGCCGGGCGCGGGCGAACCTGCCGCGGGCGAACCTGGCGAGCCCGTGTCGCTCGGCTACGCCGGCGAGCTTCACCCGAGGGTTGTCAGTGCGTTCCGGCTGCCGCCGCAGACCTGTGCGGTCGAGCTTGACCTGTCCGCGATTGAGCGCGCCGCAGCCCGGCTTGCGCCGATCCAGACTCCGGTCATCTCGACCTACCCGGTCGCGACGCAGGACGTGGCGCTGGTAGTCGAGCAGGATGTCCCGACGGCCGACGTGCAGTCCGCGCTGGTGGCCGGAGCCGCGGCTGGCGGTGCCGGGGGCCTGCTCGAGGACGTGCGGCTGTTCGATGTGTACTCCGGCGAGCAGCTGGGCCCGGGTCGCAAGTCGCTGGCTTACACGCTTCGGTTCAGGGCGCCCGACCGGACCCTTACCGATGACGAGGTCGCCGTCGCCAGGGATGCCGCTGTCGCTTGGGCCGCGCGGCTGACCGGTGCCGTGCTCCGTGGCAGAGCATCAGGTGGCGGAGTATCAGGGAGTTCCGCCGACAGCTAGGAGGCGGCTAGGACGAGGTAGACGGTGACGGGACCGGCGGGAGAATCTCCAGGATCTCCACGCCATCGCGGACGCATTTGGATGCCTTGCCGGTCTGGAGCACGATCGGGGTCGCGAAACCCTGGCAGGTCCAGCCCCGTATCTTAACCGGCCCGCCGCCGCCGTTCCCCGGAGCCTGCCCTGACCTGATCGCGGCGGCGTAGGCCCGCTCGACGGCCCTGGCAGTGGTGCAGGCGAGCTGACCCGTGATGACCTCGATCTTGACCGGAACGGCCGCCGCGGTCTTCGCCGTTCCGCAAGCCGTTACCCGTGCCCGGGTCGCCGGACCCTGGCCGGCCGCGCCCGAGTTGCCGCACCCGGCAGCGGCGGCCGTGACGAGCACCGCCAGCCAGAGCGACCTGCCAATCCTCGCACGAGCCAACCGGCGGGCCCGGCCTGACGATCGGCGGGGGTGCATGGTGTCTCCTTCCCCCGGGAACAACATCATGCCTTCTGGTGCGGTCCGTCCGTAAGCCGAACCCTCCGGTTTGCGCCTGATACGCCGACCCGCACGGGAGCCTCGGCCCATCAGCCTTGACCCCAGTCGACGGTTTGCATACTCAAACACTATGATGCATAATAATGCGAGCCGTTCTGAGGGTGCAGGGCCGCCGGCAGCCGGAACGCGTGCGGCGTAGCGCATCAACGGGGCGCGGCGCCGGACGCGCCGGGTCGCTGAGTCGCTGGGGTCGGGTCGGGTTCGGGATTGGGTCGGAGTCGAAAGGTCAGTTCAGATGCGGGTGGCGGTCGTCGGCGGCAGCGGTTACGCCGGCGGCGAGTTGCTCAGGCTGATCGGCGGGCATCCCGGTCTGGAGTTGGCCGTCGCCACGGCGGACAGCAGCACAGGCAAGGCAATCGGCGATGTGCACGCGAACCTGGTCGGCCACCGGGCGCTGGCGAACCTCATCTTCGAGCCGCACAGCGCGGTCAAGGCAGCCCAGTGCGACCTCATCTTCCTGGCGCTGCCAGGCGGGCAGTCCGCGCCGATGGTGGCCGGCGTCGGTGATGACATCCCGATCGTGGACCTCGGGCCGGACTTCAGGCTGGCTGATCCTGCCGACTGGGCACGGCACTATGGCGGCGACCACCCAGGCAGGTGGGTCACCGGGCTGCCCGAACTGCCGGGCAACCGCCCGCTTATTCGCAACGCAACCCGCGTCGCCGCTCCCGGCTGCTACGCGACTGCGGCGATCCTGGCTCTCGTGCCGCTCGTCGGGGCTGGCCTGGTCGCCGCCGACGACGTGGTCGTGGTCGCGGCCTCTGGGACGTCGGGCGCGGGCCGGTCCCTGCGCGCCGACTTGCTCGGCAGTGAGGTCATGGGCTCAGTATCGGCCTATCAGGCAGGCGGCACCCATCGGCACACACCCGAGATCGAGCAGGCGCTCGCCGAGGCCGCGGCCCGTCAGGCCGCGGTGCGGGTGTCGTTCACGCCCCTGCTCGCGCCGATGCCGCGCGGCATCCTCGCCACCTGCACGGCCAGGCTCTCCTCAGCCGGGAACGACACAGCCGCGCTCCGCGCGGCACTTGCGGCGGCCTATGCGGACGAGCCCTTCGTGCATCTGCTGCCCGCCGGCCGGTGGCCGGGCACCGCGGCGGTGGCTGGTTCGAACGGCGCCGTGCTGCAGGCCGCCGCTGACCCGCGCACCGGCCGGGCGACAGTCATCGCGGCCATCGACAACCTCGGCAAGGGCGCCGCAGGCCAGGCGATCCAGAACGCCAACCTCATGCTCGGCCTCGCTGAGACTGCGGGCCTGACCTCGATCGGAGTAGCGCCATGAGCGTCACAGCGCCGCTAGGTTTCAGGGCGGCGGGAGTCACGGCGGGGATCAAGACGTCCGGCAGCCCCGACGTCGCCGTCGTGATCAACGACGGGCCATGTGCGGCCGCGGCCGGAGTCTTCACCTCGAACCGGGTCAAGGCGGCTCCTGTTCGCTGGAGCCAGCAAGTTCTGGCTGGCGGCCAGGTACACGCGGTGGTGCTCAACTCCGGCGGCGCCAACGCGTGCACCGGGCCCGACGGGTACGCCGACACCCGGCAGACGGCCGAGCACCTGGCGGGCCTGCTGTCGGTTCCGGCCAGCAAGGTCGCGGTCTGCTCGACCGGGCTGATCGGCGAGCGGCTGCCGATGCACCGGCTGCTCCTCGGCGTGGACGCCGCCACCGCGTCCGCGTCGGCCGCAGGCGGCCCTGCCGCGGCCGGCGCCATCATGACGACCGATACCGTCCCGAAGACCTGTGCTGTCCTGGGCAGCGGCTACCAGATCGGCGGGATGGCCAAGGGAGCGGCGATGCTGGCACCGGCGCTGGCCACCATGCTCGTCGTGCTCACGACCGACGCGGACCTGCCCGCCAGCGACCTGGACAAGGCGCTGCGCGGCTCGGTGCGCACCACATTCGACCGGCTGGACTCCGACGGCTGCATGTCGACCAACGACACCGTCGTGGTGCTGGCCAGCGGGGCCTCGGGCGTGCGGCCCGACCAGAGCGAGTTCACCGAGTTGCTGACGGCTGCCTGCGATGACCTGACGCACCAGCTCCAGCTTGACGCCGAGGGCGCGACCAAGGCCATCGCCATCGAGGTCGTCCGGGCAGTCAGCGAAGACGACGCGGTCGAGGCAGGCCGGGCGATCGCCCGGTGCAACCTGTTCAAGTGCGCGATCACGGGCGAGGACCCGAACTGGGGCCGCGTGCTCGCCGCGGTCGGGACGACCGGTGCCGCATTCGAACCTGACCAGGTCAGCGTCGCGATCAACGGGGTCTGGGTCTGCCGGAACGGAGCGCCCGGTACGGACCGATCCGCGGTCGACCTGCGGCCAAGGGACGTGACGGTCACGGTCGACCTGGCCGCCGGCGAGGCCGCCGCCAGGGTTCTGACGACCGACCTGACCACTGCGTACGTGCACGAGAACTCGGCGTACTCGACATGATGGCGCCGCTGGGGGTTCCGGGCGGTCGTCCCGCCGGGCAGGCAGACCAGGCTCACGCCAGCGCGCTGGCCAAGGCGGCGACGCTGATCGAGGCGCTGCCATGGCTCGAGCGGTTCCACGGCCAGATCGTCGTGATCAAGTACGGCGGTCACGCCATGACCGACGAGACACTGCGGCTCGCGTTTGCGGAAGATGTCGTGTTCCTGCGGTACGCAGGGCTGCGCCCGGTCGTTGTGCATGGCGGCGGCCCCCAGATCAGCGCGCAGCTGGACCGGCTCGGCATGCCCTCGACGTTCAGGGCGGGCCTGCGAGTCACCACGGCCGAGGCGATGGACGTGGTCAGGATGGTGCTGACCGGCCAGGTGAACCGGGACGTCGTCGGCCTGATCAACCGGCACGGGCCGTTCGCGGTCGGCATGTCCGGGGAGGACGCGCACTTGCTGACCGCCCGCCGGGTGGCGGCGACCACCGATGACGGCGAGGTGGTCGACATCGGCCACGTCGGCGAGGTCGAGTCCGTGAACCCAGGAGCGGTGAGCGCTCTCATCGCGGACGGTAGGATCCCGGTGATCTCGACCGTTGCCCGCAGCGACGCGGGCGAGGTGCTCAACGTGAACGCCGACACCGCAGCCGCTGCCCTGGCCGTGGCGCTGGGCGCGGTCAAGATCGTGATGCTGACCGATGTGGCCGGCCTGTACGCGGACTGGCCAGCGAGCGAGCCAGCGGCGGGAGACGTGGCGCTCACGGCGAACGGCTCGCCTGTGCCGGCGCCGAACGGCGCGCCCGTGGCCGCGCAAGGCCGCCCGCCTGAGGTGATCAGCGAGCTGACGGTGAGCGACCTGGCCGCGATGCTGCCCGGGCTCAGCGACGGCATGATCCCGAAAATGCAAGCCTGCCTGACTGCCGTGCGCGGTGGCGTTCCGCAGGCACACGTGCTCGACGGGCGGCTGCCGCATGCCGTCCTGCTGGAGATATTCACGGACTCGGGAATCGGCACGATGGTCGTGCCGGACGGAGAGCGGAGGGCAGCATGACGGTGCCGGACATTGCGGCCAGCCGAACAGCAGCGGGACCAGGCGTCACCGGCGCGACAGCCACCGACCTGCTGCAGGCACGCTACGCGGCGGCCCTGATGCCGAACTACGGCACGCCGCCGCTAGCGCTCGCTCGCGGCGAGGGCTGCGTCGTCTGGGATGCGGACGGCAACTCCTACCTCGACCTGCTCGGCGGAATCGCGGTCAGCGCTCTCGGCCATGCCCATCCGGCCATCGTGGCGGCCGTCAGTCAGCAGGTCGGAAGGCTGGCGCACATCTCGAACCTGTACCTGCATGAAGGCCAGGTCGCCCTGGCCGAGCGGCTGCTGTCCCTACTCGGCGCCGACGGCCGTGGCCGGGTATTCTTCGCCAACTCAGGAACCGAGGCCAACGAGGCCGCGCTCAAGCTGGTCCGCCGCATGCAGGGAACAGGAAAGCCGGTATTCGTCGCGGCCGAGGGCGGATTCCATGGCCGCACCATGGGCTCGCTCAGCCTGACCGGCAAGAGCTCGATCAGGGATCCGTTTGCACCGTTCGGGGTTGAGGTTCGGTTTGTTCCCTACGGTGACGCCGATGCGCTGACCGCCGCCATCGGCCCGGACTGCGCCGGGGTCTTCCTTGAGCCGTGCCTGGGCGAAGGCGGGATCGTACCCGCGCCCGCCGGCTACTTGAAGGCGGCGCGGGCGGCCTGCGACTCCGCCGGGGCGCTTCTCGTGCTTGACGAGATCCAGAGCGGAATCGGGCGGACCGGCGCGTGGTTCGCCTGCCAGGCTGAGGGCGTCGCGCCCGATGTCATCACGCTGGCCAAGGGGCTGGGCGGCGGGCTGCCGATCGGCGTATGCATCGGAATCGGGGCCGCGGGGTCGGCGCTGGGCCGAGGGGAGCATGGCAGCACGTTCGGCGGCAACCCAGTCGCGTGCGCGGCCGCGCTCGCGGTCATCGACACGATCGAGCGCGATGGCCTGCTGGCTAACGTCACCCGCGTCGGCGCCGTGCTCTCGGCCGGAGTCACGGCAGTCGATCATCCGCTCCTGGCCGGAGTCCGCGGCAGCGGGCTGTGGCTGGCGATGGCGCTCACCGCGCCGGTGGCCGGCCTGGTAGAGACGGCCGCGCGGCAGGCCGGATTCCTGGTCAACGCGGTCCAGCCGGACGCGATCAGGCTCGCACCGCCACTCGTGCTGAGCGCCGAGCAGGCCAGGTCGTTCACCGACGCGCTGCCAGGGATCCTGGGGCGGGTCAGCCTGGCTGCTGGGGAGCAGGCATGACGGTCAGGCACTTCCTGAGGGACGACGACCTATCCCCGGCCGAGCAGGCCGAGGTGCTCAGCCTGGCCGAGTCGATGAAGGCGGACAGGTTCGGCTCGCAGCCGCTCGCGGGCCCGCGGAGCGTCGCGGTGCTGCTCGACAAGCCGTCGCTGCGCACGAGGGTCTCGTTCGCCGTCGCGATCGCCGAACTGGGCGGGAACCCGCTGATCATCGACACGACCGGCACGCACCAGTCCAGGGGCGAGTCGATCGGCGACACCGCGCGGGTGCTGAGCAGGCAGGCCGCGGCCATCGCCTGGCGTACCTTCGGCCAGCAGCGGCTCGAGGAGTTCGCGGCCGCGAGCACCGTTCCGGTGATCAATGCCCTGACGAACGAATTCCACCCGTGCCAGGTGCTCGCCGATCTCCAGACCGCCAAGGAGGCCTTCGGCTGGCTGGCCGGGCTGCACCTCACCTTCCTCGGCGACGGCAGCAGCAACATGGGGCACTCCTACCTGCTCGGCGGGGCGACGGCCGGCCTGCACGTGCGGATCGCCGCGCCGGAGCCCTACTGGCCGCTTCCCGAGATCATGGCTGCGGCGCACGCAATCGCCGCTCGGACCGGCGGCTCGGCCGAGGTCTGCGCTGACGCCGTCGCGAGCTGCGCGGGCGCGGACATTCTCGCCACCGACGCCTGGACGTCCATGGGCCAGGAGGGCCAGGAGAGCGACAGGATCGCGGCCATGACACCGTTCCGGCTGGACGAGGAGAAGCTCGCGCTAGCGGAGCCGGGCTGCCGGGTCCTGCACTGCCTGCCGGCCCACCGGGGCGAGGAAATCACCGACGGTGTGCTGGACGGCCCGGCCAGCCTGGTCTGGGATGAGGCGGAGAACCGGCTGCACGCGCAGAAGGCGCTCCTGGCCTGGCTGCTGCGGGAGGATCAGTGACCGGGCCGCGGGACGGTGCCCGCGGGCGTTCGACGGGTCCAGGCGGAGCAGGTCTGGGCGAGCCAGGCCGCAATGGTTCGGCCGGGCTTGCGGAGCGGGTAAGCCCTGCCACCAAGGCCGCCAGGCACGCGAAGATCACTGCCATACTCAGCCATCCCGCCGAGCCGGTCCGGTCTCAGGAAGAGCTCGCCGACCGGCTCGCCGGGATCGGCATGCGGGTTACCCAGGCGACCCTGTCGCGCGACCTGGACGAGCTCGGCGCCGTGCGGCTGCGCGGCCCCGGCGGCGCGCTGGTCTACGCCATGCCGCCCGACCCGGCCGAGATGCCCGTCACCGAGGCCGACGACGCGGTCTTCCGTCAGGCCGCAGCGGCCGTGGCCGGGATCGCCGGTTACGCCGCGGGGACGCCGGCCGCCGCGGCCGCAGGACTCGCGAAGGTGACGGCCGACCTGCTGCTGTCGGCTGAGGCCAGCGGCAACCTGGTCGTGTTGCGGACGCCGCCGGGGGCCGCCCAGCTGATGGCCTCGATGATCGACAGGACCGCCATGCACGCGGTGCTCGGAACCGTCGCCGGCGACGACACCGTCCTGGTCGTGGCCCGGGATCCGGCCGGCGGCGACGATCTGGCGAACCTGCTGCTCCGGCTCGCCGAGCGGCGGGGCAGGGCCGAGGCAGGACCACCACAAAACGGGACGCCGCGAACGCAGGAGGAGTCGTGACACAGCGAGTCGTGCTGGCCTACTCAGGAGGCCTCGACACGTCGGTGGCGATCGGCTGGATCGCCGAGGAGACCGGGGCTGAGGTGATCGCGCTGGCTATGGACGTCGGCCAGGGCGGTGAGGACCTGGAAACGATCAGGGCCCGGGCACTGGCCTGCGGGGCCGCCGACGCTGTCGTTGTCGACGCGCGGGCCGAGTTCGCCGCCGACTACTGTATGCCTGCCCTGCGCGCGAACGCGCTGTATATGGACCGGTATCCGCTGGTCTCGGCGCTGTCCAGGCCCCTGATCGTGAAGCACCTGGCCAGGGTCGCGACGGAATCCGGTGCCAGCGTCGTCGCCCACGGCTGCACCGGCAAGGGCAACGACCAGGTCAGGTTCGAGGTCGGGCTGGCCGCGCTTGCCCCCGATGTAAAGCCGATTGCCCCGGTCCGCGATTCGGGCATGACCAGGGACAAAGCAATCGAGTTCGCGGCCGCTAAGGGCTTGCCGATCGACGTGACGGCTAGGTCCCCGTACTCGATCGACCAGAACGTCTGGGGACGCAGCTGCGAGACCGGTCACCTGGAGGACATCTGGGAGGGCCCGCATGACGATGTCTACGGGTACACCGACAGCCCTGCGGCGGGCAAGCCAGCCGAGGAGATCGTGATCAGCTTCGCGGACGGCCTGCCGGTCGCCATCGACGGTCGTTCGCTGCCGCCCCTGGAGATCATTACGGAGCTGAACGCGCTCTGCGGCACGCACGGGATCGGGCGGATCGATATGGTCGAGGACCGCCTGGTGGGGATCAAGAGCAGGGAGATCTACGAGGCGCCCGCCGCGATGACGCTGATCGCCGCGCACGCCGAGCTCGAGAACGTGTGCCTGGAGCGGGAGCTGGCCAGGTTCAAGCGGACCGCCGGGCAGCGCTGGACGGAACTCGTCTATGACGGGCTGTGGTTCTCGCCGCTGCGCCGGTCGCTCGAGGCATTCATGACCGAGGCGTCGAGGCACGTGACCGGGGATGTGCGCGTGCGGCTGCAAGCTGGCCAGGCCGTCGTGACCGGCAGGCGCAGCCCGCTGGCGCTGTACGATTACGGGCTGGCGACCTATGACACCGGCGATGTGTTCGATCAGCGGCTCGCGAAGGGTTTCGTGGAGCTGTGGGGCCTGCCGACGAAGGTCGCCGCCGAGCGGGATCGCAAGGCTTCGTCGTCGGGTATCTGAAATTCGCTTCAAGCTGGTTGCCGGCGGGATCGGAGCTCGTCCGGCCGCCTGAACGGCTTGCCGGGGGAGCCCGAAATCCCCCCGGCCGAGTCGCCCAGGAGCAACTGCCACGCAACTCCGGCCGACCGCCGACTCCGGCGGTGGTTTTCGTCCGCCCGACAGGAGGTCGGTTGGCTGGGGGAGTCGGGCGAGCGAATTTGTTATGGCTATAGCTTGTCGGGGTGACCGGAAGTGCTGACTGCGGAGGTGCTGTGAGCAGCGAGCCAGGGACGTCTGCGGTGCGGTTGTGGGGCGGCAGGTTTGAGTCCGGGCCGGCGGATGCCCTGGCGAGGCTGTCGATGAGCGTCCAGTTCGACTGGCTGCTCGCGCGCTACGACCTGCTCGCGTCGGCCGCGCACGCGCGAGTGCTGCACCGGGCCGGGCTGCTCGATGACAACGAGGTGGCCAGGCTGCTGACGGCGATCGAGGAGCTAAGCCGGGACTGCCAGACCGGCGCGTTCCGGCCGTCCGCGGCAGACGAGGACGTGCATACAGCGCTGGAGCGTGGCCTGCTTGAGCGGGTCGGCTCGCTCGGCGGCCGGCTGCGCGCCGGGCGGAGCCGCAACGACCAGGTCGCCACCGACCTCCGGCTCTACCTGCGCGATCATGGGCGGCGGATCATCGCGCGGCTGGCCGAGCTGCAGACAGCGCTGATGGATCAGGCCGAACGGCACCTCGCCGAGCAGACACCCGCACCGGGAATGACGCACCTGCAGCACGCGCAGCCTGTGCTGCTCGCCCACCACCTGCTCGCCCACGTGCAGGCGCTGGCCAGGGACGTGTCGCGGCTGCGGGACTGGGACAAGCGGGCCGCGATCTGCCCGCTCGGCTCGGGTGCGCTGGCCGGCTCGTCGCTGCCGCTCGATCCGGAGGCAGTCGCGGCCGAGCTGGGGTTTGACGCTCCGGCCGCCAACTCGATGGACGCGGTCGCCGACCGGGACTTCGCGGCCGAGTTCTGCTTCGCTGCGGCGCTGGCCGGTGTGCACCTGTCCAGGCTCGGCGAAGAGGTCGTGCTCTGGACCGCACGGGAGTTCGGCTGGGCCGAGATCGACGACGCGTACGCCACCGGGTCGTCGATCATGCCGCAGAAGAAGAACGCCGATGTCGCAGAGCTGGCGCGGGGCAAGGCTGGCCGGCTGATCGGCGGCCTTGCCGGGCTGCTGACCACCCTGAAGGGCCTGCCGCTGACCTACAACAGGGACCTCCAGGAGGACAAGGAACCCGTCTTCGACGCGGTGGACACGCTGCTGCTCGTCCTGCCGGCGCTGGCCGGGCTGGTCAGCTCCATGCGCTTCCATGCGGGCCGGCTCGCGCGCGAGGCTGCCGCCGGTCATGCCCTGGCGACCGACGTGGCCGAACTGCTCGTCCGGCGGGGCGTGGCGTTCAGGGAGGCCCACGAGGCTGTCGGGCACCTGGTGGTGTGGTGCCAGGTCCATGACTGCGAGCTAGCCGAGGTCAGCGACGAGGACCTGCAGAAGGTGTCGCCGCACCTGACGCCTGATGTGCGGGCGGTGCTGTCGGTGCCCGGCGCGATCGCGGCGCGAGACACCGTCGGCGGCACGGCGCCGGGCCGGGTGGCCGATCAGCTTGCCTCGCTGCGGCAGCAGGTCGCCGCCGATGCCACCTGGGCCGCTGACGGATGACTGCCGCCAATGATGATCGGGCGGCCGGGCCGCCGCCGGATAGCGCGGGATCATGGCCCTCGGTTAGCTGGAGCGTGCTGCCGCGCGCGTTCTTCGACCGGCCGGTGCTAGCTGTCGCGCCCGCTCTGCTCGGCTGCGTGCTCGCGCACGAGACCGATGAGGGGCTGGTCGCGGTTGAGCTCGCCGAGGTCGAGGCCTATCGCGGTGAGTTGGATCCCGCGTCGCACGCGTTCCGCGGGAAGACGGCGCGGAACGCGGTGATGTTCGGCGAGCCCGGGCACGCGTACGTCTACTTCACCTACGGGATGCATTTCTGCGTGAACCTGGTCTGCCAGCCGTCCGGCGAAGCGGCCGCTGTCCTGCTCAGGGCCGGGCGGGTGGTTGAGGGGGCAGCTCTGGCAACTGCCCGGCGGTTGGCGGGCTCCGGTGCGAGCGTGCGCGCCGCGAGGGTGCGCGCCGCGGACGTGCGTGCCGCGGGCTCCGGTGCGGGCGTGCGTGCCGCGGGCTCCGGTGCGGGAGTGCGCCAGGTGGCGGAGCGCGAACTCGCCCGCGGCCCGGCCAGGCTATGCCAGGCGCTCGCCATCGGCCGGATGCAGAACGGCGCTGACGTGTGCGACCCGCAGGGCCCGTTGCGCGCGCTGGCGCCTGCCGGTTTCACCGGCCTGCCAGCAGCGTCGGTCAGCGCCGGGCCGCGTGTGGGTGTCCGGCTCGGCGCCGAGGCCGACTGGCGGTTCTGGGTGGCTGGCGACCCCGCGGTGTCCGCGTACCGCCCCCACGCGCCCAAGCGGCGCGCCGCTGCGGCGACCGGGCTGGGTGCGGAGGGGCAACCGCCGCGCGGAAATCTGATGTGACCGCCGGGCCGGCAGATGGGAGTATGCAGCGGTGACAGACATCATTGAGGACCTGGCGTGGCGCGGCCTGATCGCCGTCTCGACCGACCTCGACGACCTGCGCAGATCGCTCGATGCCGGCCAGGTGACGTTCTACGGCGGGTTTGACCCGACAGCGCCGAGCCTGCACATCGGCAACCTTGTCCTGCTGCTCACAATGCGCCGCCTCCAGCTGGCCGGGCACCGGCCGATCGGCCTGGTCGGGGGGGCGACCGGGCTGATCGGCGATCCGAGCGGCAAGTCGGC
>Ga0070707_100002547_pt1 | contig 17323 bp, 14 predicted proteins | sample KBSK5502metaG_FD_65468 | JGI IMG/M metagenome (GOLD analysis project Ga0070707, IMG submission 65468) | Corn, switchgrass and miscanthus rhizosphere microbial communities from Kellogg Biological Station, Michigan, USA - KBS K5-50-2 metaG | ecosystem: Host-associated > Plants > Roots >... | reverse complement strand
CTCGGGCGTGAAGCCGACGTCGATGAGGGTCTTGCTGGGGACGTCCTTGAGCTCTTCCTTGCACTGGGCGCAGATCTTCCGGATGAGGCGCTGGGCCTGGATGAGGTTGACCGCCGTGCCCACGAGGAACGGCTCGATGCCCATGTTGACGAGGCGGGAGACCGTCGACGGCGCGTCGTTCGTGTGCAGCGTGGAGAGCACGAGATGGCCGGTCAGCGCGGCCTTGACCGCGATCTCCGCCGTCTCGTAGTCGCGGATCTCTCCCACCAGGATGATGTTGGGATCCTGGCGCAGGAACGAGCGCAGGGCGGAGGCGAAGTTCAGCCCGATCTGGTCCTTGATCTGCACCTGGTTGATCCCGGGCAGGTTGAACTCCACCGGGTCCTCGGCGGTCATGATGTTGGTGTCCGGCTTGTTGAGGGCCGCGATCGCGGAATAGAGCGTGTTGGTCTTGCCCGATCCCGTGGGTCCGGTCACGAGGACGATGCCGTAGGGCTTGGAGATCGCGCGCTTGAAGCGTTCGAGCGGCTCCGGCTCGAACCCGAGCTTCGTCATGTCGAGCATCAGCTTGCTCTTGTCCAGGAGCCGCAGGACGACCTTCTCCCCCCAGATCGTGGGCAGACAGGAAACACGAAAGTCCATGTCGCGGCTGCGGTCCTCGATCTTGAGCCGGATCTTGATGCGCCCGTCCTGGGGCAGGCGCTTCTCCGAGATGTCGAGCTTGGCCATGATCTTGATGCGCGAGATGAGAGGGTCGCGCAGCTTCATGGGCAGGGCCATCACGTTGTAGAGGATGCCGTCGATGCGGAACCGGACGCGGAACTCCTTCTCGTAGGGCTCGATGTGGATGTCGGAGGCGCCGCGCTTGAGGGCGTCGATGAGGAGCACGTTCGAGAGCTTGATGACGGGCGCGGCCTCCGACGACTTGGCCAGCGCGCCGAGGTCGATCTCGTCGTCCTCCGTCTTGACCGTCTCGACGTCCGCTTCCTCGCCCCCCATGGCGTCGATGTCGACCTCGGACAACCCGACCGAGGCCATGTCGTCGAAGCTCAGCGTCGGTCCGTCCATCACGTCCTTGAGCGACGGCGCGTCGCCGAGCTTGCCGAAGTTCGAGGACGTCGTCGTCCGTTGATCGCCCCCGCCCCCGCCGCCATCCTGCTTGAGCTGGAGCGATCGGGTCGAGCCGTAGTACTTCTCGATCGCTTCCTCGAGCGAGGTCTCGGACGCCACCACCGGCTCGACGTTGTAGCCGGTCATGAACTTGATGTCGTCCATGGCGAAGACGTTCGTGGGGTCGGCCATGGCGATGGTGAGGGTGGCGCCGGAACGGCTCAGGGGCAGGATCTGGTACTTGCGGGAGGTCTCGGACGGGATGATCTTGATGATCGCGGGGTCCACCTCGAAGTGATCGAGGTTGATGGAAGGCACGCCGTATTGGCGCGAGAGGAGGCTGGTGATCTCCTCGTCACGCACGTAGCCCAGGCTGACGAAAGCCTTCCCGAGCTTGCCCCCGTTCATCTTCTGATGGCCGAGGGCTTCTTGAAGCTGCTGGGGAGTGACCATGTTCTCCTTCAGCAGCAGTTCGCCGAGCTTGACGGGCATGTTTGGTCGAGAAACCCCTACGTAGTCTGATACTTAGTCGCGAGATCCTAGCGCGCCACTTACGTTGATGTCAAGGGACTCGGCCGGCACCCCCCGGGGCCGTGACCGGGCACACCTCTGGTTCGGAGCGCACCGGGCGGGAGCATGGCGGCCCGTACGCGGCCGGAGACGCGATGCTAGCATCCGGGCATGTCGGCACCGGAGCTGACCGTCATCACGGTGAGCCACGAACATGGGCGCTTTCTGGGCAATCTCCTCGACTCCCTGGAAAGGGAGAGGACGCGAATCGCGCTCGAGGTGCTCGTGGTCGACAACGCATCCAGGGACGAGACGGGGGCGGTGGTGGCCCGCTTCCCGTGGGTCGGGATGCTGCGAAACGACCGGCGTCGCGGTTTCGCCTTCAACAACAATCGCGCCATCCGCGTCGCCGCGGGACGACATCTGTTCCTCCTCAACCCGGACACCGAGGTCGTGCCCGGAGCGCTGCAGACGCTGGTACGACACCTCGACGAGCACCCCGAGGTCGGAATCTGCGGTCCTCAGCTCCGGTTCCCGGACGGCTCGCTGCAGCTCTCCGCGCGCCGCTTTCCGACATTGGCCTGGGTTCTACTTCGGCGCACGCCGCTGCGGCTGGTCGTCCCCGATGCGGAGGCGACGCGGCGGCACCTCATGGAAGACGTCGATCATTCGAGACCACGGGAAGTCGACTGGCTGCTCGGCGCGGCGTTGCTGGTGCGCCGCGAGGTGCTCCGCACGGTCGGTCTCCTCGACGAAGGCTATTTCCTCTACGTCGAGGACATCGACTGGGCATACCGGGCGCACGCGGCGGGCTGGAGGGTCACCTACGTACCCGACGCCCAGATCGTGCACCACTACCAGGCGGATGCCGATCGGCGCCTCCTCAGCCGGTACTCCTGGATCCACCTCCAGGGGATGTGGCGCTTCTATCGCAAGCACCTCGCCCCGCGGTGGCTGCGCGCCCGCGTCGAACCCGAATTCCTCGGCTGAAGCCAGCAAGACGCCGGCGCGGCCGGCTGCTCTACGACCCTGCCCAACGCGCTTCGACCAGTGTGCGCAGGCGTTGGATCTGCTCGCGCCGCAGAAGCCGGGGATCGAGCGCGCGCGCGAACTCCATGACGCCGATCCTCCGGCGGGACTGGATCGCTTTTCGCGTTCGCAGGGTCCAGCCCACATCCCGGACCGCATCGAGGTAGCCGGCCACGGTCGCTCGGAACTGGCGCTGCAGCGCGCGCACGACCAGGCTCAGGAGGCGGGTGACCAGGAACCCCGGCATGGCGACGACGAGCAGGGGACCGGGCAGGACGCGCGCAAAGAGGTACACGACGTTCCGTGAGCGCAGTCGCGCCGCCCAAGCGCTCATCCGCGAAGAGGTGGCGCCCACGGCGTGGCGGATGACCGCCGCGGGCACGTAGACGCACCGGTGCCCGCGGAGCCGGGCGCGAAGGCTCCAGTCCACGTCCTCGAAATACGCGAAGAACCGCTCCTCGAACAGGCCCACGTCGTCGAACGAAGCTCGCCGGTAGAGGGCCGCTCCCGCGCAGGCGGAGGTCACCTCCTCCTCGAGGAGGTACTCGGTGCGGGCCGAGAACCCCTCGCCGCGCTTGTAACCGAGGCCCAGCAGATTGAACTCGTCGCCGGCGGAGTCGATGATGTCTGGCGCATCCAGGCGGACCATCTTCGAGGCGGCAAACGCGCAGGCGGGACGGCGGTCCAGCGCGGAGACGAGCGCGCCGAGCCAGGCGGGATCAGCCTCGGTGTCGTTGTTGAGCAGCGCGACGTACTCCGTCCGGGCGGCGGAGATGCCCGCGTTGACGGCGGCGGCGAAGCCGCGGTTCTCCGGGAAGGAGACGACGTGGACGTCCGGGTAGGCCTGCCCCAACCATTCCACCGTCCCGTCCGCGCTTCCGTTGTCCACGACGAGGACCGCGAAGGAAGTGAAGGTCTGGGCCTGAAGGGCCGGCAGCGCGCGCGCGAGCAGCGTCCTCCCGTTCCAGGTCGGGATCACGACGGTGACGCGCGCCGCGCCGTTCACCTGGCGCCCCGGCCCAACAGCAACGCGGGGACCGTCCTCAGCACGATCACGAGATCCAGGCCCAGGCTCCAGTTGTCGACGTATTCGAGGTCGAGAGCCATCCACTGGCGGAAGGGAAGCGCGTTGCGCCCTCTCACCTGCCACAGGCAGGTGAGACCGGGCTTGACGCTCAGCCGCCGGCGGTAGGCGCCCACGAGCCCGCGCGTCTCCGCGACGGGGAGGGGCCGCGGGCCGACGAGGCTCATGTGACCGAGGACGACGTTCACGAACTGCGGAAGCTCGTCCAGACTCGTCCGCCGCAGCCAGCGTCCGAGCGGAGTCACGCGGGGATCCTCGGTCATCTTGAAGACCGGGCCGTCCATCTCGTTCGCCTTCAGCAGCGAGTCCCTCTCCGCCTCCGCTCCGACCCGCATCGTGCGGAACTTGAGCATGGGGAACGGCCGGCCATGGAGCCCGCCCCGCGTCTGGATGAACAGGGCCGGGCCACGCGACGTCAGCTTGACGAGCAGGGCCAGAACGATCATGAGGGGAAGACTGATCAACAGAGCGACGGCACCGACCACGCGGTCGATGAGCGACTTCACCAGGAGGAGCCCCGGGTCCGGCGCGCGTCGCAGATAGGTCAGGTAGACGGCGGGCCCAGCGGCCTCGACCCGGGGCGGGAAGGGCGCGAGCCGCTGGTCCCAGAGGCGGACCAGGGCGGGCAGCCCGGCTTCGTCGCACACTTCGACGACGGCGCGAGAGTTCTCCGCGCTCAGTCCGGCGATCACCACCTCCGTCACACTGCCCGTCCGCAGCCTCTCCCGAACGGCGTCCGGACCCGCGCTCGGCATTTCCTCGACGGCCCGGCCGCGGAGCACCGCGACTTCCTCGGCCACTCCCTCCACACCCCCGAGAACGAGGGCGATGGCCTCACCGCGCACCGAGATCACCCACTTCCGCTGTGCCCGCTTGGCCGCGAGGAGGAGTGCCGTGCTGATGACCAGGAACAGGAAGATCAGCGAGCGGTTGAAGGAGGTCTGCGTGACCATCAGGAGCAGCGCGATGGCCAGGGCGCCCCAGGCCTGCGTCCACACCAGCGCCCGCGCCAGGGCAAGCGGAGGCCCGGTCAGGGTGGCGACGTGATTGAGCTCCAGGCGCTCGGCGCACCAGATCCAGGTGGGCAGGAAAGCGAGAAGGAGTGGGCCGTAGTCCTGCACGGGAACCGTCGGCTTGAAGACGGGCACCGCCGCTTCCAGCAGCTCGCGGCCGACGTGAGTCATCCACAGGGAGGCGACGACGATGCCAACGTCCTGGAGGAGCACCACGCGCTCGAGCGCCCGATCCCGCGTCAAGGCCGCGCCACGTGCTCGACGCCGCGCGAGCGCTCGTCGCCCGGCGAGGCCAGGCGGACGTAGTCCTCCAGGGGAAGCAGGGCCGGCCCGTCCTGGAGGTAGGCGAAATACCACGCGCTGCGCGAGGGATAGCGGCGCTTCCAGAACTCGAGGTTGTCCTGGAGGCCGTGGGACCGCTGCAAAAGCACGTAGAGCACGTCGTCGTCGAGGGCGGGAGAATTGCACCGTGGGTAATAGGCCCAGCTGAGCCGCGTCCACCACGGCACCACGCCCTCGTGGAAGACGAGCGCGCGGGTGACGCCGCGCGCGCGTATCAGGGCCTCGGGCAGGTTCTGGGCCAGGCCCATGCTGCGCAGGTCCGCGAGCCTCGAGGGGAGGAACATCGAACCGTTCACGAGGGTCAGGGCGGCGAGCAAGGCGGCCATCGAGGCCGGAGACAGCCGCCACCGGCCGGCCGCGCCCCGCGTCAGTGCCAGGGCCCCCTCGGCCCCCAGGACAGCGAGCGGCGCCGTGATCTCGAAGAAGTAGACGGGCCCGGCGCCGCCGACGCCGACCTTCGGCGTGAGCAGGCGGTAGACGAGGGAAACGAGAAACATGCCCCAGAAAAGCGCCGCCTTGCGCGACCAGGGCGCGGCCAGGCAGAGGAGGAGAGAGATCGGCCATCCCAGCAGCCAGAAGTTCAAGCGGATGAGGCTGCCCACCACCGACATGACCCGCATGGCGAAGGTGGCATGGGTCACCGCGAGGATCGATCCCGGCCCCTGTCCCGGGAGGAGGGTCTCCCCGTAGGCGGTGTCCAACAACCCTCCGACCTGGGCGCGGTTGACGAGAACGATCACGATGCCGGCCGCCGCGACGGGAGCAAGCAGCAAGGTCAGCGGGAGCAGGAGACCGCGACGCTTCTCCCGGGCGCCTGACCACCATGCGTACAAGACGGCCACGGGAACGAAGAGAACCCCGGGGAGCGGCCGGCATAGGATGCCGAAGCCGAGCGCGGCGCCCGCGGCGAGGCTCCAGCCCGGTACCGCTTCCGCGCGCTCGGCCTGCAGCAACGCGAACAGCGCCAAAGCCAGACAGAGGCCGGCCGCGGGCTGGGAGAGCAGGGTGGCGCCGGTAAGGAGGACGTGCGGAGAAGCAGCGAAGAGGAGCAGGGCGAGAGACGCCGTCTTCATCCCTCCGAGCGACCGGCCGAGCAGGTAGACGATGGCCGCGAGGCCGGCCGTGATCGCGGGCACCACGAGGGCCTCGGCACCCAGGGCCTGGCCGGCGGCGAGAAGGAGGGGATGGCCGATGGGGTACTTTCCGAACCGCGCCGTCGGCGTCAGCACGACGAACTGCTCTCGGAAGAACTGCAGGTCCGCGCCGGGCGAAGGTGACGTGACACGTCCCCGGCGCAGCGTCTGAGCGATGAGCTGGTAGACGTGTTCGTCGTCGGAGATCGCGGCGTGTCCGAGCACCCCCGCTGCGATGAGCGCGCAGGCGGCCCCGACGGCGAGGGCCACCGGGACCGCGCCGATCCAGCCGAGGCGCGTCCATCGCTCGGCGAGGTCGACGAGGGCGGCGGGCAGGCGGGTCCCTCGAAGCGCGAGCCAGAGGCCGGCCGCGGCCACTCCGCCGAAGACGAAGTACATCCCGTAGAAGGTGACTTCCTCGGGCAGGAGGTGGTACATCCCCACGCCCTGGGGCAGGCGGAACTCGCCGTAGAACTCGCGCCCGATCAGCCGGAAGGAGACCGTCGCCAGCACGGCGACCCCCACCGCGGCGAGGGGGACGAGCGCGAGCAGGCTACCGGCGGCGCGCCGATGGTCCGCGGCGGGCTCTTCCGGGACCGCCATCGCCTCGGGGACGTCTTCTCCCGCGCGGCCAGCCATCGCTCCCGGTCTCAGCCCAACTCGTCCACGTGTTCCTGGAGCGAGCGCTGGGTGATCTTCAGGTAGCGATCCGGAAAGACCTCCGCCATCTCTTCCGGACTGAGCCGCGAACGCAGGATGTCCAGGGCGTCTTCCGGTGAACGCCCGTAGGCCAGCTTCTTCTTGCCGTTCTTGAGATCGAAGAGGTAGAGGAAGTGCGGGTTGTTGAAACTCCCCATCGCGCCTCGTCAGGCCTTCGTCAGCGCGTCCACGTAGCTGCGTCGCTGGTGCCGGACGTGCTCCAGTCCCCGGTTGACCTCCGCGTCGTATTTCCCGGCCAGGAGCTCGCGGTAGAACCGGTAGTCCACGCCCTTCACCTTCTCGTCGTCCGGGAATCGGTGGTAGTTCTCCTTGGTCATGCGGCTCTTGCCCTCGGCGATGAGCTGATGTCCGAGGACGGACCCCGGATAGGGCGCGTAGAACGAGATCGAGGGGAGGATGCGCTTCGTGTACTTGACCATCCGCATGGTCTTGATCGCATCCTCGCGCGTCTCGCCCGGAATGCCGAGCATGATGTTCGACCAGAAGACGGGCGCCTTCTTTCCTTCCGCCTCCATGCGATCGCCGATCCGGGTCAGGAGGTCGATCGCGAAATAGTTGTCCTCCTCCGTGCATTCCTTGTTCAAGAGGCGGAGGACGCGGTCGCTGCCGGACTCGAACCCGATGGAGACGGTGTCCCAGTTCGTCTCCCGGACGAGGGCTTCGAACAGGTCGGGCCATTGACGCACGGTGTCCGCCCGGGCCGCCGCCCAGTAGGGCCACACCTTCCGCGCGCGGCGCGGGTACTTTTCCAGCCACTCTTCGAGCCAGGCCGGGTTCTGGAAGAACATCGAATCGTGGATGACGACGGAGCCGACTCCGTACGTGCGGTCCAGGTCGTTGAGCTCGTCGATGAGCATGTCCACCGGCCGCCGCCCCATGTTCGGGATGTACGACGCCTCGTTGCAGAAGACGCATTGCCAGGGACAGACGCGGCTCGTCAGCAGCGTGGCCACGGGGCCGGGACCCCATCCGCATTCGGGCTCCAGTGGCCAGTTGAAGCGCCGGGCCAGCCCGCGGCTGGCCGGACGTGGCCACAGCGTGCGATCGATCGCCGGCCAATCCGCCATCGACGCCGCGCCCTGGGCGACGACCGTTCGTGGAAAGGCCGAGGGGTCGCGGACCAGGTTGACGATGACGGTCTCCCCCGCCCCCTTCACGATGTGGTCGAACTCGGCCACCGCCTCCATCTCGTCGGGTGCCACCGTCGCGTGCATCCCTCCCACGAGGACGGTGCCGCGGGGGTTGGCCTGCTTGAAGAGGCGGGCCGAGCGCAGGGCGCCGGGATAGGTATAGCTGCGGACGTTCATGACCAGGGTGTCGTAGCCTACGAGGTGCCGCGCCACCTCGTCCCAGTTGTCGCACTGGCGCGTCGAGAACATGTCCGTCTTGATGCCGCTTCCGTGGAGGACGGTCCGGAGGAGGCCGAGGCCGTGGTCCTGCCACTGCTCGTGGGCCCCCATCGGACGGACGAGGTCGCCCAGGTCGCCGAGGTCGAGCCACAGAACCCGCGATTGGTTGCGTTCGACGAAGTCGGGCTTGGGCGGCCTCAGGAAGGCGGGGAGGCGCTGCCGCCGGAGGAAACGGCGGACGCGAGCGGGAACCACCTTGCGCACCACCGACCGGAAGCGCTCGTTCACGGTCCACCCCACCCTGATCGGAACCCGGTCAAGCTGACGGGATTATAGGGCATGGCGGTCCCGCCTCCTCATCCGCCGATAGGCCCAGCGCAGGCCAAGGAGGAGGGGGCGTGGGACGAGCACGAGCCCCAGGGCGGGAATCCTTCGCCTCCAGGGCAGGCCCGCCGAAGCGGCGAGGCGGAGGTCCCCCAGCCCGCGTGCGGCCCCGACCCCGACCCCGACCTTCCGCCAGACGAGGAACGACCAGAGCCCCGTCGTCGCATAGTGCCGGACGGCGGCGGCGGGCACCGCCGGATCAGCGAGCAGATGTTCGCGGACGGCGCCGAAACCTCCGAGAGCCCGCCGCGGATCGGCGGTGAGTGAACCGCCGTGATGGCGGTAGCGTCCCAGGGCCTCGGGGACGCAGAGGACCTCTCCCGCAAGGTGGGCGCCGAGCCGGACCTCCACGGTCAGGTCGGACAGGTTGCCCACCTCCGGGAATCCGCCCAGCTCGAGCAGCGTCGAGCGGCGGAAGACGGTCGCGCACAGGTGGGGCTCGCGGCAGGCTCCGAAGAGCAGTCTTCCGCGCACGAAATCGGGGCCCCCCTCGCGCGCGGGCCCGGCAGGGCTGCGGCGCAGCCAGCGGTCGCTGCCGTCGACGACGTCGACCAGCCCATAGGCGAGGATGGCACCGGCATCGTTCATGGCCGCGGCGAGAGTGCGGGCCGCGTGCGGGTAGAGCTCGTCGTCGTCCGAGAGGACCAGCACGAGGTCGCCCCGCGCCAGGGCGAGGCAGGCGTTCCAGTTCCCCACCATGCCGAGGTCCTGCTCCTGGCGGACCGTCCTCACGCGCGGGTCGGCGAGGCCGGCCAGCAGGGCGGAGGTTCCGTCCGTACTCGCGTTGTCGGACACGATGATCTCGAGGTCAGGGAGGTCCTGGGCCCGCGCGGACGAGAGGGCTCCGGCGAGATAGGTCGCGCGGTTGCGCGTCGGGATCAGGATGGAGACCCGCGGCACGCTCAGGCGGTGGCCCGCGAGGTCCGGCCACGGACGCAGACGGCGGCCACGACGCTCCACACCGCGAGGGCGGACGCGGTCGCGGCTACGAGGCCGGCGAAGCCGCCCTCGCCGGCTAGGCGCCGCGCCGTCCACGCCGCGCTCGTGGCCAGGGCCAGGATCGCGAAGCCGGGCAGGAGGACCTTGAGGACGTGATCCGAGATCCGCATGTTGAGGCGTCTCGACCCGCGATAGACGGCGTACCAGTTGTTGGTGGCCAGCTGGGCCAGGGTGGTCGCCAGGGCGACCCCGATCACTCCCAGCGGACCCACGAGCCACACGCTGAGGACGAGGTTGAGCGCGCCGGCGCCGAGGGCCCACGGGGCGAACGGCTCGTCGTCGGTGGCCCGGGACGCGATGGCCACGATGACGTGCTGCGTTTCGAGCCAGAAGGTCACGCACAGGACCGCGATCAGCGTGCGCCCGGGAAAGCTGCCGGGCCCGAGCCAGAGGCGAAAGACGAGATCGCCGCAGGTCAGGAGGACGGCCGCCGCGCAGGAGAACATGGCGAGCCCGAGGTGCAGCCCCGTCCGCACGAGGCGATGGATCTCTTCCATCCGGCCCGCCACCCACAGCTTGCTGACGAAGACGCTGGAGGCGGTGGCGATGGCGACGGCCACGCCATGCAGGGTCATGACGATCTGCCAGGCCGCCTGGTAGCGCGGAATGTGGTCGCTGCCCAGGGCATAAGCGATCACGAACTGATCGGTGCGCATGATCATGAATCCACCGATCGTCGTCAGCCACAGGCGCAACGCGGGAGACTGCATCGACGCCACCATGTGGCGGCGCCACTCCCCACCCGCCATTGCGAGGGGGAGTTGCCGGTGGACGAAGCACCGGGCGACCCAGGGATAGACGAGGCTGCTGGCGAGGGTGGCGGCGGCGAGCCACACCAGGCGGCCGCCGGCGGCGGCCACCGCGACCTGGAGGAAGGCGGCCAGCACCGTGCCTCCTCCGAGCAGGAGCACGTCCGGCCCCACCTGGCCCGCCCCGGCGATCACGCTGCCCAGCCATCCCGATCCCACCACGACCGCGCTCGCCAGGCAGAGCATGATCCAGGCGCTCCAGGCTTCCGCTTGCGAGACGTGGGCGAGATCGAGGGGCAGGATCATGGGAAACCCGATGATCACTCCCGCGACCAGGACGCCCGCGGCCAGCCATTGGGACAGGCGCCGCCCGGTGGCCACCCAATGCGCTCCGTCACCCGAGAAGTCGTGCGCCGCCCCGGTGGCCATCGCGATGCGACGCGTCAGCACGGCCTTGAGCCCGAAGTCGAGGAGCTGGAGCAGGCCGCACGCCTGTCCGAACAGCATCCAGATGCCGAGCTCGAATGGATCGAGGCGCCGGAACAGGACGGGCAGGACGACCAGGCCGACCAGGATGCCCGCGACGCGCGCGACCCAGATCGCGCCGACCCCGAACAGGAGCGCCTGCAACAAGCGCTAGGTCTCCAGTCCGGCCAGGCCGTCGCGGAGGGCGATGTGCGGGGACCATCCGGGAAGCGTGGGCCCGTTCCACGGTTCCATCACCTCGCGCGGGCGATACGATCGGGCGCCCCATTCCACGTCGATGGGCAGACCGGTCGCCGCGCGAAGCAGCTCGACGACGTCACGGAGCCGCATCGGGTGGCCCGACGAGACGGCGTAGACTTCGCGGTGCCCGGGAGGAGGCAACCCCTCGAGCAACCGGCGTCCGGCGATGACGAAGGCCTCGGCGACGTCGTCGACATGGACGAGATCGAGCCGCTGCTCGCCCGGCGAGAGGGCCACTCGCCGGCGCTCGCGCGCGGCCTTCAGGAGCATCGGGATGAGCTTGGCGCGGCCGTCATCCGGACCATAGGTATCGGTCAGCTGCAGGCTGGTGGCGGCGAACCCGCGAGCGGCCACCCAGTAGGCGAGGACGTCCGCGAAGGCCTGCTTGGTCGCGGCATAGAGGCAGACCGGATCGTAATCCGCGCCCCCGAAGTGCTGCCATGAGGTGCCGGCATCGGCCAGGCGGCGGCAGCCGGCCGACGCCACCGCCTCCAGGAGCTGGGCGCCGAACTCCACGTTGTTCCTGATCAGGGGGACGACGTCTTCGAGCCCATGCTGGGCCAGGAACAAGGAGGCCAGGTGGAACGTCACGTCCGGCTTGACGGCGGCGGCGATGGCGGCGAGGTGGGCGGTGGTGCCGTCATGCCGGTGGGCTTGCGTGCCCGCGGGCGCCGGCGCCTCGGTGGACGCGCGCAGCACGACGTGGACGGTCCATCCCTGCGCGACCAGCCGCTCGGCGAGCCTCCGGCCCACGAAACCGGTGGAGCCCGTGACGAGCGCTCGCGGCGCCTCCGCGCTCACGAGCCCGCCGGACGCCAGACGAACGGGCTCTCGAGATCGGACAACGGCACCAACCGCGCATCGCGCTCGGAGACGAGAGGAGAGGTGACACCCCAGTCGATACCGGCGGAATCCCAGCGCACGCCGGAGTCGTGGTCGGGAGCGTGCACGGTGGAGGTCTGATAGGCCACGATCGTCCCCGCCTCGAGGGCACGAAACCCGTGGGCGACGCCGCGGGGAACGTACACCGCCTGAGCGCCACCTCCCGCGAGGGGAGCGCAGGCGTGGCCGCCGTAGGTCGGGGACCCCACTCGCAGGTCCACCACGGCATCGAGCATCCGGCCGGACAGGCAATACACGAGCTTGGCGTGATCAGTGGGGGGAGCCTGGAAATGGAGTCCCCGCACGACGTCGCGCTCGGAAACCGAGTAGAAGCACTCCGCGACCACCGACTCGAGGCCGAGGGCCGCGAAGGCCGCCGAGTGGAACGTCTTGACGAACGTGCCGCGGGCATCGCGGGAGTTCGGGAGATCGAGGAGGTGGCAGCCCGGCAGCAGCGTGCGCACGATCCGCACGCTAGGCCCGGGCCGCGAAGGACAGGATCGTGCGGCCGATGTGATCGAGCCGCTCCGCGTCGAGCCCCGGATAGGTCCCGACGAAGAGCGCCCGCTCCAGGATCGCATCCGCGCCGCGGAGGTCACCAACCACCCGCAGGCCGCGGCCCCCGGTGTCCTCCGCGAGCTGGAGCAGCGCGGGCTGTCGCACCAGGTTCCCCCCGAACAACATCCGGTTTCCGATGCGCTCGGCATCGAGGGCCCGCGCCAGCTGCGTGCGCGTGAAGGGCGCCTGGGGACGGACGACCATCATGAACCCGAACCAGCTCGGCTCGACCGGTGGCCGTCCCGCCGCCCATCGGAACCCGCTGTCCGACCAGCCCGTCGCGTGCGTGGGCAGCATGAACTCGAGGACTCCGGAGAGCGGCTCGAGCAATCGGCGGAGGTGCTGCCAGTTCGCGCGCCGCGCGGCCACGAAATCGGGCAGCTTGCGCAGCTGGGCGCGGCCGATGGCCGCCTGCGGATCGAGCGGCTTCAGGTTGTAGCCGAGATGGCTGTAGATGTACTTGTGATCGTAGCCGGCGGGAAGGCCGCCGAGCTGCCACTCGAACCGCTTCCCGCACGTGTTCTCCATTCCGGACGCGCACCAGCAGTCCCGGCCCCAGTCCCGGAAGGATTCCACGAGGACCTTGAGCAGGGGGTCGCGGACCACGTTCACCGCCCCCCCCTCCCCGAGCGTGATGTGATGGGGCGGGTAGAAGCTCTGGGTGCTGAGGTCCCCGAAGGTGCCCGTCAAGCGTCCGGCGTAGCGGCTGCCCAGCGCATCGCAATTGTCCTCGACCATCCACAGGCCGTGATCGCGGCAGAACCGGGTCACCTCCTCGACATCGTACGGGTTGCCCAGGGTGTGGGCGACCATCACCGCCCTCGTGCGCCCGGGCACGAAGGCGTCTTCCAGCCGCTCGGCCCGGATGTTGCCCGTGAGGGGGTCGCAGTCGACGAAGACGGGCACCAGCCCGTTCTGCACGATGGGCGCGACGGTCGTCGGGAAACCCGCGGCGGCGGTGATGACCTCGTCCCCCGCCCGGAGCCGGCGCTCCTTCAGCCGGGGTGAGGTGAGCGCGGAGATCGCGAGCAGGTTCGCGGAAGACCCGCTGTTGGTGAGGACGGTGGCGCGGACGTCGAGGAACCGCGCCAGCTCGCGCTCGAAGGCCTCGCCCTCGGGTCCGAGGGTGAGCCAGAAGTCGAGCATGGAACCGACCCCGGCCGCGACCTCCTCCTCGTCATAGACCCGCGCGGCGTAGGGAATCACCGTACGGCCGGGCTCGAAGGCCGCCCCCTCCGTGCGCAGCCGGGTGAGCTCCCGGGTGCGCTCCAGGATCTCGCGGCGGAGCTGCGCCGCGCGGTCAGGAGGGGCCATCGATGCTCACTGCGGGCCCTCGGCCCAGGGGCGGCCGGCCGCGCGTGCCGCCTGCACGTATTCGGCGATCTGTGACCGCACCAATCCCGCGGTGTCGCCGTGAGCGCGCTCCAGCCGATACCACGCGATCGTCCGCCGCACGGCCTCGTCCACGTTCCACACGCTGCGCCATCCGAGCCGCGCCAGCGCCTTGCCGCAGTCCAGGCGGAGCCGCGCCGCCTCGTGCGGGGCCTCGCCCTCGCTTTCCCAGCGCACCGAGCTCGAGCCCCAGGCCGCCACGAGGAGCCGGGTGAGCGTCTCCACGCTGACGGCGTCGGCGTCCGACGGGCCGAAGTTCCAGGCCTCGGTGAAGGCCGCGCCGTCCGGCTGGAGCAGCCGTGCGGCCAGGGTGAGGTAGCCGGAGACGGGCACCAGCACGTGCTGCCAGGGGCGCGTGGCCCGAGGGCTGCGCAGCACCAGCGGACGGTCCGCGTTGGCCGCGTTCACGAAGTCCACGACGATGCGGTCGCGGCCGCGGTCCCCGCCGCCGATCACGTTGCCGGCGCGCGCGGTCGCGATGCGCGCGGCGTCGTTTCCGGAGAAGAACGAGCGCCGCCAGCTCGAGACGGCCAGCTCCGCCGCCCCCTTGCTCGAGCTGTAGGGGTCGTGCCCCCCGAGGGAATCGTCCTCCCGGTACGCGTAGTGCCATTCCCGGTTCTCATAGCACTTGTCCGAGGTGACGACCACGCAGGCGCGCACGCTGGGAGTGCGGCGCACGGCCTCCAGGAGGTTGACCGTGCCTCCGACGTTCACCTCCCAGGTGCCGCGGGGGTCTTCGTAGGAGGGCCGCACCAGGGCCTGCGCGGCCAGGTGGAAGACGACCTCGGGGCGGGCGCGTTCGACGGCCTTCTCCAGCGAAGCGCCGTCGCGCACGTCGAGGATGTGGTGGCCGAGCCGCGACGGGAGATCGAGGATCTCGGCCAGGCCCGGCGGAGTCTGCGTGGCCAGGGCGATGGCCTCGACCTCCGCTCCCAGGGCCAGAAGCCACTCGCAGAGCCACGCCCCCTTGAACCCCGTGTGCCCGGTGACCAGCACCCGGCGCCCACGATAGGCGCCGCCGAACGTCACCAGCGCTCCGTCCACGGCGCGTCTCCTCGCTCCCAGAGCTCGTTGAGCAGTTGGTGCTCGCGCGGAGTGTCCATGCACTGCCAGAAGCCGCGATGGACGTAGGCGGCGAGCTGGCCCTCGCGAGCGGCCCCTCTCATCGGCTCCTGCTCGAGCACGAGATCGTCACAGGGCGCGGGAAGATAGCGGTCGACGAACTCGCGGCGAACCACCATGAAGCCGCCGTTCACGAAGCCGGACTGGGTCTGGGGCTTCTCGTGGAAGCTGACGACGCGGTCGCCCTCGAGCGCCACTTCGCCGAAGCGGCCGCCGGGGTGGACGGCGGTGACGGTCATGAGCTGCTGGTGGCGGCGGTGGTGGGCGAGGAGGCCGGCCACGTCGATGTTGGCCACACCGTCACCGTAGGTGAGGAAGAAGGTGTCGTCGTCGGCGGCGAGGTACTTCGCGGCCCGCGCGACGCGGCCTCCGGTCATCGTGCGCTCACCGGTGTCCGCGAGGGTGACCTCCCAATCCTCCTCCCCGTGATGCCCGTGATACTTCAGGCGCCCGCCCTGCCCGAGGGTGATGGTCACGTCGGCCGCGCGCGCGTGATAGTTGAGGAAGTAGTCGATGAAGGCCTCCCGCTTGTACCCGAGGCAGAGGATGAACCGGCGGACGCCGAAGGCGGCGAAGCTCTTCATCACGTGCCAGACCATGGGATGGCGGCCCACGGGCACCATGGGCTTGGGCAGCGCCTCCGTGACGTCGCGCAGGCGGCTCCCCTGGCCGCCGCACAGGATCATGGCCGGGAGGAGGGAAGGGTCCTTCACGCGCGCCATCTCTCTCGGATGGTCCCCCTGCCACGAGGGAAATCCGACATGGCACCTCCCCTTCGGAGCGAGAATGCTCCAGTGGCTGCCGCATCATCGCACAGACGGAAGCGCGCGATGAGGGGCGCGGGGTCGCTCGTTCCCGTGGCGGAAACGGCCGCCCCGGAACATCATTGACTCACGGCCCTCGCCCCGCTAGGATGTGCCGTACACGAGGGCCCCAATCGATTTGGCCATCGTCGCGATCATTCCCGCTCGGTTCGGTTCCACGCGTCTTCCCGGAAAACCCCTCTCCCAGATCAACGGCAAACCGATGGTTCAGCACGTCTGGGAGCGCGCGCGCGCCTCTCCGGCGGTGGACCGCGTGCTGGTGGCGACGGACGACGAGCGCATTGCGCAGGCCGTGCGCGCGTTCGGGGGGGAGGTCGTCATGACCTCCCGCGCGCACGCTACGGGCACGGACCGCCTGGCAGAGGCGGCGGCGGGCACGGACGCGGAGATCGTCGTGAACGTGCAGGGCGACGAGCCCATGCTGGACGCCTCTTTCATCGACGCCATGGTTGCGCCCCTGCGTGCGGAGCTCGACTTGCCGATGTCCACGGTGTCGTTGCCCATGGCCGACGTCGAGGAGATGCTCTCCCCCGTGGTGGTGAAGGTGGTGAGCGACGCGCAGGGAAACGCGCTGTATTTCTCGCGCAGCCCAATCCCCTTCGTGCGGGACGCCGCGGACGTGCGGGCGGCGGCGGCGCAGGCCGTGTCCCGGAAGCTCGCGCGCAAACACGCCGGCCTCTACGCGTACCGGCGGGAGGCGCTGCTCCGGTTCGCCTCCCTCCCTCCCGCGCCCCTCGAGCAGGTGGAGTCGCTCGAGCAGCTGCGGGCGTTGCACCATGGAATGAAGATCCGGGTCGTGCCGATGGAAGGTCAGTCCGGGGTGGCGGTGGATACTCCGCAGGACCTCGAGCGCGTTCGCGCGATCATGGCCGGAGGCGCCGCTCCCAACACAAGGAAGACATGGCTACCAAATACATCTTCGTGACCGGCGGCGTCGTCTCGTCCCTCGGCAAGGGGCTGGCTTCCGCCTCCATCGGCGCGCTGCTCGAGGGCCACGGGTTCAAGGTCGCGATGATGAAGTGCGACCCCTACATCAACGTGGACCCCGGCACCATGAGCCCCTACCAGCACGGCGAGGTCTACGTCACCGACGACGGCGCGGAGACGGACCTCGACCTCGGGCATTACGAGCGCTTCACCCACAGCGCGGTCGATCGCCACTCGAACATCACCACCGGCAAGATCTACGGCAACGTGATCGCCAAGGAGCGCCGGGGCGACTACCTGGGCCGGACGGTGCAGGTGATCCCGCACATCACGGACGAGATCAAGTCGGCGATCCGCGCGGTGGGACACGAGGCGGACGTGGTGATCGTGGAGATCGGCGGCACCGTCGGCGACATCGAGTCGCTGCCCTTCCTGGAGGCGGTGCGCCAGTTCCGCCAGGACGTCGGCCG
>Ga0070707_100002546_pt1 | contig 17332 bp, 18 predicted proteins | sample KBSK5502metaG_FD_65468 | JGI IMG/M metagenome (GOLD analysis project Ga0070707, IMG submission 65468) | Corn, switchgrass and miscanthus rhizosphere microbial communities from Kellogg Biological Station, Michigan, USA - KBS K5-50-2 metaG | ecosystem: Host-associated > Plants > Roots >... | reverse complement strand
CTGTTAGAGGCTCTAAGGCTGCGCGGTCCTGACGCTGCTGTACGATGTCTTCCATCCAGTACCACGGGAACGTGGCTGGCTACGTTCGATCCGGGAGACCGGGCGAGCGGGATAGGCAGATCGCAACGTGCGGCTGCCGAAGCGTGGGTCGCAGAACGCGGCACCACAGAAAGGAGAAGGACATGACTGAGGTCATGGAGCCCACTGCCACCGAGGAGCTCCGCGAGGTCGAGCTCCCACTCGTAGGAGTCGAGGCGGTGAGGCGGATGGAGAACCAGAGCGACAAGAAGCTGGGGATCGTTCGCCATCAGTTCGACGTGCCTGTCAGCATCCTGGAGGACCTCCAGGTTTACAGCGGCGCGAACCCTCGGAAGCGGCCGAGGGTCAACAGCCGGGTCGCCCGGCAGATCAGGCAGAGCCTCCTCAATGAGGACACCGTCTCAGACGCGTTCCACCTGGCGCATCTGGGCATCACCGTTGTCGCGACCGACTTTCACAAGATTGACAATCGCGAGGATGCATGGATGCTCAAGTTCCGCCTGGACGAGAGCGATGAGCCCCAGGACGGCATCGTGAACGGCCTCCACACACTCGCCGTGATCGAGGAACTGCTCGACTCGGGAGCGGACATCTCCCCGAACCAGTACGTCTCGTTCACGGTGATCACCGGCATCCCGTCGGAAGAGCGGTCGACGATCGTCCCCTTTATCGCCAAAGGCCGTAACACGGTCCTGCAGGTGAAGGACGAGTCGATCGACAACCTCATGAAGAGGTTTGAGACGCTAAAGAAGGCGATCCAGCCGTTCCCCTATGCGAAAGAGATCGGCTGGGAGGAGAGCGCACAGGGCGACTACGACGTGCTTGACGTGCTCGCGATCATGACCGCTCTCAATCCCGAGCTCTACCCCAACGAGAACGGAGGCAGCGGCGAGATTACGCATCCGATCATCGCCGCAGACCACAAGCGCGCCTGCCTCAAGCGGTTCGAGGAAAACACGGAGGCGTACAACCGGTTGGCACACCTCCTTCCGGAGATGCTTCACCTCTACGACCTGATCCGCTCCGATGCGCAGGAGCGCTACAACAAGACCGGAAAGGGCAAGCGCGGTGGCCGGCTGCGGGTAATGACGAGTCGCAAGCGTGCCGGAAAGACAATCGAAGGCGCGTTGAACTTCCCGTTCATCAAGACCGGCAAGGACGCCTATGGGACGAAAGGCACATTCCAGCTCACGTATTCGGCCACGTTCGCCATCGTTGCGGCGTTCCGCAATTTCGTGGTGAAGGATGACGACGGAGCTTACGTCTGGAAGGGCGGATTCCCGGCTGTCGAGCGCGCCTGGCGCAAGCTCGGCGCCGAGCTCGTCATGACTTGCCAGGACACCGCAGAGACGCTGCAGCCCCACAAGATGGCGGTGCTGCTCGGTAGGAACCGTCCGCTCTGGAACGGACTGCACAAAATCGTCAAGGAGTACCTCACCCGGCAGGAAGTGGACGAGAAAACGGCTGAACTTCAGGCCGAAATCGACCGACTGCGGAAGCTCAACACCGAGCAGGCAGCGGCGAACTCGAAGTAATCATGGAAACGGGCGGCGGGGCGGTCACGGCCGCTCCGTCAAGCCCGCTCGTCATGCCGATCGAGTCGAGGTCCCTGTTACGACGCCCTCTACCGCATGTGCTTCAACAATTCCGCCGGCGGGACCTTGAGAGCGCGCGCGAGTCGCACAATCGTGGTAAGACGCGGCTCACGGCCAGCACGCTCCAACAGGGAAATCTCAGTCCGATGAAGAGCGCTGGCTTCCCCTAAAGCCTCCTGAGAAAGTCCGCGCCGTACCCTTAAGTCTCGGAGGTTGTTAGCGAATTGCTCTGTTGAGTCCACCGTGAGGATCTTTTGTGGCGGCAGACAAGACGTCTACAGACAAAACCTCTCGACGCTGGTAGGGTCGTGGGCTTAGTGGCTCGAGGGAAGGACAAGCTTGCCGCGAGGGAGATTGGCGCCAGGATCGCGGAGGCACGCCGGGCAGCCGGACTGACCCAGGAGGACCTCGCCGCACTCGCATCGTTTTCGAAGCGCTCCCTGCAGGACTACGAGACGGGGATGACTTTTCCTTACCGCCATTTGCGCGAGCTCAGCTCGCTGTTAGGACCGCCAGTCGAGTGGCTCTTGCATGGAGATCCGCCACAGGTAAACGACGACCGCTTCGACCGCCTGGAGGAGCAGCTCGAGCAGGTACTCCAAGCCATCCACGATCTGACAAGGCTCCTTGCATCCGACGAAGAGTCACGCGGAACTCGACCGAGAGGCGAAGGATTGCCGGTGGCGTCAGTCTGAGCAAGAACGGGTCCCTCGATGACCGAAGGTCCGCGGAGGGGCCGACCCTTCGTCCCGTGCTAAAGCATCATGAGGCGCTACTGGGCGTCTTTGAAGGGCCGCCCTCTCTACCAGGAGGAACAGACGTGAAATGTCCGATCTGCGGTGACCACTCCCCGCCCGCGTGGGAATTCTTCTGGACCGAGGTCAGTGGGCGTGTTTCCGCTGACCTCGTTGCCGCCAAAAATCTCCTCGAAAACGTGTCGTTGGACTGGATGCGTTGTTCCAACGAGGAGTGCGAGCAAGTAATCGTCCGTGTTCAGGAACAGCACGTAACAGGGGACTTATCGCCCCTACTGCGGACGGATTCGTGGGTTGCGCGACCGCGATTCGGAGAAACCGAGCGACCAATCGACGCGCTCGTGCCCGAGCCCTTCAGGACCGACTATGCGGAAGCGGCAGCGATCCTTGAGATAAGCCATCGCATGTCCGCGGTGCTGTCGCGGCGAATCCTGGGCGACTTGTTGAAGAAGTACGCCGGAAAGGAGCAACGCACGCTCGCGGCGCAGATCGACGCGCTCACCGAGGAAAGCGGTCACCCGTCGCGCTTGACGGAGAACCTTCATCACTTCCGCGAAGTCGCCAACTTCGGAGCGCATACCCAAGAGGATCAGCAGGCAGAGGGTGAGCCGGTCGTTATCGATGTGGGTCGGGACGAGGCCGAATGGACACTCGACATGGTGGACCGGCTCTTTGACTATCTCATTGTCCAACCGGCCAAGGATGAGGAGATCAGGAGCCGTATGGACGAGAAGATCGAGCGGGCAGGCCGCAAGCCCCTTCGGCCTGGCGAGTCAAAGGATGCTGAGCAGCCATAGACGGCTATGCGGGCCAGTGGAACTGCTCGCGCTCGACTGAGCGCAAGCGAAAGACGCGCCAGCATCGTGAGGTCGGCGCGCTCGCGCTTCGTGGCCGTTCTTACTGACGAACCGACTTGTGGGGCGGCCCTTGGGCCGTCGTAAGTCGGTGGCGTTCGGCGTGCCGGCGCTCGAGCCAGATTTCGATTTGCGACCAGTCAAAGCGCACAGGCGCTGGGGGCCTACCAAGGCGGTAGCCAGGCAGTCCATCAGCATCTCCGCGGTCAAATGCTTGCCACCTTGCCGCGACCCATGACAGCGATACTCCCAACAACTGGGCGACCTCCCATCCTGCGAGTAGGGGTTCGCTGCGGTCATCTTGGCCCTCGGCGCGGAGTGCCAGTCTTCCTACGGTCGCCGGTTGACCCTCACGTCGGTTCTCAGGGCGCTGCGCCCCGGCGTCCACATAAATTCTTCGTAGGTCTCGCTTCCGCTGAACCTGCTCCACTTTGATGCGCACGAAGTCACGTGCTTCCAACTCTGTCGCGAACCCGCTTTTCTCGTGCGCCTTTCCGTTCTCGTCTCTCCAGCGAGCTCTCCATGAGAGGCGGCGTTTGTCAACGGATCCATGTTGTCTGGCTGGCATTTATCCCTCCCGAAGAACGAGAGGCCCGTGCACGGACCTCCGGATTGTGGGGTCTTTTGTGGGGCGCTTCCGAGCCGTATTCCGCAGCGGAACGTTTGCTTCAAGGCGACGCGATAAAGAGCCGTCTTCAAAAACCCTGCTAAGGGCGCGGGTTTCTATTGGGAAGGCTGCCAAAACGAGCTGCGCGCGGCTCCGCCGTATCTGTGCTCGTTCTTGTGCCACGCCGAGGTAACGTCCGCTCATCATTTTCGCGATAAGGGGCCTCTGTGCAGGCGCTTTCCGAGTCGGGGCGGTGGGACTCGAACCCACGACCTCTAGTCCCCCAGACTAGCGCGCTAACCAGGCTGCGCCACGCCCCGTGGCGGGGGCATCGTACCCGCTACACGCCGTAACGCCTGTACAGCTTGTCGATCAGATCCGGCATGCGTTCGAGGCGGTCGGTGATCACACGTAAGCGGTATTCACGGAAGTGCTCCGCCTCGACGCCGAGTGCGCGCGCCAGTGTCTTGATCACATCGTCCGACGGAACAGGGCGGTTGCCGTGCACCAGATGGTTGAGATAGCCGGCGGAGAGCCTCGTCTTCTCCGCGAGAGACCGGTACGTCAGACCTCCCTCCGCCATCAGCCGTTCGATCGTCGGGCCGAACGAGTCCTCGCTGAAGCGCCGCTTTCGCGCCATCAGCCGAGCTTCTCGCGCACTCTAGAGACGAGCTCACCCACGCTCACCGCGTTGTCTTCCCCCTTTGCGCGCTCGCGAATGTCCACCGTACCGTCTTCCGCGAACTTTCGCCCGACCGTCACGCGCACCGGGCAGCCGATCAGATCCGCGTCCGCGAACTTCTCCCCTGCCCGCGCGTCGCGGTCGTCGAGGAGCACTTCCAGGCCCGCGGCGGAGAGCATCTCGGCAGCCGATTGCCCGTGCTCCTCCATCCCGGGAATGACCACGACGTGGACGTCGTACGGCGCGACGGCGCCCGGCCACTGGATCCCCTTCTCGTCGTGGTGCTGCTCGACGATCGCCGCCATCGTCCGCGCCGGTCCGATGCCGTAGCTCCCCATCGCGAGCGGTTTCTCCTCACCGTCCTCGTCCAGGAAGGTCGCGCCAAACCGCACCGAGTAGAACGTACCGAGCTTGAAGATGTGTCCGAGCTCGATCGCCGGCTCCTCCAGCAGCTTGCCGCCGCACAGCGGGCATGTATCCCCCGCGTTCGCCTGCCGGACGTCCGCGAACTCCGGCTTGTAGTCTCGGTCTGCCTGAACCCCGCGTAGGTGCCACCCATCGCGATTCGCACCTGCGACGAACTGGCCCTCGCGCAGGGCCTCGTCGGCGACGACGTCGATGGTCACACCGACTGGACCGAGGGACCCGCCGCCGGCGCCGAAGACCGCCCTGATCTCGTCCTCTGTCATCGGCCGGTACGCCTCGCCCACCGCCGTTGCGAGCTTCTCCTCGCTCAGCCGGTCGTCTCCGCGGATCAGCGCGAGCACCGGCCGCTCCCCGACCATGACCGGCATCGCCTTGGACGTCGCGGCCGGGTCGATGCCGAGGAAGTCCGCCAGCGTCTCGATCGTCGCCACGCCCGGCGTCTCGATCTCTTCCGGCCGGTCCAGCGGATCGGGGAAGTCGGGCGCACGCGGAATCCCGCGCGCCGCGTCGTAGTCGGCGTAGTAGTCGCCGTTCTCGCAGCGGACGAGGATGTTCTCGCCGGATTCGGCCGGCGCCATGAAGCCCGAGGACTCCCGGCCGCCCATGATCCCCGACTCGGCCTCGACGTAGTACGCCTCGAGACCGCAGCGCTCCCAGATTCGCTCGTACGCGTCCCGGTGCGCCTCGAAGCTCCTGTCGAGCCCGGCCTCGTCGCGGTCGAACGAGTACGAGTCCTTCATGACGAACTCGCGCACGCGCAACAGCCCGCCGCGTGGCCGGGGCTCGTCGCGTTCCTTGGTCGAGAAGTGGTACCAGAGCTGCGGCAGTTGCTTGTACGACTGCAGCTCGCGCGCGTGGAACGTCATCGTCTCTTCGTGCGAGAACGGGAGCACGTAGTCGCGCCCGGCCCGGTCCTTGAGCTTGAAGACGATCGGGATCCCGATACGGCCGCTCGTCTCCCACAGCTCCGCCGGCGTCAGCACCGGCTCGAGCATCTCTTGCCCGCCGATCGCGTCGATCTCTTCGCGGATGATCTGGACGACCTTCTGGTGCACGCGCCAGCCGAGCGGCAGAAACGTCCACAGACCGGCGCCGACCTGGCGGATGAAGCCGCCGCGCACGAGCAGCTTGTGGCTCGCGGCCTCGGCGTCGGCCGGCGGCTCGCGCAGGGTCGGAAGAAACAGCTCTGAGGCCCGGGCAACCATGTTGTCCGGGCAGACTACTCGCCGAGCGGAATCAGCGAGGCTTCCGCCATCGCAAGCGCGGCCGGCTTTGCCATCTTCAAACGTTTGGGACGCTGCATGCCCTCGGCGATCCAGTTGTCGATCTCGTGGAACAGCTCGTCGATGAGGATGTCGGACGAGACCTTCTTCAGAACACGGCCGTGCGCGTAGACGAAGCCCGTGTCGCGCCCACCGGCGATGCCGAAATCCGCGTCGCCCGCTTCACCCGGACCGTTGACCGCGCAACCGAGCACGGCCACCTCGAAGTGCTGCGGATATGCGTGCAGCCGCTCCTCCACTTTCTCCGCGAGTGTCTGCACGCCAACGTTGTCGCGCCCACACGAGGGACAGGCGATCATGATCGGCCCGCGCTCACGCAGCCCGAGCGACTTCAGGATCTCCCAGGCGACGCGGACTTCCTCCACCGGATCTGCGGTGAGCGAGACGCGCATCGTGTCGCCGATGCCGTCGACGAGGAGAGCGCCCGTGCCGACCGCGCTCTTGATCGAGCCCGAGAAGGGCGTGCCGGCCTCGGTGACGCCGAGGTGCAGCGGATACGGCACCTTCGAGGCGAGCAGCCGGTAGGCGCGAATCATCGTCGGCACGTGGCTCGACTTCACCGAGATCTTGAAGTCCCTGAAGTCGAGGCTCTCCAGCAGCCGCACCTCCTCGAGCGCCGCTTCGACCAGGGCTTCCGCCTGATCACGCTGCGCCAGCTCGTTGAGATGCTTCGGCAGCGAGCCGGAGTTCGCGCCGATGCGCATCGGGATCTTGACGGCCTGCGCGGCGCGCACGACCTGCGCGACCTTGTCCGACCCGCCGATGTTTCCAGGGTTGATGCGCACGGCTGCAACGCCGGCGTCGATCGCCTTCAGCGCGAGGCTGGCATTGAAGTGGATGTCCGCGATGACGGGAAGCGGTGAAAAACGGACGATCCTGCTGAGCGCCTCGGCGTCCTCCGTCTTCGGGACGGCGACGCGAACGATCTCGCAGCCCGCAGAGGCGAGCGCCGCAATCTGGGCGGTCGTGGCCTCGACGTTGTGCGTCTTGGTCAGGGTCATCGACTGGACGACGACAGGGGCGCCGCCGCCGATCCTCACGCCGCCGACGCTGATCTGACGCTCGGAAGCCATCGATTTCAGTGTATATCGGCCCTCCACGGCGTCAGACACCCAGCGGTGAGTGTCACCAAGTTGTCACGAAACTCAGCGATCCCGCACGTGGAGCGGGGCTCGGAGTGAGGCGGAGCTAGCCGCCGCCGAGGCGGTTGATGTCGTTTGACAGCCCGATGAACATGAGCACGAGGAACAGAGCGATCCCGATCGCGGACACGCGCTCGTAGATCTCACGCCCGACCGCACGGCCACGCAGGCCTTCGATGATCGAGAACAGGATGTGGCCGCCGTCGAGCGGTAGGAGCGGCAGCAGGTTCAGGACGGCGAGGGAAAGGCTGATGAGCCCGAGGATCTGCAGGTACAGCGTGAACGTGAGCGCAACGGCCTGGCTCGAGACGTCCACGAGCCCGACCGGGCTCGAGACCTGCTTCCTGCCGGAGCCGGTCGCCAGTCGTGGTAAGAACGTGATCGTCGCCTTCGCCGCCTCCCAGGTCGTGTTGAGGCTGTGGGTCAGCGCCGAGAGCGGGCCGTACGTGACCGCCTTCCAGCCGGGCTGGAAGCCGAGCGCCCAGCGGCCGCCGATCTTCTTCGTCCGAACGGGACCGAGCTTCACGGCACTGCCGTTGCGGAGAACGGTGACCGTGATCGGCTTGCCCTTGGATCCCCGAACGAGCCTGGAAACGGTGTCGAAGTTCATCGTCTCGCGCCCATTCACGGCGATGATGGTGTCCCCCGGCCGGAGACCGACCGACGCTGCCGGGGTATTGGACTTGACGACCTTGACCGTCCGGTCCGGATCTCCCGGGACGCCGAAGAGGTATCCCAGCGCGATGAGCACCACGGCGAGCACGATGTTCACACCGGGACCGGCGAAGATGACCGCGATGCGCTTCCAGGTCCGCTGACGCCAGTAGGCGTCCGGGCTGAGCGCGTCCTGCAGCTCCTCCACCGACCGTCGCGCGGCCCTTCCTGCCGCCGGACTCAGGGTCGCCTCCTCGACCGCATTGTCGAGCTCCGGAAGCGCTTCCTGCGCGGTGTCGAGATCACCGGCATCGAGCGCGCGCTTCACGCGCGCCACCTTCGGAAAGATGCTCGGATCCTCGCCGAGCGCAGGCGCCAGCTGCACGTCCAGGTCGGACGCAGCGGGACGGTGCATCCCGGGGATCTTGACGTAGCCGCCGAGTGGGATCGCCCCGATCCCGTATTCGATCCCGTTGCGCACGACCTTCACGAGCGCCGGTGGAAAGCCGAGATAGAAACGGCGGGGTCTCATCCCGACAGCGCGCGCGACGAAGAAGTGCCCTGCCTCGTGCAGGAGGATCAGGACCGCGAGCCCGAGGATGGCGATGAGGATGCTCATCGGCTGGTCCCCGGTCGATGAGCGGTGGAAGGGGCGTAAGGGGAAACCGGGAGGTTTCCCAGCTCTTTTTCCTCAGCGTTCGCGACGGCGGTCGCCACGCCGCGGACGCTGAGGCGATCCCTAAAGAAGGGAGCTCGTGAGGGAAGACGCGCAGCGTCTCGTCCGCGAAGCGGACCAGTGGAGGGGGTCTGGGGGAACCGAGAGGTTCCCCCAGCCCGAACCTGTGGGTTCCTCACGGGAGCGAGCTGAAACCGAGCGACGCTCATGCGACTTGCAAAGCGTCTTCGACGTGGCGGCGGGCTGCGGCATCCGCGGCGAACAGGTCGTCGAGGTCGCGCGCAGCAGCTCCTTCAGAGGCTGCAAGCGCATCGGCGACCACGTCCGCGATCGCGAGGAACGGCAGCCGTCCGGCGAGGAACGCCGCGACAGCGACTTCGTTCGCTGCGTTGAATGCACAGGGATACGTCCCGCCTTGCTCGCCGGCAGCTCGCGCGTGCGCGAGCAGCGGGAACGTCTCCAGGTCGGGCGGCTCGAACTCGAGCGTCATGCCGCCGGCGAGATCGAGGGCCGGAATCGGAGTTGCACTGCGCTCTGGGTAGGTGAGCGCATACGAGATGGGCACGCGCATGTCGGGATAGCCGAGATGTGCAATCGTCGCGCCGTCGCGAAAACGGACCAGCGCATGCACGACCGACGTCGGATGCACGACGACATCGATCTGCTCGTACGGGAGGCCGAAGAGAAAATGCGCCTCGATCAGCTCGAGGCCCTTGTTGGCGAGGGTTGCCGAGTCGACTGTGATCTTCGGGCCCATGTTCCAGGTCGGATGCGCCAGCGCCGCGGCCGGGGTGACGTCCTCCAACTCCTCACGTACCCGCCCGCGAAACGGCCCACCGGAAGCTGTAAGCACGAGCGAGTGGACCTGATCGACTGGGCGGCCTTCGAGGCACTGGAAGGCCCCCGAGTGCTCGCTGTCGACGGGGATGAGACGACCGCCCCCACGATCCTGTGCGGCGAGAGCGAGCTCTCCGGCGGCGACGAGGCTCTCCTTGTTCGCGAGCGCGAGCTCGACGCCACGCTCGAGCGCCCAGAGCGTCGCCGGCAATCCGGCAAACCCGACCACAGCGTTCAGCACGAGATCCGGCTCGGCCCGCTCGAGCAGCTCGGTGAGATCCCCGCCGGCCTGCGTCAGCGGCGCCAGCCCCTCGATCGGCTGTGAGCCCGAAGCCGCAGCGCGGAGCTCGAGCCCAGGGTGCGCCTCGATGATCTCCAGCGCCTGGCGCCCGATCGAACCCGTGGCGCCGAGAAGCGCGATCTTCTTCACCCTGGAAGTGTAGGTTCGCCGCCGTGGTTCGCCTCGGAACAGCGGACGACGCCGAAGGAGTCGCGCGGGTCCAGGTCGAGACCTGGCAGGCGGCCTATGCACATGCACTTCCGGCCGAGCAGCTGCAGGCGCTGTCCATGGGCGCGGCGGTCGAGCGGCACAGGCGGTGGCCGCCGACGTTCGTTGCAGAGGACGAGGGCCGCATCGTGGGCTTCGTCAGCGTCGGCAAGAGCCGAGATCCAGGTACCGACGGCGAGCTGTTCGCGATCTACGTCGACCCGGAGCATTGGGGCGCCGGCATCGGGCGCGAGCTGATCGAGGCAGGCGAAGATGAGCTGCGCCGGCTCGGGCATCGGGACGCGGTTCTCTGGGTTCTCGACGACAACCCGAGGGCGAGGCGTTTCTACGAGATCGCAGGCTGGGCGGCGGACGGCACCAGCCGCGAGATCGAGATCTTCGGGTTCGACATCGCCGAGGTCCGCTACGCGAAACGGCTCTAGTGGTTTCGCCGGTGACGTTGCCCGGTTCCTGGGTCGCGAGCACCAAGCCAGCGGCCGCGATCGTCCGCAGGCAAGGCTGGTCAGCCTTGGCAAGGGCGAGTGTGGACGCTGGCGCCGCGTGATCGCGGGCCAGGAGCCCGGCGAACGTTGCCGGTCAGACCACTAAGCCGCGTCGAAAGCTCGCAGCAAGTAGTACGAAGCCACAACTGCGAAGAGCAGGGAATCGATCCGGTCGAGCACACCGCCGTGTGCCGCCAACAGACGGCCACTGTCTTTCACCTGCATGTCCCGCTTCAGAGCGGATTCGAAGAGGTCGCCGAGCGGCGCGGCGATTGCGATCACGGCACCGAGCACGATCGACTGCCAGATCGAAAGGTAATGCTGCTTGTAGAGCGCGACGAACGCAACGAAGATCGTTGCAGCGGCGCCGAAGAGGAAGCCCTCCCAGGTCTTACCCGGTGACAGCGCAGGCGCAAGCTTGTGCCGGCCGACCAGCCGCCCCGCGAAAAAGGCACCGATGTCGCCGGCCCAGATCGCCAGCAGCACGGTGAACGTCGCCAGCTCTCCCTCGCTCGGAATCTTGCGGAGGAGCAACAGATGCGCGAGACCGAGCCCGATCCAGCCGGCGCCGAGCACCGTCGACGCGATCGCCACGGTTGCCGACTGGCGGGTGGTCGCGATCCAGTGGAGCAGAAATGCGAGCACCATCGTGCTGAGGAAGCCCGTCATCGTCCACGAGAGTCCGCCCAGGTGTGCGCCGAGGAGCGACAGGACCGCTCCCGTGTACGCCGCCAGGATCACCGGTCGAAGCGAGCGGATCATCAGCGCGTATTCGTGCAGGGCGAGAACCGCAGCCACCGCGGCCAGGGCGAACAGCCACCAGCCGCCGGCCCAGACGACGGCCAGCACCAACGGCAGGCCGACGAGTGCGACCAGCACCCGCGAGACCAGGGGTGCCACTACCGGCCGCCGAAGCGGCGCCTGCGGCTGGCGTAGTCGTCGATCGCGGCGCGGAGCTGGTCGACGCCGAAATCGGGCCAGAGCGTGTCGACGAAGACGAGCTCGGCGTAGGCGAGTTGCCACAGGAGGAAGTTCGAGATCCTCAACTCGCCGGAGGTACGGATCAGGAGGTCGGGGTCGGGCATGTCGGGCGCGTTGAGATAGGTCGCGAACGTTTCCTCGTCCACCTCCCGGCCGCCGGCGACGGCTCGGTTCGCGGCGTCGACGATCTCGGCCCGGCCGCCGTAGTCGAACGCAATCCAGAGATCGAGCGTGCGATTCCTTTCCGTCTCGTCCTCCAGCGCGGCCATCCGCTGCTGGAGTGCGTCAGGCGCACGGTCGCGGCGGCCGATGAAGCGCGTCCGCACTCCCTGTCGTACGAGGTCTGGCAATTCGCGCTCGATCGTCTCGGTGAAGATCTCCATCAGGAGCTCGACCTCGTCCGGGGGCCGGTTCCAGTTTTCGGTCGAGAACGCGTAAACGGCGAGCGAGTCGACGCCGAGATCGATCGCCGCCTCGACGGTGCGGCGCAAGGCTTTCGTCCCGGCTCGGTGACCGGCGGCGATCGGAAGCCCGCGCTTGCGGGCCCAGCGCGCATTTCCGTCCATGATGATGGCCACCGCGTGTGCCAGGTCGGGCAGGTCGGGCTCGGGCGCCGGTCGGACGTGCCGCAGTGTCTTGATCTTCGTGAGGAGGTTCATGGTCTTGGCTTCTTCACCGAGCGAAGCGAAGGTCTTTCGCAGACTCCGCGGAACGTGCGGAGCACGTTCCGCGGTCAGACTTCCATGATCTCGGCTTCTTTGTGTTTGAGCAGATCGTCGATCGACTTCGTGTGCTCGTCGGTCAGCTTCTGGACCCGTTCCTCCGCGCGGTGCTCGTCGTCCTGGCCGACCTCGCCCTTGGCGAGGTCCTTCAGATGCTGGACGGCGTCACGGCGAACGTTGCGAACAGCGATGCGTCCTTCCTCCGCGATCTTGCGCACCACTTTGACCAGCTCCTTCCGCCTCTCCTCGGTCGGCTGAGGCATCGGGAGCCTGATCATCTTGCCGTCGTTCGACGGCGTGAGGCCGAGATCGGACTCCTGAAGCGCTTTCTCGATCGACTTGATCGAGCTCGGATCGAACGGCTGGATCGTCAGCATTCGCGGCTCGGGAACGTTGATCGTCGCCAGCTGTTTGAGTGGCGTCTGCTGCCCGTAGTAGTCGATCTGCACGCGGTCGAGAAGCGCTGCCGACGCGCGGCCCGTCCGCACGGTGTTGAACTCGGTTTTCGTGTGCTCGACGCTCGCATCCATGCGCTTCTGCGCATCCTGGATCAACTGATCTGGGGTGGCCATCAGCGCTCCTCCTTTGCGGGCGTCGAGATGATCGTGCCGATGCGCTCGCCGGCGATCACGCGGCGGATGTTCCCGTCGGCAAGTGCGAAGACATAGATCGGCAGATTGTTGTCCATGCAGAGCGAAAGCGCCGTCGTATCCATCACCTTGAGGCCTCGCTCGATCGCTTCCCGGTGCGTGAGGTCCGGGAGAAACTCGGCGTCGGGGTCGAGCCGGGGGTCGTTTTCATAGACACCGGAGGTGCCGTGCTTCGCCATGAGAATGGCGTCCGCATTGATCTCGAGGGCCCGGAGAGCGGCCGCCGTGTCGGTGGTGAAGAACGGGTTGCCCGTGCCGGCCGCGAAGATCACGATGCGGCCTTTCTCGAGGTGACGAATCGCCCGTCGCCGGATGTATGGCTCCGCGACCTCCTTCACCTCGAGCGCCGACAGCACCCGCGTGTCAGCGCCTCGATCCTCGAGCGCATCCTGGAGCGCCAGCGAGTTCAGCACCGTTGCAAGCATTCCGGAGTAGTCGGCGGTTGCGCGATCCATGCCCTCGGCCGCGGCCGACATGCCGCGATAGATGTTGCCCGCCCCGACCACGATTCCGGTCTCGACCCCGGAGGCCTGCACGTCGACGATCTCTTCGGCGATGGCGTCGATGGTCGCGCGGTCCATGCCGTACTCCTGGTCGCCCATGAGCGACTCCCCGGAGAGCTTGAGCAGGATGCGCCGGAAGACCGGGCTCCCCGTCTGCCTCGCCGCCTCGACCGTTTCCTCTGACTGAACGGTCATCCCGTGAGGGCGAACCGCTCGAACTCCAGCACCTCGGCGCCTTCCTCGGAGAGCGCCTGACCCACCGTCTTCGCTGTGTCGTGGATCCAGAGTTGTTCGGTTAGCACTCGGTCGGCGAAGAAGCGCTTGTTGAGCATTCCCTCGACGATCTTCTCGCGAGCCTGATCGGGCTTCGACAGAACTTCGTCCGTGTTGGCGAAGATTTCACGCTCCGACTTGACGACCTCCTCGGGCACGTCGTCCCTGCCGACCCACTGCGGGGCGGAGGCTGCGATGTGCATTGCAATCTTTCGTGCGATGCCTCCTGAGCCGCCTCGAACCTGCACGAGCACCCCGAGCTTGTTGGCCGGCGGGTGCGCATAGCCTTCGATGAGCGCGCCGTCCACAGCCTCGAAGCGTGCAGCTCCTGCAACCACGATGTTCTCCCCGAGCTTTCCGGAGAGCTCCTTCCGCTCGTCGTCGAGGCTCTCGGCAGCTGCCGGGCCGTCTGCTTCGACCGCTTCGAGCACCTTCTTCGCGTACGCCAGGAACTCGTCGTTGTTCGAGACCGGCTCGGTCTCGCAGCCGACCGCGACCATCGTTCCACGCTTTCCTTCGTCGGCAATGCGATAACCGACCTTGCCTTCGGTCGTGACGCGGTCCGCGCGCTTCTCGGCGCTCGCCATGCCACGCTCACGCAGCAGGCGCCTCGCAGCTTCGATGTCGCCGTTCGTGTCCTGGAGCGCGCGCTTGACATCCATCATCGGAGCCTGGGTCTGATCGCGAAGCTCTTTCACGAGTGCTGCGCTGATGCCGGTCATTCGGCGGGCACCTCCTCGGCCTTCGCCTCCGCAGCAGGTACAGCCTCGGCGACAGGCTCGTCCTCCGGCGACATCTGCTCGCCCTCAGGGACCGTCGCCTCCTCTTCCGCCGGGGCGCCGTTCTTCGCCGGCGTGAAGTCGGCAGGAGTTGCCTTCTGCTGCCCGGCGGCGATGCCGTCTGCGATCACACGCACGATCAGATCGCAGGAGCGGATGGCATCGTCGTTCCCGGGAATGACGTAGTCGGCCTCGTCCGGGTCGCAGTTCGTGTCGACGAGCGCGACGACCGGTAGGCCGAGCCGCCGGGCCTCGCGCACGGCGAGCTGCTCCTTCTTCAGGTCGACGATGAAGACGGCGTCGGGCTGGCGCTTCATGTCGGCGACCCCGCCGAGGTTCTCGTCGAGCTTCTCGAGCTCGTTGAGCATGGAGATGCGCTCCTTCGCCGGCAGGAGGTCGAGTTGGCCCTCGTCCTTCAAACGGCGCAGCTCGTGCAGGCGGTCGATGCGGTCCGAGATCGTCCGCCAGTTGGTCAGGAGACCACCGAGCCAACGATGGTTCACGTACGGCATGTTGACGCGCTTGGCCTGTTCCTCCACAGCGCCCTGGCTCTGCTTCTTCGTGCCCACGAAGAGGATCGATCCGCCTCGCTCGGCGACGTTCCGGGCGAAGGCGTTGGCCTCTTCGAGCAGCTGGAGCGTCTGCTGTAGATCGATGATGTAGATGCCACCGCGCTCCGTGAAGATGAAGCGGCGCATCTTTGGGTTCCAGCGTCGCGTCTGGTGGCCGAAGTGGACTCCAGCCTCCAGGAGCTCGCGCATAGAGACGACGGACATCGGGATCAGGTCCCCTTTCTGGTTGATGAGATTGCTGCCGGTGGGGCCTGGCTGGAACCGGCATCCGTCGAACGCCGGCACCGCCACCCAGGCTGATCCGCCGGGTCGGGTGCGAAAAACCGCTGCATTCTAGCGACTAGATCTGGGACCTGGCTCCCTCTAACGCGGCGCTCAGGTCGGCGGGCAGGGGCGACTCCACGTCCACTCGTACCCCTGTGAAGGGATGCGGGAAGGCGAGGCGTCCCGCGTGGAGGAACTGGCGCTCCAGGCCGAGCTCACGAGGCCGGCCGTAGACCTTGTCGCCGGCAACGGGCAGATCGACTGCGGCCAGGTGCACGCGGATCTGATGCGTGCGTCCGGTCTCGAGCCTCACGTCGAGGAGCGTGTGGCGGGGTAGGAGCTCCCGCACCTCGAAATCCGTCACCGCGTCCCGTGGCTTGTCGGTGTCGAGGGAGTGTCGCAGCGGGTCGCGGCGGTCACGCCCGATCGGCGCTTCGATCCGGCCGGAGCGCGAGCGCGGTCTCCCCACGACCAGCGCGGCGTAGTGCCGCTCGAGCGCGCGCTTCCGCACCAGGCTCTGCAGGCGCGCGTGGGCCTCCTCTGAACGTGCGACGACCATGAGGCCGGACGTGTCGCGATCGAGACGGTGGACGATGCCCGGGCGATCTTCCTCTCCCCCGGTGATGTCGTGCTCGAGCAATCCGTGCACGAGCGTGCCCGTCGAGTGACCAGACGCGGGGTGCACGACGAGCCCGGCGGGCTTGTCCACCACGATCAGGTGCTCGTCCTCGTAGGCGATGCGCAGATCCATCCGCTCGGGGACGAGCTCGGCCGTCTCCTGCTCGGGCGGCTCGAACTCGAGCTCCTCCCCCCCGCTGAGTCGACGGCTCTTGTCCAATGCTCGGCCGTCGACGAGCACCGTCCCCGCCGCGAGGAGCCGCGCCGCGACGGCCCGTGACCCGACCTCCGTCAGCGAGGCGAGGAAGCGGTCGAGCCGCTCGCCCGCCGCCTCGTCAGGAACGCGGAGCTTCACGCGCGCGCACGGGCCGAGCTGAGTTTCGGTCCGAGGCCACGAGCGCCAGGAGCAGAGCCGCTACGCCTACGACGATGAAGCTGTCTGCGAGGTTGAATGCCGGCCAGTATTTGAAGTCGAGAAAATCCGTGACGTGTCCGAGCCGAACCCGGTCGGTGAGATTCGAAACGCTGCCACCGATGACGAGTCCGAGTGCGACCGGCAGGACGGGATGCCGCGAGCCCGAGCGCGCGAAGAAGTAGAGCATCCAGGCCACGGCAAGACCGGTCAGCAGGATGACGATCGAGGTCGCGCTCGCAAAGAGCCCGAACGCGATCCCCGAGTTGGTGACGTGATGGATGGAGAATGGTCCGACGACGTGCACCTCGTCGTTGAGGTCGAGTCGGCTCGTCACGATCGACTTCGTCAGCTGATCGGCGGCGATGCCGGCGAGCGCGACCGACCCGAGGCCGAGCCACTGCGGCCAGCTGGCGCCGAGTTGCCTCTCGGCGACCGAGATCGGTGTCAGGCCGTCGGTTGTCGAGCCGACGCGGATGTCGGCCGCACGTGGCGAGAGCCGCTCGGTCAACGACCCTCCCGGTTCCGCTTGCAGTCGATGCACAATGTCGCCCACGGAAGCGCCTCGAGGCGCTCCACGGCGATCGGCTTGCCGCAGTTCGTACAGATGCCGTACGTGCCTTCCTCGATCCGCTTCAGCGCAGCGTCGATGTCCGCCAGAACATGCTCGGAGTTCTCCTCGAGGGTGTAGTCCAGCTCGCGGTCGTACGTCTCGGTCGCCGTGTCGGCGAGATGGTTGTCGTAAGCAGTCTCCTCGCCTGCGTCCTCGGACAGCGTGCCGGGATTCTCGTCGTGGAGGTTTTGAATCGCCGCCTGGACCCGCGTGCGCTCCTCGACCAAGGCCTCGCGGAACGGATTCGTGTCGAGTGTGCTCATCGGCCGACCTTTGGCCGATGAGCGGTGGAAGGGGCAAAGGGGGAAACCGGGAGGTTTCCCCACTCGTTCTCCTCGGCCCACGCGGCGATCTCAGCGGCGCGGGGGCTGAGGCGATCCCTGAAGAAGGGAGCTCGTGAGGGAA
>Ga0070707_100002544_pt1 | contig 17339 bp, 17 predicted proteins | sample KBSK5502metaG_FD_65468 | JGI IMG/M metagenome (GOLD analysis project Ga0070707, IMG submission 65468) | Corn, switchgrass and miscanthus rhizosphere microbial communities from Kellogg Biological Station, Michigan, USA - KBS K5-50-2 metaG | ecosystem: Host-associated > Plants > Roots >... | reverse complement strand
GCATACGGTGGTCAGAGTGTGATCATTCCCCACTGGTCGCTAATCCTCGCCGTCACGAGGGAAAACTTCCCATGATCCTGCGACGCATCGCCGCCTTCCTCTTCTTGCCCATGATGTTTGCGTTCGGGTCAGGCGTCTATCTGTACCTCGGCACGTTGAAGAGCAAAGTCGTCAAGACACGCGCGGAGATCCCCACCGTGACCAAGCCGCGGCTCGTCTTGTCCGGCACGATGTTCGTGGTCCAGGACGGTCGGCTGTTCAAGCTCAAGGGGGGTGGCTTTACCGAGATCGGCCCGACCGGCGATTGGTCGCAACCTACGCTCACCCCGGACCACACTCATCTGGTCGCGGTCCTGCGCGGCAGCCTCTCGAGTGATCTCTACCTGCTGGATCTCGACGGCCACGTGGTCAAGCGCCTGACCAAGAACGATTCGCGCTACGTCGGATACAACCACTGGGCCTTCTATCCGCGCGTATCGCCGGATGGATCGACGCTCTTCTACAGTTACGACGGGCCCAAGCACGTCGACGCCGAGCCCGGAGACGACCTCTCCGTCTGGAGCATGCCGCTCGATGGTTCGCAAAATCAGGCGCGCCGTCGGACCGATCCTTACTTCTATACCGGCGGCGACGTGAGCCCAATCCCGCTGGCCGGAACCGCCCTGCTCTTCGTCCAGCACTCGATCGATCAGAGCACTGCGGTCCACTCCCAGATCAGGCTCCAGACCCGTCCAGGGGACCTGGTTGGCAAGCCGTTGACCAACCTGGCGGACGATTGCAGCCAGCCGGCCCTCTCGCCCGACGGCACGCAGCTCGCCATGATCTGCACCGGTGGGAAACAAACGGCGAGGCTCGAGGTCGCCTCCTTCAACGGCACCTCCCTTGGCCCCGCCCGCATCCTCATTGACGGTGGCCTCTATGCCTCGCCGGCATGGTCGCCCGACGGCCAGGCGCTGGCGTACTTCGCCCCGAGCGGCGCCGCCGGGCACTTCGAGCTCTGGTGGTTGGCCGTGCCGGTTGCGCCGACACCCTCGCCAACGCCGACCGCGACTCCGTCTCACGCGGCATCTGCGGGCGGGGCTGCCTCGTCGATCGTCATTCCGTCCCTCCCGGCGACCCCCGTGCCGGTGCAAGTGACTCAGGGCGTCGACCTCAGTGCGACTTCGCCCCCCGCCTGGTTCTGAGTTTTAACCGGCCCTTCTTCATTTCTTTCACGAAATCGCGTATAACGGACGATGTAGGAAGGCTTGCCAGGGGAAGGCCTGGCGCCGGGATACAAGCCGCTGTTCGGGGAAACAGGAGGAGCACATGCGACCACGCCTTCATTTGCGTCTGCCGCTGCTTGGGCTGGCTGCCATTGCGCTGACGAGCCAGGCCGCCGTCGGGGCTCGGGGAAGCGAAGCCCCCGGGCAGGACACCGGGGCGGTGACGTCGATCCAGCACGTCGTCGTCATCTATCAGGAGAACGTCTCCTTCGATCACTATTTCGCGACCTATCCGCTCGCGACCAACCCAACAGGCGAGCCCGCCTTTACGGCGAGTCCGAGGACACCGTCCGTGAACGGCCTGAATACCTCCTTGTTGGCGCCCAATAACCCCAATCTGGTGCAGCCGTTCCGGCTGGACCGTTCGCAATTTCAGACGAAAGACCAGGATCACAACTACACGGACGAGCAGAAGGCCTTCGACGCCGGCCTGATGGACATGTTCGTGGAAAAGGTCGGTCGCGGGCTCGGCGGCGGCACGGCCGGAGGCCAGGTCATGGGGTACTTCGATGGCAACACCGTGACCGCCCTCTGGAACTACGCGCAGACCTTTGCCATGAGCGACAACTCGTTCAGCACGACCTTTGGACCGTCCACCCCCGGAGCCCTCAACCTGGTCTCGGGCCAAACCCATGGCTTTACCCCTGACGCGACGGCCTTCGGGATCGCCGTCACGGCGAACACCACCGTCATCGGTGATCCCCAGCCGGCCGGTGACATCTGCGACACGCGCGACAAGACCACCTCGATCGACCCAAACAACAAAAATATCGGCGATCTGCTCAACGCCAAGGGCGTGAGCTGGGGCTGGTTCCAGGGCGGCTTCAGCAGCTGCACGCAAACCCATGTGAGCATGGGCGGCGTGGTGAGCAAGGATTACATCCCGCACCACGAACCGTTCCAATACTTCGCCTCGACGGCGAACCCGGCCCACACCCCGCCAGCGTCGGTGGAGGAAGTAGGTCACGCCGGACCCGCCAACCATCAGTACGATCTCAACTGGTTCTGGTCGGCGGTGGATGCGCACAATATGCCCGCGGTCAGCTACCTGAAGGCGGCGGCGTTTCAGGACGGCCACGCCGGCTACTCCAACCCTCTCGATGAGCAGACCTTCCTGGTCGATACCATCAACCGGCTGCAGCGGACCCCCTTCTGGAACAGCACCGCCGTCGTCATCGCCTACGACGACTCCGACGGCTGGTACGACCACCAGATGAGCCCGATCGTCAACCAGTCGAATGATCCGACCGTGGATGCCTTAACTGGAACCGCGTGCGGAAGCAAGGCGAGCAATGCGCTGGGGGGTTATCAAGACCGCTGCGGCTACGGCCCGCGCCAGCCGCTGTTGGTCATCTCGCCCTTCGCCAGGCGGAACTTCGTGGATCACAGCGTTACAGACCAGACCTCGATCCTGCGCTTCATCGAAGACAACTGGCAGACCGGCCAGATCGGCAACTTCTCATTCGATACGAAGGCGGGATCGATCGAAAACATGCTGACCTTCAGCGAGGAGGGTAGTGTCGGCGGTCCAAACAAGCTCTTCCTCGATCCACAAACAGGCCTGAAGGCCGAGGGCGACTGACGAAGAGGACATTAGGGGCCGGATCGTCCGGCCCCTACATTTCCCTGCCGATTCGCCCGGTGGTTGGCAAGCGGTAGATCCGGACAGCATTGGCCGTAAAGAACTTCGTGCGATCGGCCGCAGCTACGCCAGCGAGGAGCTGCTCAACCGCGCGTAGCCAGCGATCGTAGCCGCCGGCCCGGTTGCAGACCGGCCAGTCGCTGCCGAACAGCAGGCGGTCCCAGCCGAAGCACTCGACCGCCCGATGGAAGTATGGCGCCAGGTCATCGACCGTCCAACTCTTCTGCTCTGCTTCGGTCGTCATCCCCGAGATCTTGCAGACGACATTGGGCAGGGCCGCCAGCTCCGCGATACGGATACTCCACGGTTGTAGTTCGTGCTCCCGAATCGGCGGCTTGCCGAGATGGTCGAGGATGAAGCTAACCTCGGGACACTGGCGAACGAGTTCGATCGCCGCCTTCAGTGATGGGTGGAACAGCACCAGGTCGAAGCTCAGTCCAGCCTCGGCGAGGCGACACACTCCCCGCACCACTTCGGGTCGACTCGGAAAGTCCTGCGCCTCGAATTCGAAGGAGCGTCGCACGCCGATGATGCGGGCGTCGTTCAGGGCGGTGATCCGCGCGAGGTAGTCGGGCAGCTCGGGCTGCTCCACCGGGGCCCAGGCGACGATCGCCTTGACGCGGTTCGAACGATCCGCCTGCTGACGGAGCCACGCGAGTTCCGCCATTCCGTCGATTCCCGCCGACGCGGCTTCGACGCACACCGACGCATCAACACCGGCCGCCGACGCGATCTGGTCGAAGTCACCGATAGGAAACGGATGGTTCAGCGCGGGTACCCGATCGAACAATGGATAGCGAAACCGCCGTGTGTCCCACAGGTGATGGTGGGCGTCGACGATACGCACTAGCTTGAGGCGGTGGCTGCCGCCGACACAGCGGTCGCGAAGTCCGGGTCAGCCCCGACCTCGTCGAGCGGGAACCACGGCCGGCGCGCGCGTGTGAAGGGCAACGATCGCATATCGGGTGCCGTCGGTCCGGGCAGGTCAAGGACGAACTGCCCCTTCATGAAGGCGCCGTAGGCGTTTCGGAAGTTCATCATGTTCTTGGCTCCCACGAATTTCGCCGTATCCGGACGCATCCCGACCGAGCGGTACTGCTCATCCTTCCAGTCGTAGGTCGGAAGGCTCTGCACCAGCAGCTGGATGCTGCCGATCTGTAGCACGGCCGACGGCCCCATCGACCCAACAGTGCCGCCGAAAATGCCGCCCGCATAGGTGAAGCGGCCGTCCGAGACGCAGACCACTTTGCCGGTCACACGACTCGGTTTGCCCCAGCGCGGATCGACGCGGTGGCCGAGATCGACGGTCACGTTCGAGCCCACCCCGGCGCGCAGACACGCTCGAGCCCCCTCAGGATCGACGACCATGGCGAGGGACGGCTCGGTCACGCCCGCGTCGAGCAAGCCCGCAACCAGGTCGATGCTGTCACCGGCGGCTCCACCACCCGTCGTGTCGGCCGTATCCAACAGGACGATGGGCCCGTCGATCGCCCGGCCGCGGCGGACCGCTTCGGCCACGCTGACGGTCTCGACCAGGAACTCGCGCCGTCGATCCCAAAACGCGCCGGCCAGCCTCCGGGCCTCGCGCAGCGCCCGCTCGCGGTGTCCATCGCTGATCACGACCGTGCTGCACCCCATGTCGGGGATATCGATGTACGACCCCACGAACTGCATCGAGGCAGAAAGGATGCCTGGTTCGTGCTCCAGCGCCTTCGCCTGGTTCATCAGTTGCGCGAACGGCCCGGTGCCTTTCGTCGACGCGTTGAATGCCGTTTGGATCATCGGCAGCCCAACCCACGCCATCACCGGGGTGGCCTCCCCTCGGGCAGTCTTGAAGAGAAGGCGAGCGGCTCGTTCTCCCGTGGTGACCGGGTCGTCGTGCGGATACTCTTTGTAGCCGAGGATGGCGGTGAGGCTGTCGAGCATCGGTCGGGTGACGTTGCCGTGCAGGTCCAGGGTCATGATGACCGGGACACGCCGCCCCACCACCTCGCGGACGGTGCGCGCGAGGTCAGCCTCCGGATCATCCATCCCCTCCACCACCATCGATCCATGGCAGGAGAGCAGCACGCCGTCCACCGCGTCCGCATCGTCGAGTCTCGCGATCAGCTGATCACGCAGGTATCGGTAGCAATCGGATGACACGACGGCCGACGAATTCCAGCGTGAGGCAAGCAGGGGTACGACCCGGGCGCCGGACCCTTCGACGGCGGCGATCATGCCCGCGACTTCGTTGTTCTTGTCACGTAGCTGGAGGACCCCGTCGCCTTCATAGAGGTAGCCGGTCTTTCGCACCGTATCCAGGTCGCAGGTAAAGGCCGAGAAGGTATTGGACTCACAGGAGATCTGGCCGATGGCGACGCGCAGGCTCACACTTTCCAGGCAACCGTCGGCTCGTACGGCGGCGCGACACTGTAGTGCTGACGGCCAAAGACCAGGTCCGAGTAGTTGCCGTCAATCATTAGCTGGTTTCTCGGCACGGCGAGGCGATCGACCGTGGCCTGGTTGAGCTCGATCCCAAGGCCAGGACGATCCGAAAGGTGAAGCAGCCCCTCTTCGATCCGTAGCGGCTCACGTAAGAGTTCGTCGATCGACGGATTGCCGGTCTGGTCGACCTCGACCGTGACGCCATTGGGGATGGCGGCGACGACGTGGGCATTCGCAATCAGCGCAACAGCGTCGCTCCAGGTGTGGGGGGCGATCCGCACACCGTGCTCCGCCGCCATACGGGCGATCCGCATCGACTCCGTGATCCCGCCCGTGCGGCAAGCATCCGGCTGGGCGATGTCGACGGCGCCGGCGCGAAGAATCTCGCGAAACCCCTGCGTGCCGAATTCGTTCTCGCCCGCGGCCAGCGGCACGGTCAGCTTGGGACGGAGCGCAACGTAGGCGTCAAGATCCTCCGGAGGGAACGGCTCCTCGAACCAAAAGACTCGGTGCTCGGCCAGTACTCTGCCCATGCGCTCGGCGACTTCTGCCGTGTAGCGATGCGATCCATCGACCATCACGTCGCCATCGGCGCCGACGCCACGCCGGGCCGCCGCAACCGCGGCCACGTCGTAGGCTTCACTGCGCCCGAGCCGCATCTTCACCCGCTTAAAACCGTGCTGGCGGTGCTGGGCCGCCTCGCGCTCGAGCGCGGACACGTCGTCGTGCCAGAACAGCCCGCTGGCATAAGCCGGAGCGAGGCCACGCTCGCCGCCGAGTAGTCGATAAATCGGTTGGCCTTGCGCCTTCCCACGCAGGTCCCATAGTGCGATATCGATCCCACCGATCGCCGATACGGCCGCCCCTTTTCGCCCGTACCAGCGGGTGAGTCCGTACATCTTCTCCCAGAGGGTTTCGATCTGAAGGGGGTCCTCGCCGATGAGGTGCGCCCGGAGGTTACCCTCGATGATGATGCGGACCAGGTCCGGGTGGCTGTAGGCAGCGCCGAGGCCGACCAGCCCCGAGTCAGTCCTGATGCGCACCAGGGAGGTGACGCGGCTGGTCACCACGCCCCCAGCGTATCGAAAGCCTTGACCGTGCGGGTAATCGAAACGCAACGTGGTGACTTCGACGTCCTCGATTCGCACGATGCCTCTCCTTCCTCTACCTCTAAAGACCGAAGACCTTCGTGGTCGGTACTCCCCGGCGGATCTCCTCGCGGAGCGTTTCCTCGCGAGCGACCCGAGCCCGCGCGGCCGCGACGATGGCATCGACGCCATCGGCGGGAATCACACAGACCCCGTTGCGATCGCCGACCACCCAGTCGCCCGGACGGACGAGGACGCCGTCGACCGCGACCGGCTGCGCCAGAGATAGGGCGCGACGTTTGATCGTGCCGCGCGAGCAGATGCCGAGCGCGGCGATGACGGGCGGCGCCGACAGGCGCTCGATGTCGCGCACGCCGTCCTCGATCACGAGCGCGGCCAGGCCGCGAACTCGAGCCGCCTCCACGATCAGCTCGCCGAGCACCCCGTACAGGCCTTGCCCGTGGCTGGCGACGCAGAGGACGGCTCCCGCGTCGGCGCGCTCGAGCGCGAGGTGGATGCCCAGGTTGTCGCCGGCGGGGGTGGCCACCGTTTCGGCGGGGCCGGCGAATCCGTCTCCCACCAGCAGCCGCATCGACCGCATCAGTCCACGACGGTGGCTCGCCTCGTGAAGCGTCGGCACGCCGAGGGCGATCAGTTCCGACGCGAGCACCATGTCAGAGCTCCTCGGCGAGTTGCTCGATGAGCCGCTGGGTCTTTGAGACGTGTCGATGGACGAGGTCCGCCACGCGCGCTGCATCCCTTCCCAGCAGCGCCGCCGCAATCTCGCGATGCTCCTCTTCCGCGGCGCGCTCCTGGATGCGGTTCTGCAAGACGATCAGCCGGTAACGGTCGGTTCGGTTCCAGAGCTGGTCGAGGACGCCGATCAAGACGAGATTGCCGCAGTTGGAATAGATGGCGTGGTGGAAGCTCCGGTTGTGCTGCAGGAGGGCGCGCGGCGTGCGGTTCACGCGCCGGCGGGCGAGCTGCTCGATTTCGACCAGCGTCGCATCGGGCGCCTGCTCGGCGGTCAGCGCGGCGGCGAACGGGTCGAGCTTCAAGCGCACGGCATAGAGCTCATGGAGCTCCCGCCGTGTGAGCGGGGCAATCGTCATGGTTCGATGGGCCGTAAGGCGTACGAGCCCCTCCGATTCCAACCGCCGCAAGGCCTCACGCAGCGGAGTAATCGAGAGGCCAAGCGTGGCCGCGAGGGCCTCCTGGTTCAGCGTCGAGGCGGGCTTGATGGACCCGTCCAGGATGCGGCTGCGGAGCTCCTGGTAGACGGCCTCGGCCTTGGTCGCGACATGCAGCCCTGGCTGAACCTGCGCCTGCGCTGTCATGAAACGCTCTCCGCGCCACCGTCCACCGCGATCCGCGCGCCCGTCACGTACTCCGGAGCCTCGAGGACCAGGTAGCGCACCACCGCGGCGACGTCGTCCGGGGTGCCGACCCGCCCCATGGGGACGTGCCCGCTGACCCACTCACGGAGCGCCGGCTGGTCGTCGCCGAGAAACGGCGTGTCGATCACGCCTGGCGAAACCACGTTGACCCGGATTCCGCGTGGGGCGACTTCGGGGGCCAGCGAGCGGCAGAGGTGCTCGAGCCCCGCCTTGCTCGCGCTGTAAACGGAACGGTTGGGCAGGGAACGTGTTGCCGAGATCGAGCCGACGCCGATGATGCTCGCGTTCGGCAGCCAGCGGCCGTCAAGGAGGCGCCGAATCAGGAGGGCTGGCCCGATCAGGTTCGTCAACAGGGTGTCCTGGATGTCGGCCGGCGCCAACTGCGCCAGGGGTCCACGCAAGGGCACACCGGACGCGAGGATCAGCCACGCGATTTCCTCCGTGTCCACGACGGCAGTGGCGATCCCTTCACGGCCGGCCTCGGTCGTGATGTCTGCGACAACCATCGCCGCCTTGCCGGTCAGGATTGATACGGTCGGTTGAAGGCCTCGCTTCGACCGTCCGGCCAGGACCATGAGATCCACGGTTGCATCGAGCGCACGCGCGCAGGCCGATCCGATGCCGCCGCCGGCGCCGACCACGATTCCCACACTCATCGTGCGACCTCGGCCGGCAGCACCGCGCTGACGAGCGTAGCGGGGTTTCGGACAGCGAGCTCATCGATCAGACTGCCGCCATGCTTGTCGGCGAGGTCGCTGAGGACGAGCTTCGAGAAGGCAAACGGGTTGCCGACGTGCGCCTGCCCCGCATCGGACGTGATGTAGACGAAGCTGCCCGTCTGGCGCAAGGATTCGGCTCGTGCGAACAGATCGGCCGGTGGGCGGTCGGGGACCGGGTAAACCGTGGTATAGAGGTCGAATTCGAAGGCGCAGCCCAGCTTCGCAAGCATGGTCGCCTCTTCCGCTGGAACGTAGAGGCTATGCGTCACGCTGCATCGAAGAGCAGGGTGCTGGGCGGCGCTCCGCGCGAACTCGAGCCGTCCTGCTGCGTCGAGGTGCGAGGTGGCCAGGACGAGCGAGTGCGGCCGTGTCGCAATGGCCGACCGCAGCTCTGGCCACCACGGCGGTAGTGCCAGGTCCCACGCCAGTCGCCCTTCCGAGTCCCGGGATGGGCCCCAGATCCAGCGGGCACCGAGCGCGACGGCTCCCATGACGCCGTCGAGGGTGGCCCACGCGTTCAACGAGGCGGAACCGATCGCGGTTGGGGGACCAGGCGGTAGGGCACGGGAGCGCTTCGCGGTGTGCTCCTCGTGCGATTTCCAAACGAAGCCGCGGACGCCGGCATCCCGCGCCGCCTCCCAGATTTGCAGGCCATCGCCCCACCGCGGGGTGGCGGACGGCGCCGGATGGAGGTGAAGATCCCAGGAGAGCTGCGACATCAATCCATCAGCAGGCCACCGTTCACGTCGATGATCTCGCCGGTCAGGTAGCTGGCGTCGGGCGAGAGCAGGAACGCGACGACGCTTGCCACCTCTTCCGGGCGGCCGATGCGGCGAAGTGGGAGCTGCGGACCCCGATCTCGAATGCCGGGGACGCCGTCGAGGAACGCCGTGTCGATGATGCCAGGCGCGACCGCATTTACCCGGATGCCTTCCGGGCTGAACTCGGCCGCCAGCGTCTTCGTCAGGCAAAGGACTGCTGCCTTGGCCGCAGAGTATGGCGCGCCGATCACAAGCCCGCCAGTCTTTGCCGCTTGGGACGTGAAGTTGACGATGCCGCGCGTCGGATGATGAGACTCGCGCAGATGGGGGATGGCGGCACGACAGACGCGAACGGTCCCTAAGACGTTGACGTCGAAGTGGAGCCTCCACACATCGTCGCTGGCCTCGAGGAACTTCGAGGGCCGGCCGACACCGGCGGCATTGACCACCGCATCGATCTGTCGGTGGTCGCGGCGCACCGCATCGACGAAGCTGGTGACCTCGTCCGGTTTCGTGACGTCGCAATGGCTCACACCGTCGCTGGCCGTAAGGTCTGCGGCCGCCACCGTCCATCCGTCGGCTCGAAGGCGCTGCGCGCAGGATCGGCCGATTCCGCGGGCGGCCCCCGTAACGATGACGACCGGCGTGCTGTTGGTCACGATGCTTTCCTCCCGGCTGCGGTGCTGTAGGCGTCGATGGTGTTCATGATGGCGCGCTCTCGTAAGGCCCGCGCCGACCGTTCGCTGTACCAGCCGACATGCGGGGTGATCACGACGCGGGGATCGCCGGCGAACCCGCGCAATGGGCTGCCCGGCTCCAGGCGGGCGTCGAGGCCGAGCCCACCCAATCGTTCTGACGCAAGCGCCTCCGCAACGGCTACCTGGTCGATGAGGCCGAGCCGAGCGGTGTTGACCAGGATCGCAGCGGCCGGTAGCAGCGACAATCTCCGCCGATCGATGAGGCCGACGGTGGCTGGCTCGAGGGCCGGATGCAGAAAGACGAAGTCGGCGGTCAGCAGGCCGGCCTCGAGCGGAACCACCGGCAACCCGATCCGCTCCGCCGTATCACGGCCCCTCGCGGTCACCGTCACGACGTCGTAGCCGAGATCCCGAAGCGCACTGGCGACGGCGCCGCCGATCGATCCAAGCCCGATGACCGTGGCCCGCGTCCGGCCGCTGACTCGGCGCTCCAAGGCAAACGTCTGCCAGTCGGTGTCGATCCACTTCTCATTGCGCCACGCGTTCAGACGGCGCTCCAGCGAGAAGGCCAGGGCCAGCGTGTGGGCGGTCATCTCGGGGATGCAGTAATCGCGGACGTTGACGACCGCCATCCCGTGCGAGGCGGCGGCCGGCTGGTCGACCGAGTCGAGGCCAACCCCAAACCGGCCGATGACCCGGCACCGCGTCAGCCGGTCGAGCAACGTTCGGTCAACGCGGGTGCGAACGTGGACGACCGCGTCCGCCTCGCCCAGCTCGGCCGGCGAGCCATCCCAGCGCCGGATCTCCCAGCTGCGGGCGGTCGCCGCAGTGCGCTCGACATCGAGGTCTTTGAACAGGCTGTCGAGGACGAGGATGGTTTTGGCGCTCACAGGTGAGCCTCCCGCCACGCGCTCGCGTCGATCGTGTCCGCGCGATCGGTGAAGCGGTGAGCCCCGAAGCGATCGACCAGCCGGCCGAGCGTCGCCGCCTCCAGGTTGGCCGGGCGCTCCAGGATCAGGTTGGGCGCCACGTCGAGCGCCGCCGGGATCACGCCGTCGGTTCCGATCGCCGCCCCGATCAGGATCATGGGCAGTCCCGGATAGCCACGCGAGAACCGCACGACGTCGTCCCACGGGATGCCGGCGCCCCGGTAGTCGATGGCAAGTCCCAGCCGCTCGCGCTCGCAGGTCTCCGGCAAAGGTGAGAGAACCCAGGCGAGCAGGGGGTATCTGTCCCCGTTGGGCCCCGGGCAAATACGAACCATCCCTCCCGCGCTGGCGGCAACGGCATCGAGCGCGTGCTGCAGCGAGCCGTCAATCGTGGGGTTGACGTCGACGACCCTCACAGATGGTTCTCCAGGTAGACGATCAGCTCGTCGAGGTTTGCGTGCTCCGCCGGAGCATCGGGCCGCTGCCAGACTTGCGCCGCACGCTCGAGGAGCGGCACGACAGCCTTGGCAACCGCGATCGACGCCCCGCGCGCCTCGAAGACCGCAACCGCGTCGGCCAGTTCGCCGGCCCGGCGCGCAGCATGTCGACGGTTGGTGCTGACCAGCAGTGCGAGGAACTCCATCGTTTGTTTGCCGAGGTTGTTCTCGACGGACGCGGCGACGATGCCATGCCGATCGATGGGCTCGGTCAGCGCCAGGTATTCGAGGGCCAGCCCTTCGAGGCTCTTCATAAAGATGGACCGCGCGTACTTGAGCAGCGCCGCGTCCCCGGGCTCGTGGCCGGCGATGTCGACGTGAAAGCCGAGCGATTCGAGCAGGGATCGATGATCCTCGGCCCGAGCGCCACTGATCGCCACGCGCGGCCGGGCACCGTCGGCGTCGAGCGTATCGAGCAGCGCCACGTCCAGCACTTCAAACGAGGAGGCGGCAGCGATCGCCTGCTTCGCCTCGGGTGACACGGTATTCCAATCGAGGAGCAGTGACCCGCTCCTCACGACCGGTGCGATGAGCGCCGGTACCTGCGCCGCGACTGAAGGCGGCACACAGCTCAGCACCAGGTCCACCGGGCCATCATCACGACCAAGGCGTTCGAGGCGACGCCCCACGGTCACTGCGACTCGCGGTGCCGGGTCGTAGACGAGGACGTGGTCGCCGGCAGAATCGATGCGCTGGGCCATCGAGGATCCAACCGAGCCATGCCCCACGATCAGCCAGGTGCGCGGTGTCACCGTCGCTCCCCCTTGTACTCGGCGGCGATGGCGAGGAGGAGATCGTCCAGCGAGGTGGTGGCCGGATCGATCGTCTTGATCAGGTGCCCCTTTCGCATCACGAGCACTCGGTCGCACAGTTCGAGGGTCTCCTCGGCCTCGGACGACCAGGTCAGGATCGACATGCCCGACGCGGCTAGGCGGCGAATGGCTTCGTGAACCTCGCGCTTCGCACCCACGTCGATCCCTCGTCCCGGGTCGTTGAGGAGCAGGATGCGAGGCGAGGCGGCCAGCCACCGCGCCAGCACGACCTTCTGCTGGTTACCGCCGCTCAGTTGCACAACGGGCATGTCCAGGGACGGGGCGCGAACCCGAAACGCCTTCGCGTACTCCCCGGCTGTCTCGGTGAGGCGTTCGTGACTGATGAACCCGAGCGCGGACTTGATCCGCCTAAGGACGACAAGGACGATGTTCTCCCCGATCGATCGGTCCATCAAAAGGCTGTCAGTGCGCCGATCGGCCGGTATGGACGCCACCCCATGCGAGATGGCGTCGACCGGATGTCGGGGCACGTAGGGTCTGCCGTCGATCGCCATCGTCCCGGCATGTCGCTTCTGCACCCCGAAGAGCGCCCGAAAGACGGCCTGGACGCCGGCACCCTCGAGCCCGGCAAAGCCCACGATCTCGCCCGGCCGCACCTCGAAGGTAACGTCGACAAAGCCGCGGCCGGTCAGTCCAGTCGCGGCCAGTCTCGGCGTCTCCTGGGCTGATCTGGCGGCGGATGGTCGGCCGGGAAGCGACTCCTGCGCCGACCCCACCATCAGGCGAACCGCGTCGCCGACGCTCAGGTCCGAGGCCGGGGCGGAGGCGACCCGCTTTCCATCGCGCAGGATGGTGATGACATCGGCGATCGCGAAGACCTCGTCGAGCCGGTGTGACACGAGGAGGAAGCTCTGCCCTTGCGCCTGGAGGCGGCGCATCATGGCAAAAAGCGCCTGCGTCTCGGCGTCGGTCAGCGCCGAGTTCGGTTCATCCAGGAGGATCAAGTCCGCGCGCTGATGGAAGGCCCGCAGGATCTCGACCATCTGGCGTTCCGCAAGGGTCAGATCGCCGACCGGCCGATCGATTGCCATCCACCAACCGACCTGGTTCATTTCTATCTTCAGTTCGTCGACCATGCGTCGATGCTTTACGAATCCGAGAGCGGTATGCGGCTCGTCGCCGGCGAAGACGTTCTCGGTAACGGTTAGGTCGGGAAAAAGGTTGAGTTCCTGGTGGACGGCCCCGATGCCGAGGCGCCGAGCGTCGATGGGGGAGGTGATGTGAACCTCTTGACCGCCCACCAGGATCTCGCCGCTGTCAGCGCGAACGGCACCAGTCAGGATCTTGACCAGCGTGCTCTTGCCCGCGCCGTTCTCGCCGAGCAGACCGTGGATCGACCCGCGGGCGACGTCCAGGCTGACGTCGACGAGCGCCTGGACGCCGCCGTAGCGCTTCGACACGTTGCGCACCGAGACGCGGGAGAAGGAGGTAGCCAGGGACGTTTACCCCGAGGCCGCCGTCACGTCTGGGCTCTTGCGGATGTCCTGGATGTTGGACTGTTCGGCAAAGATTGCACTGCCGTGGATGGATCCGCTGGGGAGGGCCGCACCCTGGGCGACGTGCTGGTAGAGCTTGGTAAAGGTGACCAGGCCTTCGCTATAGACGCTCGAACCCTGTGCCCAGCCAACCCACCCTTGCTCGATGAGGTCCAGGGTTGCCGGAAGCCAGTCAAACCCCGCCACCAGGATGTGGTGGTCGTTGTTCGCCTTGAGCACCTTGCCCCAGTTCTGCGTGTCCGGACCGCACATCGCGTATTCGAGCTGGATCTGCGAGCCCTTCGCCGTGTAGATGTTCTGCGTGTTGGCAAAGTTCTTGGCCGGGTCGGTGGTCGTGTTGTAGAAGCCGACCTGGTTGAGCTGGAATGGGCTGCCGACATTCTCGGCCGCGACCTCATCCTCGAAGCCCTTCTTGCGATCTTGCTGGCCGGTGACCGTTGGCAGGCAGGAGGTCAGGACATAGTTGATGGTGCCGGTCGCACCCTTTGCCTTGTAGTAGTTGAAGACATGTTGAGCCGACAGCTTGCCCTGATCGATGGTGGTCACACCGCCGAAATAGAAGAAGCTGCGTTTCGAATCCGGCGCATCGAGTTCGGTGGTCGCCACGGGGATGCCGGCGCCCACCATGCTGTCGATGGCGGGAACCAGCGCCGCGGAATCGACCGGAAGGATCACCGTGCCGTCGACCTTTTGCGACTGCAGGTCCTGCATCAGCGAGATCTGCTGCTGGGCCGTCGCAGGAGACGGTCCGACGATCTTCAGCGTGAAGCCGTATTTGGCGGCGGCGTCCTTAGCGCCCTTGCGCAACGGGAGCTCGACCGGGTTTGTCAGATCGTCGAGGACGAGCGCGAACGTATAGGTCTTGGAGGCACCCGGGCTCCCGGATGAGCTGCCGCAGGCGGTCAAGAGCATGCTGCCGGCCAGGACCGCGGTCGTCAGCCCGACGAGTCCGCGAGATCGCTGTCGAATCGCGTGAAGGTTCACTATTTCCCTCCCTTCCTCATGTGATTTGCTCCCCCTAAAGGCGGGTGCTGCGGGGCTGGTCAGGCCGAATCCACACCACCCCCTACCAGGCGTCGCCGCGTGTAGAAGCGATCGATCGCCACGGCCACAATGACGATGAGTCCGCTGACGACGATTAAGAGATAGATGGATACGCCGACGAGTACAAGGCCGTTGCGGATCATGCCGAGGAGCAGCATGCCGAGCACCGAAGCAAGCACGGTGCCCGAGCCGCCGGTCAGCTTTGCTCCGCCGATGATCACCGCGGCGATGACGTCGAGCTCATAACCGATGCCTACATTGGGATCGGCGGTCGCCGTCTGCGAGACGACGAGCAAGCCCGCGATCGCGGCGGCGAATCCGTTGAAGACGAGGACGCCGACCCGGATGCGGTTGACGCGGATCCCGGCGAGCTCCGCCGCACGACGGTTGCTGCCCATCGCATAGATCCGGTGGCCGATGACGGTTTGTCGCAAGACCACCGCCCCGATGACTGCGAAGACGACGAGGACCATGGCGTCGTAGGGAATGATGTGGAAGAGCCGGTCCTGGCCGATGGCAAAGAAGACCGAGGTCTTCGAATAGTTCTCGACGGGGTAGCCATTGGAGATGAAATAGGCGAACCCCCGGTAGGCACTCAACATGCCGAGGGTGATGATGATCGTTGGGACGCGCAGAAGCACACTCAGTCCACCGTTGACCGCGCCCATGACGCAGCCACTCAGAAGGGTAAGGATCACCGCGGGCCAGATCGGCACGTGGTACGTCTGCAGCAGAATCCCGAAGACGACGCCCGTCAGGCCGACCATGGAACCGATGGAGAGGTCGATCTCACCCGAGATGAGCACGAATGTCATCGTCACCGCCAGCACGCCCTCGAACGAGATCTGGGACGCGATGTTGCCGACGTTGCCGATCGCGAAGAAGCGCGGATCGAGGACCGTGAAGACGGCGCCGGTCACGAGCACCGCGGCCAGCATGCCGCCTTCTCGAAAACGCTGAACGCCTTCGAGCGCGACCCGCGCCGCCGACCGCCGCACGCGCAGCGCGGCGGCTCCGGGCGGTACCTGGTCAGACCCTGCTACCGCTCGGCCTGGCTCGCCGTTAGATCCCTCATCTGGGTGGAATTGATTCAGGCCCCAGGACTCCCCTACTTCGAATCGTCCCCCCCTCCGGAACGCCTACAGCCTATAGGCGATAGGCGTTACCGGGACTGTAGGGCGTTCCCGGGGGTGTTGTCAAGAGGTTTGAAGCGCGATCTGCGGTAGCCGAACTAAGCGGTCGCGGCAGCTGGCCCGCGGACCGCGACCGCGTTGTGCACGACCTGGACACCGGGGACCTGACTCGCAACCCTGTCGACGGCGCGCGCCGTGGCCCGATCGGGTGCCTCGCCGGTGATGTCGACGGTTCCATCGTGGGCACTGACCTGCACCTTCGCGGCCGAGGTGGCGAGATTACGTCGGATCACCTCGGTCACCGCGCGCGAGAGGTCCTCGTCGGTGATGAGCTTCCGGTCGATCTGCAGGACGCCCGGAATCGACCTGATCAGTCGCGCAACCTGCTCCGTTTGCGAACTGTCCGTGGCATAGCCGCGCAACGTCACAACCTGGTCTTCGACATCGACGCTGATGGACCGCTGCGCTATCCGCAGCTGCGGATCGGCCTCCAGCTGGTCCATCACCGCCTGCCTGATCTCCCAGTCCGTGGCAAAGGGCTGCAGCTTCATCCAGTCGCTGCTCCGCAAATCGAGGACGACGCCGCTCGGGCCGACCTCCCGGACTCGATCCATAGGCACCAGGCGCTGGCTCGGCGTCCCGCGACCCGCGATGACCAGGGCGGTCACCTTGCCGGAGGCACGATCGAAGCCCACCAGCCGAAGACGGCCGAGGCGCTTGCCGTCGGTGCCCTTCACGGCCATGTCTCGGCGCAACGTCGCGGCTTTGCCATCTGATCCGTCAGGTGACTCGATCCACGATTCCGTCAGGCGGACCACGCGGCCGTCCGCCGAGAGGATGGCGGTCTCCGGAACCGTTTGGGTCTCGAGGCCGGTGGCCAGGCCAATACTTTGCAGCTCGCGGGTCTCCGGCCGCAGTTGAACTGTCTCGACCCGGCCGCGGACGTTGCCCAGGACTTCGGCGTCCCCACCGAGCAGGATCTCCTCGCGCGGCCCGGTCGGTGCACCCGCTGCAGCGCTGGCCCCAGCAATGCGGATGGCTGCGCCACCCGGCCGCAGCACCATCACCAGGCCCGCGGCTCCGATCGCCACCACCCAGCCACCCATGATGACGATGGCGAAAAAGGTAAGGTCCATGCCGCTGGCAATTATGCCCGAGTCACGGTTTCCGAGCGGCGCCGTCCCGATGACGAAGCGCGACGAGGGCCAGGAACTCGTGCAGCAAGGTGCAAGCCAGCAGCGAGGTGACCTCACCCGAGTCGTATTGTGGCTGCACCTCGACCAGGTCAAAGCCGACGAACTCGATCCCGCGCAGGCCCCGGACCAGCCGCAGCGCATCCCGGCTGCTTGGTCCGCCGACTTCCGGCGTCCCGGTGCCGGGGGCGAAGCCCGGATCGACGAAATCGATGTC
>Ga0070707_100002542_pt1 | contig 17347 bp, 20 predicted proteins | sample KBSK5502metaG_FD_65468 | JGI IMG/M metagenome (GOLD analysis project Ga0070707, IMG submission 65468) | Corn, switchgrass and miscanthus rhizosphere microbial communities from Kellogg Biological Station, Michigan, USA - KBS K5-50-2 metaG | ecosystem: Host-associated > Plants > Roots >... | reverse complement strand
GGCCGGCTCGATCGCGCGTCGGCGGGATCCCGACGACCGCCGCCGGCACATCGTCGAGATCACGCCCCGCGGCAAGAAGGTGCTGGAGCGCGCCGAGCGCGGCATGGACAAGCTCGAGCACGAGCTGCTTTCCGCCTTGAGCCCATCGGAGCGCGCCACGCTCAAGCAGCTCGTCCGCCGGGTCCTTGAAAGCCAGGCCGCATCCGCGAGGCAGCCCGAAGTCGCACACCCCTGACGAGGACTTTCAGGAGATATCGAGCGGTTTCAACGGGTGCAGCCGCTCACGCGATCGTCAACAACTCAGAATTCTTGTCGACGTTAGCTATTCTGGTTCGGGCGGGCGCTCGTCGACGAGGGTTATCGCGTAAGGGAGAGCCTCCAAGCGTTCGATTGGGATGGGCTTGCCCGAGACTTCGCTGAGTCCATAGGTTCCCTTTTCGATACGCTCGAGCGCTCTATTGACCTGCGCGAGTTCCTTCCGATCCCGCGCATTTTCGTCGATCTCTGCTTCTCGGTCGTAGAGGAGGCGTGCTTCGTCCTCTACATCGCCGACTCCGGACTCGTCTCGCACCGTCTCCTGAATGCCTCGTTTGTTGGCTGCGATACGCGACTCGATGGCGTCGCGCTCCGCCTTGAGTCGCTCCTCGAAGCGGCGAATGTCTTCTGAGCGCAACATTTGTGACCTCCTGCAATCCAGCCAAATGTTAGCGCCGCAGTGGCGCTGCGGTCCAGCCTATCGTGGGGTCATGAAGCTGCAGGTCAGGAGCGGTCGCCCGCTCGCGGCAGGTGAAATCGAACTGGCGCGCAATCCGATCCACGCGGCCTGACCCAACCGGTCGAGATGCGACCCGCGAACGGCCGTTTGTATAGGTTTCGTAGTTTTGAGACGCTTCGCTTGACAATGGTCGATCGGAGGACTATGACTCGCTTGGGCAAACGGTCGGTCGTGGCAGTTTGTGGCGCCGTGGAGTTCCGTGATCAAGGAGGTGGTGCAGTGGCCAAGGGGTTGCCGCGGACAGGGGGGAACGGCATCTCCATACCCGACCGCTCTGAAAGGGAGGAGCAACGATGAAATGGGCAATCGATCCGACGCACAGTAGCGTCACTTTCACGATCCGGCAATTGATATCGAAAGTGCGTGGGGAGATGAAGATTAAAGAGGGGTGGATCGAGACCGAGAACGAGGACTTCAGCAGGGCCGGGGTCGAGGTCGTCCTGGACGCTGCCACCGTGACGATCACAGCGCCGCCGGTCACGCTGACTCTGGCCGACTATCCCGTCATCACGTTCAAGAGCAAGCGCGTCGAGGCAAAAGACCCCTCGAGTATCGAAGTCATCGGCGACCTGACGATTCACGGCATCACCAGGGAAGTCACGCTGCACGCTGGCTTCAACGGTGAGGGAACGGACAGCTGGGGCAACCGCCGGATCGGCTTCTCGGCCGACGGCAGGCTGAGCCGGAAAGACTTCAATCTGACGTGGAACCAAGCACTAGAAGCCGGCGGCTTCATACTCGGGGACGACGTCAAGCTCGACATCGACGTCGAGGCCGTCCCAGCCAGATCCCCGGCCGAGACCGACGCCGAGGTTCACGCGGAAGCCGCAGTCGCCGCGCACCGCTAACCCAGCGGCGCGACTCCACTGGGTCAGCCGGTGAGGCTTGGCGAGAGCGGTTCGCAGCCAACTCCCTCTCCGGTTAGCCCTCGCCTGACCAGCGGCTCCCGCGCTGTTGAGCGGTCCCCTTTCGCGGACTCGTAGTCAGCTAACGCAAACCGCAGGCCGTCGAGGCGAACGGGATGGTCGCGGGCGACCATCCCTGATGCTGGTTACGGCTCGCTCAGTGCTGGGCTGTCTGAAGCCCTTGCAAAAGGTCGACCAGGCGTTCGATGCTTTCGGCCGCGCCCTCCTCCATCCCGGAGTTGAGCATCCCGTCGCGATCCTCACGCGTCGCGAAGAGCATATGATCCGTGATCGTCGTCTTGCCGCGCTCGGCTTCTTCGAAAGTCACCGTCTCGACGGCTTCGTGGCCCGGCGTGCCTTCGTAATTGAAGGTGTAGACGAGGCGCTTGGGCGGGACGATCTCGCGAAAGACACCGTTGAAGGCGTGCTCGCCGCCGTCGGCCGCCCGCTGGACGAATCGCCACACACCGCCGGGTCGCACGTCCATCTTGTCGACCGTGGTGGTGTAGCGCCTCGGTCCCCACCACTGCGGGATCAGCTTGGGGTCGGTGTAGGCCTTGAAGACGAGTTCGGGAGGCGCATCGAGGACGCGAGTGCCGGCGATCTCCCGGTCCGACGGCAAGGTGAAAATCGAGGCGGTCTTAGTCTTTTCTGCCATGCTTCTTCTCCTTTGTTTGGGCTTTCCGCAGATACTCGTTCAGCCGATCGTGGCGCTCGTCCCAGAGGCGGCGGTAGGACTCGAGCCAGTTGTCGAGATCTCGAAACGCTTCGGGCCGCAGGTTATAGATGCGTTGCTGGGCAATGGGACGAACCTCGACCAGGCCGGCGTCGCTGAGCACCCGGAGATGCTTGGAGACCTGCGGCTGATTGAGATGAAGCTGGCCGGCGATTTCTCCTACGGGTCGCGGCCCCTTGCCCAGGAGTTCGACGATCAGGAGGCGATTGGGCTCAGCGAGAGCGGCGAGCGCATTCATCGCCCGCTAATATACGTCAACAGGCATATACCTGTCAAGGCATATATAAGCTCATCGATTGGGCCGGCGTTCTAACGGGCTGGGATGAGGAGGTCGCGGATCTTAAAACTGCCCGACTGGTGGGATGGCAGCGTCGGCCGCCAGGACGGATCGTTTGTGAGATAAGACTCGGGGTCTCTGCGGATGATGCCGACGATGACCTCGGCGATGATGCGGCCGCCGACTTCGCCGAGGTGGTCGCCCCCGCCGCGGACCGCGGCTTCGCGCACGATATACAGCCAGAGGGGCGTTTCATCCTGCCAGTCGCCGAGGGCGAGCTCCTCACGCGTGAGCTGTCTCGCGCCGACCGCGCGAGCGACCGCTTCGCCCGATGGCAAGCCAGTGCCCATTCCGCGCTGCAGGTCCCGCGCGGCAAGCGATCGGTAAGCGCTGACTTCGACGGTGCCGGTGATGGATTCCGGAAGGCGGATGAGCGACGTGGGCAGCTGTCCATCGATCGGCTTGGCGCGTTGTGCCGGCGGGTGGCCCGGCACATCAAAGAGAAGCGTCCAATCGATGACATGTTCCGGCGCGAGCGGGCCGAACCCCGCCAGATCGGGAAAGACGGGAAAGCGTGGGCCGCCCCGTCGCAGTTGGTAGTCGCCTTTGATCTGCGAATGGCCGTAGCGGTAGGCGGCGTCGGCAAACTCGACCGGGATGAACGCTTCGCCCATGGGGCGATAAAAGCGAAGGCCGTCGCGCAGGACGGCCGTGGTCATCGGTTGGCCGACCAGGTTCGGGAGGAAATCATTGAGGATGACCCACTGGTAGTGCCAGGTGAGCGCGCGGCGAGCGTCGTCGAACAGCTCTGACTCGGGAATTCCGTCCGCCCTCAGTCGATCGACGAGGCGGTTATGCGCATGGATCAAGGCCACCTGGAGGCCGGTCATGAAAGCGTGCACGTCGTTCCGCGGGTCGCTGATGAGCGCGATGCCCTGCTGGTTGCGCGGCACATCGCGACCACCAACGGCAAGGAGCAGCTTGGCTGGATCGGTTTGATCGTAAAGATAGGGCGAGCCAACCGGGCCGCCGCCGTAAAGCGCCTCGAGATTCGCGCGAGGGGAGCGAATGTTGCGCAACGTATTGATGTCGGCGTGCACTCGCAGCGGTGACCGGTCGGCGGTAAGGTCGTGGGCGAGGTACTGGCCGAAGAAGGGCTGGCCCGCCTCGACGTGGCCGACGGTGTCGCATTGGCCGCCATCGCAGATGCTGCCTTCAATCCCAAGGGCAAGCAGTCGGTTGTCGTCAAAGGTCGCGGCCGGCAGGTCAGGGAACATCCGCCCGTAACGGCCTCCCTCAGTCAGCGGAGCATCGACGGCACGGCCGGGCGCCAGGCACAGATCTCGTGCTGGATGGGAGGTTCGATGTCGGGTGGCCGTTTGCATCACGTCCGACTCATAGCAGCTAACGCCACGAATCTCAAATCCCGATCTCGGCCAGGAGTAGCTGTTGTTGGGGTAGAGGATGCGCGGGCCGATCGGCTAACCTAGCAATTAATGAGGCGCACCGTTGCGGTCGAGATCTCGTCCGATGATCACCTGCGCGGGAGTCTGACGGCGCCCTCACGCCTCGTGATCTACGGCGACTACGAGTGCCCCTACACGCGCAAGGCGCTCATCAGCGTTGCCACAGTCCGCGAGGATCTCGGCGATTCGCTCGTTTTCGCCTTTCGCAATTTCCCACTCACCGAAATCCATCCCCATGCTCTGCACGCGGCGCTGGCGGCGGAGGCCGCGGACGCACAGGGAAAGTTCTGGGAGATGCACGACCTCCTGTTCCGACGCCAGAACTTTCTGGAGGACCGCGAGCTCCTGGCGTACGCCGGCTTGGTCGGGCTCGACGAAGAGCGGTTCCGCGCCGACCTCGAGGCGCAGACCGGCCTGCCACGGATCGAGGCCGACCTGCGAAGCGGCGAGCAGAACGGCGTCCAGGGAACGCCCGGCATCTTCGTCAACGGCCACCAGCACCTGCAGGCTTACGACCCGAAGACGCTGGCCTCGGCGCTTACCGCTGTCGCTCGATGACGAGCGTGGTCAGGGCACGGCATCAAGACGCGCAGTCTCGGCACTGATCTGCTCTAGCAGATTCTCCATTCGCCGAAGCGCCTCGATCTGGTCGCCCACCGCGAAATCGTCACGGAGTTCGGTCGGCCGCCGGTAGCCGATCATGGTCTGACCGCCGGCGTCCCATATGAGCAGCCGGAGCGGCAACTCGTAACCGACTGCTGCATCCGCTTGCATCAATAGCGTGCCGGCCCGCGGGTCACCGAAGATCACCACCTCCTCGTCCGCCAGCTCGAGGCCGGCCTTGCGCGCTCCGGCGGCGTGGTCGATGCGCACGAAGACGGTGATCCCACGCGTGCCCAGCGCAGCGATCAACCGGTCGACCGTTGCCGGCACACTGTGCGCGCTCTTGACGGTGGTAAGCGACATTTCGTCGGATCCCATTCTGATCCTTATTCGACGCCCTGGGTCCAGGGTTGATCACTCAGCGAATCCCGTCCCAGAGCTTGCGCTCGCTGGTCCGCGGATCCGTCACGACGGTCCCGCCCGCCGCGTCGAAGCGCATCACCGTCCGCTCGCGTGCATCGTAGGGCGACCATCCGGGCGCCCCACTGGTGGCGAACGCGACCCACGCTTTGTGCATCACATCCGCCAGCGCCTGCGGCGGCTCGCTGCCGGCCAGCGTCATGACGCCCTTGAGGCCGAGATTGTCGAAGACGAATCCGATTTCCAGGGCGTGGGCAGCGCCCAACCGACCGTCAAACAGGGGCGAGCGCCAGGCGAACTCAAACACATAGGTCGTCCCGCCGTTCTTGCCGTGCGCCTCGGCAAGTCGGATCGCCGGAATGCGAAAGAACCAGTCGGTGATCAGAGCGCCAAGCAGATCGCCGGGTGTTGCCTGGGGTCGGGACGCGCGATACACCGGCAAGGTTTGCGCAACATCGAGGCCGAGCGCGCGCGCCATGGTCGACAGGCGGTCCTCGGTGACGTGATCGATCGCGCCTCCGGGGACGAGGAAAAACCGCCACTCCTCAGAGGTCGTCCCGACCATGAGCTCGAGGTCGGCACCCGCGCCTGCGACGATCCGATCGATTGGCCTGGCGGGCACCACCTCGCCGTCGACGACCGGTTCGAAGGGCATCCCGTTGGCCGCCACTTCGCCCCAGCGAGCAGGGTCAGGCCGGACGGCGAGCTCCTGCGCTAACTCGGCCTGCGCTTGGACGAGGCGCGCCAGCGGGACGGCCGCGATCGACGCCATCGTCGGCGCCACCTCGAGCTTTTCGGCCAGGTTGCGCCCGACCAATTGGGCGGTAGCCACCGAGCTCGTATGCTGCGCCGCCCCACTTTGCGCGATGGCTCGCTGGAACAGGCCTCTCGCGCGTGGCATCGAGAGCAGCGTCGCGACGCTGAACGCGCCTGCCGACTCGCCAAAGATGGTGACCCTTTGCGGATCCCCGCCGAACGCCTGAATGTTCTCCTGCACCCACGCGAGCGCCGCCACCTGGTCCAGCAGCCCGCGGTTCGCGATCCCGTCACCCAGGTAGAGAAAGCCGTCCGCCCCCAGGCGGTAGTTGATGGTGACGCAGACCACACCGTCTCGGGCGAACGCGCTGCCGTCGTAGGTCGGGACCGCTCCAGATCCCCTGGCAAATGCGCCGCCGTGGATCCACACCATGACCGGGAGCCCGCGACGCCTCGGGTCCGGCGTCCAGACGTTGAGGTTGAGGCAATCCTCTCCGTTCAGGCCCTGATCGCCGAGCAGCCGGTCAAAGGGCGGTGGGTAGGGCGATTGGGGAGGGACCCGGCCGTACTCGTAAGCGTCACGCACGCCGTCCCACGGCTCGGGAGGTCGTGGAGGCTGGAAGCGATTCGGTCCGAACGGTGGCGCCGCGTACGGAATGCCTTTGAACGCCGCCACCCCGCCACTGACCTGGCCTCGCAGCTGGCCCTCCCGGGTGGTCACCACGAAACTCCTGGCCGCGATGCTCATGACGACGTCCTCCCTGCGTTACGGTCCACCGGTTGCGTAGATCGTCTGCCCGGTCACAAAGCTGGCATCGTCGCTGCAGAGGAAGGCGATGATCCCGGCGATGTCCTCTGGCCGGCCGATCCGCCGTAACGGCGTCCGTTCGGCGGCCACCCGTTTCAAATCCTCGTAGTCGATCCCCGTGCGTTGCGCGACCGCTTGCGTCATCCGCGTCTCGATGAACCCGGGTGCGATCGCGTTGACATTGATGTTGAAGGGGCCCAGCTCGATCGCCAGTGTCCTCGTCATGCCCTGGATGCCGGCCTTCGCCGCCGAATAATTGGCCTGCCCACGGTTGCCCAGGGCGGAATTGGATGACAGGAACACCATCTTGCCCCGTCGCGCCGCGACCATCGCGCGCTGCGCCGCCTGGGCGCAGAGGAACGTCCCTTTCAGGTGCGTGTCGACCACCAGGTCCCAGTCGGTGTCCGTCATTTTGTGAATCAGGTTGTCGCGGAGGACGCCGGCGCAGGTGACGAGGATATCCAGGCCGCCGTAGTCGCTCACCGCGCGAGTCACCAGGGCTTCCACGGCCGCGCGATCGGTCACGTCGCAGGCCACCGCCAGCGCCGGCCGGCCCTGGCTTCGGATCTGCGCGGCGACTGCTTCCGCCGGTTCGAGATCGACGTCGGAGATCACGACCGTCGCGCCCTCGGCGGCGAGGCGGATGGCCGTGGCTGCCCCAATCCCTCGTCCTCCACCGGTCACCAATGCGGTCCGCCCATCGAATCGTCCGGTCATGTGATCTCAACCTCCGCTTCGCCGACGGTCACCCGTTCGGCTCGCTGATTCTCCGTCCACACCTCCAGCCGAAGCCGCCGCAGCGCATTGCTCGTCCTTCGTTCCTTGATGCGCCCGCGACAGGTCAGGGTGTCACCGGGCCGGACCATCGCGACGAATCGGACCGAGATCCGTCGCACCGATTCCGGCCCTGCCAGCCAGCAGAGATACTCGCCGAGGAACGCCATGCTCAGCATTCCGTGGGCGATCACGCCATCGAGTCCGACGGTGCGCGCCGTTTCGTCGTCGGTATGGATCAGGTTGTAGTCGCCCGAGGCGCCGGCATACTTGACCAGCTGCACCTTGGTGATGGGCGGCTTGCGAAGATCCGGCAGGACGCTCCCGCTGTCGAGGTCCTGGTCGGGCCGCGCCGCGAGCACCGGACCGATCATCGCAAAATTGCGGTGGTCGTTCCGGTGAAGACGGGGCTTCCGGACTCATCCTGGCCTTCCATCGCGAGGATCAGAAAGGTCATCTCGCCGAGCCGTCCCTCGCGGTGATAGACGTCGGCCACCCGGACTCGGCAACGTACGCGATCGCCCGCCCGCAGCGGCCGTTCGTACTGGTACTCCTGGGCGCCGTGCAGCACGCGCGCCAGGTCGAAGGACACGCCGGGGATCGTCATTCGAAAGGTGGTCGGGAAGGTGGGCGGCGCGACATCGCCGCGAACACATGCTGACGTTTGGTCTTGCACCGCGTCGGCGAATTTTTGGATTGCGCCTCGCTCCACCTCGAAGAGGACCAGCTCGGACTCGCGTCCGATGAGGTCGCTGGTCAGGGCTGGGGAGTGATCCATGACCGGTCCAGGGCCTTCACGTCGCGGCCGCCAACAAGCGCGAGCGTCAGATCGATCTCGGCGGTCAAGTTGCGGATCACGCGGTCCACGCCGGCCTGCCCGCCAACGGCGAGCCCGTAGACATAGGGCCGACCCAACAGGACGGCGTTCACGCCAAGCGCAAGGGCCTTGATCACGTCGGCGCCGCGCCGGATGCCGCTGTCCATCAGCACCAGCGCGTCGGCCCCGAGCGCATCGCGCACGGCCACCAGCGCGTCGAGCGCAGCGACCGCCCCATCCACCTGCCGTCCCCCGTGATTGGAAACGATGACGCCTTGAAAGCCCGCATCCAGCACTCGTCGGGCGTCGTCGGCACGCAGGACGCCCTTGGCAAGCAGCGGCAGACGGGTCCGTTCGCGGAGCCACGCGAGGTCGTCCCAGCGGAGGCCGAGATTGGAGAACATCCCGACCATGGCCGCTCCAGCGCCCCGCGGGTCCTCTTCTGGCGAGACCGACAGCCGCGAGCGGAAAACCGGGTCGCTGCTGAACTGGCCGATCCCCTCGCCGAGGATGAATGGCAGGTAGCGGTTGCGGAGATCGCGAACGCGCCAGCCCAACTGCAGCGTGTCCAGGGTCAGCGCGATGGCGGTATAGCCGGCCGCCTCCGCCCGTTGCACCAGGCTGGCCACCACCTCGCGGTCGTTCACCCAGTAGAGCTGATACCAGCGTGGCGCCGCGCCCATCGTCTCTGCGATCGTCTCCATCGCCGTCGAAGCGGCGGTACTCACCACCCACGGAACGCCTGCGGTGGCGGCGGCCCGGGCGACCGCGAGATCGCCGTCCGGATGGGCGGCGGAGAGCACGCCGACCGGCGCCAGCAGAAAAGGTGCGGGCGACGACGTACCCAGCACGGTCACCCCGAGCTCGCGCTGCGGGTTGCCGGCGAGCATCGCCGGGCGCAGGTGCCAACGTGCGAAGGCGTCCCGGTTGGCGCGCAGGGTCGACTCGCCGCCGGCGCCGCCGGCGATGTAGTCGAAGGGGCCGGGCACGAGGACCGCCCTGGCGCGTTCTTCCCACTCATCGGGGTCGAGGGGCAGGTCATCCGTGCCGGCCACGTAGATCTCGGCCTGGGTCGCCGGCCCGAATGGAAACGACACCTCAGGCATGGCTTACTCGGAGATCGGGTTGGCCGGACCGCGCCGCGCCCACCCGGGCTCGGTGGCCAGATCGATGGTGATGTTGGTGGCGCGACAGCTGGCCAGCAAGGTGCCCTCCTGGTCATGAAGCTCTGACGCGGCGAAGGTCACGCGTCGCGTCTTGCGCACCACCCAACCGGTGGCGCGGATTCGCCCGGGGCGCGTCGGCCGGTAGAACTCGGTGCGTAGATCGGCGGTGAGGTAGACCTCGTCCCGATCGAGCAGGCTCCAGGTCGCGCTGCCCATCGCGCTGTCGAGAATGGCGGTCACCATGCCACCGTGAACGATCCACGAGTCGCCGGCCGGAAAGGCGTGATCGGTGTTCGGCTCCCACTCGAGGACGGCGCGGCCCGCCTCCAGCTCCGCCCGCCGCCACCCGAGCGTGTTCCAGATGCCCGGCTCCCCGGGCGCCGGCTGTTGCCAGGATCGCATCTCGGCGAGCCGCTCGCCGGGCCGAAAGTCCGCGCGCGCGGACGTCATGACGCGGTGCGCGTCCGTTCTTGCTCGACCAGGACGCGGCGCAGGATCTTCCCCGATGGGCTCTTCGGGATCTGACTCACGACTTCGAGCAGCCGGATCTTCTTGTACGGCGACACCTGCTGGTTCACGAATGTCATCAGCTCATCCGGCGTCGCTTCGGCCTTCAGCACGACCAGCGCTTTCGGAACTTCGCCGGCCTCGGGATCGGGGCAAGGGATCACCGCGGCGTCGGCGACCGCCGGGTGCGTGAGGAGCAGACCCTCCAGCTCGGCGGGCGCGACCTGGAATCCCTTGTACTTGATCAGCTCCTTGAGCCGGTCCGCGATGTGCAGGTAACCGTCGGCGTCCGCGGATCCGATGTCGCCGGTATGCAGCCAGCCGTCCGCGTCGAGCATGGCCGCGGTCGCGTCCGGGTTGTTGAGGTAGCCCATCATCACCTGTGGTCCGCGGATCCACACTTCGCCTTGCTCTCCCGGCCCCAGCTCGGCACCGCTTAAGGGATCCATCACCTTGCATTCGGTGTTCGGGATGAGGAGGCCGGCGGAGCCGCCTCGGCGCTTCGCCGGGTCGACCGGTGTGGTCGAAACCACGGGGCTCGTCTCGGTGAGCCCGTATCCCTGGGCAACGAAGCAATGCAGCCGGTCGCCGGCGGCCTGCTCGACGCTGGCATCGAGTGGCGCGGCTCCCGAGTTGATCGATAGCAACGCATGCAGGTCATATTTGGCGACCAACGGATGCTTGGCGAGCGCCAGGATGATCGGCGGCACGACGTTGGCGCGCGTGATCGCATAGTCCTGCAGGAGCCGGAGGAAGAGCTCGAGGTCGAAGCGGGGCATGGTGACGATCGTCACCCCCTGGTAGAAGCTGATGTTCAGCAGCACCGTGAAGCCATAGATGTGGTAGAAGGGCAGCACCGCAATCCCGCGTTCGCCGTCGGTCGCCTGGACCACCGCCGAGGTCTGGACGATGTTCGCGACCAGGTTTCGATGCGTGAGCGTGACGCCCTTCGGGAGCCCGGTCGTGCCGCTCGAGTAGGGCAGCGCCACCAGGTCTTTCCGTGGATCGATCGCCACGGCCGGAACGGCATCGTCGCCCTGCAGGAGCGACGCGAAGGGCGTAGCTCCGGCTGCCTCGCCGAAGACGATGACCTCCTTCACCGACGACTGGCGTGTGGCCTCGAGCGCGTGGTCGAGGAGGTCGGGGATGGTGACCAAATACGTCGCCCCCGCGTCCTTGAGCTGGAGGGCGAGCTCGCGCGGCGTCGCCAATGGATTCGCCGTGCTCGCGATCCCGCCGAGGGTGGCCACAGCGTGAAGGGCCACCGCGTATTCGAGCACGTTCGGGCTGTAGATGGCGACGACATCGCCTTTTCGGAATCCACGCCGCGCCAGGTTGGCGGCGGCTTGCCGAACTGATTTCGCCAGCTCCGCGTAGCTCAGCCGGCGCCCGGTCGGACCGTCGATCATGGCCGGCTTGCCGCCCAGTTCCGTGGCGCGCTGGAGCACGAAGGCCGGCAGCGGGACATCCGGGATGTCGACGTCCGGATAGGGGCTGCGGAAGATCACGCGCGCACCTCCGTCAGCCCCACGCGCCGATGGTCGCGTGGCCCTTCAGCAGGTTGCGCGCGATCGACCGGCGCTGGATCTCGTCCGTTCCCTCGTAGATCCGGTACACGCGGACGTCCCGCATCACCCGTTCGATCGGCATCTCTTTGGTGTAGCCGATCCCACCGTGGATCTGCATGACCCGGTCGACGACCCGCCAGATCATTCCGGCGCCAGCCAGCTTGGCGATCGACGCCTCGTGCCGGGCGTCCCGACCCTGGTCGGCCTTCCAGGCGGCGTTCAGCACCAGCCATTTCACCTGTTCGATCTCGACGGCGCTGTCCGCCAGCATCCACTGGATCGCCTGGTACTCGGCGATCGGGCGGCCGAAGGCGATCCGCTGCCGCGAATAATCGAGCGCCAATTCGAGCAACCGTTGCGCCTGGCCGACCGCCCTCGCCGGGATGATGATCCGCCCCTGGCCAATCCAGGCCATCGCCAGCTGGAATCCCTTTCCGACTTCGCCGAGAACATTCTCGCACGGGACCCGGACGTCATCGAAGGTGATCTCCGCGGGTCGCCACGCGCCCATCGTCTGGATGGGCTCGCTGGTCCATCCCATCGCGCGGTCGACCAGGAACGCGGTGACGCCACCCTGGTGAGCCTTGCCCTTGTCGGTAACCGCGAAGACGATCGCGAAGTCCGCCTCGAGACCGTTGGTGATGAAGACCTTCCGACCGTTCAGGACCCAATGTGAGCCGTCGCGAATGGCCGGCATCTGGATGTTGGTCGCGTCCGAGCCGGTGTCGGGCTCGGTCAACGCAAAGCAACTGGTTCGGTCCCCATCGATGGTGGGCACCAGGTATCGCTCCTTTTGCTCGGCGTTGCCCGAGTAGAGGATGTTGTCCGCGTAGCCTCCGTAGGAGAAGGGGATCAGCGCCTTCGACGTCTCCATGCTGATCAGTGCCGTCATCAGCAGCCCGAGATTGACGCCGCCGTACTCCTCCGGCGTCAGCAGGCCCCAAAGCCCGGCCGTTTTCGCCCGCTGCTGCAGCCGGCGCATGTCGCCCGGACCCGGAAAGGACCGGCCGTCGAGTTCGGCGCGCTGCGCCTCCGCCTCCAGCGGTAACAGCTCCTTGGTCACGAACTCGCGCACCGTCGCCAGGATCATCCGCTGCTCGTCGGTCAGCCCGAACTCCATTGTGGTTCCCCTTACTGTCTCCCCGCTATTTCACGCCGGAGCGGGCCCCCCTTCTCCCCGCTCTTTCACGCCGGAGCGGGGCCCCCTTCTCCCCGCTCTTTCACGCCGGAGCGGGGCCCCCTTCTCCCCGCTCTTTCACGCCGGAGCGGGGCCCCCTTCTCCCCGCTCTTTCACGCCGGAGCGGGGCCCCTTCTCCCCGCTCTTTCACGCCGGAGCGGGGCCCCTTCTCCCCGCTCTTTCACGCCGGAGCGGGGCCCCTTGCCCTAACGATCGTTCGATCGACAATATGAACCGGCCGGTATGATGCTGTCAAGGGAAGGGGCGATGAAGGACGGCGACCGGGCAACGCTGGGCGGCAACGTACGGATAGGGCAGGTCCTCGAATCCGCGACACGGCTCTTCACGGAGAAGGGTTACGAGGCCGCCAGCGTGCGCGATCTCGCGGCCGAGCTGGAGATCCGGCCGTCGTCGCTCTACCATCACTTCCCGGGAAAGCAGCACATCCTGTTCGCGATCTGTATGCGGATGCAGACGGACTTCAATGCCGAGGTGATGCCCGAGCTGAGCGCCGATCGGCCGCCCGACGAGGCGATTGCGGGCGCCGTCCGCCGGCACGTCATCTTCGGTCACCGGCGCAAAGGGGAGGTCGTGGTCAACATCCGCGAGCGCCGCAGCCTGCCGCCCGAGCAGCTCGCCCAGGTCAACGCGCTTCGCCGGGAGTATCGAGACACCATCGCCCGCGTGATCGAGGCCGGCTCCGCGCGCGGGATGTTTTGCGTAGGGGAGCCCAAGCTCGCCGCAATGGCCATCGTCGACATGATCAACGGCCTGCCTCACTGGTTCAAACCGCACGACGAGCACGATCTCGAACGAGTGGCGGACCTCTACGCGCGCGCGGCGCTGGCCTTGCTCCGGGGCTGGGACAGCGTGAGAGCGACCTAAGCCCCCAGCGTCTTGACTTGCCCCAACCGGGGCGCATATTGTCTGATCGAACGTTCGTTAGGGAGAGGAAGGGTGGTAGAGGCGTTAAGGCCGACCCTGGATGTTGCCGGCCTGGTTGTTCGCTTCGGCGGCATCGTCGCGCTCGACGACGTGACGCTGCGCATCGAGCCCGGCGAGGTCCTCGGCATCATCGGTCCCAACGGCGCCGGCAAGACGACGCTCTTCAACGCGGTCTGTGGGTTCGTGCGTCCGGACTCTGGCCGGATCCATTACCGCGGCGAGCCGCTGCTCGGCACCGCGCCCCACCGCCTGGCGCGGTTGGGCATTGCCCGCACGCTTCAGGGCCTCGGGCTCTGGCCGGGCCTGACGGTCCAGGAAAATGTCGTCGCGGGGTCGACGGTGCGTCCGGGCTTGCTGGCATCCCTGCTCGCCCTGCCGAGCGCGGATCGCCTCGAGTCCAAGCTCGCCTCAAGGGCCCGCGACATCCTCGACCGGCTCGGCATCGGGAGCCACGCGAACGCCTTCCCGGCAACGCTGCCCTACGGGGTGCAAAAACGGGTCATCATGGCTCGCGCCTTGATGGCGGCCCCGTCGCTCCTGCTGCTGGACGAGCCCGCCAGCGGGCTCTCTGCTCGGGACATCGACGATCTCGCCGGGCTGATCAAGGAACTCCGGACTCGGATGAGCATCGCCGTCGTCGAGCACCATCTCGATTTCGTGATGGCGATTTCTGACCGCGTGACGGTGCTCAACCTGGGCCGGGTGATCACGTCGGGGACCCCGGAGGCGATCCAGCGCGATCCCCAGGTGGCGACCGCGTATCTCGGCGAGGAGGTCACCACGCCGGAGGCGTCGTCCGATGCTTGAAGTCATCGACCTGACCGTCGCCTACGGTCCCGTTGTAGCCCTGCACGGCATTTCCCTCACGGTGGCCGACTCTTCCATCACCGCGGTGCTCGGGGCCAATGGGGCTGGCAAGACGACCCTGGTCCGGACCATCTCCGGGCTCGTGCGGCCGCGTGGCGGATCGGTGCGCCTCGATGGTCGCGACATCAGCCACCTGGCCCCCGAGGAGATTGCGCGCCTGGGGGTCGCCCATGTGCCCCAGGGTCAAGGTGTGCTCGCCGAGCTGACGGTGAATGAAAACCTCCGGCTCGGGGGACTCTGGCGACGGGATCGCAAGGGCCAGCGTGGGGCGCTGGCCGAGGCCTATGAGCTGTTCCCCCCGCTGGCAACCCGGCGGCACCTGGCGGCCTTCACCCTTTCGGGGGGCGAACGGCAGATGCTGTCGGTCGGTCGCGCGCTGGTCGCCCGCCCGCGGGTACTCCTCCTCGATGAACCGTCCCTCGGGCTGGCCCGGCGGGCGCTCATCCAGATCATGGCTCGGATCAAGGCACTGGTCGCGGAGCGGGGACTGACGGTCCTGCTGATCGAACAGAACGCCCGCAGCGCGTTGTCCGTCGCCGACGAAGGCATCGTGCTCCACCTGGGGAAGGTGGTGGCCCAGGGCCGAGCCCAGCAGCTCGCGAACGAGGAGGGACTACGACATGCCTACCTCGGTTATTGAGCCGCGACCCGGGCACTTGTCATGAACCGGTTCGTCGTCCTGACCCTGAACGGCCTGACCCAGGGCGCGATCTACGCCGCCATGGCGCTCGCCCTGGTGATGATCTGGCGCGCGACCCAGGTCATCAACTTCGCCCAGGGAGCGATGGCGATGTTCACCACCTACCTCGCGCTGTTCGCCATCGATCACGGTGCGCCCTTCTGGCTGGGCTTTACCGTTGCCCTGTTGAGTGGCTTCGTGCTTGGCGGAGTCGTCGAGCGCGTGATCGTTCGGCCCGTCGAGTCGGCGCCTCCGCTCAACGTGGTCATCCTTACGCTGGGGTTGCTTCTCTTTCTGGAGGCTCTCGCTCCGATGGCCTTCGGCGGCCAGATCAGGTCCTTTCCTCCGGCGTTCTCGATTGTCGGCCTGCGTTTCGGGAACGCGCAGTTCGCTTTCTCGCCGTTCGATGCCTTCACCCTTGGCGGCGTCCTCGCCGTCATGATCCTTCTCCTCGTGCTCTTCCAAAGAACCAACCTGGGCCTGCGGATGCGGGCCTCGGCCTTCAACCCCGAGGTCTCTCGACTTCTCGGTATCCGGGTCGGACGGATGCTCACGCTGGGATGGGCGCTCGCCTCGCTGGTGGGGGCGCTGGCCGGAGTGCTGATTGCGCCCTCGCTCTTGCTGTATCCCACGTTCATGGACCAGGTGCTGGTCTTCGGTTTCACCGGGGCCGTGCTCGGGGGGCTCGATAGTGCCGTGGGGGCGGTCGTCGGCGGTCTTCTGATGGGTTTTGCCCTCAATTACGTTGGCGGCTACCTTGGCTCCGACCTCGAAACCGTGGGCGCGCTGGTCATCCTGATCGCGGTGCTCATGGTGAGGCCGCGCGGCCTCTTCTCGTCGCAGCGGCTTCGACAGGTCTGAGATGCTGGCAGCCCAATCGCGCCTTGGCCGCCTGGTCAGCCCAACGCTGCGTCGTCACCTGCTGCTCGCGCTCGGGGCGGCCGTCCTGCTCGTGTTGCTCAGCGCTCAGATCGGGGCCTACGACGACTACAACCTCACGGCGGTGGCCATCTTCGTGGTCGCCGCTGCGGGGCTCAACCTGCTGACGGGCCTGAACGGGCAGCTGTCCCTGGGCCACGGAGCGTTGATGGCCATCGGGGCGTACACCGCCTCCTTGTTCCTCAAGGACTACCAGTTGCCCGTCGTTGTGGTGCTGCTGGCCTCCGTGCTGAGCACCGGGCTCATCGGCATCGTTTTCGGGTATGCCGCGGCCCGTCTGCGCGGTCCCTACCTTGCCGGCGCCACGCTGACGCTGGCGGTCGCCCTCCCGCAGGTCGCGACCCGCTACAAGGACATCTTCGGCGGCGAGTCAGGCCTGAGCGTCCCGCCGACGCAGCCCCCCGCCTGGCTGGGAGCCGACTTTCCGCCTGAGCGCTGGCTGGCCTGGATCGCCCTCGCCGCTGCCGTCGTGACGATCGTGCTGCTGGCCAACCTGCTGCGCAGCTCGACCGGCCGCGATTTCAAGGCCGTCCGCGACAATGAAGCGGCCGCGGCACTGGCAGGCATCAACGTCGCGCGTACGCACGTGCTGGCCTTCGTGATCAGCGCGGCGTGCGCGGGCCTGGCGGGCGCCCTCTTCGCCTACTGGTCCGGGGTCACGGCCCCGGCTGGATTCGGCCTTGGCCTTTCCCTGCAACTGGTCACGGCCATCGTCATCGGCGGGTTGGGCAGCCTGGCCGGCGCCGTGTGGGGCTCCCTCGTGCTGGTCGTCGTCCCGGCGCTGACCGGTGGCATGGCGAGCACGTTGAACCTTCCGAGCGCCATCGCCAACAACCTGCCGCTCGCAATTTACGGCGGCATCCTCGTGATCGCGATGCTCGTGGCTCCGCACGGCATCCAGGGCGCGCTGGTGAGGATTTTCGCAATCGGCCGGGCTCGCTGGGGACACACCCCGGCGGCCGGGCAAAAGGGGGTGGTGGATTGGGACGATCCCGCACCAGATACGTAGTCGACGGCACCGAGCGACCCGCATAAAGGGAGGAGGTTCGATTGAAAAGAGTGATGGACGGCACCGCGTCGTGGATCAGAGGGATCGCGATCGTTTCTGTCGTGGGGTTGCTCGCGGCCTGCGGCAATCCAAGCAGCTCCAATGAGAACTCCG
>Ga0070707_100002540_pt1 | contig 17349 bp, 11 predicted proteins | sample KBSK5502metaG_FD_65468 | JGI IMG/M metagenome (GOLD analysis project Ga0070707, IMG submission 65468) | Corn, switchgrass and miscanthus rhizosphere microbial communities from Kellogg Biological Station, Michigan, USA - KBS K5-50-2 metaG | ecosystem: Host-associated > Plants > Roots >... | reverse complement strand
CGCGGTCGCCATTTGACGTCAAATCAGGGATCGCCCCGCGCCCTGCGGGCGCGACCTCCCCGGGGGGAGGTGGCCCCTCAGCCGGCCCGGCGAGAGGCGGCGGCGACCCGCCTGGCCGCCACCCTGGGCAGGGGCTGCTCGACGGCCGGCAGGCGCAGCGCGAACCGGGAGCCGGCGCCGGGGATGCTTGCCTCCAGCGCCACATCGCCGCCGTAGCGGCGGGCCAGCTCGCGGCTGATGTGCAGGCCCAGGCCGGTGCCCGGCTGCGGCGCCAGGATGGGGTCGTTGACACGGAAGAAGCGCTCGAAGACCAGGCCGTGGCGATCGTCCGGGATGCCCAGGCCGTGGTCTTCGACGATCACGCTGGCGTCGTCCCGCACGGTCACCTTCACCCAGGGCTGGTCCGTGGTGTAGGTCAGCGCGTTGTTGATCAGGTTGTCGAGGATGCGGCCGACGTGTACCGGGTCGGCGTCGACCAGGATCGGCTGGTGGGGCGCGTCCAGCAGCAGCTGCCCGTCCAGCAGGTTGGCACGCGCCTCGGCGCGGGCCAGCGCCTCGCGCACCAGGTGCCCGACGTCGACGACCTCGGCCTGACCCTGGATGGTGCCTGCCTCCATGCGCGCCGCCAGCAGCAGCCCGTCCACCAGCTTGTTCAGCTCGCCGGCCTTGAGGTTGAGGATCTCGACCGGGCGCCGCCAGGTCTCGGGAGGATCTCCCAGCGTCCCGTCCACCAGCATCGACAGGTAGCCGACCACCACCGAGAGCGGCGTGCGGAGCTCATGGGCGGCCATGTTCAGGAACTCCGACTTGCTGGCGCTGGCGGCCTCGGCGGCGGTGAAGAGCTGGGCGTTGCGCAGGGCGACGGTAGCCACGTTCCCGATCAGCTGCAACGTCTCCAGCTCGCTCGCGCCGAAGGGCTCGTCCCGGCGGCGAGTGAGGAGCAGCAGCGCGGCGACCTCGTCCGCCACCGCCACCGGCAGCACCGCGGTGTAGCGCACCTGGGCCAGCCAGGTCCGGGCGCGCGCCGTCAGGTGCTCCGGATCCACCGGCCCGTTCAGGATGACCCGTCGCTCGTGGAGCGCCAGCTGCAGGATGGGCGCGGCGCTGAATTCCCCGCCGCGGGTGAGCGAGGGCGCCTTTTCGAGGTCGAAGCTGTCCTGCACCACCAGGCGTCCTTCCTCGACCCGCAGCAGCGTCCCCTGGTCCGCGCCCACCGCTTCCACAACCCGGGTCAGCAGCCGGCCCATGACCTCACGCGGGTTCAGGGAGGCGGCCAGGTCGGCCACCATCTCGACGCCGGTCAGCAGGCGCTGGGCCAGGTCGCGGTCGAGGCTGCGCACACGCTCCTCGGCCGCCTTGCGCTCGGTCACGTCCCGGCAGACCACCGTGGTGATGACCTCGCCCCCGTAGGTCTGCTCCGCCGTGGCGAGCTCGGCGGGGAAGCTGTCACCGTTGCTTCTTCGCGCCTCGACCTCGAAGGGGCCCGGGCCGCCGCGGGGGATCCCGCCGGGAATCAGGTCTTCGACGACCTCACCCATCACCTCCGCGGAGTCGTACCCGAAGATCCGCTCGGCGCCTTTGTTGAAGAGGACGAGGTGGCCGCCGCCGTCGAGCGCGAAGATCCCGTCCGGCGCCAGGTCCAGGATGCTCTCGAAGCGGGCTTCGGCCTGTGCCCGGCCCCGCTCGGCCGCCTCCAGCTTGCGCCTGGCCTCGCGCAGCTCCATCTGGCGCAGCTGCTCGGCCTGGCGGCGCACCGCCTCGGTCTTCTGAAACAGGTCGACGAACACGCCGACCTTGGCCCGTAGGGCGTGGGCCTGGAAGGGCTTGAAGATGAAGTCGGCGGCGCCCAGCTCGTAGCCGGACTTGATGTCGGTCTCAGCCCGGTCGAAGGCGGTCACGAAGATGATGGGGACGTGCTCGGTGTGCGGCCGGGCGCGGATCAGGCGGGCGGTCTCGAACCCGTCCATGTCCTTCATTCGCACGTCGAGGAGGATCAGCGCGAAGTCCTCCTTGAGCAGCCTGCGCAGCGCCTCTCGGCCCGAACGGGCTGTCACCAGCCGCTGGCCCAGCGCAGCCAGGATCGTCTCCAGCGCGACCAGGTTGGCCGGGGTGTCGTCGACCAGCAGGATCGCGGCCTCGGGGGCCGCTTCTTCGCTCAAGCCTTTTCGACGGCTCCCGCCGTCCAGCGCCGCACCAGCTCCACCAGCTGCTCGGCGTCGACCGGCTTCGCGATGTAGTCGGAGGCGCCCGCCTCCAGGCAGCGCTCGCGGTCGCCCTGCATGGCCTTGGCGGTGACGGCGATGATGGGCAGGCCCTGGAAGGCCGGGTTCTCCCGGATCAGGGCGGTGGTCTGAAGGCCGTCCAGCTCCGGCATCATCACGTCCATCAGCACGGCGTCGAGGTTGTTCTTCCGGCCCAGGATCTCGATCGCCTCGGCGCCGCTCTCGGCGTTCAGGACCTCGGCGCCCTCGCGCTCCAGGAGCGCGGTCAGTGCGTAGATGTTGCGCACGTCATCGTCGACCACCAGGAGGCGCTTGCCCGCCAGCGGTCCTCCCGGAGGCGCGTCGGCCGGGACCCGCGGCGCCCGCCTGGCGGCCGCGCCCCTGCTGCGCCCGTTGCCGTTGCCGCGCGAGGGTGGGCCGGCCGTCACCGTCTCGAGGCCGCGCAGCCAGCGCCCGACCTCTTCCAGGAGCTCCTGGGTGCCGGCTCCGGGGTCCTTCATGATCACGCCCTTGGTCGTCTTCTTGAGACGGGTATGGGTGCGGCGGCTGAGGTCCATGGCCGTGTAGACCACGATCGGGATCGAGCGGGTCAGGGCATCGCCCTGGGCGGCCTCGATGAAGCTGGTGCCGGTCATGTCGGGCAGGCCCAGGTCGAGGACCACGCAGTCGAAGCTGCGCTTCTTGAGCGCCTCCAAGCCTTCGGCGCCGGTGCCCACCGCCACCACCTCCAGGCTGGGCCGTGCGAACTGCCGCACGATCTCCCGGCGCTGGACGAGGTCGTCCTCCACGACCAGGAGGCTGCGCAGGTGCCGGCGGCCGGCCTTGATGCGCCCGAACAGCTCGCCCAGTGCCTCCTTGGTCACGGGCTTGGTCAGGAAGGTCAGCCCGGCGTCGGTGCCGCGGCGCTGGTCGGACTCGTGGACGGAGAGCACGTGCACCGGGATGCTGGCGGTCGCGGGGTCGTGGATCAGCTGGTCGTACAGCTGCCAGCCGTCGCGGCCGGGCAGCCCGATGTCGAGCGTGACGGCGTCCGGCGCGTAGTCCTTGGCGAGCTGGTAGGCCTGGTCCGCGGTGAGCGCGATCAGGCCCTTGAACTGGTTGCCGTGGGCGATGTCGAGGACCACCGAGGCGAAGTTGGGGTCGTCTTCCACGATCAGCAGGATGCGGTCGCCCGGGTTGATGTCGAGGCGGTCGTCGACGACGGAGACCTCCGTCTTGGGGCCCGCGCTGGGGACCGGTCGCGCCGGTTCCAGGGCCAGCGCCTCGCTGACCGCGCTGGCCACGCGGGAGCCCTCCTCGGTGTCGGTCTGGGGCGCGGACTCGACCTCCCCGGGCGGCGGCGCGGTCGCGGGGAGGTAGACGGTGAACAGGGAGCCTTCGCCGGGCACGCTGCGGAGCCGGACCTCGCCGCCCATCAGCTTCACCAGCTCGCGGCTGATGGAGAGCCCCAGCCCGGTGCCGCCGAAACGGCGGCTGGTCGAGCCGTCGGCCTGCTGGAAAGGCTCGAAGACGGTCCTCTGCTTCTCCGGCGCGATGCCGATGCCGGTGTCGCGGACCCGGAAAGCGATCACCTCGGCGGCCTCCCGCAGCGTGCGGTTGTCGCGCGACCAGCCGCCGCCGGCGCGCTCGATGGTGACTTCGACGCCGCCCTGCTCGGTGAACTTGACGGCGTTGGAGAGCAGGTTGCGCAGGATCTGCTGAAGTCGCTTGGGGTCGGTCTGGATGGCCTCCGGCGCCTCGCCCAGCGCGACCTTGAAGCTGAGGCCCTTGTTCTCGGCCAGGTGGCGGAAGTTGAGGTCGGCGAAGTCGCGCACCTCGGTCAGCGGCACCTCGGAGTAGTCGAGCACCACGGTGCCGGACTCGATCTTGCTGAGGTCGAGGATCTCGTTGATCAGCGTCAGCAGGTCCTGGCCGGAGCTGTGAATGATGTTGGCGAACTCGACCTGCTTGTCGCTCAGGTTCTCCTCCGGGTTCTCGGACAGCTGCTGCGCGAGGATCAGGAGGCTGTTCAGGGGCGTGCGCAGCTCGTGCGACATGTTCGCCATGAACTCGCTCTTGTACTTGGAGGTGATCTCCAGCTGCTGGGCCTTCTCCTCCAGCGAGGCGCGCGCCTGCTCCACCTCGAGGTTCTTGCGCTCGACCTCCTGGTTCTGGTCGGCCAGCATCCGCGCCTTCTCTTCCAGCTCGGCGTTGGTCTGCTGCAGCTCCTCCTGCCGGCTCTGGAGCTCGTTGGCCAGCGACTGCGACTGGATGAGCAGCTCCTCGGTCCGCATGTTGGCCTCGATCGTGTTGAGCACGATCCCGATCGACTCCGTGAGCTGGTCCAGGAAGTCCTTATGGGTGTCGCTGAAGGTTTCGAACGAGGCCAGCTCGATCACGGCCTTGACCTCGCCCTCGAAGAGGACGGGCAGCACGATGATGTTGAGCGGGGCGGCGGACCCCAGGCCCGAGGAGATCTGCACGTAGTCCGCGGGAACGTTGCTGAGCAGGATGCGCTGCTTCTCCAGCGCGCACTGCCCGACCACGCCCTCGCCCAGCCGGAACGCAGTGTTGAGGCCCTTGCGCTCGCGGTAGGCGTACGACGCGTGCAGGCGCAGCAGCATGTCGTTGCCCGCCACCTGCTCGGCCGTGTAGAAGACGCCATGCTGCGCGTTCACCAGCGGCGCCAGCTCGGACAGGATCGTCCGTGCGACCGTGACCAGGTCGCGCTGGCCCTGCATGAGGCGCGTGAACCGGTTGAGGTTGGTCTTCAGCCAGTCCTGCTCGGCGGTCCTGCGCGTGGTCTGGCGCAGGTTGCCGATCATCTCGTTGACCTTGTCCTTGAGGACGGCCACTTCGCCGGCCGCCTCCACGGTGATGTTCCGGGTGAGGTCGCCTTCGGTCACCGCCGTCGACACGTCCGCCATGGCCCGGATCTGGGTCGTTAGCTGGGCGGCCAGCTGGTTGACGTTGTCGGTCAGGTCCTTCCAGGTGCCAGCGGCGCCGGGCACGGCGGCCTGGGCGCCCAGGCGGCCTTCCACGCCCACCTCGCGGGCCACCGTGGTGACCTGGTCGGCGAAGGTGGCCAGGGTGTCAGTCATCTCGTTGATGGTCTCGGCCAGCGCCGCCACCTCGCCCTTGGCCTCGACGGTCAGCTTGCGGCGCAGGTCGCCCTGGGCGACCGACGTCACCACGCCCGCGATGCCGCGCACCTGGTCGGTCAGGTTGCCGGCCATCGAGTTCACGTTGTCGGTGAGGTCTTTCCAGACCCCGGCCACGCCCGGCACTTCGGCCTGGCCGCCCAGCTTGCCCTCGGTGCCCACCTCGCGCGCCACGCGCGTCACCTCGCCGGCGAACGCGTTGAGCTGGTCGACCATCACGTTGATGGTGTCCTTGAGCTCCAGGATCTCCCCGGAGACGTCGACCGTGATCTTCTTGCTGAGGTCGCCCATGGCGACCGCGGTGACCACGCGCGCGATCCCGCGCACCTGGTTGGTCAGCTGACCGGCCATCAGGTTCACGTTGTCGGTCAGGTCCTTCCAGGTGCCGCCCACGCCGCGCACCTCGGCCTGGCCGCCTAGCTTGCCCTCGGTGCCCACCTCGCGCGCCACGCGCGTGACCTCGGAGGCGAAGGCGTTGAGCTGGTCGACCATCACGTTGATGGTCTGCTTGAGCTCCAGGATCTCGCCCTGGACGTCGACCGTCACCTTCTTGCTGAGGTCGCCGTTGGCGACCGCGGTCGTGACCTCCGCGATGTTGCGGATCTGGCTGGTCAGCTGGCCGGCCAGCAGGTTCACGTTGTCGGTCAGGTCGCGCCAGACGCCGGCCACGCCCGGCACCGTGGCCTGGCCGCCCAGCTTGCCGTCGGTGCCCACCTCGCGCGCCACGCGCGTGACCTCGCCGGCGAACGCGTTGAGCTGGTCGACCATCACGTTGATGGTGTTCTTGAGCTCCAGGATCTCGCCCTGGCCCTCGACCGTGATCTTCTTGCTGAGGTCGCCGTTGGCGACCGCGGTCGTGACCTCCGCGATGTTGCGGATCTGGCTGGTCAGCTGACCGGCCATCAGGTTCACGTTGTCCGTGAGGTCCTTCCAGGTGCCGCCCACGCCGCGCACGTCGGCCTGGCCGCCCAGCTTGCCCTCGGTGCCCACCTCGCGCGCTACGCGCGTGACTTCGGAGGCGAAGGCGTTCAGCTGGTCGACCATCACGTTGATGGTCTGCTTGAGCTCCGCGATCTCGCCGCGCACGTCGACGGTGATCTTCTTGGTGAGGTCGCCGTTGGCGACCGCGGTCGTGACCTCGGCGATGTTGCGGATCTGGCTGGTCAGCTGACCGGCCATCAGGTTCACGTTGTCAGTGAGGTCCTTCCAGGTGCCGCCCACGCCGCGCACGTCGGCCTGCCCGCCGAGGTTGCCCTCGGTGCCCACCTCGCGCGCCACGCGCGTCACCTCGCCGGCGAAGGCGTTGAGCTGGTCGACCATCACGTTGATGGTGTCCTTGAGCTGGAGGATCTCGCCTCGTCCTTCGACGGTGATCTTTTTGCTCAGGTCGCCGTTGGCGACCGCGGTGGTGACCTCGGCGATGTTCCGGATCTGGCTGGTCAGCTGGCCGGCCATGGTGTTGACGTTGTCGGTCAGGTCCTTCCAGGTGCCGGCCACGCCGCGCACCTCGGCCTGGCCGCCCAGCATGCCCTCGGTGCCCACCTCGCGCGCCACGCGCGTGACCTCGGAGGCGAAGGCGTTGAGCTGGTCGACCATCACGTTGATGGTGTTCTTGAGCTCCAGGATCTCGCCCTGGACGTCGACGGTCACCTTCTTGCTCAGGTCGCCGTTGGCGACCGCGGTCGTGACCTCTGCGATGTTGCGGATCTGGCTCGTCAGCTGGCCGGCCAGCAGGTTCACGTTGTCGGTCAGGTCGCGCCAGACGCCGGCCACCCCGGGCACCGCGGCCTGGCCGCCCAGCTTGCCGTCGGTGCCCACCTCGCGCGCCACGCGCGTGACCTCGCGGGCGAAGCCGTTGAGCTGGTCGACCATCACGTTGATGGTGTTCTTCAGCTCCAGGATCTCGCCCTGGCCTTCGACCGTGATCTTCTTGCTGAGGTCGCCGTTGGCGACCGCGGTCGTGACCTCGGCGATGCTGCGCACCTGGACCGTGAGATTGGAGGCCATCAGGTTCACGCTGTCGGTGAGCTCGCGCCAGACGCCGGCCACCCCGCGCACGCGGGCCTGGCCGCCGAGCTTGCCCTCGGTGCCCACCTCGCGGGCCACGCGCGTGACCTCAGAGCTGAAGGATCCGAGCTGCGCCACCATGGTGTTCACGGTCTTGGCGAAGCGCGCGAACCAACCCTGCAGCGGGCGGCCGTCGACGTCGGTCGCCATCTGCTGAGAGAGGTCGCCGCCGGCCACGGCGCCGATCACGCGCGCCATCTCGATGGTGGGCGCCGTGAGGTCCTCGATCAGGTTGTTCACGGACTCGACCTTGCTCAGCCAGCCGCCACTGACATCGCCCAGGCTCGCCCGGTGATTGATCTTGCCTTCCTTGCCCACCACGCGCCCGATCCGCTGCAGCTCTTGCTCCACCCGGGAGCTGATCTCGATGACCTCGTTGAGGGTGTCGGCGATCTTCCCCCCGGTGCCGGTCAGGTCGTCCGGCATGCGGGCGCTGAAATCGCCTCGCTTGAAGTCGGTGAGCACCTTCAGGAGCAGCTTCCGGTCGAGCTCCTCCCGAGGCGCGAGCGTGGTGGCGGCCATCTTGGTCTTCCCCTCCTTTACAGCGGTGTGCATGTACGGATACCGGTGGGCATCGGTATCAGATACCGGGCATTATGCACGGCCCCATTGCCCCTCGCAGCACCTTTCCAAAAGCGATAACGGCGGCCTAACGTGTCGGCGCCCGCTTGACACGCGCCACCGCCGTTTGGTTGAATGACCAACCAATGCCCGAGCAAACCCGCGAGAGGATCGTGGAGGCCGCTTACCAGGTGCTCGCCCGCGAGGGTTACGACGCCACTTCGGTCAAGGACATCGCCCTCGCCGCCGGGGTGGCGCCGGGGCTGGTCCACTACTACTTCAAGGCCAAGGAGGACCTGGTCGTGGCCGCCATCTCGTGGGCCTGCAAGGACCACAGCGAGCCCGACGGGCGCTCGCCCGAGGAGCAGGCGCTGAACGCCTTCGCCGGGTCAAAGGCGGAGCTGGCCGGCCCGCGCGAGTTCTACCGGCTGCTCTTCGACATGTTCGGCGTCGGCATGCACAACCCGGCCGTCGCCGACGTGCTGAGGAGGTTCGTGCGCGACGATCGGGCCCGGATCGAGCGCCTGGCCCACGAGGTGCTGGCGCTGCGCGAGAACCGCGGCGCGGACGCCGTGCCGGCGATCGCGGCCGCGGTCTGGGGGGGTGTTTTCGGGATCTTCCTGCAATCGCTGGTCGATCCCGAGCTGGATGCGGGCGCGGCGATGGACGCCTTTGCCCGAATGGTCATGACATCGACGTAAGGCGGTCATAAGTTCGCCACACGAGGGGAGGAAAACAACCGCATGTTCAACGCCTGGGGCCGCTTCGTCCACCGCTTCCGGTGGCCGGTGCTGGCCGTCTCCGCAGTCTGCCTTGGCCTCTCCGTCGTCGGCCTGTTCACCGGCGGCCAGTTCTCGATGGGCAACTCCAACGACACCACGCTGGAGGCCGCGCACGCGAACCAGCTGGTTGCTCAGGAGCTCAACAAGAACCAGAACGCGCAGCAGTACTCGGGCGGCACCTTCGACCTGATCTTCAAGAGCTCGACGCTGGTGGTCGGCGACCCGCAGTTCAAGACGGCGCTGGAGTCCGCGGTGGAGCCGCTCTCGAGCGACTCGCGCGTGCTCAAGGTGACGACCCCCTACAACCAGGGCGTGCCCGTGGTTCCCAACTTCGTGTCCAACGACCAGCACATGGCGCTGGCGCACGTGGAGCTGAAGGACGCGGGGCAGACCGCGCGCAAATACGTCGACCAGGTCGCGGGCGAGGTCAGGTCGCCCACGCTGGCGATCACCGTCACGGGCAACGTGCCCATCAACCGCGCCTTCGACAGCACGCTGGAGAGCGACCTGCAGCGGGCGGAGTACGTCAGCCTGCCGGTCTCGCTGATCCTCCTGCTGCTGATCTTCGGCGCCGTGGTGGCGGCCTCGCTGCCGGTCGGCGTGGGCGTGCTCGCGATCCTCGGCGGGGTGGCGGCCACCATGGCGCTGGCGCGCTTCACCGACGTCTCCCAGTACGCGCTCAACATCGTGACCCTGATCGGCCTCGGCGTGGCCATCGACTACTCGCTGTTCGTCGTCAACCGCTTCCGCGAGGAGCTGCGCGCGGGCCAGTCCGGCGCCGACGCGCTCGGCACCACCATGGCCACCGCGGGCCGCGCCATCACGTTCTCCGGCGTGACCGTGGCCATCGGTCTCTCCGCGATGCTCTTCTACCGCGGCACCTTCCTGGCCTCGATGGGCGCGGCCGGCGCGCTGGTGGTCTTCATCGCGATCTTCTACGGGCTGACGTTCCTGCCCGCCATGCTGGCCGTGCTGGGCCCGCGCGTCGACCGCTTGAGCCTCTTCCGCGGACGCTCCAGCGCCGGCTTCTGGCACGGCCTGGCGAACTGGGTGATGAAGCGGCCCGTGCTCGTGCTGATGCCCACGCTGGGGTTCCTGCTGCTGCTCGGGCTGCCCTTCACCCAGCTGCGGATGGCCAACGGCGACGTCGACATGCTGCCGCCGCGCCTGGAAGCTCGGCAGGGATACGACACCCTGGTCAAGGACTTCCCGGGCCACGACCAGAACTTCTACGAGGTGGTCGTCTACTACCCGGGCTCGTCACCGCTGACGGCCGACCACGTGGGCGCCATGTATGACCTCAGCCGGCAGCTGGCCGGGCTGCACGGGGTGCTGCGCGTCGAGGGCATCGTCGACGTGGACCCGTCGCTCAGCCGCGACGACTACGTGCGCATGTACACGGGACCGGCTTCGGCCCTGCCACCCGCGGTGCAGAACGGCATGGCGCGCAGCACGGGCCCGCATGTGGCGGTGCTCACGGTGGCCAGCAACCTGCAGGCGTCGTCGGACCCGGCGCGGACCCTGCTCTCGCAGATCCGCGCGCAGAGCGTGGGCGGCGGTGGCCAGATCCTGGTCACCGGGCAGACCGCCTACGACGTGGACGTGATCGACTACATCCTCAACCACACCCCGCTGGCGGTGGGGTTCGTGATCGTGGTGACTTACCTGGTGCTGTTCCTGCTCACCGGGTCGGTGATCCTGCCGGTGAAGGCGCTGGTGGCCAACCTGCTCTCGGTGTCCGCCTCCTTCGGCGCGCTGGTGTTCATCTTCCAGCAGGGGCACTTCTCGTCTCAGCTTGGGTTCACGCCGCAGTCGCTCGACCCCACGCTGCCGGTGATCCTGTTCAGCATCGTGTTCGGCCTGTCCATGGACTACGAGGTGCTGCTCGTCAGCCGCATCCACGAGGAGTACGTGCGCACCGGCGACAACCGGGTCGCGGTGGCCGAAGGGCTGGCCAAGAGCGGGCGCCTGATCACCGGCGCGGCCGCCATCATGGTGGCCGTCTTCCTGTCCTTCGGCCTGGCCGAGGTGATCATCATCAAGGCCATCGGCATCGGCCTGGCGATCGCCGTGGCGCTGGACGCCACCGTGGTGCGCGGGTTGGTCGTGCCCTCGGTGATGCGGCTGCTGGGGGACTGGAACTGGTGGTCGCCCAAGCCGATCCGGTGGCTGTACCGGCGCACGGGGCTGGCTGACCTCTCCATCCACGGACCGGCGCGGCGGGTGGGAGAAGCGGCCTAACCCCACCAGATGCGCATCCGCCGGCGGATGCCCCGTCTGGGGGCGTTCGCAGTGCCCATCCGCCGGCGGATGACCCGCTCGTCACCTCCCGGGGAGGCTACTTGGCCGGCACCTGGCTCAGCGCAGAAGTCACGCGCGCGAGGTCGGCCATCATGCGGTCGAAGGCCGCGAAGTCGAGCGATTGCGCCCCATCCGACAGGGCCTCGTCCGGGCGTGGGTGCACCTCGACCAGCAGGCCGTGCGCCCCCGCCGCGGCCGCGGCCAGCGCCATCGGCCGCACCAGCGACCACTTGCCCGTGGCCTGCGAGGGATCGACCACCAGCGGCAGGTGCGTCAGCTCCCGCGCCAGCGGGATCACGTTGAGGTCCAGCGTGAACCGCGTGGCGACCTCGAAGGTGCGAATGCCGCGCTCGCACAGCATCACGTCGCGGTTGCCCTGCGACAACACGTACTCGGCCGCCAGCAGCCACTCCTCGACGGTCGACGACATGCCGCGCTTCAGCAGCACCGGCTTCCCGACGCGCCCCACCTCCTGCAGAAGGGCGTAGTTCTGCATGTTGCGGGTACCGATCTGGAACACGTCGACGTAGCGCGCGACCAGCTCCACGTCGCCCGGCGTCATCACCTCCGAAACCACGCGCAGCCCGGTCTCCTCGCGCGCCAGCGCCAGCATCTTCAGCCCGGCCTCACCAAGGCCCTGGAAGCTGTAAGGCGAGGTGCGCGGCTTGAACGCGCCGCCGCGCAGCATGCGCGCCCCGCGCGCGGCCACGTGCCGCGCGGTTTCGATCAGCATCTCCTCGCCTTCGACCGAGCAGGGACCGGCCATGACCACCAGGTCCTGGCTCCCCCCCACCTTCACCCCGCCCACGTCGACCACCGTGTCGGCGGCGCGGAACTCGCGCGACGCCAGCTTGAACGGCTTGGTGATGGGGATGATCTCTTTGATCCCAGGCAGGTGCGAGAAGGCCTCGCGATACGCGTAGGCGTTGGACCCGATGACGCCGACCAGCGTGCGGTCCTCGCCCCGCGAGAGCTCGAACCGGAGCCCGATCTCCTTCACTCGCTCGACCACGGCGCCGATCTGCGCCTCCGACGCCTGGTGCGACATCACGATGATCACCGGGGCACCTCCAGCGCCATCCGCGTGGCCTCCAGGTCGGCCTTGATGGCCGCCGCGCCGCGCAGGTACGCGTGCCGCATCTCGCGCTGCTTTTTGTCAGTGTTGTAGAGGAGGAGCACGCGCACGCATCTGGCCACCCCTCGCGGGTTGGGCAGCGCCACGTCCATGTCGTGTCCGCAGAGCAGCGGAACGTCGACCCAGCCCAGCCGCCGGGCGGCCAGCGCCGGGAACTCGGCGTTGAGGTCGGGGGTGGTCGTGAAGTACGCGAACGCCACCTCGTCGGGGTCGAGCTGGTTGAGGTCGATCAGCTCGCGCAGGAGCGCGTCCGTCGCCTCGACGATGGCCTGTGCGGTGTTGGCTTCGGCCGTGATCGCGCCCCGGATGCCCCTCACCGCCACCCGTTCACCAGCTCTTCGAACAACCGCTGCGGTTCGCGCCCCTCGAGCACCTCGTTCATGAGCGCCGACGCCACCACCGCCGCATCCGCCTGCCCGCGCAGCGCGCGCACGTGCTCGGGCCGCGAGATGCCGAAGCCGGCGGCGAGCGGCAGGTCGGTCAACCGCCGCACCCGCCGCAGGAGATGCTCCAGGCGGGAGTCCAGCTCCTCCCGGATCCCGGTCACGCCCGTGACCGTGACGCAGTACAGGAACCCCGAGCTGGCCTCGGCCGCCAGCTCGATACGCGGGTCGGGGCTGGTGGGCGCCACCAGGAACACGGTGTCCAGGCCCGCCGCGCGCATCCACTCCACGATCGGCCCGCCCTCCTCGGGTGGCAGGTCCGTCAGCAGCACCCCGCGGGCGCCGGCCTCGGCCGCGTCGGCCGCGAACCGGCGCGGGTCGTATGCCAGCACCGGGTTGACGTAGGTCATGAGCACGACCGGTACACCCTCGGCAGCCACCTCGGCCGCCACGCCGAGCGCGCCGGCCACGGTCATCCCGCCCTCCAGTGCGGCCTGCCCGACGCGCTGGATCACCGGCCCGTCGGCCAGGGGATCGCTGAAGGGAATGCCGATTTCGATGGCGGCCGCGCCGGAGCGCGCGTACATGCGGCCGAGCTCGACCGAGCGGGCGCGGTCCGGATATCCCGCCATCAGGTAGGGGATCAGCTTCACGTCGCCGTCGGCCCGCACCGCCGCCGCCAGGGCGCCCTCAGCTCGTGCCGTTGCCACCGAACTCCTCGACCGAATCCATATCTTTGTCACCACGCCCGCTCAGGCAGACCAGCACCCGGCCGCCCGCCCCTAACTCGCGCGCGAGGCGCCCGGCATAGGCCAGGGCGTGCGCGGGTTCGAGAGCCGGCATTATGCCTTCCAGCCGGGTGCAGAGGCGGAAGGCGGCCACCGCCTCCTCGTCGTCAACGGCCACGTAGTCGGCCCGTTCCAGGTCTTTCAGGAATGCGTGCTCCGGGCCCACGCCCGGATAGTCGAGGCCCGCGGAAACCGAATGGGTGAGCGCGACCTGGCCCTCAGCGTCCTGCAGCAGGTAGGAGTAGGAGCCGTGCAGCACTCCCGGCCGCCCGGCCACCAGCGAGGCCGCGTTGGCGCCCACCTCCATGCCGCGGCCCATCGCCTCGACGCCCACCAGGCGCACGTTGGGATCGCCCAGGAAGGCCGTGAACATGCCGATCGCGTTCGACCCCCCGCCGACGCAGGCGACCACGACGTCAGGCAGCCGGCCCTCGGCGACCAGGTACTGGTCGCGCGCCTCGTCGCCGATCACGCGCTGGAGGTCGCGGACCATCTGCGGGTAGGGGTGCGGGCCGACGGCCGACCCGATGATGTAGTGCGTGTCGCCCACGTTGGTGACCCAGTCCCGGATGGCCTCCGAGGTGGCTTCCTTCAAGGTCGCCGAACCCGCGGTGACCTCCCGCACCGACGCGCCCAGCAGCCGCATGCGGCGCACGTTCATGTGCTGGCGGCGCATGTCCTCAGTGCCCATGTAGACGACGCACTCGAAGCCGAAGCGCGCGCAGACCGTGGCCGCGGCCACGCCGTGCTGGCCGGCGCCGGTCTCGGCGATGATCCGCGTCTTGCCCATGCGCCGGGCGAGCAGGGCCTGGCCGAGGGCGTTGTTCAGCTTGTGGGCGCCGGTGTGGCAGAGGTCCTCGCGCTTGAAGTGGATGGCGGCCCCACCGTGGTGCTCGGTCAGCCGTTCGGCCGCGTAGAGCGGCGTCGGCCGGCCCACGAAGGCGTGCCGGTGGCCGGCCAGCTCGAGCTGGAACTGGGGGTCGTCGCGCGCCTCGAGCCAGGCGTGCTCGAGCTCCTCCAGGGCGGACATCAGGGTCTCCGGGACGTACTGGCCGCCGTAGGGCCCGAACCGGCCCCTCATTCCGCGTCCGCCTTCCGGACCGCGACCACGAAGGCGCGCACCAGGGCCGGGTCCTTCACCCGCGGCCGGCTCTCGACACCGCTGGACACATCCACCCCGTAAGGACGATAGCGTTCGACGAGGTCACGGACGTTCTCCGGGTTGAGCCCTCCGGCCACGATCACGCGGCGGGTCGCGAGCAGCGGGCGCGCCAGCTCCCAGTCCCAGGCGCGGCCGGTGCCGCCCCTCTGGTCGGAGCTCCAGCTGTCCAGGAGAACCGGGTCGGGCCAGGGTGCGGCGTCGGGGAGCACGCCGTCGCGCACCTTCAGGACTTTGATGGGCGGCCGCGGGGCAGCGTAGCCCGGCGGCTCCGAACCGTGCAGCTGGACCCGGTCCAGCCCCACCCGCTCCGCGATCTCGGCCACCTCGGCCGGCGGCTGGTCGATGAAGACGCCCACGATCTCGGGCCGGCGCTCTAGCGAGTCGACGATGGCACGCGCCTCGTCCGCGGTCACCCGCCGTGGCGAGGAGCAGAAGTGGAAGCCGAGCAGGTCGGCGCCGGCCGCGACCGCCGCCGCCGCCGAGGCTACATCGCAGATTCCGCAGACCTTGATCAGAGTCAGACGGCGAGCTCCCGGATCAGGGCTGCCGGGTCGCCGGCGCGCATCAGCGCCTCGCCCACCAGGACGGCGTCGGCACCGGCCTCGCGCAGGGCCCGGGCGCCGGCGGCGTCGCGGATCCCGCTCTCCGCCACCACGACGGTCGTGCGAGGCAGGAGTGGGCGCAGGCGCTGGGTGACGCTGGTGTCGACCGCAAAGGTGTCGAGGTCGCGGTGGTTGACGCCGACCACGCGCGCCTCGACGGCCAGCGCGTCGTCGACCTGGGAGCGTTCGTGGATCTCGACCACCGGCTCCATGCCCAGGCTCCGCGCGTAGGCCACCAGCGCATACAGGCGCGCCGAAGGCACCGCGCCGACGATCAGGAGCACCGAGTCGGCGCCAAGGGCTCGCGCCTCGGCCACCTGGTACTCGTCGCTGACGAAGTCCTTGCGCAGGATCGGCAGCGCGCTCGCGGCGCGCGCCTCGGCCAGGTGCTCCAGGCTGCCGCCGAAGCTGGTGGCCTGGCAGATGACCGAGATGGCGGCCGCGCCGCCCGCCTCGTACTGGCGGGCCAGGCGCGCCGGCTGGTAACCGGCGCCGTCCGCCAGCACGCCCGCCGACGGCGTGCGCGCCTTCATCTCGGCGATCACCCGCAAGCGCTCGCCGCGCAGCGCCGACGCGAGGTCGAGCGGCGCGGCCCGCGCTCGCGCCCGGCGTTCGATCTCGTTCAGCGGCACGCGCTCGCGGCGGGACGCCGTCTCCTCTGCGCTCTCGCGGACCAGCCTCTGGAGCAGGCCGACGCTCAAGCGACGGCGACCGCCTGAGAGACCGCCACCCAGCGGTCGAGGGTCGCCGCGGCCTTGCCGGAGTCGATGGCCTCGGCCGCGAGCGCGAGGCCGTCCTTCCAGTCGGCGGCCAGGCCCGCGACCCGAAGGGCGGCGGCGGCGTTCAGCAGCACGATGTCCCGCCGCGGGCCCGCGGCGCCGGAGAGCACGTCGTTGGCGATGGCGGCGTTCTCGGTGGGCCCGCCGCCTCGCACGTCCGCCGCGGTGGCCCGCGCCAGCCCGAGCTCGACCGGGTCGAGCCGGTGCTCGTGACGCTGGCCGTCGCGGACCTCGATCACCCGCGAGGGCGCGACCGTGCTCAGCTCGTCCATGCCGTCCTCGGCGTGGAAGACCAGCGCCCGCTCCACGCCCAGGCGCCCCAGCACCTCGGCCATGGTCGCGGCCAGGGCGCCGTCGGCGACCCCCAGCGCCTGCCGGCTGGCGCCGGCGGGGTTGCAGAGCGGACCCAGGATGTTGAAAACGGTGCGTACGCCCAGCTCCCGGCGGGGACCGGTCGCGAAGCGGAAGGAAGGGTGGAAGACGGGCGCGAAGAGAAAGCCGATGCCCGCCTCCTTGATGCAGCGCGCCACGCCCTCGGGGCCAAGGTCGATCTTGACGCCCAGCGCCTCCAGCACGTCGGCGCTGCCGCAGGTCGAGGAGGCGGCGCGGTTGCCGTGCTTGGCCACGCGAGCGCCGCAAGCAGCGGCCACGATGCCGGCCAGCGTGGAGATGTTGAAGGTGCCGGCGCCGTCGCCGCCCGTGCCGCAGGTGTCGAGCAGCCCGTCCCCCGCCTGGATGGGCGTGGCATGCTCTCGCGCGGCCCGGGCCATACCCGTGAGCTCGTCGGCGCTTTCGCCCTTGATCCGGAGCGCGATGACGAACCCGGCGATCTGGGCGGGGGTGGCGTCGCCGTTCATGATCGTCCCCATCGCGGCGGCCGCCTCGGCCTCGGTCAGCGATTCGCCGCGGACGAGCTTGCCGATCTGCTCGATCATGCGGCCAGAGCGCGACGGCGCAGGAAATTGACGATGATCCGCGGCCCCTCTTTGGTGAGCACCGATTCGGGATGGAACTGCACGCCGAAGGTCGGCTGGGTGCGATGGCGGAGGCCCATCACGACGCCATCGTGGGTCCAGGCGGTGACGGCCAGCTCGGGTGGCAGGGTCGCGGGGTCTACCACCAGGGAATGGTAGCGAGTGGCCTCCAGGGGGTCGGGCACGCCGGCGAACACGCCCGTGCGATCGTGGCGGATGAAGGAGGTCTTGCCATGCACAGGCTGGTGGCGCACGACCTGTCCCCCGAAAGCTTCGGCGATGGCCTGGTGGCCGAGGCAGACGCCGAGGATGGGCAGGCGGCCGCTCAGCCGGCGGATCGCCTCGACGCTGACGCCGGCCTCGGCGGGCGTGCCCGGCCCTGGGGAGATCACCACCGCCGAGTGCTCGCCCAGCTGCTCCACCGTCACCGCATCGTTGCGGTAGACGGCGGGC
>Ga0070707_100002538_pt1 | contig 17362 bp, 23 predicted proteins | sample KBSK5502metaG_FD_65468 | JGI IMG/M metagenome (GOLD analysis project Ga0070707, IMG submission 65468) | Corn, switchgrass and miscanthus rhizosphere microbial communities from Kellogg Biological Station, Michigan, USA - KBS K5-50-2 metaG | ecosystem: Host-associated > Plants > Roots >... | reverse complement strand
GCGTCGTGCGGGCTCCGGACCACGCGCTCGAGCGTGTGGCACTGCACGCAGCCGAGCAGCACGGTCTTTTCGGCGTGTGAGCCCGGCATGCTCGAGAGCCATTCGGCGTTCGTGAGCTGCCTGGCGAGATCCTGGGCCTTGCGAAGCTTGAGGTCCAGGACGGTCAGCGTCCGTGAGGCCAGGTCGACGGCGCGGGGACCGTCGAGCTCGAAGCCCACCGCACGGATGCCGAGCTCGTAGCGCCCAGGGTCGAGCTTGCTCGCCGGGAACCGATAGCGGCCCTGCGCGTCGCTCACGACGGTGACGGTGATGGTCGAGCCCACCTTCCTGGCGCTGACCAGCACGCCTTCCATCGTGGCGCCCTCGCCCGAGATGACCTCACCAGTCAGCGGGGTTGGAGCTTGGGCCTCGACGGGCAGGGGGGCAGGCGCTGAGTGAGCGAGCAGGACGGCGAGGGCCAAGGCCAGCATCAGGGGGAACTGTCGCGTCGGCATCAGCGCTTCCTCCGGGGGTGGGGCGTTGCGGGAATACTACCCCATGGCGGCCTCGTCGGCGCAGGGCCTATCATGCTGTCCGCGATGGAGACGCCGACCTCGCTGCGGATCGACAAGTGGCTCTGGGCCGCGCGCTTCTTCAAGACGCGCAGCCTCGCCTCCGGCGCGTGCACGGGCGGCAAGGTCCACGTCAACGACGAGGCGGCCAAGCCGGCCAAGCCCGTCCGCGCCGGAGACATGATCCGCATCACGCTGCCGCGGGGGCGCCGCCGCATCGTCAAGGTCCTGGTGCTCGACGACCGTCGAGGCGGCGCGACGCAAGCGCAGGCGCTCTACGAAGATCTCACGCCACCCGAGCCGCCGCGCGCGCGCCAGGCGCCGCCGCCCTACCGGCCGCCCGGCATGGGCCGGCCGACCAAGCGCGAGCGGCGCCAACTCGACCGGTTGATAGGGGAATGAAGACATGACGACCGAGACCTACGACTGGACGGCGATCGTCGACGGGCTGAACCGCTATCTGCGGCTGCGCTCGATCCCGATCGGCATGAAGCTCTTCGAAACGGTCGAGGCCATGGAGGCGATCCCGAAGATCCGCCGGCCGAAGGCCAAGCACACGACCGATCAGATCGTCGCCCAGGCCCGCCAGCTCGGCTGGACCGTCGGCATCACGATGGCGGACCTGATCGGCGCCCAGTGCGGCGCCGTCATCGGGCTGCATCCTCAGGACGACGAGTGGTTGTCGGGCAAGCGCATGGCGGGCGTGTGGTTCAAGACGCAGGACGACGCGAGCCTGCACCAGCACGCGATGGATTGCGTGCCCCACGGACGCTATCGCGCGATGGCCGTCTCGCCGCTCACCGCCGGGCGGCTCGACCCGCCCGACATCTGCCTGATCTACGGCACGCCGGGGCAGATGATCTTCTTCATCAACGGCCTGCAGTGGACCGGCTATCGCAAGCTCTCGTTCACCTCGGTGGGGGAGTCCGCGTGCGCCGACTCCTGGGGCAAGGCGCTCAAGACGGGCGAGCCGGCGCTGACGATCCCATGCTATGCCGAGCGACGCTACGGCGGCGTGGCCGACGACGAGCTCCTGATGGCGATTCCGCCGCGCTTCTTGCCGAAGGTGATCGAGGGCCTCGCGGCCCTCGATCGCAACGGGCTCCGCTATCCGATCCCGCCATACGGCATCCAGGCGGACGCCGGGGCGGGCCTGGCCGTCAGCTATCCTGGTAAGAAGGCGGAGTAAATCGCCCTCGACTCATCGACGCTCTAGGCCCGCAGAGCGGACGTCGGCCCGTATTTCCCCCGTATCGCCGATCATCCGAGCGAGCATCGCGGAGCCGTCACGCCGGGTCCGGTTGGGAATCCAGCGCGCGTAAACCTCGAACAGCATCTCGGCCGACTTGTGGCCGAGCATCGCCGAGACCCATGTGGGGTTCTCGCCGGCCGCGAGCGCGTTCGACGCGAACGTGTGGCGCGTCTGATAAGCGGCCCGCTGCCGAAGCCCCGCACGTTTCAACGTCGGCGCCCACACGCGCCCCCGGATATGCGGCGTCGCCACAGGGCCGCCCAGACGGCCGGTGAACACGTAGTCGTGCTCCGGGTCGGGTGTCTCCTGGCCGCGCCGGAGCCTCACGCCGGCCTGCTGGGCCTTCTGGACGCGAAGCGCGTCGACCACGGGCGGCAGCATGTCGACGTCGCGGACGCTGCCCGGCGTCTTCGGCGTGCCCTCCACGCCGCGGTAGCGGGCCGCCCTGATGCGGAAGCGGCCGGCGTTGGCGTCGACGTCCCCCCACTTCAAGGCGATGAGCTCGCCGGGCCGCGCGCCCGTGTAGAACGCGGCGGTGAAGTACGGGCGCCAGTGCTTCGGGCAGGCCGCGAGGAAAGCGTCGACCTCATCCGGCGTCAACGGATCGATCTCCGTGGCCGGTTCTCTGAGCATCTTCACGCCGGCGAGCGGATCCTCGCGGAGGAATCGTCGCCCGGACCGCGTGACCATCTTGAGGACGATGATGGTGAGGTTGATGCGACGGGCGCCGAGGCCGGCGTCGTGGAGCTTGGTCACGAGCTGGCGCGCACTGGCGTCGGTGACGTTCGTGATCTTGGTGTCGCCGAACGCCGGGCGCAAGTGCGACGTGAGAAGCTGCTCGTAGTTGGAGCGCGTGCTCGGTTTCCACCGCGGGCGATTTTCCTCGATCCACTGATCGGCGAGCGCCCCGAATGTTGGCGCCTGGCGCTCGTCCGGTTGCGCCTCGCCGCGATCACGCTCGGCCAGGATCTTTCGCTCGAGCTGGGCCGCCTCCTGTCGATCAACCCCCTTGTACGTGCGCTGCCGTTCGCGGCCGTCGCGATCGTACCAGCGGATCGTGTAGCCCTTGGTCGTGCGGGTGATGGACATGGCTACTTGCCCCCTTTCCGTGTCGTGGTTTTCTTTTCGTTCCGCGCGCGCTGCGCGTGACCCGGCGTGCAGTACTCTTGGCGCTTCACGGCCACGAAGATCCGGCCGCAGTATTTGCAGGCGCGCACGCGGTCGGCGTGTTCAGCGACGAGCTGGGCGACGGCGAGCAGGATCATCGACACGCCGCCCTCTTCGCTCTTCGCCTTGTCCTTGTGGGTGTATTGCCAGACGCAGGTGCCGCTCTTCGGGTCTCGCAGCATGAACAGGCCCTCGGGGCGAGGGAGCGGCCAGACCCCGTGCCATGCATCTCCGGGGGCCGGCGCCACGAGCGCACGGACCCCGGCCCGAAGGTTGGCCTGTAGTCGTTTCAGGGTCGCGACGTCGAACGGATCGTAGGAGCTGATGATCTGCCACTGAACCTTGAGCCGCCCGCTTTCATTGGCGAGGGGTCGCAAGCCAAGGCCTTTCAAGCCGCCGGACCATGCTGCGGCGTTCGTGGCGTCGATGTCTTCGTCGAGGAAGCGTAAGACCTCGGTGAGTTGCTCGTCTGTCTTCCTGGCGGCCATCCGGAGCATGTCGCCAAAATCGCGGGCAACCCTGGCTGGCGGCTTGACGCCTGCCGGTGGCCCAAGGCGCTGCTGCTGCCGCTTGCTCATGTCGACCTCCGCTCGCGGGGATTCACGTCTGCTCAGACTGTACCGGAAATAGTCCTTAAAACGCAAATGGTATTTATGATTTACTACGAGAATTCCGGTGCGCTATCTGTGGAAACGAGGAGGACGCGCTCATGGACTACAGGAAACTTCTCGACGTCGACCAGGCCGCGGATCTGGTTGGCGTGCATCCGGTCACACTCTACCGGTGGGCTCGGCAGCGCAAGATCCCGTGCGTCAGGATCGGCGCTCGCGTCATCCGATTCGATCCGCGGTCGCTCGAGAAGTTCATCGACCGGAGCACCATCAACGTGAGCGAGAGCGCCGGGCGGTGAACCTCGCGCTCGACGACCACGAGCGCGAGGAGCGGCCGGCGTGAGCGCTCGGATTGCAATTCCCGAAACGCCCGCGGCGCTGCTCCACATCGCGGAGTGCCTTGACCGAATGTGGGCTGCAGCCGAGGCGGCCGGCCACATCCGCCTCACCCTCGAAGAGGAATTCCGATTCCGCGAGCAGCGCGACGAGCTGCCAAGGTGATGGCCGCTGACGTCGGCCCGTCGTGCAACCTGGACGCCGAGCGCGCCGTGCTCGGCTGCCTGCTCATCGAGGGCGCGGAGGCGTTCGCCAAGGTCGGCGACATCAGTGCGGCCGTCTTCGACCCAGAAAATCACCGGGTGGTCTTCCGCGCCATGCTCCAGTTGCGTGAACGCGGCGAGGCGATCGACCTTATCACCGTCGCGGCCGAGCTCGAGCGGGCCGGCGGACTATCCGCGGTCGGTGGTCAAGCAGGTCTCGCGCTGCTCGTCGAGCACGCCTCGATTGCCAGCCACTTGCCGGCGTATGTCAGCATCATCGGTGAGCACGCGCAGAAGCGAGAGTGGATGGCGCTCGGTCTGCGGCTCCAGAACGCGAACGGCGCCGGACCCGCCGAGCTGGCCGCGATGGTGCGCGAGGCCGAGACATTGGTGCGTGCAGTTGCTCCATCCGAGACGGAAACCAAAACTGCTTGGTCCCTGCACGACGCGGGCGCCGCTTGGACCTTCGCGCCCGTTGAATTCACGATCCGTGATCTACTGCCAGCCTTCGGAGTGATCTGGTGGGGCGGCCCGCCGAAGCGGTTCAAGTCGCTGTTGCTCCTCTACATCTGCCTCGCCATCGCGGCGGGGCGCGAGCTCATCGCCGGCCACTTCACCATCTGCAAGCGCCCGGTGATTCTCTACGTCGCCCGCGAAGACGGCGGCTCTCGTCTGCAAGGGCGCCGCGACGACATCCTCGCCGCGTGGGATACCTCGCCGGCCGCGGGAGCACTGCATTTCCTCATCCGCCCGCGGTTCGATCTGCTGAATCCTGCGCATGTCGCGTGGCTCGTCGAGCAGTGCCGCACGCTTGGCGTGACGCTGCTCGTGTTGGACACCTGGACGGCGCTCTCGCCGGGTGCCGACCCGATGGGGGCGAAGGATCAGGCCGCCCTCGCCGCCGTCGTCGTCGAGATCGCGGAGGCGATCAACGGCGCCGTGGTTGTCGTCGATCACTCCCGCAAGAATCGAGCGGAAGGCGAGCCGATCAGCTCGGCGGACATCTACGGGCCGCTCCAGAAGTGGGCCGCGGCCGAGCATATCGTCATGCTCGACCTAACCGCCGATCGCCGGCGGCTCGAGGTGTTCGTGGAAGGCAAGGACGGCGACACGCGGCGATGCTTTCTGACCGTCACCCCGAAGGGCGAGCCCGAGGAGAAGTTCATCTACGCCGGCACCGTGGAGGACATCGCTGACGCCCAACGGGAGAAGGGCAACGAGAACCGGGACGCCGTCCATCGGGCACTCTGCGATGCCGGCGTGGCCCAAGCTCCGGGAGACGTTCACGGCGCCCTCAAGGCCCGAGGTGTCGCACTGTCCACGGATACCGTCTCGAAGCATCTCCGGGGCCTGGTCGACAGCGGGCGGGCGACCGTCGAGGGCAAAGGCCGGGGTACTCGGTATCTCGGAATCACGGATGCGACGGTCGTCCGTGATTCTGTCCGCAATTCGGAATTCTTCGATCGGACGCGGAGTTAATCGCGTATGACGCCATTCCCGGCGAACGCGTGGAGGGCAGGAGAGGCCCCCCGAAGGATAGGGGCCTCCTCCTCCGGCATTCGGGAATCACGGATCACGGCAGTGCATATAGAAGCCGCCGTGATTCGAGACGTGATTCTCGGAGTGTCGCGGGCGGCGGTAATGAGACACAAGGCAATTAAATCAATAACTTGGGGGCCCCGGGCTATGACGCACTGCGGCGGGTCAGCGACTGCCCGAAACCTAGGCAGCTCCCAACCTCTCCTAGGGGCCAACAGCAACACCAACGAAAAGGTCCGCCCGTGAGCCGGCCACTCCTCGTCGACCGCTGGCAACTCGCGCGAGCGCTCGATGTCCATCCTCACACGGTCTACGTCTGGCTCCGCGAAGGCCTCGACGTCGCTCTCGTGAAGCGTGGCGCCCCGCACCGACCCGCGCTCTTCGATGGCCAGCGAGCACTCGACTGGTTCAACCGCGTCAAGGCTGACGGGCGCCCGTTCACGCCTCGCACGCTCACCGACCTCAAGGCCGTTGTCCAGGCCAGCACGACGCCACGGAGGGACCGATGACGCCCTGGTACACGATTCGAAACCACGCCGACGTTGCCGACGTCGCAATCACCGGCCCGATCGAGGCGCCCGATGCTCGCCGCTTCATCGCGGCCCTGCCATCCAACGCGCGCACGATCAACCTTCGCATCTCAAGCCTCGGCGGTGACCCGATCGCGGCGATGCAGATCGCCGCCGCGCTCCGTGCACACCGGGCCCGTGTCGAGGTGACGATCGCGAAGATTGCCGCCAGCGCGGCCACGCTGCCCGCCATGGCCGGCGATCGCGTGCGGATCGCGGCCGATGCGGCCGTGATGATTCACGCGCCGCGGATGATCCCCGACAATGCGGCCCCGCTGACGGTCCGTCGACTTCGCGCGGCCGCGGGCGAACTCGAGGGCGTGCGAAATCAGATGGCCACCGTCTACGGCTGGCGGCTCAAGGGCGGTAACGCCGCTATCGGGAAGCTCGTCGACGACGAGGGCGGGACATGGTTCGACCCCGCTGAGGCCGTGCGGCTCGGACTCGCCGACGAAGTGACCCCATCCGCGTCTGCGACCGCCGCTCGATTCGACTCGACCGCCATCGCGTCGCTCGGACCGCCACCGGCGCGGTTCGCTGCGTTCGTCGCATCGCTTGGCGGCTCGGCGCCGCGTGCGCCCCGGGCCGCCTTGCCGGAGGCGCGGTCACCGGAGTGCGCCGACGCGTGCACGAAGGACCCCGAGTGCACGAACGCGTGCCGCGCCCTGGAGCTGGCGTGCCCGCCAGCCGGCGCGCCGACCGCGAGAGCGATCTACGGCGCGCGGAACCAGCCCCGGCCACAGGCCCAGCCCGCAGGGAGGGTGCGATGACAGCGACAGCCGACACCACCCAGACCGGATACTGCGCGCAGTTGCTCGCCCTGCTCCAGCTCATCGCGCGCGCCGCACCCGGCAGCCTGCTCTTATCGCTCGGCCGCCGCGATCGCGCGCAGCTGCGTCTCCAGGCTGGCGAGCGTCCGATACTTGTGCTGCCGACCTGCGTGCTCGCCGCGCTCGAATCCGATCAGCACATCGGCGTGGCGCCTGCGCTGGGTGACGACGTGGTCGGCGAGCCGATATCCACCGCCATGATCTTCGCGCGCTTCCGTCCGTCGATCGTGCCCTCCGATGACCGCGGGGGCTACGACGTGGTCGGCGCCGACGCGGCGAAGATCCGCGACGCCCTCGCCAGCCTCACCCTCGCGCCGGCATGCCTGGTCAACGCGTTGACCGAGGTCGTCGCGTTCTATCCGCTTCGGGATCCGTTGCGTGACATGCCCCGCGCGCGCGCACTCCAGCGACGCCTGGCCGAACGGCTGGGCGCGGTGACTCAGCCCGAGATCGAGATGGCGCCACCGCCCCAGGTCTACGGCTACCCCTCCCCGCCGTCCCGGAAGCTCCCGGCCGACGACCCCGGCGTGTTCGTACCGATCGCCGGCAAGGTTCGCGGCGCCGGCGTGTTCGCGCCGTGGATCATGATCACCATGCTCAACGCCGAGCGCCGCTACACCCTCGACGAGATCGACGCCGCGCTCGCGAGCGCGGCCACCAAGAAAGGACCGACGAAATCATGACGACCCCCAGCGGTCTCCCCGCCCAGCACCAAGCTATCGTCGATCTCCGCAAGCAGATCGTAGCGAAGAGGGAAGAGCTGAGCAACGCCACGAACCTTCCGATCCCCCGCGCCGAGCTCGTGGAGCGCTTCCGCGCGATGGTCGATGCGCGTGCGGAACGCTTCGGACGCGTGCCGCCGTCTGGGCAGACATGGCGCTCAGCGCGAGACATGGTCAGAGTCCTGGGCGATCCCGCGACGCCGAACGCGCGCATCGAGTTTCACAACATCGACCAGCTCGCGGATTTCCTCTACTTCTTCGCTGGCGATGTCCTGAAAGCCAACGCGACAAAGCTCCTGACCATCGAGGGGTGGAGGGACGGGCTGCCGGCAAACAAGCGGGCGGAGACGAGTGCGCGGCTCGCGCGCGAGCTGGCCGAGCTCGAGGCCAAGGAGGAGCAGGCCATCGACGACCTCAACCGCGATGTCGACGCGGCGAACGCGGCTGCTCGCGCTGCCGGGCTCGATGGTGGGATGGGGCTGTATAGGCACCGTCCCGAGGTCGTGGAGCGTCGCACACGCGAAGCCAGCCAGCGCGACCTCGAGAATGCGCAGGCCGGCGATCGTCGCCAGCGCGAGGCCGCGATCAACGAGCGGCATGCGCGGGCCCCGCGCACTGGCCAAAGCGAGTATCTGCAGGCGAACGCCTCCGCGCGCAGCAGCCTCGGCGAGCCGGGGTAGGAGCGATCGCGATGGGATCCGATCTGCCCGCCCGTGTCATGGCCACGGGTCCGGTCGAAAGGCTGGGGCGCGTTGACGACCATCCGTGTCGGCGCGCTGGGCAGATGATTTGTTGCCGCGGCGTTCACCTGCGAACGCCGAATTACAGCCCGCGCCGGGCCGAATTCGAGACGGAGCCAGCCCGATGAACGGCGACACGCACGGTCAGCGGAGAGCGTCGGCCGAACACTTCGCCGACGGCGCGGTCGTCACGCTTGAAAAAGGCGTGCCGATCGCGGTCGCCCTGCGCCGGCTCAAGCGACGGACGGACCAGGCCGGCGTGCTCCGCGAGCTGGCACACCGACGCGCCGGCGTGACCGTCGCGGGTCGGCGGAAGCTAAAGGCGCGCCGGGCGGTGAAGCGGTTACGCCGCGACGCGATTCGGGCGAACGGGCATGACGAGCGCGAGTGATCGATGCGCTGCCCCGCCTGCGCCGGCTGCTTTCGTCGCGAGCCGGCCCGCCTCGTCTGCACCGCGTGCGCCCGCGAGCTGGTCGTGATCGGCGCCCCGGATGACGCCTACGCCGCGCAACGCCGACTCGACGTCGCCCTACGCCCGGTGAGCGTCGAGTGTAGAGATCATCCGCCGACGACGGAGGACGCCTTTCCGCCGCCCGTTCCGCTTCGACGGTTGTGGAGCCCCGCGTGAGTTTCCACGACGACGTAAACGAGCGATCCGATGACCCGGAGGACCACGTGACTGACACCGCGACCATGCCCGAGACGACAATCCCCGCCGTCGAAGTCATCGACCCGGAGTACCCTCGCTTCCCGCCGAGCGCGCTGGCGCAGCTCCGGCCGTTCATCCGATCGCGCTGGGCCGCATGTATCGCGAAGTTCGATGAGGACGTGCAGTACCGCGACTTCGACCGGGTGTTCGGCATTGCTGAGCCATGCATCATGCGAACGCCGCGCAGCGTCGGCCCCGCGTATGCCGCGAGCTGCATCGGCGTCCGAATCTCGTGCTACACGCGAGACGATGGGCTGCGGACGGGTCGCGTCGGGTTCGTCGACACCGATGGGAGTAGCCAGCTCCTCGCGCCAATCGTGGGGTTCATCGAGGACGCCGTGGCGACCCCGCACGGCATCGTGGCCGTGCTCGCGATCATGTCCGACGTGATGCACAAGGACTTGCTCGCGCTCGACGGCCTCGGCCAGCTTGGCGTCGCGAGGCTCTGCATGCTGCAACGCACGTCGTCGGTCCGCGATGTCACCCCTTGGGGTCTCAGCGTGTGGACCGTTCAGAGCACCCGAGCCCGGCTGTGTCAGTTCACGAGCCTCAGCCATGTGGCAGGCCAACACGTCATCCGGCAGATGGCGCTCGACGAATCGCTGACCGCCGAGGATCTGCTCCCAACGGAGCGGCGATGGATGCCGGCCGTGTGCGGCGGAAACGAAGCCCTGGGCTCTGCGGTGGTGGCGGACATCAACCCCGGCGCAGTCAAAACCCAGACAATAGAACCGAACGCCGTCAGCGTCACGCCCAGCCGCGCGCTGGGAAGTTCGTCGTTCTCCACGACAAGTACCAGTTTCACCGATGTCTCCGGCGTGACCAGCTCCTACACGTCGGTTGCTGGTGGAACGCTCATTGTCATGCTGCGCATGCCGCTTGGTGCGAGGAACACGGCCGGCGGCTCCGCAAGCATCGGGGCGTATGGGAAAATCTCCGAGGTCGTCGCTGGCAGTGAAGTCGATTACGCCATTAGCGGTGTGGGCGGCGAAGGGGTTCCCGCCAGTGGTTCGACGGCCGCCACGCTGACCATTCCCCTGATCGTGCAGTCAACGGCCGCCGGGACGGTCTACACCTTCAAGGCCATGATCCGGGCCGGCGGCTCCAACATCACCGCGTTCCTGGATGCCAGCGCCGAGTGGGAGATCTCTATCGTGGAGTTGAAGCGCTGAGCGCCCGCGCCGACCTCGCCCTCGTGGTTTTGCGCGGCGCCCCGATCGACGCCGCGCTGAAGCGGCTCAAGCGCCAGTGTGAGAAGGCGGGGATCTTTCACGAGCTGAAGGTGCGTGAAGCCTTCGTGCCCCTGAGCGCGCGCCGGCGGCGCAAGGCGATGCGCGCCCGGAAGCGGTTGGCCAAGTGGCGCCGGCTCGAGCCCGAAGAGGACTAGATGCCGAGCGCCACGATGGACGCGCGTCCGTCACCGTGGTCCTGGCTGCCGCCGCGGCTGTGGACGTGTCCGGGCTGTTGCACTACGCTCCTCGTGCGTGCGGCCGGTGTCCGGTGTCCGCGGTGCGGCCATCACGAGGACGAGTAGGTTTGTGCTTGCCTAATATTGCTACTGGAGGTAGCATGACGCCGCGAAGGTTGGCAACCGTGATACGCGAGCTGCGAGAGCGAAAGAGCCTGACGCAGGAAGAGCTGGCGAAGCGGGCGAAGATCACCCGGAGCCATCTTTCGCTGCTCGAAGCTGGCCACCGCAAGAATCCCTCCCTCGACGTGCTCAAACGCCTGGCCCGCGCCCTCGGCGTGCCGGTGGGGGAGCTGCTGGAGTGACGTGGCAGGAGGGGGGCCTGCAATGCGGGAAGTGACCGAGCGAGAAGCCGAACAGTGGATGGCGCTAGCGGAGGCGCATGGTCAGACGGGGCCGGACGGTACGATCGCGCTCGGCCGGTACGTCACCCTGTCATGCGAAATGCCGAAAGCTGGCGAGCCCGGACGACTTACCGTGCGTTTTGTTACACCCGTGCCCGCGCCGCTGCAATCCCCGGATCTCACGCCGAAGACGCCGCCGATCATGCTCGATCGGCAGGTAACAGGAGAGATCATCCTTCCCGGCCGCTGGTGGCAGAACATGTTCGCTCGGCTCAGTGAGAACGATGGCGTTTCTGACGCCGATCGCCGAGCGGCAATGATCTTCGCTACTCGCGGCGAATTCAGCGACGTCCTGCTTCCTGCCGACACCGACACGATTAGCCTCCTCGCAGCAGACGACGCCGGCAGCCTTGTTTTACATGAGTCCCTGCCGCCGGGGACTGTCGCGACGATGACTTTCAGGCTGACGTAGAAGCGCCCCGCGCGTGCTACGAACACGCCGGGGCCCGGCCCATCACCCCAAACCTGAGAGGAGCGGACGATGAGCAGAGTCAGCGTAGCACGACCGCAGCGTTGGCATCGCATGCCCGCCGGCATTGGCATGAGCCGCGAGCCGATCGACTATCACAGTTCCGGGCCCTTGGTGGACATCTGCGACGAGCTGGACGGGCTCACGAAAAATCTTGGGATGTTGGCCGCCGCTGCGGAAGGTCTCCAGGCGCGCGCCGCTGATTGTGGCGTTGATGTCGAGGGCCTCGAGCTTCTGGCCTCTCATGCTGTCGCGGCCTGGCGCAAAGCGGACAAGGTGCTGAGCGATGCGCAGGTGTTCTATGGCGACACTCAGCTCGTGACCGATATGCACGCCAGCAGAGACGCGCGCAATTGGTCGCAGGGGACGGCAGACTGATGGAGCGCAAAGGAAGCGATCGGGACAAGCGCCTCACGGCCGAGGAATTCGGCGCTGCAGTGGGGGCGCTCTATATGAGATTCGCCAAGGAGCTGATGGCGGGGGCTGAACGCTCATACGCTCCCGTAAACGCCACGGGGCGAAAGATCGCCAATGTTCTCGCCATGAAGAGAGATCTATCCCACCGCCGTCGTCCTGCTGCTGAGCACGCTACGGATAGACGCGGAGACGTGATCGATCTCATGGACGCGCTGAAGCGGTCGATCGCGCGGCGAACGGATGGCGCTCGCCGAGACCGATAGGAGAGACGGATATATGCCTGCTGCGGCGGCGGTGGTTGAAATGCTTCGGAGCCAGCAAGGGTTTGAGTTGCCGGGAGTGGGACGGCTATACACGCCATCGGCAGAGGGAGCGGCGGCGATCGCCGATGCTCTGCACTCGCTCCTCGGTGATGGCGACACGATCACCGCCGGCATCCAAACCGGCAAGCTGACCGCTGGTCAGCAACGGCCCACTGCATGGGTCGGGGAGATGACCTGGCATCTGCTGTCGAACGGCACGACGGGGCGGGCGCTGATTGTCATCGGGCTAACGGCAACGCTCGATGGCCAATGGATCACGAGTGTCACCAGCTCCAAGCGATGGCCGCTGTCCGAGCTGCGACGATCCGAGATCGAAGAGACGCGCCCTCGCGATTGGAACAATGTCTCGGCGAGAGTCACGCTGAAGTTTGGCGATGATGTCGTCACGATCGATTCGACCGGAGTCCAGCCACTTCGCGGTTCAGCGGAGCTCGGCGGTCGGGAGCAGGCCGTAATCGCTCGTGAGTTCCTCGCGAAGATCTTGCGCGGTGGCACAGAGGGCGGCTCATGATCGCCGCCATCTACGCCCGCAAGAGCACCGACCAGAACGTCTCCGACGAGGAGAAGTCCGTCACGCGGCAGATCGAGCACGCTCGCGCCTACGCGGAACGCAAGGGCTGGACGATCGCCGAGGAGCACGTCTACGTCGACGACGGGATCAGCGGCGCGGAATTCGTGAAGCGGCGCGGGCTGAATTCCCTGCTCGCGGCGATGCGGCAACGCCCCTGCCCCGTTCAGGCCCTCGTGACGATGGAAGTCTCCCGACTCGGCCGCGAGCAGACCGAAACCGCCGTCGTGGTGCGCGAGATCCTCCGCGCCGACGTCCGTCTATTCACCTACGGCGATCGGCGAGAGATCACCCTCGACTCGGCGCTCGATAAGTTCTCGTTGAACGCCCTCAATTTCGTCGCCGAGATGGAGCGCGAGCTGTCCCGCACACGGACGCGCGAAGCGATGCGCAGCAAGGCGAGCCGGGGCCACGTCGCCGGCGGCAAGGTCTACGGCTATCGGAACGTCCGCCACGCCGACCATGTCGAGCGCGTGATCGAGCCGACAGAGGCCGCGGTAGTCCGCCGGATCTTCACCGACGTCTCCGCCGGCCGCGGCTTCGCGCGTATCGCCCAGCGTCTCAACGCCGAGGGTGTCGCCTGCCCCAGCGGTGGCCGCGGGCACGGGTGGGCCATGACCGGGGTCCGCGCGATGGTGTTTCGCGATCTGTACCGCGGCCGGATCATCTACGGACAGACGCGGTGGATTGACCGCCGCGGCACGAAGGGCAGAGAGCGCCGGCCGGAGAGCGAATGGCTGGTGATCGAGGCGCCCCAGCTCCGCATCGTCCCCGAAGAGCTGTGGACCGCTGCCCACGCGCGGCTGGAGCGTACCCGCCAAACCTACACCATGCCCCACGGGCCGCTGGGCGGCCGGCCGGAAGCCGGCATCGAATCGCGCAACCTCCTGAGCGGGTTTCTGGTCTGCGGCACGTGCGGCGGATCCATGCACGCCATCAAGCGGACGAGCCGCCGTGGCGCTCCCCGCACCTACTACGTCTGCAACGGCTGGCGGGTCAACGGGACGTGCGGTAACTCGTGGTCGCTGCCCCTGCCCGACCTGGACGACGTCGTGGTGTCCGCGCTTCGTGAGGACGTGCTCACGCCCGACCTGGTGGACGATGTCGTCACCCGGGCTCTGGAGCTGTCCGTCGAGCAGAGCGGGGCGCTGGAAGGACGCCGGGCGGGCCTGGAGGCCGATCTACGGCGTGTCGAGAGCGAGCTGGGGCGCCTTACGGAGGCGATCGCATCCGGCGAGGCCCTACCGACCATCCTCGAGGCGATCCGCGCGCGTGAGCGGCGCCGAGCGGACCTCAGGGCCCAGCTCGAGCACGTGGACGGACTTTCGAGGGCTGGGACGCCGATGGTCACGGACGCGCTTCGCGAGGAGCTGCGGGAGCGCATGACGTCGTGGGATGACCTGCTCCAGAGCAATCCCGCCGAGGCGCGCCCGGTCCTCCGTAAGCTACTGGAGGGCCGGCTGGTGCTGACGCCGAAGCATCGCAAGGGCGGGCGCTGGTATGAAATCACCGGCCAGGCGTCCTACGGGGCGCTGCTGGCCGGTGTAGTGGGCTTGGTGGCCCCGGGGTGACTCGAACACCCGACACGCAGTTTAGGAAACTGCTGCTCTATCCACCTGAGCTACGGGGCCGTGGAAGATTTCGTGAGGCGCTAAGCCATTCTACACGCCGAGTCGCCGTGCCCTCACAGCACGTCGGAGGCGTCGACACCGCGGGCCTTGAGGAGCGCGCGCAGCTTCCGGAGCCCCGAGGCCTCGATCTGACGGACGCGCTCCCGCGTCAGGCGCATGCGGCGGCCGATGGCCTCCAGCGTTTCCGGGGGATCGCCCTCGAGGCCGAAGCGGCGGCGCAGGACGAGGCGCTCGTTCTCGGCGAGATCGTCGAGGACGGTCGCGAGTTCGGCGCGTTTGCGAAAGAGGCTGACGAGCAAGGCGTTGGGATCGGCCGACGCGTCGGCGATCGTGTCACCGAGCTGGCCCCCCTCCTCGCCGGTCGGGGCGTCGAGCGAGACGGGATGGCGCCGGATCTCCTCCAGCTCGTCGATTTGCTCCGTCGTGGTGCCGAGCGCATGGGCGATCTCTTCGACCGTCGGCGCGCGACCCAGCTCCTGGGTCAATCGCTGCTGCTCGCGGGCGTAACGGCCGAGCAGGACCTCGACGTGGACGGGAAGGCGAATCATGCGCGCCTGGTTGGCCAGCGCGCGCACGATGAAGTGGCGGATCCACCACGTCGCGTACGTCGAGAAGCGCGTGCCGCGCTCGGGGTCGAACTTCTCGACGGCGCGCAGGAGACCGAGGTTGCCTTCTTCGATGAGGTCGGGCAACGGCAATCCACGATTGAGATAGCGGCGGGCCACCTGGACGACCAGGCGCAGGTTCGACTCCGTCAGCTTCGTCTTCGCGGCCTCGTCGCCGGCCTGTACGCGCCGCCCCAGCGCCACCTCCTCCTCACGATCGAGCAGCGGGATCCGGGCGATCTCGCCGAAGTAGGCGGCGAGGTTGGTGCGGCTGGTGTCGCGCGTTTCGTCGCGGACGTCCTTGTCCTCGGCGTCGACGAGGACCTCGATGGGCTCGTCCGGCAGGCTCTCGGCGTGCTCGTCAGTCATCGGCGTCTTCGTGGTCGTTCTCGTCCGTGTCCGCAATGTAGGTGACTCGCGGCGGCAGGGGCAGCATGTAGAGCGGATTGTAGGCGAAGCCGGCCTGGCGGATCTCGAAATGCACGTGGGGGCTCGTCGCGCGGCCGGTGCGACCGACGGCGGCGATCGTCTGACCCAGTGCGACGCGGTCGCCGACCTCGACGAGGTTCTGATCGTTGTGCGCGTAGACGGTCATGAAGCCGTTGGCGTGCTCGATCTTGACCACCCGACCGTAGCGGGTCTCCCACGCGCTGACGACGACCGCGCCGGGGGCGGCCGCGGCCACGGGCGCGCCGAGGTCGGTCATGATGTCGATGCCACGGTGCCAGCCTATTCGCCGACGCCCGAACGTCGAGCTCACCTGCCCGTCCACCGGCCACCTGAAGGGCGGGAGCAGATCGGCGAAGTCCGGCACGGCCAGGACCAGCGCGCGCGGCGGCACGGGCAGACGCCGGCCGGCCAGCGCCGGCAACGCCCGGCGGCCTCGCGTGACGATGCCGGCGGGGATCGCCAGTCGCTGGCCGACTCGCAAGCGCACGCCGGGGTCGGCCAGGCGATTGGTGATGACCAGCGAGGCGACCGTGACGCCATAACGAACGGCGATCGCGCCGAGCGTGTCACCAGCACTCACGAGATGGACGGCCGCCGATGCCGGAGCGGGACGGCTCGCCGGGGCGGTGGGCGCGAGCGACGGAGCCCCGAGCGCCCCGGCGAGGACGATGAGCGCCACGAGCCCGCGCCGCCTCACGGCTCGAACTCGGCGAACCGGACGTCGAAGGCGACGAAGCGGCGCGAGGGCGGAAGCCAGCGCGTCGTCACGCGCTCCACGCGCGCCAGCGGCGGTCCCTTCTCGAGCTGACGCAGGAACTGCTCGATCACCTCACGCGCCCCTTCGACGCGCACGCGCACGCGTCCGTCCTTGAGATTCATGACGTAGCCGGCGAGACCGAGCCGGCTGGCCCGACGCTGGACGTAATCGCGGTAGCCCACGCCCTGAACGCGACCCTCGACGATGATCTCGGCGGCGGCGTGACCGACGCTCACGACTCGCCCGAGGATGCCGCCGGCCGGGGAGCTCGTGGCCCCTCGGCCGGCGATCGGAAGGATGGTCGGGGCGAGAGGATTTGAACCTCCGACTTCACGGTCCCGAACCGTGCGCGCTACCAGGCTGCGCTACGCCCCGCGTGCCGATATTGTACAGGCTTACCCGTCCCACGCATACTTGCCGACCAGCTTCACGAACGTGCAGTCGCCCCACGTCGTGGTCTGCATCGTGCCCGCCCCCTGCTCCACCATCGTCAGCGTCTGGTTGCTCAGGTCGCCGACCGGCAACACCATGCGGCCGCCTACTCCGAGCTGCTGGACGAGTGGCGGCGGCACCGCCGGGGCGCCCGCGGCGATCAAGATCCTATCGAACGGCGCCTCGTCGGGCCAGCCCAGCGTGCCATTGCCCACCCGGATCCACACATTCGTGATCCCGAGGCCCTCGACGAGCGACCGGGCCCGCACGGCCAGGCTCGGCAGCCGCTCGATGGAGCAGACGCGCCGGCCGAGGGCGGCGAGCACCGCCGTCTGGTAGCCGGAGCCGGTGCCCACCTCGAGGATCTTCTCCGTGCCGACAAGCGCCAGCAGCGACGTCATCTGCGCCACGATGTAGGGCTGCGAGATGGTCTGCCCTTCGCCGATGGGCAGGGGGTGGTCGCCGTACGCGCGGTCGCGGAGCGCTTCCTCCACGAACAGGTGGCGAGGGATCCGCCGCATCGCGGCGATGACGCGCTCGTCGGTGATACCACGGCGCACGAGCTGCTCCTCGATCATCCGCTCGCGCTCCCGCTCGAAGGGCGCGCGG
>Ga0070707_100002536_pt1 | contig 17362 bp, 13 predicted proteins | sample KBSK5502metaG_FD_65468 | JGI IMG/M metagenome (GOLD analysis project Ga0070707, IMG submission 65468) | Corn, switchgrass and miscanthus rhizosphere microbial communities from Kellogg Biological Station, Michigan, USA - KBS K5-50-2 metaG | ecosystem: Host-associated > Plants > Roots >... | reverse complement strand
GGGTATTACGTGGTCTCCAAGTTCGACACGATCGGCACGGCTCTCCCCGAGTTCGAGCGGGCCATCAAGCTCGACGAGGGGGTGCTCCGCTTCCTCGTCGTCGTCAACGAGGGGGCCCAGCCGGTTCCCGTGACGGCGGGCAAGAGCGAGGAGGAGGACGACGAATGAGGCGCCCCCAGAAGACCTGCGCCATCTGTGAGTCCGGCGTTCGCATCGTCGACTACAAGGACGAGCGCACACTTGGCCGGTTCCTGACCGAGCGGGGGAAGATCCTGCCCAGCCGGCTCTCCGGGACCTGCGCCCGGCACCAGCGCCAGCTCAGCACGGCCATCAAGCGGGCCCGGCAGCTCGCGCTCCTGCCCTACATCAAGGGCTTCGGCGGCTGAGTCAGGACGGCGCGACGGGGTCCGGGCCCGCGAGGCCGACGGCCCGGGCGAGCCTGGGCCCCCTGCTCGTCGCCTTCGCCTACCTGCTGCTTGCTCCGCCCGCCTTCCTCCTCGGGCCGCTCGCCGGGTTGCTCGCGTTGTCGCGCCCGGCGACGCTCCGGGAATGGGCGTGGCTCGCCGTGACTGCGGTCTGGCTGGGCGCGTGGCTGGAGCCCTCGGGCGACGTCGTGGAGCAACTGCTGCGGGCGGCGGGCGTGCTCGTCGCGGGCGCGTTCGTGGCCGTCTCGCTGGCGTGGCGCGCCCCCGTCTTCCGCCGCGCCGTGGTGGCGCTCGCCCTCGCGGCGGCGGCGCTCGTGCTTTGGGGCATCGCGCTCCGGCTCGATTGGCACGAGATCCAGCGGGTTCTCGTGCGCGATGTGGCGCAGGGCTTCGAGGACCTCGCGAGGCAGGCGGACGAGGCCGGCGGCGGCGACACCGGAGCGCTCCTGCGCCAGATGGCCGACAACGCCCCCATGTGGGCCACGCTGGGGCCGGCGCTCCTGTTCCTGAACGCCCTCGGCGGCGTGCTCCTCGGCTGGTCGCTTTACCATCGGATCGCGGCACGGCCCGTGGGGGATCCCCCCGCGGCGTTCACGGCGTTCCGCTTCAGCGATCAGGCGGTATGGCTGCCGGTCGCCGGACTCGCGCTGGTCCTGCTCCCCGTGCGCCCCCCGCTGCACGATGTCGGCGGCAATCTGTTGCTGGTCGCCGTGGCGGTGTACGCGGCCCGCGGTCTGGCGGTGGTGGGCGCGGGCGCCGGCCGGCTGCCCCGGGTGACGACCGCGTTCGTGACCGTCGTCGCTCTGTTCCTGCTCCCGTTCGTGGTCGGAGGCCTCACGCTCCTCGGCCTCGCGGACACCTGGCTAGATTTCCGGCGACGCCCGGCGTCGCCGGCCACTGGAGGGTTCGACCGATGATCGAAGTCATCCTGCGCGAGGATGTGAAGTCGCTCGGCAAGGCGGGCGAGCTGGTGCGCGTGCGCCCGGGTTATGCCCGCAATTTTCTGCTTCCTAAGGGGCTCGCGTACGAAGCCAGCGACGGGAACAAGAAGCGGATCGCCGCCGAGACCAAGGCCCGCGCCACCCGGTTCGAAGCCGAGAAGGCGGAGGCGCAGACGTTCGCGGCCCGGCTCGCCGAGGCCGCGGTGACGCTCAAGGGCAAAGCGGGCGAAGAAGGCAAGCTGTTCGGGTCGGTGACGGCGCAGGATATCGCCGACGCGCTGGCCCAGCGGAGCCTCCAGGTGGACCGCCGGCGCATCGAGCTGGAGCACCCGATCAAGACGCTGGGCTTCCACTCGGTGGCGGTCCGGCTCCATCCCGAGGTCCAGGCCGAGGTCCGGGTACAGGTGGTCGCCGAGTAGCCCGACCATGACGGTGGGCATCGCCTACGTGGACGGGCCCCGGTTGTCGCGTTCCCTTCTCGCCGCGGCGGACTGGGTGGCGGCCGGCCGGGAGGAGATCAACCGGATCAACGTGTTCCCGGTCCCCGACGGCGACACCGGCACCAACTTCAGTCTCACGCTCCGTGCCGTCGCCGACGCGCTCCGCGCCCTCGGCGACGCTCCGCTTTCGGAGACCGCCCGCGCCGCCGCCCGGGCCGCCGTGCTCGGCGCCCGGGGCAACTCGGGCATGATGCTCGCCCACTTCCTCATGGGCTTCGCCGAGGCGCTGGGCGACCGGGAACAGGCGACCGCCGGGCAAATCGCCGCGGGGCTGCGCCGAGGGGCCGACCGGCTCTACGAGTCGCTCGACGATCCCCGCGAAGGCACCATCCTCACAGTCGCCCGGGAGGCCGCCGCCGCCGCCGAGCGCGCGGCCGCCGATTCCGCCGACCTGGCGGAGTTCATGACCCGGCTGCTCGCGGAGGCGGAGCAGGCGCTCGCCCGCACTCCGGAGTTGCTGGCCGTGCTCAAGGAAGCGGGGGTCGTGGACGCGGGCGGCAAGGGCTTCGTCCGGATGATCGAAGGCGTCGTGCGGTTCATCGAGGGCGATCCGATCCTCCCCGTGGACGACGCGGCAGCCGGTGGCGGCGAGCCCGCTGCGTTCGCCGCGGCGCTCGCGGAGGTGGCCGCGGAGCGCGATTTCCAGTACTGCACCGAAGTCCTCGTGCGCGGGGCGCAGCTGCCTCCGGCCAACGAGGTGCGCGCGGCCATGCGCAACTTCGGCGGCTCGATCCAGGTGGCGGTGATGACCGACGTGCTCAAAGTCCATGTGCACACCGATACGCCCGAGGCCGTCTTTAGTTATGCCGAGCGCTGGGGACGGATCGAGACCACGAAGGCCGAGGACATGCGGGCCCAGCACCGGCGGCTGTCCCACGCCCAGCGGCGCCCGGTCGCGGTCGTGGCGGACAGCTCGGCTGATCTTGCCGACCCGGTGCTCGACCGGCATCACATCTCGATCGTCCCGCTCCAAGTGATGTTCGGCAACGAAACCTTCCGCGACCGCGTAGAATTGAAGCCGGAGGAGTTCTACCGGCGCCTCCGGATCGCGAAAGACCTGCCGACCACGTCGCAGCCCACGCCCGCCGAGTTCGTGCGCGTGTTCCGCGACGCGCTGGAGGAGGCGGACGAGGTCGTGGCCCTGGTATTGTCCGGGTCGCTGTCGGGCACCCACCAGTCGGGCAAGGCGGCGGCCAAAGCGGCCGGCCTCGAGCGGGTCCACGTCGTGAACACCCGGACCGTCTCGCTCGGCATCGGCATGCTGGCGCTCCGGGCAGCGGAGCTCGCCGAATCCGGGTGGCGGGCCGCGGACATTGTGGCGGAGCTGGGGCGGTTGCGGGCGCAGTCGGGGGTCTTCATCACGGTCGACCGCTACGACAACCTCCTCCGCTCAGGACGGGTCACCCGGGGCAAGGCCTGGCTGGCCGGCGTGCTGGACGTGAAGCCGATCCTCTCGCTCGACGACGCGGGTCGGGTCGTGCCGGTGGATCGAGTCCGGGGCCGGGAGAATGTGGTGCCGCGGGTCCTGTCGCTTCTGGAGCGGGGGCTCACCCCGCGGCCGAAGGTGGTCCGGTTCGGGGTGGTGCACGCCGACGCGCCCGAGGTCGCAGAGCGGCTCCGTACGGCGCTGGTGGCGGCATACCGGCCGCGGGACTGCTTCGTTTCGCTCGCCACCGGGGTGTTGGGGACCCACGTCGGCGAGGGGGCTTGGGGGGTCTTCTATCAGGTGGAGGACGGCACCCCCACCCGTCTCGAGCACGGCCGCGTGAGCGGCGGGCTTTCGGCGTGACGGCCCGGCTGCCGGAGGCGCTGCGCCAGGCCCTCGAGGCCATCGACGACCTCAAGGGCGTACGGCCCGTGGTCCTGGATCTCCGCGGCCTGAGCGACGCCACCGATTTCTTCGTGATCGCGTCGGGCACGTCCGACGCGCATGTACGCGGTATCGCCGAGCACGTCATGGAGCGGCTCGGCCGGATCGGACATCGGACGCACCACGTGGAAGGCCTGGGGGGACGGTGGGTACTCATCGATTTCGTGGATTTCGTGATTCATCTCTTCCACCCGGAGACCCGTGCGTTCTATCAGCTCGAGCGGCTCTGGGGAGACGCGCCGGAGCTGTTGATCCGGTCGTCGTGAGCGGAGTCTCGTCTATGCTGCGACGCAGCGGAGTGGTCCTCGCCTTGGCGCTGGGCGCGCCGGGGCTCCTGTCCGCCCAGTACTTCGGGCAGAACAAAGTCCAGTACGAGTCGTTCGACTGGAAAATCATCCAGACCGAACATTTCGACGTCCACTTCTACCCGGTGGAGCGGGAGGCCGCGATGGACGCGGCCCGGATCGCCGAACGCTCCTACGCCCGGCTCTCCAAAATCCTGGGCCACCGGTTCAAGGAGCGGAAGGCCATCATCCTGTACGCCTCCCACTCCGACTTTTCCCAGACCAACACGACGCCCGGCGACGTGGGCGAGGGCACCGGCGGCTTCACCGACTTCTTCAAGCAGCGCAACATCATGCCGCTGACGGGGTCCTACGCCGACATCGACCACGTGCTCACCCACGAGATGACGCACCAGTTCCAGCTGGACGTCTTCTCCAGCGGGCGGGGCGGGTCCGCCCTCCAGGGCGTGCTCCAGGTACAGCCGCCCCTGTGGTTCATGGAAGGCATGGCGGAGTACATGTCGCTCGGGCCGGTGAACCCGGAGACCGCGATGTGGCTCCGGGACGCCGCCCTGGAGAACAAGCTGCCCACCATCGAGCAGCTCACCTACGACCCGCGGATCTTCCCCTATCGGTTCGGGCACGCCCTCTGGGCCTACATCGGCGAACGCTGGGGCGACGAGGCGATCGGGGAGATTCTCCGGGGCAGCATCCAGGGCGGGATCGAAGCCTCGTTCAAGCGGGTCACCGGCCTGAGCCTGCCGCAGCTGTCCACCCAGTGGCGCGACGCGGTCCAGGCGAAATACCTCCCGGAGGTCGGGTCGCGGGTACGCGCCCGGGCCGTCTCCCAGGAGCTCCTCACCGAGAAGCGCGACAAGGGGACGCTGCACCTCGCGCCCGCCCTCTCGCCCGACGGGAGCCAGGTCGTCTACTTCGGCGAGCGCGACTGGTTCTTCGTGGACCTGTGGCTCGCGGACGGGAAAACCGGCGAGCCCAAGCGTCGCATCCTCAAATCCACCCAGTCGAGCAACTACGAGACGTATCGCTTCATCAACTCGCAGGCGAACTGGTCGCCGGACGGGAAGTATCTCGCCTTCGCGGCCAAGCGAGGGCCGCGGGACAACATCGTCATCGTGGACGTGGCCCGGAATCGGGAGGTCAAGTCCATCGTGGTGAAGCTGAACGGCGTCACCACCCCCAGCTGGAGCCCCGACGGCGAGAAGTTGGTCTTCACCGGCTACGACGGGGGCCTCACCGACCTGTTCGTGGTCAACAAGGACGGCAGCGGCTTCAAGCGGCTGACCGAGGACAAGTACGCCGACCTGCACCCGGTCTGGTCGCCGGACGGCAAGAGCATCGCCTTCGCGACCGACCGCGGGCCGGCGACTGACTTCCGCACGCTCAAGTACGGAAATTTCCGGATCGCCCTCTATCACCTCGACAACGGCACGATCGAAGTGCTGCCGCATATGGACCAGGGCAAGAACGTGAGCCCGCAGTGGGCGCCGGACGGCCGCTCGCTGGCCTTCGTGTCCGACCGGAACGGCGTGAGCAACATTTTTCTGTACGACTTCGACACCAGGGACGTCTACCAGCTCACCGACTTCTACACCGGCGCCCAGGGCATCACGCCGCTCTCCCCCGTGCTTTCCTGGTCGCCCGGCGCGGATCGGTTGGCGTTCAATTACTACGAGAACGGCAAGTACGACATCTACACGGTGAACAACCCCCGCGCGCTCAAGCGGACCCCGTACACGCCCATGCCGCTCGCCGGCCCCGCCGTGGCGCAGGCCCCCGCGCCCCGGGACACCGGCGTCGCCCAGATCGACAAGAACCCCCAGATCGGCGAGGGCGGCTCGATCTACCGGAGCTCGAAGGGATTCCGCCCCTCCGCCGATCTGGGGCGGGCGTCGGATACGAGCAAGTTCGTGGCGCCCCTTACGGTCGCGCGCCTGCTCGACTCCGCCAACTACGCGCTGCCGGACACCAGCGAGTTCACGATCAAGCCCTACAAGATCGGGTTCTCCGCCGACTATATCGCCCGGCCCCAGGTGGGGTACGTGCGCGACAATTTCGGACAGGGGTTCTACGGCGGGAGCGCCATCACGCTGAGCGATATGCTCGGTAACCACAACCTGGCTTTCGGGCTCGCGGTCAACGGCCGGATCGACGAGGCGCAGGCCGTCGCGGCCTACACCAACCTCACCCACCGGCTCAACTGGACCGTGGGGCTGTCCCAGGATCCCTATTTCTACTTCTTCGGGGCGGGGTACTCGACCGATCCGAATACCGGCGAGCCGCTCTACATCCAGCAGATCCGACGTCTCGTCTTCCGATCGGCGTTCGTGGCGGCTCAGTATCCGTTCAGCCGGTTCTCCCGGGTAGAGCTCGGGCTGCAGGCGACCAACGTGGACGATGCGGTCTACGAGATCATCGAGCCCATCGTCTCGCAGCCGTCGATCGTGAAGATCGGCCTCGGCTCGCACAACTACGTGCAACCGCGTCTGGCGCTGGTGCACGACAACTCGCTCGCGGGGTACACCGGGCCGTTCGCCGGCCGCCGCTCCCGCTTCGAGATCTCCCAAACCATCGGCGGCTGGCGGTTCTTCCAGGGCCTCGCGGACTACCGGCGCTACGACAAGATCGCCGGCCCCGTCGTCCTCGCGACCCGGGGACTGTTCCTCGGACGCTTCGGTCGGGACGCGAACCAGTTCCAGAACTTCATCGGGATCCCGGATTTCCTCCGCGGGCACACGTCCGGCTCGTACGATCGGAACGAGTGCCTCCTGATCCAGGCGACGCCGGCCAACTCCCAGACCGGGTGCGTAGAGCTGGACCGCCTGATCGGGTCCCGCTTCGCCGTGGGGTCGGCCGAGCTGCGGTTCCCCATCCTGACCCGGCAGATCTTCCGCAAGCTCCCTTCGGCGGTGCCGCCCATCGAGGGCGCGTTCTTCTATGACGTCGGGATCGCGTGGAACGACGGCAACACGCTCGAGTGGAGTCTCCCTCAGACCAACGACCCCGCGGTCCTCGAGAACGTGCGCACCCCGCTTCAGGCGTACGGCGCGTCGATCCGGACGAACCTGTTCGGCTTCGTCATCCTGCGGTTGGACTACGCCCGTCCGCTCAACCGGCCGATCAAGAGCCTCTGGACCCTGAGCCTGGGACCGACGTTCTAGGGTGAACGGTGAACGGTGAACAGTGAACAGGGGGCGCCGCTGAACCAAGGCGCCCCCTGTTCACTGTTAACTGTTCACTGTTTACGGGTTTACCCCCAGCGGTCGTTCGTCTACCTTTCTCCCGTGCATCCCCGATCGATCGTCGGCGCCGCGCTCGTCCTCGCGGCCTGCGGCGGCACCGAGCGTCCGGCGGGCCGCTTACCGGACGTCCCCCGGGCGACGCCGCTCGCGAGCGTCCTGCGCCTGCCGCAGGCCGGCGGCCAGGCCCGGCTCTACCGCATCCCCGGGCTCGCCGAGTCCGCCTGGAAGGAAGCCGACAAGATCTCGGCCGTTCGGCGGGTCGTCGGCACCGACCTCGAGCAGGCCGCCGTCTACGCCCTCGACGCCAAGAACAACCTGCTCGGCCTGGACCTCGAGTCTCGGCGCACCCGTAACGTGCTGAGCCAGGTGCGCGAAGCGACCGTGGGGCCGGACGGCACCGTGTACGCCGTGGACTCGGGCGCGGTGGTCACCCAGATCGTCCGCCGCACCCCCGTGCGCTTCCGCACCAAGCTCGCCGGCACCATGCGGGGGTTGTACGGGACGATGAACGGGTCGCTGGTGACGGTGCCCGCGGCCGGGCACGGCGAAGCCATGGCGCTCACCCCCGACCAGGCGCAAGGCCGAGCGGCCCTGCCCGGTGGGAACGCGGCGGCGACGTACCTGGGCGATCTCGTCGCGGTGGCAGCCGACTCGGCCGTGATCCTCTACGAGCCCCAGGCCAAGCAGCCGGTCCGGGTCCTCGCGGTTTCCGGGCATGCCCGCGCCGTCGCCTTTTCGCCGTCGGGCCACCGTCTGTACGTGGCCCGCGGCGAGGGGGACATCCAGACGTTCGACCGCTTCAGCGGCGAAGCCCTGGAATCGATCAGCCTGCCCGGCCCGGCCCGGGAGCTGCGCGGCGACACCTACGGCGCGTGGCTGCTCGCTCGGCCGGAGCGCGGCGACTCCGCGTGGGTGGTCGATGCCGCCACGGGCCGTCTCGCGGGAGCGGTGGCGGCGAAATGGGCGGTGGATCTGCCCGCCGTCGCCGGCGGCCGGGCACTCCTGGTCCGCTCGGGTGCGGACGTGCGCGCGCTGGACCTGACCGCCAAGGGGTTTCCGGTAACGGGCACGGTCGCCGGCGGCGCCGACGATCTCTGGCTTCCGCTCGCCTGGCTGCCGCCGGAGGAGGAGCGGCAGGAGCTGGCCTCGGCTGGGGCCCCGGACTCCGGCGGGACGACGCCCGATTCGAGCGGCGCCCCCTCGGCGATATACCTCCAGGTGAGCAGCTCGAGAAATCCAGCATGGGCCGATGAGCTGGCGGGGAAGCTCAAGGCCGCGGGCTTGCCCGCCTCGGTGCTCGCTCCGAAGAGCGGAGAAGAGGCGTATCGCGTCGTGCTCGGCCCCTACGCGACACGCGAGCAGGCGGAAGCGACCGGCAAGGGCCTCGGCATGCCGTCGTTCGTGATCACTCCCCAGGACCAGCCCGCGCAGTGAGGCGGGGACTCCCGACCAGAGGACGCGCCGCATGAAGCTCACCAAGCTCGAGCTCACCGGCTTCAAGTCGTTCGCCGATACGGTGACGCTGAACTTCGAGGACGGCGTCACCGCCATCGTGGGCCCCAACGGGTGTGGCAAATCGAACGTGTCGGACGCGGTCCGGTGGGTGCTGGGCGAGCAGTCGGCCCGGCTGCTGCGCGGCGGCAAGATGGAGGACGTGATCTTCCAGGGCTCCGCGACGCGCCGGCCGGTGAACGTGACCGAGGTAGCCCTTTACCTGGACAACACGGCCGGCGACCTGCCGATCGCGTACCAGGAAGTGGTCATCGCGCGGCGGCTGTCCCGGTCGGGGCAGAGCGACTACCTGCTGAACGGGGCGGCCGTCCGCCTCCGGGACATCCAGGACCTGCTGCGAGGCACGGGCCTCGGGAGCGACGCCGGGGTCGTGATCGAGGCGGAGATGATCAAGCTGCTGCTGTCGGACCGGGCCGACGAGCGGCGCTCGCTGTTCGAGGAGGCCGCCGGGATCGGCCTCTACCGCGACCGCAAGCAGTCGACCGAGCGGCGCCTGGAGGAGACCGCGGCCGACCTCCAGCGGGTGGAGGATCTCATCACCGAGGTGCAGTCGCAGATCCGCAGCCTGGCCCGGCAGAAGGGCAAGGCCGAGCGGCACGCGAAGCTGACCGAGGAGAAGTTCGCGGTCCAGCTCACGCTCGCGCGGCGGCATCTCGACCGCCTGGCGGAGCGCACGACAGGGCTCCAGGCCCGCTTCGGCGAGCTGAGCCGGTTTCTGCCGGCGGAGAGGGAAGCGGTCGCCACCGCGGAGGTCGCGCGCGACGTCACCGCCCGCGCGCGCGCGGCGGCGGAGCTGCAGCGGACCGAGATCGCCCGCCGGCTGGGAGCCGTGCGGGTCGAGATGGAGAGGCTCGACGGGGATCTCGCGCTCGCCGGCGAGAGGCTGGGTAACGCCACGACCCGCCGGATCAAGGCGCACGAGGAGCGGACCCAGACTGAGCTCCGGGCCCAGCTCGCGACGGGCGAGTGTGACGCCGCCGGCGCGGACCGGTCGGCGGCGGAGGCGGAGCACGAGCGGATCCAGGTCGAGGTCGTGAGCCGCACCGCGGAGGAGGAGACCGGCCGGGGACGGCTGGTGGAGCAGCGGGGGGCCGTCCGGCAACGCGAAGAGGAGCTGCAGTCCCGGGCGCAGGCGCTCCGATCGCTCGAGGGCGAGCGGACCGCCCTCGAAGGCGAGCTCTCCTCGCTCCGGGAGCGGGTCGCGCAGGCCACCGCGCACACCGGCGGGCTCCGGACCGAGCTCGGCGTCGCGGAGCGGCGGCGGGATCACGCGATCGAGCAGGCCACGTTCCGGCGCCACGAGACCACCCGCGCGGCGGCGGACGCGGAGCGCGCGCGACATCTGGTCGCGGAGGCGCGCGAGCGCGAAGCGCTGGTCCGCTCCGAGCGCCGGCGGGCGGAGGAGTCGCTGGCCCAGATCACGGCCCGGCGCGAGGCGCTGGAGCAGCTCGACCGCGAGCGGGTGGGGCTTGCGCCCGGGGCGGCGGCCCTGCTGGCGGCCCGCGCCCGCTTCGGCGACCGGGTCCTCGGCCCGCTGAGCGATTTCGTTCACACCGCGCGGCAGCACGCCGAGCTGGCCGAGCGGCTGCTCGGCGAGTGGAGCCATGCCGTCCTCGTGCGCGACCTCGAGTCGATCGACGCCGTTCGCGCGTGGCATGCGGAGCAGCAGCCGGGGGCCCTGGTCCTGCTCCCCGCGGACCCGGGGCCCGTCCTGGCCATCGACGCCCCGCCGCTCGACGAGCGACTGCGCGCCGAGGGACCCGCCGCGGCGTGGGTCCGAGCCGCGCTGGCCGGCTCCCAGGCGCTCGACGCCGCCGGCCACGTGCTGCGCCGTGCGAGCGGGGCCATTTTCCTGGGCGGCGCGACGGCGCCGACCGGCCCCCTCCGCCGCCGGGCCGAGCTCGAGAACCTCGGACACGAGGCGGAGCTGGCGAGCATCGCGCTGGGCTCCGCGGAGGCGGACCTCGGAACCGCGCTTGCCCGTCTGGCGGACCTGGAGCGCGCGCTGGCCGCCGCCGGCGACGAGGTCGAGCGCGCCCGTGACGCCGAGCGGCAGACGGTGGCCGCGGCCGAGGATGCCGCCCGCTTCGTCAACAATCTGAGCCGGGAGCTGGCCGGCGCGGAGACCGAGGTGACCCGGCTCGCCGAGCGCCTGACGCGCGCCGAGCAGCGCATGCTGGAGGTGGACGCGGCGCTCGTCGAGGGCGACGTCGCGCGGGCCCGGATCGAGGAGGAGCTGGGAGCCGCCCGCGCGACCCTCGCGGGACTGGAGAGTGCCCAGGAGAGCGCGCGGGAGAGGCGGGCCCAGTGGCAGGTCCGGGAGGCCCACGTGGCGGCGCGGCTCCAGGCCGCGTCCGAGCGTCTGCACCGCGCGACCACGACACGGATCGAGGCCGCAGAGGGCGCCCGCGCGCTGACCGGCGAGCTGGCCGAGCTGGACCGGGACGTCGAGACGCTGTCCACCCAGCTGTCCCAGTGGCAGGAGGCGCGGGCCGAGCGGCAGGTGGCGCTGCTCGAGCTGGAGGCGGCGGACGCCGAGGCCGGCAGCACGCTCCGCGACGCCGACGCCGCGCTGGAGGCCGCAGGACACGAGATGGCCACGCTGCGCGCCCGGCTCGAGGCCCACGGCGAGGAGAGCCACCGGCACGAACTCGAGCTCACCGAGGCCAGCGGCCTCCGGCGCAGCCTGATCGAGCGGATCGAGGCCGAGTGGCACAAGCCGCTCGGCGAGCTGCTGGCAACGGCCCCCTTGCTCGACCTCGACCTCGAGACCCTCGAGACCGAGGCGGGGCGGATTGTCTCGTCCCTGGAGGCGATCGGCCCGGTGAACCCGCTGGCGGTCGAGGAGCACGCTGACGAGCTGAAACGGCTCGAGTTCCTGACGGGGCAGCGGGACGACCTCGTGAGCGCCCGCCAGTCGCTGATCCAGGCGATCCGGGAGATCGACGGCACCGCGCGCGCCATGTTCCTCGAGACGTTCGAGGCAGTGAAGGCGAATTTCCACACCGTGTTCCAGACGCTGTTCGGCGGCGGGGAGTGCGACCTCCGGCTGGCCAACCCGGACGAGCCGCTCGACAGCGAGATCGAGATCCTTGCCGCGCCGCGGGGCAAGCGCATCCAGCACGTGCGGCTTCTGTCGATGGGCGAGCGGACGTTGGTCGCCACGTCGCTGCTCTTCGGGCTGTACCTCACCAAGCCGAGCCCGTTCTGCCTCATGGACGAAGTGGACGCCCCGCTCGACGACGCCAACGTGGGCAGGTTCACGAAGCTGCTCGACGAGTTCAAGCCGCAGACCCAGTTCATCGTCATCACCCACAACCCGCGCACCATGCACGCCGCCGACGCAGTCTACGGCGTCACCATGCAGGAGGCCGGGATCTCAACGATCGTCGGCGTGAGACTGGGTGAGGCAGTGGCGGTGTAGCTGGCCCTTCTCTTTCCGGAGCCCCGATGCTAGTCGTCATGCGCCACGGCGCCACCGACGAGGAGGTCGCTCAGGTCGCCGCGGTGATCGCCGAGATGGGCTACGAAGCCCGGGTCATGCCGGGCCGGCAGCGGACCACGGTCGGCGTGGTCGGGAACGACGGCCGGGTCGATCCCTCCCGGCTCGCCGGGCTGGCGGGCGTGCAGGAATGCATCCCCGTCACCAAGCCCTACAAGCAGGTGTCGCGCGAGTGGCGGCCGCAGCCGACCATCATCCAGCTGTCCGGGGGCGTCACCATCGGGGGCGACGACGTGGCGGTGATGGCGGGCCCCTGCTCCGTCGAGAGCGAGAAGCAGATCCTCGCCGCGGCCCACGCCGTGCGCGACGCGGGGGCGACCCTGCTCCGCGGCGGCGCCTTCAAGCCCCGCAGCTCGCCGTACTCGTTTCAGGGTCTGGGCCGGAAGGGGCTCGCGCTGCTGGCGCGGGCGCGGGAAGAGACCGGGCTGCTGATCGTCACCGAGGCGATGGACCCGGAGGGACTCGGCGCGGTCGCCGAGGTCGCCGACGTGGTGCAGATTGGCGCCCGCAACATGCAGAACTATTCGCTGCTCAAGCAGGCCGGCCGCGCCGGGAAGCCGATCCTGCTCAAGCGCGGCCTCGCCGCCACGATCCAGGAGCTGCTCCTCTCGGCCGAATACATCCTGGCCGAGGGGAATCCGGACGTCATTCTCTGCGAGCGTGGCGTGCGGACCTTCGACTCGGCCACCCGCAACCTCTTCGACCTCGCCGCCGTGGCCGTCGTGCACGGGCTGTCCCATCTGCCGATCGTGGCGGACCCGAGCCACGGCACCGGGCACCGCGACATGGTGATCCCCATGGCCCGCGCCGCGGTCGCCGCCGGCGCGGACGGCCTGCTGGTCGAGGTACACCCCAACCCCGAGCAGGCGCTCTCCGACGGCGCGCAGAGCCTGTACCCGGCCCAGTTCGCCCAGATGATGCGCGACGTGCGCCTCATCGCCGAGGCGATCGGCCGGCGCGTGGCGGAGCCGGCAGGGACCAGGGCATGAGGCGTGGCACGCTCGGCTCACGCCCGCGCCCCCGCCCGAGCGCGCGCCTCGCGTCCGCGCCGCTTGTCTCCGCGCTGCTCGTCCCCGCACTCCTCGTCTCGGTCCCGGGGCGGCTCCCCGGCCAGCAGGACGCCAAGGCCATCGTGGGTCGGGCCGCGCTGGCCTACCGCTCCCTCAGCGCCCTCCGGGCCGATTTCGACCAGCTCATCGAGAATCAGATGATCGGCAATTCGGAGAGCAAGGGAATCCTGGTCCAGTCGGGCGAGGCGAAGCTCTCCATGCGGTTCAGCGACCCGCCGGGCGAGGCGATCGTGATCGACGGGCGCTACGTCTGGGTGTACACGCCGAGCACCACGCCGGGGCAGGTTCTGCGGCTGCCGGTGCCGAGCGGGGGCCCGGTGTATGGGTACAACCTGCTCGCCTGGCTCCTAGACCGTCCGACCGACCGATACGCTTCGACGTACGTCCGGGGAGACCGGCTGGACAACCGGGCCATGGATGTGGTCGAGATGGTCCCGACCGTGCCGGACATGCCCTTCAGCCGGGCGATGGTGTGGCTCGACCGGGCCGACGGCCTCCCCCGGCGGATGGAGATCGAAGAGCTCTCCGGCCAGCGCCGCACGCTCACGCTGCACAATCTCCGGGTGAACCAGCCGGTGGGCGTCAAGACGTTCACCTTCGACGTACCCGACGGGGTGAGGGTCGTCGAGCAAGGTTGACACGTCAGCCGCCCGCGACGCCTCCCCGCCCATTCTTCCCCAGCAGGTCCCGAACCGCCGCTGCGGCCGCATCGGGCAGTCCCGCTTCCCGGGCCAGCTCGAGCGCCGCGAGCCCCAGCGCACGATAGAGCGGAAGGACGTCCCCGGGCAGCGCGGCCAGGTGAGCCCGGATCGTCCCGAGATCGCCCCGCCGGACCGGCCCCGTGAGCGCCCGTACCGCTCCCAGCTCGACCAGGTTGGCGGCGGCCCCCGCGACGAGGGGCAGGTACATCCGCGCCGCCACCTCCGCCGGCACGCCGGCCCGGATCGCGAGGCCCTGGGCGACACCGACGAGTGCCGTCGTGTAGTTGGCGGTGAGGACGGCGCCGGCATGGTAGAGCGGCTTCGCCGCAGGATCGAGCGGCACCGCTACCATGCCGAGGGCGGCGGCGACCAGGTGCGCCATCGCCAGCGCTCTGGGATCACCCTCGACGCCCGCGTACGCCCCGCGGAGCCGCGCCGGCGCGGCCCCGGGCTCGGCGACGGTCTGGAGCGGATGGAAGGACCCGAGCGCGGCGCCGGTCCCGCCCAGCGGCGCGAGCGCCGAGCGGTCCAGCAGCCCCGAGAGATGCAGCACCGAGTGCCCGGGGCCGATGCCGCCCTCGGCGGCAAGCTCGGCGGCAGCTGAGGGGATCGCATCGTCGGGCGTCGCGACCAGGACCAGCGTCGCGCGGCGGACGACATCGCCGGCGCCGGCGCCGGTGTGGAGGCGGAGGGGCGGCGCGACCGGCCGGGGGGTGCGCGTCACCAGGGTCACGTCCCACCCGGCTGCCATGAGGCCGAGGCCGATCCCCTGCCCCATCCGCCCGGCGCCGACGATCGCGCTGGTGACACCGTTCATCGGCTTGGTTGGCTCCCGTCTCCCGAAAAGAGCAGCCCGGCCGACCCCCGCGGGGGCCGGCCGGGCTCCATCCTCCCGCTCCGTGGGGCGCAGTCGATCAGTTGGTGCCCGCCGCCCCGGCGCTCGCCATCGCGAGCCCCATGAGATCCTTGGGCGTTTGCGCCTTGCGCAGCAGCGCGATCGCCGTCTGGAGCTGACGGTCGTCGAGCGAGCGCCGCCGGAACTCCGCGGGGCGCCCGAAGAGGTACCGGGTGATCTCGTAGCCGAGCTGCTCGTCCACGAGCTGTCCGGCGGCGTTGAGCTGCGCCAGCGTGACATCGACGCCCTTGGCCTTGAGACGCTGGTAGACCTCCTGGCGCATCTCGGGCGCCACCTTGAAGCTCTCGTTCTGGAGCGCCTTGCTGCGCTTGAGCTCCAGCGCGTAGGTCGTGAGGACGTCGCGATAGACCGGCAGCTTCGAGCCCAGCACCTTGGCGAAGTCCCGCTCCGCCGCCGTCAGCGTGTCCGGTCGGATGACGATGTCGGGCACGATGCCGCCGCCTCCCCGCACCACGCGTCCCGCGTCGGTATGGAAGGCCGGGCGCTGCCGGATGGCGGAATCAGACATGCTGGCGCTGGCGCCGCCCGCCGCGGCTTCGGCCTGCTCGAGCTGCTCCTCCTCGTTCTTGGCGATGCGCTGGATCGTGCGCCCGCTCGGCGTGTACCAGCGCGCCGTCGTGAGCTTGAGGGCCACCCCGTCCCCCAGCGGGAAGAGGGTCTGCACGAGCCCCTTCCCGAACGTCGGCGCGCCGACCACGACCGCGCGGTCATGATCCTGGAGCGCACCCGCAATGATCTCCGCCGCGCTCGCCGTGCCCTCGTTCACCAGCACCACGATGGGCAGATCGGGCCAGGGCTGCCGGATGTCGTCGTAGAACTCCTTGCTCGACCCGCGCGCTCGGCCGCGGGTGGAGACGATCTCCTGGCCCTTGTCCAGGAAGAGCTCCGCCACCTTCACGCCCTGGTCGAGCAGCCCGCCGGGGTTGAGCCGGAGGTCAAGCACCATGGACTTCATCCCCTTGGTCTTCATCGCCGTGATCTCGTCGCGCAGCTCCTGCGCGGAGGTCTCGGCCACGGGGTTCAGCGAGATGTACCCTACGCCGCCCTCGAACGCCGTGCCGGGCGGTACCGACCGGATGTGGATCGTCGCGCGCGTCAGGTCGTAGGGAATGGGGTCGGGGAAGCCCGCCCGGCGGATCTTCACCGCGATCTTGCTGCCGGGTTCGCCGCGCAACGCCTTCACCGCCTGGTCGTTCTTCCAACCCTCGGTGGACTTGCCGTCGACGTCGATGATCTGGTCTCCCGTCAGGATGCCGGCCCGCTCGGCCGGGGTATCGGGCAACGGGGCGACCACCGTGATCCACCCGTCGCGCACGTCGATCTGGATGCCAAGCCCGGCATAGTTGCCCGAGGTTTGCTCGGTCAGGGCCTTGTAGTCGTCGCCGGTGAGCAGCACCGAGTAGGGATCCTTGAGCTCCTCCAGCATCCCGTTGGTGGCCTTGTCATACAGATCGGTCTCGCCGATCGAGTCCACGTAGTAGTTGTGCACGTGGGACAGGACGTCGTCGAACAGCCGCGCCTGCTGGTAGACATTGCCCCCGGCCGCGACGCCCCGCTGGAGTAACCAGCCGCCGCTCAGGAAAGAAATCACCGCCACCAGCCCGATCACGCCCCAGCGCTGCCGCATACGCACGTCCTCCCAGCCCAGAGGGCGGCTACACGCCGCCCCTTCGAAAGGTTGCCGGCGCCGCCGAGACCAACTCGGCCCACGCAGCCTCGAGCACGGCTGCGGGCGGCGCCATCCCGTCCAAATGTCGCACCCCCTCACCGGTCGCCGCTAGATAGGCGGCCGCGACCCGGTGATGAAATTGGGGGTCCTCCTGTTCCAGCCTGTCACGGGCCTTGCCCCCGGCCCTTTGCCGGGCGCGGCCGACCTCGGGGGGGATGTCGAGTATCAGCGTCAGGTGTGGCTGGAGCCCCCCAGTCGCCACCCGGTTCACATAGGCCACCCTGTCAGGATCAAGCCCCCGGCCGGCCGCCTGATAGGCCTGGGTCGACAGATCGTACCGGTCGCTGACCACCACCATGCCCGCAGCCAGCGCCGGCCGGATCACGTTCTGCACCAAATGGGCCCGAGCCGCGGTAACGTATAAGAGCTCGGTGTTCGGGTCGAGTCGGTGGTCGGGATCAAGGAATGCCGCCCGGATCGCCTCCGCCGCCGGGGTGCCGCCCGGCTCGCGCACCGCGACCGGATCGATCCCCGCCACCCGCATCCGCTCCACCAGCCCGGCCGCCAGGGTGGATTTTCCGGCGCCTTCGGGCCCTTCGATGACGAGAAAGAACCCCGTCACGAGAGGGTGATGATGCTGCTCGTTGCCCCTTTCTCCATCCCCTCGCCGATCTGCTGGTTGACCTTGTTCATGAGCTTCTCGAAGTTGGCC
>Ga0070707_100002534_pt1 | contig 17377 bp, 20 predicted proteins | sample KBSK5502metaG_FD_65468 | JGI IMG/M metagenome (GOLD analysis project Ga0070707, IMG submission 65468) | Corn, switchgrass and miscanthus rhizosphere microbial communities from Kellogg Biological Station, Michigan, USA - KBS K5-50-2 metaG | ecosystem: Host-associated > Plants > Roots >... | reverse complement strand
GCATTCGCACTGCTGATGCTGTTGTCTGCCTGTTCCTCGGCGCCGCCGACAGGTCCGGCGGCGGCAAGAACCTTAGTCGACGACTCCGCGACAGCGTTGGGTGGATGGGCAGTTCTGGATTCCATCAAGTCTCAGGAAGTCATCACTGGCGGCAGCGATGTGGAGCCTATGCAGGCTGTCGATCCCGCGGGTCCGCCACGTGTCATCAATCAATTCGGTCAGGACGTCATCGTCGATTTCGACAAAAATCGAATGCGCCTTTCCTTCGACGCGGTTCGAGAGTATCCGAGCCGGCAGCCCCTGAAGTTCACTGAAGTTATCGAAGGCGATGCCGGTATGCTCGAAACGCCCCAGGCTGACGGAAAGACCACACGCGAGCGCATGCATCCCAGCCGGTATGCAACCCGGCTTCGCGATATGCACCGCATGCCGCTGCGGCTTCTCTACACGGCGAAGAATGCCGCCGATCTGAACAGAGAACCCGACAAAGTCGACGGTAAGGTCACCCTGAATATCCTCCGTTTCAAAGACGCGGGTCAGCCGGTCGAACTTCAGCTCGACAGTTTCAACAAGCTGCCGCTGCGCGTGATCTACACGGAAGATGATCCGATCTACGGAGACACGCTGAACGAACTGGCATTCGTCGACTGGCGCGACTACAACGGTGTACGGCTGCCGCAAACCATTGTGACCTTTCTAAATGGGAACAAAATCCGCGAGGAACGCGTACGTACTCTTATCAACAATCCGAAGTATGAAGACGCCAGCCTCACGATCCCGCCCGAAATCCGTTCCCAGGCTGAAGTCGGTGAACGCATCGTCTCGCAGTGGCCGCTTCGGCGCATCGTCATGGGTGTTGGATATCAGGACTTTGGCCGCGAGCAAAAAGTGGAGTTGCTCGAAATCGGAAAGGGCATATATCACGTGAAAGGGAGCGACCATCACAGCCTGGCCGTGGAGATGAAGGACCACGTCATCCTGGTGGAAGCGCCGTTCTTTGAAGAACGATCCGTCGCCGTCATGAAGGCCGTTGAAGCAAAAATTCCGGGCAAGCCGATCAAGTACCTCATCCTGACACACTTTCATATCGACCATTCCGGCGGGATACGTGCTTACGCCGCCAAAGGCGCGACTATTCTCACGCACGAGGCGAATGTGCCTTTCGTTAAGACCGTTCTTTCGCGCCCGAAGACCGCACGGCCGGATTCGCTCGCAAAGGCCGGAAACGTGACGGCGAACGTCGAAGGAGTGAAAGACGGGAAGTCGCTGACGGACGGCGAACGCACGATCGAGTTGCGGGAATTAGCGAATCCGCACTCTTCCGGAATGCTGGCTGTTTATTTGCCGAAAGAGAAGATGCTCTTCGAGAGCGATCTCTTCACGCCAGGCACTCCGGTCGATCCGGCAAATGCGCTGGGCGTTCAGAATGCCGTTGCATTGTTCACCGCGATCAATACAGCGAACCTTCAAGTCGATCGGATTGTCGGCGGACACGGAGACGTTGCGCCGCTGCGCGATCTCGCAAAGATCGCGGCCGCGGCGAAATCCGCGTCGTCAAATTAGGGAGGAGTGAATGAGTACTGGTTTAAGGATTGCGCTGGGACTTCTGGCCGCAGTCGTTTTATTCGTCATCGTGATCGGCGGAGTCGTCGCGAGCACATACAACAACCTCAATATGCTCGATCAAGGCGTCCAGGCAAAATGGGCTGAAGTGCAAAACGTGTACCAGCGCCGCGCGGATCTCATCCCGAACCTCGTGAATACGGTGAAGGGTGCGGCAAACTTCGAGCAGCAGACATTGACCGCTGTTACCGAAGCACGTTCGAAAGTCGGGCAGGTGACGTCGGGAGCTCTGCAGAATATCGTGAACGATCCGCAGGCGTTCCAACGATTCGAGCAGGCACAGGCCGGCCTCTCATCCGCGCTGTCGCGATTGATGGTTGTGGCCGAACGATATCCGGAATTGAGAGCCACTCAGGGCTTCCGGGATCTGCAGGTGCAGCTCGAAGGCTCGGAGAATCGAATAACGGTTGAACGCATGAGATTCAACGAGGCGTCGCAGGCGTTCAACACGACGAGAAACTCATTTCCAACGGTGATCATCGCCGGCTTCTTCGGCAGTCGCTTCCAGACCAAACCGTACTTCCAGGCTCAAACTGGAGCGGAAAAGGCGCCCGAGGTTAAGTTCTAGGTTTGAAATTGCATCGCAGCGTTCGTCTCGCCACGTTATTGGTGGGATTGATTCTCGTTTCGGCCGCATATCTGAATGCGGCCGAAACACCCATTCCGCCAGCGCCCACCCATTGGGTTACCGATACCGCGAATTTCATGTCGTCCGGAGCTGCGAGTTCGCTTGATTCACAGCTCGAAGGCTACGAGCGATCCACCGGTCATCAATTGATTGTTTATATCGGCCAGACAACAGGCGACGCTCCTATCGATGATTGGTCCGTCAGGGCATTTGAAAAATGGAAGGTCGGAAGAAAAAGCTTCGACGACGGGCTGGTCCTGTTCATCATGGCTGCCGATCGCAAGCTGCGCTTCGAAGTGGGCTATGGACTCGAGGGACAGGTGCCGGACGCGCTCGCAGCGCGTCTGATCAATGACGTCATCGTCCCACGCATTCAGGCCGGTGATCGCGATGGTGCAGTAGCAGCGGGAATGGACGCCGTCATGATGGTCATTGGTGGGGGAACTCTGCCCGCGCAACGAACGCGACGCGAGCAGCCGGGACCATCGCTGGCGCAATTGATCTTCTTCGCCATCCTGGGCTTGATTGCTCTCGTCGTCCTTGCAACCCACCCGAGCCTTGCCATGTGGCTGCTCATCAGCATTCTTTCGGGTGGAGGCGGGCGCAACCGCGACGGTTGGGGAGGCGGCGGCGGTGGTTTCGGCGGAGGTGGCGGACGATCCGGCGGAGGCGGAGCGAGCGGATCATGGTAATGACTCGCAAGAAACTGATTCAGCTGATCGACCGCGAAAGGATCAAAGAGGCCATTGAGAGGGCGGAGCATCGGACATCCGGCGAAATCCGCGTTTCGGTCGCGCCGTTCTTCTGGGGAAATGTTCGAAAGGCCGCCGAAAAAGCGTTCCAGCGGCTCGGAATGACGCGGACAAAGGATCGAAACGGCGTCCTTTTCTTTGTCGTGCCGGCCCGCCGTAAATTCGTCGTGCTCGGAGACAGCGGAATTCACGAGCGCGTCGGACAGGAGTTCTGGCATCGTGTAGTTGACGTTGTCACCGACAAATTTCGTGCCGGTGATTTCACTGCAGGCCTCATTCGTGGTATCGAGGAAGTCGGCGAACAGCTCTCGACTCATTTCCCGTACGACGCTGCGGCAGATGTGGACGAGTTGTCCGACGACGTCGACTTCGGAGGAAAATCTGAGCCGTGATTTCACGATTCATTGTTGGGTTGGTGGTCCTCGCATTCGCGCAGCTTGACGCTCACAACCAGCTTGCGCGCGACATCTATAAAGAGCTCATCGAAATCAACACGACCGATTCCATCGGCAATACAACGACAGCCGCCGAAGCAATGGCCGCGCGTTTGACGAGTGCCGGATTCCCCGAATCCGACATTCAGGTTCTGGGACCGAATCCTCGCAAAGGAAATCTCGTTGCGCGGTATCGGGGGACCGGCCGCAGAAAGCCGATGTTGTTGCTCGCGCATCTCGACGTGGTTGAGGCACTGCGTGAGGACTGGTCCCTGGATCCCTTCAAGCTCACCGAAAAAGACGGTTACTTCTACGGCCGCGGCAGTACCGACGACAAGGCTATGGCTGCTGTGTGGGTCGCGACGCTCATTCACTTTCGGCAGGAAGGCTATATGCCCGATCGCGACTTGATCGTCGCGCTGACGGCCGATGAAGAAGCCGGTGACTACAACGGCGTCGACTGGATTCTCAAAAATCATCGCGAGCTGATCGATGCGGACTTTGCATTGAACGAAGGCGGCGAAAGTCTCATCAAGGACGGGAAGTACCTGCTGAATGCCGTGCAGCCGAGCGAGAAGGTGTATCAAAGTTTCCGCCTTGAAGTGAGGAACGCCGGAGGACACAGCTCGCGTCCCGTGAAGGACAATGCGATTTATCACCTGGCGGAAGGATTGACGCGCCTGTCGAAATACCAGTTTCCGGCTCGCCTGAATGAAGTAACGCTGGGATATTTTCAAAGGATGTCGGCGCTTCAGTCAGGGCAGCTCGGCGCGGACATGAAAGCGCTCGCGAAAAACCCGTCGGACAAGAGTGCGATCGCGCGATTGTCGACATTGCCCTACGAAAACGCTCTGCTGCGCACGACGTGTGTCGCCACCCGCCTCGAGGGCGGACACGCCGACAATGCGCTGCCGCAGACGGCGCGAGCTGTCGTGAACTGCCGGCTGTTGCCCGGTGATTCACCCGTCGAGGTGCGCGCAACGTTGATTCGAGTGATCGACGATCCGAAGATTTCGGTTACTCCGATCGGCGACGCCAATCCAAGCGAGGCTTCTCCGCTGCGTCCCGACATCATGGGTGCCGTCGAACAAATTACAAATCAAATGTGGCCCGGCATTCCGGTTATTCCGGTGATGTCGACCGGCGCAACGGACGGTTTGTACCTTCGGAACGCGGGCATTCCCACGTATGGCGTGTCGGGCTTCTTCGAGGATGTCGACGATACGCGCGCGCACGGCCGCGACGAGCGTTTGGGCGTCAGACAGTTTTACGAGGGAAGGGAATTCCTCTACCGGCTCGTCAAGGCGCTGTCCTCGTGATTTCCATTCTGCCTGGCACTTCGATTCCTGAAGACGAAGTCCATTTCACTGCATCGAGGAGCGGCGGTCCCGGAGGCCAGAATGTAAACAAGGTGAGCAGCCGCGTCACGTTGACCTTTCACGTGCAGGCATCGGCGGCGCTCTCCGACGACCAGAAGCGGAGGATTTCCCAAAAGCTGGCCACGCGGATCAACAAAGAAGGCGAGTTGAGAATCATTTCTCAGCGCACACGAAGTCAGGAAATGAATCGGACAGATGCTCTCGAACGATTCGCTGAATTGATCCGGCGGGCTCTCACTCCCGAGCGCCCTCGCATCAAGACCCGCGTTCCCGCAGGCGCACGCGAACGCCGGATCGAAAAGAAGAAGAAACGTACTCTGGTTAAGCAGACCCGCTCAAGGAAAGACTGGGAATAAGCCACAAAGAGGCACAAAATTCACAAAATACTTTGAGCTTTTTGTGCCTTTTGTGGCTAATTTCTCTGCATGACGACTTTCGTATTGAGTTTGGTGCTGGCGCTGTTCCCTGCACTGCAAAGCCCTCCACCCTATGGAATCAGCTACAGGCTGGCCATGTCTCATCCCGCCTCGCATCTGTTCGAGGTCACTCTTGACGTTTCTGTTCCGGCAGATGACTCATCCAGCTACATCGACCTTCAGATGCCTCGATGGCAGCCCGGACGATATTCCGTTGCGGACTTTGCAAAGAACGTTCAGGAATTCAGCGCGCGGTCACAGGGCCAGGCTCTGGCGTGGGACAAGGTTGACGATCAAACCTGGCGCGTGCAAAGGCAGGGGAATCGGGCCATTACTGCGACCTATAAGGTTTTCGGAAATGATCTCTCCGGGACGTACGCGCAACTCGACGCCGGCCACGGGAATTACACAGGCGGAGAGATCTTCATGTACGTCGTCGGTCATAAGCCGGACGCGGTCGAGCTGCATGTGGAGCCGCCGCCGAACTGGCGCGTCATTAACGGGCGCACCGAACAGTCGAATCAGCATGACTGGAAGTATGCGAACTACGAACTGATGATCGACAACCCGACGGAGATCGGCCCCGACTGGACTGTCGATGATTTCAAAGTGGACGGAAAAACGTATCACGTGATGGTGCACTCGCGTGGTGATGAAGGCGGACGCCGGGCCGCGTTTGTCCGGGACGTCGAAAAGATCGTGCGCGCCGAAACGAAAATGTGGAGAACCGTGGAATTCGACAACTACACGTTCCTTTTTCATTTTGCCAATGATGACCGTTCCGGCGACGGAATGGAGCATCTCAATTCGACGCAGATCATCCAGCCGGGCATTCTCGCCGACCGCGGCACATACAACGCAGCCGTCGCTACCGCCGCGCATGAGTTTTTTCACGCGTGGAACGTCAAGCGGCTGCGTCCGGTCGAGCTTGGTCCGTGGGATTGGACGAAACCTGCGGCGACTCGCGGGCTCTGGATTGCAGAAGGATTCACTCAATATTACGGCATCGAGATGTACCATCGCGCGGGCTTTGAAGATTCCGCGGAATTCCTGAGCGATCTTGGCGAAACGATCGCCACGATCGAGGATTCGCCTGCAGGCAGGCTCATGAGCGCGGAAGCATCGTCGATGGCCGCGCCGTTCATCGACAGAGCGTCGTTTCGCGATCGAACGAATCTGCAAAACACCTCGCTCAGTTACTACCTGAAAGGCGAACTGATCGCGTTGAACCTCGATCTGCTCATTCGCGGCAAAACGAGGGGGCAGCGTTCGCTGGACGACGTCATGAGGCGAGCTTACGACGAGTTTTATGTCAAGAGTCCGAATGCGACGTATTACCTGAAGGGCCGTGGTTACTCGATTGAAGATTTCGCGCGCATCGTGTCGGAAGTTGCAGGCATGGATATGACGGGCTGGTTCGCGAAGTATGTTCACGGCGTCGACCCGCTGCCGTATGACGAAGCGCTTGCCGGCGTCGGCCTGCGTCTGGCCAGGACCCCAGCAAGCGAGCCGTACACCGCAGGCATCGTCATTGACCGCGAGGATCGCCAGGCCCTTCGACTTGGACCACTCGGCACGGATTCTCCTGCCGAGCGCGCAGGATTGCAGGAGGGTGACATCCTGGTATCCATCGGCGGAACCCCGGTCACACGCGAAAACTGGCGCTACATCCTGAACCGGTATAAACAAGGTGACCGCGTGCCTGTCAGCATCCGCCGCTTCCGGCAGCCGCTGGATCTCACCATCGAACTCGGTCCTCCTGAAATTCACGACTACCGAATTGAAGAATTACCCAATGCCTCTGCCGAGGCAAAGCGGCTGCGCGCTGCGTGGCTGGAGAACTAGCCACAAAATGCACAAAAGTCACAAAAACTTTCTTGAGCCTTTTGTGTCTCTTTGTGGCTAATTGTCTTCGTCACTCCACTGGTTCGTTCGCATCCTCGAGGTAAATGCTCAGGTAGCAGTGAATGCGGGCGTCGCTGTGGACGCGCAGGCGGAAGCCTTCCTCCGAGACTTCATCGACTACGCGGTCGCCAAATTCGACGATATATTCCTGGAGCGATTCGTCCCCGGTCGGGTTGTCCAGCACCTTCCTGACGATTCCGGCGTCGCCGGGGCGCAGGACATCGTGCTTCGAAACACGCACCAGATCGCCGACTCGAAAACGCGTCATTAGCGAATTGTATAACGGGGCAAGCGGTGGTATAAGACTTGGAATTCCTGATAGTCGCCTAGAGTCCTCGAGCATGGTGCTCATGTCCTCTATGGCCCAGGGGAGGTACATGGGTAAGAAGCTATACGTCGGCAACCTTCCGTTCACCACGACGGATGAAGCACTTCAAGAGATCTTCGCTCAGGCGGGAAGCGTTCAATCCGCCAAGATCATCACGGATCGCGATACCGGTAGAAGCAAGGGATTCGGTTTCGTTGAGATGTCCAGCGATCAGGAAGCCGCGGACGCGATTCAAAAGTTCAACGGAGCTGAATACGGCGGTCGAAACATGACCGTCGCCGAAGCGCGCCCGATGGCGCCGCGAGAAGACCGCGGCGGCGGCGGACATCGCGGCGGCGGTGGCGGCGGCCGAAACCGCTGGTAACTATTTAGAGACCGGTTTCAAATCGCGAGCTTTCCTGACAAGTTCGACGAATTCTTCGCGATAAGCATGGATATCTGCGCCTTTGCTGTTCTCAGCAGTTTGAAGAACGGCATCCAGTGTGGAGTTTGCCTTGTGTGGTGAATCGCGCAGGATCATTCCGAACGAAGCCACTGCGGACGCGAAGCGGAAGTCCGGGCTCGCCTCGTTAAAACTTTCGGCCTGATTGAACACCGGCATTTCGAGTAACCGGCTCGTGTTGCCTTCCGGCTCCTTGTAACGGATTTTGAGATGCGATAGCTCGCCGTTGCTCGAAGCTTCTGGCACCACTTCGAACAATGCCGTAACAGTATGCCCTGCGCCCATATCGCCGGCATCTTTACGGTCATCGTTGAAGTCTTCGTGGCGCAGCACGCGGTTTTCATATCCGATCAGGCGATATGCATTCACCGCGGCCGGATTGAATTCGATTTGAATCTTCACATCTTTTGCAACGGTGACCAGCGTTCCGTTCATCTGCTCGACAAGAACCTTGCGCGCTTCGTTGATGGTGTCGATGTATGCGTAATTTCCATTTCCCTTGTCGGCGAGTTTCTCCAGCGTTGAGTCTTTGTAATTTCCCATCCCGAAGCCAAGCGCGGTCAGAAAAACGCCGGTCTGTGCCTTCTCTTCAATGAGCCGGTAACGGAGGAGGCCAAATGACATACTCGTAAGGACATGCGCGACGATCGTTTCGTTCACTGGTTCGAAGCTCTGGAAGAGCGCCATCTCAAAAATCTGAATTTTTCGGAAGTCCGGTGCGCGGTTCAGGCGTTGTCTTCTTTATATGTGAGCCGCCGCGAGCGTCTCGATCGAAATGCGGCATTGAATGGAGCGGGGAAGCGTGCGGCCTTCGCGATGTTTTTCGGACCGCTTCATTTTCTGCTTGTGCGTGAGATCGTGCGCGCCCTCGAGGCGCGTGTGCCGCCGGAGAAAGCGATTCTCGATCTCGGTTGCGGGACAGGCGTTGCCGGCGCGGCCTGGGCGCTTGAAACGAGCGTGCCTCCAAAAGTCACAGGAATCGATCGCAATGCATGGGCGATTGAAGAGTGCAGGTGGACTTACCGGCAGCTTGGTGTTCAAGGCGTAACGAAATCCGCAGATATCGATACTGTTCGCATTCCTCACGACAGCGCAGTGATCGCTGCATTCACAATCAATGAACTTAATGCTCCAGCGCGCGATCGGTTCCGTCGAGAGTTGCGCGGTCCCGCTCTCGTCATTGAACCGATCGCGCGGCGCCTCACCTCATGGTGGGATGAATGGGCGCGCGATTGGAAGGCAGTCGGCGGCAGAGCGGACGAATGGCGGTTTCACGTCGATCTGCCGGAGCGTCTCGCGTTAATGGACAAGGCCGCCGGCCTGGATCATCGTGAATTAACGGGCCGTTCACTATGGTTGCCTGGACGAGCGTGATAGAATCCGCCGCTTACATCAATAAAATGTTTTGTCCAAAATGCGGAAAACAAAATGACGACATGGCGAGGTTCTGCCAGGGTTGTGGAGCCTCCCTGCAGGTGCAGCCGCCGCCTCCCCCAGCTGCGCAGGCTGTGCCGGCACCGGCAGGCGACGTTATGTACGCTGGCTTCTGGGAACGATTTGTCGCGATCGTGATCGATTTCATCATCCTGAGCATCGCGACGGGAATCATCGCTGCTGCTACCTTTGGGACCGGCGCTCCGCTGGGCATTTTCGTATCATGGCTCTATGAAGCCTTCATGCTCAGTTCCGAATGGCAGGCCACGGTAGGCAAACGCGCGATGTCGATTGTCGTTACCGATATCAACGGAAAACGAATCACGTTTGCACGTGCAACCGGCCGGCATTTCGCGAAATGGATTTCCATATTGCTATGCTTCGTCGGATTCATCATTGCAGCGTTCACGGCAAAAAAGCAGGCGCTGCACGACATGATTGCGGAAACCATCGTCGTCAAACGTTAAACGGAAATCTTCCATACCTTGATCGACCGCCTGAGTAACAGTGGACTTCAATTACCACTGCAACCCGTTGGGAAATCACGCGTGAGTCTCCATATTGCCTTGGTACAGAGGTTGCGATTACAGGCCTGTGTGACAGGAGGATCAGCCTGGTTATGCGTGGAACAGCACTCATTCTTGCAGCACTTCTGACGACTGCTGCGCATGCGATTGCGCAAACCACAACAAGTTCGGTTTCTTATTCAACACCGGATCGCGGCGGGACGGTCATCGAGACAGCAGGGGGTACGGATCGCATCGTGGTCGGTTATGGCCGCGTTCAGCCATCTTCCAGCACGACTCCGTCAGGCGTTGCGATCTTTGGTTTCCGCCAGAACGGTGTGCTCGTCACGGAAGCCGGCGTGCCCGGCATGACGCCCATTATTTCGGGCCGAACGTATGCGGAAGTTAATGGCCCGATCAACACCGGCATCGCGTTTCAGAATCCGAACAGCGGACCTGTCACGATTACGTTCAACTTTACAGACCAGAGCGGAAACGATTTCGGACAAAACAGCTTCGTTCTCGACGGCAACGCGCAGACCGCGAAGTTCCTGAATGAAGTTCCATTCAGCGCAACGCCGTTCGCCGGCACTTTCACATTCAATGCGACGTCGCCGGTTGGTGTGATCGCCCTCCGCACTCTCCTGAATGAGCGCGGCGAGTTTCTGGTATTCACACAAACGGTGACGCCGCTGCCGGCGGCCCTTTCGAGCAGTACCGTCATCATGGGCCATTTCGCGGACGGCGGCGGATGGAGAACACAGTTACTCCTGGTCAATACGAGTGACGTCGCGATCACCGGCACCGTGCAGTTCTTCAACGAGGGGACGTCGACTCTTGCGGCCGCCCCCATCACGCTGAACGTCAACGGCACGGTGGCGGCGTCGTTCCCTTATTCCATACGTGCACGGACGGCAATCAATCTGGCGACTTTTGGTGCGATCACGGCTGCGACGGCTGTCGGAAGCATCCGTATCACCCCGGACACTGGAAGCACGGCGCCGAGCGCGTCTACGGTGTTCTTGTATTCGACAAATGGCGTCACTGTATCGGGCGCGTCTGTTCAAACGCAGCCCACCGGCACGGCGTTCAGAACTTACGTTGAAGTGACTTCGAATACACCAGGCGCTGGAGCGATTCAGAGCGGTATTGCGATCACGAACAATTCGTCGACGTCCGCGACGATCAATTTCGAGCTGAATTCGCTGAACGGTTTCGGCACGGGCCTCACCGCTAATGTTGTGATCCCGCCGTCGGGCCATACATCGAAGTTCGTGCATGAACTGTTTCCGACGCTCAGTCTTCCGTTCCGCGGAGTGCTTCGGGTGTCGTCCGGGAATTCGATTGTCGTGGTGAGTTTGCGCACGCGCTACAACGAGCGCGGTGATTTCCTGATCACCACGACGCCGGCCACGAATGAAGCGTCAGCATCCAGTTCGGCGGATCTCATGTTTCCGCACATCGCGGATCGGGGCGGCTACACAACGCAGTTCATCTTATTCAGCGGGCTCGCGGGTCAAAGCACTGCCGGCACGCTGCGGTTTTTTGGTCAGGACGGCCAGCCTTTGACTCTGACGGTACGTTGATTATTCGTCATCATGACTTTTGCTTCATTTAGGAGGTTTTGAATGGACTGGCTCAAATCAAAGACGACTGCTATCGCAGGTGGCTGTTGTCTTGCGCTGATTGGATTGCAGGGTTACGGATTGGTGTCGATGCGCTCGGCGCTCGACGACAGAGTGGGTTCAGCCGAACGCGAACTTCAATCCGCCCGCAGCCAGAACGACGCCAAGATGACAGAGATGGCTGCGGCGCTGGACGCCATAACGCAGCGAATGGGCATAACCGCGCAGCAATTGAAGGAGTCTCATGCGCTCGCAGAAAAGTTGAAACAGGAAAATACGCAAACCGCGCAGCGCCTTCGCAGAGAGCTTTCCGCAAAAGCGGATGCGAAGGCCGTCAAGGAATTCCATGAGGAAGCCACCAACAAGCTCAATGAGGTGCAGCAGGACGCTACGGCTAAATTCGGAGCGGTATCCGGTGAAGTGCAGGTCGTGAGGACGGACCTCGACGCCACGCGCCAGGATCTGGCGAACAGCAAGAAAGAGCTGAGCGGCCTGATCGCTCACAACGCAAGCGAGCTCGTGGAGCTCCGAAAAAGAGGCGAGCGCGAGTACTTCGAGTTTGACATCAACAAGAGCAAGGAATTCGCTCACATCGCTGACGTTCTGGTCCAGTTGAAGAAGACTGATGTGAAACGGCAGAAGTTCGACGTCGTCATCAATGCCGACGACAGCAGCATCACAAAGAAAGATCGCACGGCGAATGAGCCCGTGACGTTTCTGGTCGGACCTGATCGGCTGCGCTACGAACTCGTTGTGAACTTCGTCGACAAGAACCGCGTCCGCGGCTATTTGAGCACTCCGAAGGATAAAACATTCGCGGCCGAGGGGCCTTCCGCCAGGCGGTTGCAGTGATGTAAGTCCTTGTGCCTTCGTGCCTTTGTGTCTTCGTGGTTTTTTGGCCTGTTGACAAGACGGAGACACGAAGACACAAAGGTACGGAGTTTCAAGGAGGACTTTGGATGCGATTGATGTGTGCAATTGTGCTTGTTGCCGGAATGGCTCTCCCGGCGAAAGCGCAGAACGAGCAAGGCTGGAGCTTTTCCGGCAGCTTTAATGGGAGCTCAAATTCGGATGGAGCCGTGATGAAAGCCGAGCCGATGCTCGGTTACACGGTAAACCGTCATTTCGAAACTTACGCCGGTTTGCCTTTCTATTTCGTGAATCGGTCGTCGACATCGACAACCACGACAACGACCACAGCGACAAACGGTTTCTCTAACGGAATCGGAAACGCATTTCTTGGTTTCCGCTTGAATGTCGACAACGACACGTTGAACTACAGCTCGACGCTCGAATTGACGGCGCCGACGGGCGACAAGAGCCGAGGCTTCAGCACGGGCCGAGCGACCGCCGACTGGACCAACCGGTTCAGCCACAAATTTGATTCGTTTACTCCGTTCGGCAGTTTCGGTATTGCGAACACCATTTCCGACACCGCGTTCTTCGTGCGGCCCTTCACCTCCCTCGGCCTGGTCGGTCATTTTGAAGGTGGCGGGTCATACGATATTTCACGGTATTTCCGCGTCTCTGGCTCCGCGTATGCCGTTCGAGCAGCCGGTGACCAGACGATCATCAGCAAGGTTCTACGGAAGGGTTCGACTTCAACCGGTAGTTCTTCAGGCAGTTCCTCGGGGCACGGCAAGGATCGCGTCTTCGAGACGCAGAGCGAGAGCGTCGTTCCCGCAGACATAGCGAATGACCACGGCGTGTCCACATGGGCCAGCGTGAGTCCGCGGTCCGACGTGGATTTTCACGTCGGCTACAGCCGAAGCATGCATTACGACTTCAATACCGTGTTTTTCGGAGTGGGATTCCGAGTGGGGAAGTAATTAACAAGGAGAAGACACTATGAAAAAGATCATAACTCTTATTTCTATATTCGCTTTTGTTCTCTTTCTGACTACCGGAGCATTTGCTCAAGGCAAGGGCGGCGGCCACGGTCAGGGCCACGCTCCGGAGGTGAGTCACGGTGGTGACCACGGCAAAGCGGAAAACCGGGAAGCTCACGAAGGCCACAAGGAAGCGAACTTCGAACAGCGCATCGAACAGAATCCCGCGTTGAAATCCAAGCTCCAAAGCATGCTGCCTGCAGGCACAGATCTGAAGACCGCAGCCGCCGGATTCCGAAATCAAGGGCAGTTCATCGCGGCGCTTCATGTCTCGAAGAATCTGAGTATTCCTTTTGATCAGCTGAAGGCGAAAATGCTGGGTACAACGGCGACGACAGGTACAACGACGGCTACGACGGCTTCAACTGCTCCGATGTCGCTCGGAAAGGCGATCCTCGCGCTGAAGCCGAACATGTCGGCGAAGGACGCTGAGGCAGCAGCTGACGAAGCCGAAAAGGAAGCAAAACTGACGGTCTCCAAACCGACCACGTAGGCGCCGGGCTATAGCCGGCGCGGGCACCGCCAGGCGGCGGTTTCTGAAAAATGTCGCTTCGCGGCAGGCGCCGGCTAAAGCCGGCGCCTACAGCGGAAAGCCACTTGCAGCCAAATAAAGGGGAGGACCCTCAATGCTTTGGACCATATTTGTGATCCTATTGATTATGTGGCTGCTTGGGATGGTGACGTCGTACACAATCGGCGGCTTTATCCACATCCTGCTGATACTGGCGGTTGTTTCGCTTTTGATTCAGATAATTACCGGACGTAACCCCCTGTGAGGTACATGGACAGCATGAAACTCAATGCTGTCAGGAGCATGAGAAGCGGAATGAGCTGGGGAGGATATCCGCTCTCTTCGGTGGCGCGCATAATTCTTCTCAAAGCCGCAAACGCCCGTTCGTCCATTTCGCGACTCATGCTCTGAATTTTCGGCGAAGATCGCATAAGTCCAACGGATGCAATGATAATCAAGATTTTACTTAGAACTAACACAAGGTTTAGCATCCTACGATAAGGTGAAACCCACGTCAATCGTGGATTCCAGACGATTCCGGGCGATCCGATTGCAGTCCATTTTTTCGGGAGGATATTTATGCCCGAGAAAAAAACACTCGAACGAGCTCGAAAAGCGAAGCGGGAAGGCAAAGCGCCGACGACCCAGGCCGGCGAATTCGTTCGCGAAGAGATGGAACATATCCGGGAAGGAAAGCACGGCGCCCGGTCCACAAAGCAGGCCATTGCGATCGGACTCTCGAAGGCTCGCCGCTCAGGCGTGAAGCTCAGCCCGCCCCGAAAAGGCAAGGCGTCCTCTCGGACACGCAAACAGGCCCAGCGTGATCTCGCGCGAGGGAAATCCGGACGAAAGGCGTCCCCTAAACGCTCGGCGGCCACCAGACGAGCACTGAAACGCGAAGGACGCAGCGCGGCATCGCGGACGGCACTTTCGCGGCAAGCAAGAAGCGCGGGAAGAAAAAAGTAGCCACAAAAAGGCACAAAATTTGTGGCTATTCCTCGAACTCCGCCCACAGAAACGTGTGATCGGAAGCTCGCGGTGCGCGCCTCGGTTCGATGTCGACATCAACTTCGCGAGTTTTCTCAGCAAGCGGACGCGTGGCAAGAATGTGATCGAGACGCCATCCCTTGTTCTGTTCCAGCGAGCTTGGCCGCAGATAGTCCCAGAACGTGAACAGTTGCCTGTCCGGATACAGGCGGCGGAAGACGTCGATGAAGCCCCACGAGACCGCGTCCTTGTACGCGCTTCGCACGCTCTCGTGAAAGCAAACATGTCTTAGATGCTTCTCGGGGCTGTGAACATCAATCGGTTCCGGTGCAACGTTCATGTCGCCGCACCAGAGTGCCGGCTTATCCGGTGACAGGTGCTGGCCGAAATAACTTTTCAGACGCGCGTACCAGTTCAATTTGTACTTATGCTGCGGCGTGCCGACTTTGTATCCATTCGGCACGTAGGTGTTGATGATCGGAATGCCATTGACGACGACACGTATGAGCCGGGCGTCATCGATTTCGGGCAACTGATCGTCGAAACCGTAAAACACTCCCTCGGGTTCGGCCCGCGTCAGGATGGCCACACCGTTGTACGACTTCATGCCGCGATAATAAACCTGGTATCCGGTCGACTTGAGCACGAGTAACGGAAACACCTCGTCCTGACATTTCGTCTCCTGGATGCATAGCACGTCGGGCTTGTGCGCTTCGACCCAGGAAAGGATCGCGTCCAGCCGGATCCGGATGGAATTCACGTTGTACGTGGCAATTTTCATCGCAAACTGAAGGATTTTTCGGCCGTCAATCTTAATAGGGTGTGGGGGGACCGGCCGGTAGCCGAAGCGATCCGGCGTGAGCGGCTGCGAACGCAAGCCCGGTAGGGCGCAGCCATCAAAAAAACGGTGGGCCCGACACTAAATGAAGGGGAGGAAAGAATGTCTGACAATTCGAGCAGCAGTGTGGCTTCCGTGGCCATTGTCGTGATTATCCTGCTTGCAATCTTTGCTTTCTACTTCCTTTTCGGCAGGAGCGTTCACGCTAAACGAGACATCAACATCGACATCAAAGGCCCGGAGCACTCGATGCCGATCGATAAACGATAGGAGTGGCTGTGTCCAAAAACGTACCCGTCCGGCGTACAAAACGGGCCGAAGCTTACGCAAAGAAAGTGAGGGTGGAGCCGCCTAAGCAAACTCGCCAGGAAGATCCCAGGACGAAACGGTTGCACACAAGCGTAGCCGGCCAGCACGATCACGGGCCGGCGCAGGAGAACAAGAACCAGAAGCCGTAGCTACTTCGATTTGATCCGTGAATCGACTGGAGCAGCCGGACTGCTGGCTGGGGCGTCGGGATAACCGATAGCCTGGCCGGCAGGGGACAAGCCGTGAGTTCTGATCTCGTGGTCGATTTCACGTTGCTGTGCCATGACGCTATGACGCCGCCCGTAGAGAAAGTAAATCAACAGGCCAATTGCGAGCCAGATGATCAGCCGATACCAGTTCTCCGCCGGGAGCGAAAACATCAAAAGCAAACACGTCAAAATACCGAGAATCGGGACCAGAGGAACCAGCGGTGCGCGGAACGGACGGTTTGCATCCGGATTTGTTTTTCGCATGACCAGCACAGCGCCGCACACAATGACAAAAGCAAAGAGCGTACCGATGCTTGTCATTTCCGCCAGAATGCTCAGTGGGATAAATCCGGCCATGGAAGCCACAAAGAGGCCTGTCAGAATTGTCGATTTCCACGGTGTGCGAAATTTCGGATGAATGTCGCCGAAGAAAGACTTGGGCACCAGTCCGTCGCGAGCGAGCGCCAGCATCACGCGCGGCTGGCTGAGCATCATCACGAGCAGCACCGACGTAATCCCGGTCATCGCTCCGGCAGCAACGAGGTATTGCATCCACTTCAAGCCCACTCGCCTGAAAGCATCAACCACTGGCGCATCGATGTTGATCTCCGAAGACGGCACCATTCCTGTCAACACGGCGGACACAGCAATGTACAGGACAGTGCATATAACCAAAGACGCCACAATGCCGATAGGCACGTCTTTTGCGGGATTCCGCGCTTCTTCGGAGTGAACCGAGACGGAATCGAATCCGATATACGCAAAAAAGATAATCGCAGCGCCGGCAATCATGCCGAGCGGTTCGCCGCCTTTAGCGGTTTGGCCGAAAAGTGTGTGGCCAAAAAAGCTGACGCCGGTGAAACCGAATGGGGCAAATGGATGCCAGTTTTCGGCGCGCACGAAGAAAGCGCCAATGCCGATGACCATCAGCACAATGACGAGTTTCACAGCGACCATCACCGCATTGAACGTCGCGCTTTCCTGGATTCCTTTGACGAGAACGACGGTGAGAATCAACGTGATCAGGATGGCGGGCAGATCGAAATAGGATCCGGTCATGACGAACCCCGCAGTAGGGCACCCGTCTCCCGCGCTCAAGCAATAATTGAAAGGCGCCGTATGGAACGCCGCCGGAATCTTCTCGGGGATCGCCGCAATACCT
>Ga0070707_100002532_pt1 | contig 17383 bp, 16 predicted proteins | sample KBSK5502metaG_FD_65468 | JGI IMG/M metagenome (GOLD analysis project Ga0070707, IMG submission 65468) | Corn, switchgrass and miscanthus rhizosphere microbial communities from Kellogg Biological Station, Michigan, USA - KBS K5-50-2 metaG | ecosystem: Host-associated > Plants > Roots >... | reverse complement strand
ATTATCAGATCGTTTACGAATGCATGACCTTGATTTATACAACGTTATTTTAGGAGTCTGTGCTGGACTCTGGAATTTTAGGTTAAGTTGTTGAGCGTAAACATCACAACAACTCTAATGGTTGCTACTCATCAGTCTTCGACTCTCGGCTTTTGAGACCTGATTCGTAGACACTCTTTCCTTTCGGAGCTAAAGAACTTATTCTGCGGCCGATGGGCCGAGGAACTGAGCCCCACGCCACTGTTAGCGGAATTGGAGAACTGGGCGAAGCAATAATCAGTAGATCACGAAATAGTCTTCGGGCAAATCAATGACTTACAGGCTATCAGATGACAATGAGAGCACACCGAAGGCCTTCCTTTGACAAGCTGTGACCGTTGATTTTTGCCTCTTTGTTACAGAGGGTTGCGTGTTGACGGCTTGTAGCGCGCTTCTGAGCGCTTTGATCCGTCACTTTTAAGGATTTTATTCAATACAGTTGTGACCTCTATAGAGCGCTTTAGATTGTCTGATCTGTCATTTTGAACCACATCGTAAAATTCTCTCAATGCGCCCAGTAGATTATGACCTTCTTCGAAATGAAAAGTTTCCTGCTCCGTCAAGTGCCCTTCCTTTAGCAAGGGCGTTCTTTCGTATTTAGTAATAATTAGCGTGTCAGCTTGAGAAGGATCGTAAATGATCGTTCCATTTTCGCCAAAGACGATCAGTTTCTTCTCGCGGACTGGACTGTGCATAGTGATGTTGATGTGACCTAGACAATTGAATTCCTGCGATTCAAAAAGAACAACAGCGCCTGTCAATTGGTCATTTGTCCTCATCGTGGGATGAACCTGAAATCGACAGCTTTCTATCGGCAAAAACATATCCAATATCGAAAGCGCGTGCGAACCGAGCAAAGTCAGAACATCGTACGATAAAAACCGTCCCAGTTGTTTGATCGTCACATAGACGCTTCGTATCTGGCCGATGGCTCCCTTTTTAACGAGGTCTGCTGCATAGTTGAGTGCCTTTGAGAATGTGTAGGTGTACTCGGTCATTAGTTTGAGCTTTCTCTCCCGCGCGATATCTTTTAACTCTAGGCATTCGTCTATCGATAAGGCCAAGGGCTTTTCGACAAGTACATTCTTAGCATGAAGCAGCGCCTCCTTAGTCACCGAGTAATGAGTGTTGATGGGCGTTGCGATGATAACGCTTTCGACACCTAAATCACGCCAAATCTTTTCCAGATGAGGAGTGAATCTATACCCGTACTCTGTCCGGATTTGACTGGCTCCTAATTTCTTCAATGAAGGAAAATAGACGTACTTGAGCTCAAATTCCCGGCTTTCTGTCAAATATCGATAGAGTTTCTTGCCCCAATATCCATAGCCGATGAGGGCGATCTTTAGCTGACCCATAATTGTTCTCTCAGAAGAAGCGAGCCTCCTATTCTGTGGGCGCAATTTGAACAAACAGATCCTCAGATCTAGCTTCTTGATCTTCTTTGACCGACGAAGGTAAGTTCTGAGTTTGATCTTTAAATAGCTCTCCATTATTCCAAGCCTGGTTGATTTCAAGGGCGACCCGGTTGCACCGCGCGCCGGCGTTGAAACAGGTGCACGCCTCAAACTTGGGATCGTGATTGGCCAAGACCATCTTATTAAAATCTTCGAGGTTGTTGGGAACTCGCCCCAATCTCGAATGGGTAAAATCAGGGGCTGCCGTGCTTGAGCATTTATAAACCCACCCATCCGCTCCAAAAGTGATCTGATAATAGCTGTAAACACATTGCCTGAAATTCATCTTTTCCACGTCTTGAAAGCCTGGAGGGTGCCAGAAGATATATGGCCTTTCTGAGAAACTATGAGATAAATATGGCCTCACCGTTTGCTCACATTTTTCCCCAAATGGAATCTCCCAAGAGTTTCTATACTTGCGGACACGATCAAAGCTCTTGCCATAATGGTCATAAGGAACTGAAAACCTCAAAGAATCCACCTTGAGATCCTTCATGATATTGACGATAGTGCGGATCTCCCCCTCTGATGAATTGAGCTTTGTCATCAAATAACAGACCCGAATCGAAGGATAATCTCTACTCCCGCGCAACTTAACCAATATCTGTATCCCTTCGATGATACGGGTAAACCAATCTTCCTTGACATTTTTGACTTTTTTGTGACTCTCCGCAGTTCCCGCATCTAGGCTGACAGACACATAATCTCTTGAATCCGTAGCCCTATTGATAATAATGGAACAAAGCCCTTTCTTATATTCTAACTCTTCGAAAAGTGAGCCGTTTGTATGCATTCCAAAGTTGTTTTTATATTTTTTGGCAAGTTTAATATACTCAGGAAGGTACTCGTTCATGAGAGGTTCTGTATAAACGCCGCCAAAAATATAGTATGGAATTGCCCCTTGGAGTTGCTCAATGACCCTGAGACCGTCTTCTTCCCAGTTTGATAGGAGATGGGCAACCTGCCTCCCTTGGCAATAATGGCAGTCAAAGTTGCACGCAACTTTCCGATCACTTGGCAAATGAACCTCTAGCTGCCTTGGATATATGATTTTTCCGTTAAAAACCCTTTCCGAAGCATTACCAAGATGTTCGGTAAATTGATCCAGATATCGATAAATTTCTGGCCGAGCCATCTTACACCTCCTTGCCTAAACTTTACTCCTGTTGGCTGAAGAAGGGCTCTCAGCATCAGCCTGCCCATCATCTATCACTCGCACCTCAAGTGATGGTCCCTGCCAACCCTGTGTCGAGAACCAAGAAACATTCTCTATCACCAGATCCCATTGGAGAATGAAGCATCCGGGCTCCCCCGGCGGAAGCACCTGCGCAATCAGTCTGGTCGTTCCTCCCGGCCGCAATGTATGAGGCAAGCCCGTCCGATTACCTTCATAATCGTGCATCTCCCCAGTCGCACGGAGCCAGTGGTAGCTAATGCGTACCTCCGGAGCGCCCAGTCCAGGAAGCGACCACGCCACAGCGCCCTCGTTACGCACATCCAGGCTCACCATACACGGTTGTCCGGCCCGCATCACTCGCGGGCAATCTACACATTCCAACTTGGCTTTGAACAGCTCAGGACTACATTCGTACCCCTGTAGACTCGACTGACGAAGTTCAGCCAGACTAACGTTTCTTGCCGTAACTCGCGAGTAAGCATCCCAAGGCGCGTCATCGGCTGGAATCGGGAGTGTGGTCAGCGCTGCCTCATCGGGCGGCAGGTAATAATGACCAAGGCTGTTGCCGGGCGAGATGCGCTCATAGCGCTCGACCTTTTGCCGCCGCTCGAGTTCGTTATGATAGACTAGGTCAAAGTGGTAAATCGAGCCTTCAGTGAGGAAGCGAGCCCCCCCCTGAATGATGTAGCTCGTGTGTAGACGGCTTGGCGTACGAATGATAGAGGGTAGATTACGAAACAACCTGAGCTGGCAATCTGGCCACCACGGCTGCTGCGCAATCCACCTCGCTCGATCATCGCCAATCACCCATCGCCGAGGGAGCCAATAATGGGTCATCTCTCGATCATTGATGAGACGCGGAATGGCGCTGATAAGTCCCGCACTGGGCAGTTCATCGTCGTCGAGGCGGAGTATCCAATCACCTGTGCATTGTTCGTTCAACCAGGCTTGTGCTCGCTCCCCTGAGCCGAGCGGTTCCACACGGAAAAGTTTGTCGGCATACGTGCGGCAAATCTCCTCTGTGGAGTCGGTACTGGAGGAATCGACCGCGATGACGATTTCGTCAGCAAGCTCTCTCCCTGCTCGCAAAAGTTTCTCAATATATCCTGCTGAGTCCTTGGTTACAATGCACAGCGACAGTGTAGAGGGGCGGGCAGCCCGCCTGATAGGCGGGCGGTCGTTCATCACCAGCCCATCATTTATTGGCCGGCGTTGCTCCGAGCCCGCAAGCTTCGCGCTCAGGCGGCTATTCTCTTGGGCAAATGCAACGCACTGCTGCTGCACTGCCAATAGCTGATGCTGTAGTGGGTCCAACCGGCGGGCGGCCGTGCTGAGGTACTGGTCGAGACCCAAAGAACTTACTGATATTAAGCCCTCCTGGCCTTTGACCATTTGGACACATGCAACCGCGCGGGCCGCCGCCGCTAAATCCCGCTCTACCGGAATAGGATCAGGCCACTGATTTCGAGGCTGAGTGATCCACCCAACATACTCACAATCAGCACAATCATCTGCACTCGCTATGTTCCAGCCTCCAGGCGTGTAGCGATAGAAGGTTTGTATTGCCTTATCAGTTGGCGTGCTAAATACATTGGCAGCACGTTTCAATAGTTCCCGGTCGAATTGCTGGAACGTGCCAAAATGACGATGCACACCAAATGGTACTGTAAGGAATAAAGTTCCCCCTGGTCTTAGTACGCGCCGCAGCTCTTGCATGGCACGAATGAAGTCTTCTGGTTTATTCTCCCTATGAGAATCAGTGCCCGTGTAAAATGTGTTATCGCAACCGATGTGCTCCAGAGTGGAAATACAAACAATAGTGTCGTAATAATTGTCCCTGATGGGAATATCGCGCAAGTCATGAAATAAGTAAGAAATACCTTGTTGCCAGAAACAATTTGCCTCTGGTGCCAGCGTAAGGATATGGATGCCCTTACCTTGGAGGGCGGGGTGATCCAAAATGAAGTCGTGATTGAGGGTAGATCCGGCATCTAACAAAAGGCCCGGCCCACAACTCAAATTTGCTATTAACCAAGGGTACTCAATACATCTCTCGTCAACCCCGTAGCCGTAGCCAGATGGTAAAGGATCATTATGGCGAAAGCCGGCGAGCAGGTTTTCATTTTGCAGGGCTTCCGTAATAAGCTTGCTCTTGTAAAGATAATAGCCTGATGCCCAAGGAGTAGTCATGAAAAAGTGATGCTGCGGCGTTGAAAGGCAGTAACCCCAAGTAAACTGAGTTTGACCAAAAACTCATTACAAAGTCACTGCCATGAACGACCTGGCGACTATTCGTACAAGAGCGCGTAAGTTGTGTCAGGTTAGAGCTAGAGCTCGTACCCTGCCTGGCGCGCATCGTTGTAAAACATTTTCACCGTCTCAAGGGAATAAGTATCCAAATCTTTCCCGACGAGGGACAGCTTTTTCAAGACATCATTCGTGACGGTAATGATATGACAGCCCAGGGCGTCGGCTTGAAAGATATTGAGCAGCTCACGCGGACTGGCCCAGAGCAGTTCCAGGTGCGGGTAGGGACGAAGCACCTCGAGAGCCTCAGCCATCAACGGTAAGGGATCGCGCCCCGTGTCAGCAATCCGTCCGGCAAATACCGAGATGAAGGCTGAAGGTCCCTCACACACAGCTGCAGCGACTTCATGCACCTGACGGAGCGTCATCATCGCTGTGATGTTCAGCTTGATCCCGGCCTGCGAGAGTCGACGCATCAAATCATAGGAGACTTCACCGCGCGTGTTGGTCACCGGGATTTTGACGTAGACGTTCGCGCCCCAGGAGCTAATCTCGCGCGCCTGCCGCTCCATCTCCGCAAACTCGTCCGAGAAGACCTCGAAGGAGATCGGGCGGTCAGTGATGTGACGCAGCATGTCTTGCGCAAAGGCGCGGTAGTCACTGATCCCAGCTTGGCGCATCAGCGTCGGGTTCGTCGTGAACCCTGCGATATAGGGCTTTTCGGCCATCTCCAGCATCCCGGACTTATTGGCTCCATCAGCAAAAATCTTAATTCTCAACCCATTCAGACTTGGCATAAGTTATCCTTTCTTCTTGATTAAGCAATCCGGTGATACGCTGTGCAGCCTCAAGCAGGCTGCTGGCCTCGTCATCGGGCGTGCAGCGCCATCGTTGGTTGTAGGGGGCATCGAGTAGAAACGTCCGGCAACCGGCTGCCTGCCCGGCCGCGACATCGCTCCAGCGGTCTCCAACCAGAAAACTGCGACGCAAATCAATGCCGTATTCTTGCGCTGCTTGCAGGATCAGCCCAGGTTTTGGCTTACGGCAGTGACACTCATCAGCATTGTCGTGATAACAGGTGAATACTCCATCCAGCGGCAAGCGCTGCAGCAAATGCTGATTGATGGCTTCCACGACCTCGCGCGTTTGTGTGCCGCGCGCCACATCCGGTTGATTGGTGACGACAATCAGCAAGAATCCGCGCGCCGCCAGCAACTCCAGCGCCTGAGGTACGCCCGGCAACACCTCCAACTCCATCAAGCTGGTTGGCGGATGCGGCACTCCATCTCGCACCACCGCGCGATTAATCACTCCATCGCGGTCGAGAAAGATCGCCCGCTTCATCATCGCACCGACTCCCATTTCGTTTCGCAGGCTTTCAAATCGGGATGCGAGACCAGCAAATGCCAGACTACCGCTTGGAACGCCTCCGCATGTGGGGTCACGTTTGCTGGGTTGACGGTCGGCACGATGACGCAGGCATCCGCGACTTGCGCCGTGTAGCCGCCATCTCGCCCAACCACGCCGCCAATCGTCGCTCCAACATGCCTGGCATACTCCAACGCGCGCACCAGGTTCGGGCTGACGTTCCGCTCCAGGTTGCCGCCGCCGACGGAAAAGACGAGGATCATATCGCGGTCACAGAGCCGGCTGCCCCGCAGCCAGTTGACAAACACCGTCTCCCAGCCGTCGTCATTCGTGCGCGCCGTCAACTCGGAAACGTTATCCGTAGGGGCGTAGGCTTCAATGTCGGTGATCTTGCGCAGGTCGTTCACTGCGTGCGAAGCATTCGCCGCGCTCCCGCCCACGCCGAGCACAAACAATCGGCCACCGCGCTTACGTAAGTTGGCTAACAAGGCCACCACGCGTTCAATCGCTGCCGTGTCCAGCTGCTCGGTGATGGCGCGAGCTTCCGTCAGATAGGTCTCAGTAAAATTCATAGCTTACTCACCTCTTAAATAGTCTTCCGTCTCTTTCAGCCCGGCGAGCGAGCCGATTTCATAGAAACGCTGCGTCACCTCGTAGCCGATCATGGCTCCTTCCGCGATCAACTCGGCGTAAAGGTCTGCCAGATCGTAAGGCTCGTCTGGCGGGATGCGCCGTAGCGCGCCGCGCCGCAGCAACGCCGCGCCATAGTCAATGTGCCTCATTTCCGGCGCCGGCCTGCGCTTGTCATAACGCAGCAAGTGCCCTCCCTCGAACACGACATTGCTCCGGTCCCAGCGCCCCTCGTTGCACAGCACTGTCATCAATCCGAGCGCGTTGTGCGCCGCGAAATGCTCCCACACTGCCCCGTAGTCAAAGTCCAGATACGAGTCGCCATACAACACCCAGAACACCTTGCCGAGCAAATCCGCAGCGCGCCGTAGCGCCCCACCGGTGCCGAGCAATCGCGCCCCATCGAAGGAGTAGCGCACCTCCAGACCGTGAGTTGCGCCATCGCCGACGTGGGCCGCTACCTGCTCACCTCGATAGCCCAAGCAGAGCACCACCCGCCGGCTGCCGTTGCGCCGCAGCAAGGCCAACTGATGATCAATAAACGGCACACCGTTCACTTCCACCATCGCCTTCGGGATGTGCTTGGTCAGCGGACGCAGACGCGTGGCCAGACCACCCGCAAGCACAGCCACCGGCACCTCGGCCATCGACTGCGTGCGCCACTTCTTTTCAGTCCGGTCACTCCTCAAACCTCTCTCCACATCCCGGAGGGGCACATCTGCCGCGATCCCGCTCACTGGATCACCACCTTGGTGCCCTCAAAATCGAAGCGGAAGCGCACCTCCTGCAACCCTGCTTCACGCATCGCCTGTCGCAGGCGCGCCCGGTCTTCCGCGTAAAACATCAAAAACCCGCCGCCCCCGGCGCCGATCAGTTTTCCGCCCAGTGCCCCGTGCTGCCGCGCCAACTCGTACCAGTCATTGATCTGGCTATTGCTCATCCCAGCCGAGCGTTGTTTCTTATGCTCCCAATGCACGTTCATCAACTCAGCGAACTTGAGCAACTCGCCCGCCTCCAGCGCGTCCCGGCTTTCCAGCCCCAGTTCCTTGATGAAGTGCAGATTGGCGATCATCTCCCGGTCCCGCGCCTTGCTCTTCACATCCTGCTCGCGCAACACCGCCGAAGCTGAACGCGAATAGCCAGTAAAAAACAACAAGAGATGATCTTCCAACTGATACAATGTGTCTCGGTCAATCTTCAGCGGCCACGCCTCGACGCTGTTATTCGGCAGGAAGCGAAAACAGGTGAGTCCGCCATAAGCGGCGATGTACTGATCCTGTTTGCCGACCGGCTCTTTTAACAAGTCAATTTCGATATGGCACGCCTGCTCGGCGACTTCCTGCGGATGCACCAGATTCTTCTTGAGCGCGTGCAGAGCTTTGAGCAGCGCCGTCGTGAAGCTGCCCGACGAACCCAGCCCCGTCCCCGCCGGGATGTCCGCCATGCTCGTGATTTCCAAATAAGGCGCTTCGACTTCCGTCAACTTCAACGCCTCACGAATCAGCGGGTGCTCGACCTCACCCACTGACTGGACGCGCTCCATCCGCGAGTATTTGATAATCAGCTCCTGGACGAACGTCTGATGTAACGTGATGTAGACGTACTTATCAATCGCGGCGGCAATCACGAAGCCGCTGTGCTCGTGGTAATACGACGGCAAATCCGTGCCGCCGCCGCCGAGAGAAATTCTGAGTGGACTGCGTGTAATAATCATAAGCAACTACCTTCCCGCCCACCGACGGTCTGTGCATAAATCTGCTCGACAATCTCCAGTGCCGCCCGCGCATCCCTCAGCCCGGCTGCCGGCGGCCTGCCTAACTTAATATCCTCGACAAACTCCGCCAACTCGACTTCCCACGAATCATCTTCCATCGGATATTCCCAACTCGTGGTCTCCGGCGGCCCCAGCTGCGGCAGCATATGATAGTGCGTCAATCGCTCCACTCCGTAGCTGCCGCCTAACCCATTGACTTCCAGCTTCCCCCTCCGTCCGGAGATCTCGAGCGAAAAAAGATTCTTCCATTCCGTGCAACTGGCATGCAGGAAGGCAACCTGCCCCCGCGCGGTCTTTAAGAGCATAAAGCCGTTGTCTTCCACCGGCATCTCCCAGTAGTAAGTCGGCGCGTATCCTTGCACGGCAACGAAATCACCCAAAAACCAGCGCGCCAGATCAATCAGATGCACCCCCTGGTCAATCAACTCTCCCCCGCCTGAAAGCGCCGGATTCGCCCGCCATTCCTTGTCGTAACCGATCCGCCCGCCATGCCCGTACCGTCCGCGCACGTACATCAGCTCTCCCAAGGCTCCCGTGTCGAAGATCTCCCGCGCCTGCCGCAATGCGCGATGATAACGATGATTGAAACCCACACGCACACGCACGCCTGTAGCTTGTGCCGTCGCGATCACCGGTAATAACTCGCTCGCGCAACGCGCCGCCGGTTTTTCGACCAGCACATGCTTGCCGGCGGCGGCGGCGGCCCGTGTGATTTCCGCCAGCGAGTCATGCATCGTCGCCACCACCACGATGCTTACGTCCGACCGTTCAACCAGAGCGCGCCAATCCGCGAGTGCTGTTGCCCCCCAGGCTTGTGCCAAACTCTCTGCGCGCGCCGGATTGACGTCCGCGCACGCCACCAACCGGCACCCAGCCAAGGCCCGTGCCCGCTTTTGCCCGATCAGCCCGCAACCCACGATCCCCACATTCATCGCTTACTTACTTCTCCTCCGGCACGATCCGTCGCAGAGTATAAGCATCTGTCCCCTTGAGCTTCTCCGCTGATAGGTTCTCCCAGTCATCCCACACCGCGCTAATCAACCGTCCGGTGATGCCATCGCTCGCTGCCGAAGCCAGAAAGACGCACAACGCCGCCCCCTTCTCCAGCGGAGACCCGCCTTGCTCCTTCTGCTTCAATGCTTGCGCGTAAAAAGCCTGGCCCACTTTCTCCGGTCCCGCCGTGAGTACTTCGTCGAGCAACCGCGTATTGAGTGCTCCCGGCGCTACTGCATTCACGTCAATCCCATACTCTCGCACTTCTTCTGCCAAGGTTTCACCAAAACGTACTACCGCCGCCTTTGAAGCGGCATACGCACTCAGATAAGGCAACGGCTTAGTCGCGCCGCCTCCCGACAGGAGCACAATCTTACCTGCCCTCTCCTTAACGAAGTGCGGCACTACCTCTCGACACAAGAGCACTGTGCCCATGAGGTTAATGGCAATCGCCTGCGCCCATTCATCCCAAGCAACGTCTTGAATCGCGCCTTTAGGCCCGTAGACGCCGGCGTTGGCAACCAGCACTTCCAGCCCGCCTAGCTCTGTCAAAGCTGTCTCAACCAAACGCTGAACCTCGGCTGGCTGGGAGACATCCGCTGGCATCGCCAGTACCTTGCTCATTCCCAATTCAGACAACTCGCGCTGGGCTTGGTATAAGGTATCCGTCCCCCGCGCACAGATCATCACCTCTGCCCCTTCCAAGACAAAAGCTCGCGCTACGGCTAATCCAAACCCTTGACTGGCTCCAGTAATTAAGGCGCGTCGTTTTTCCAACTTCATCGCTTTTGTCACGTTAGTGAAGCCCTCGTTCCGATCCTCTGCCGACAGCTAAATACTGAATGCGACGGTCCCTCCCGACACGATCTTCGAGAAATCGCCCCGCGTCCAACACTAAAGCTCTCGCCATCCAAGCAACCAACTCATCGGCTCCTATCGAGCGAAACTCCTCCCATTCTGTCGACACCACGGTCGCCACTGCCCCGCGTAGCGCCACCTCAATCGAAGGTTGAAGCTCGATCATCTCGGCCAAGTCACCGGGGAGGGATTTCACCGCCGGATCGTAGGCTGCTACTGCCGCTCCTTGCTGTTTTAGCCACCGGCATAGCTCAATCGCGCTCGACCGCCGTAGCGTGTCGGTGCCAGGCTTGTAAGTTAATCCCAGGATCGCAATCTTAGTCCCCTGGAGTTGCCCAAGCATTTCTACCAGACGATGCCGCGCCCAGTTTTTATGCTCGCTATTACTGGCTTGGACAGAAGAAAACAAGTGAGTCGCAATTCTCTCCTGCCGTCCGATTTCCATCAGAAAAGAGATGTCACGAGCCAACGTGCCGCCGGCAAAGGCCGCTCCCGGATTCAAATAAGCCCGCGGCCCGATTCTAAGGTCGCTCTTCAGTCCCCGAGCAACATCCTGGGCATCTGCTCCCACCTTCTCGCACACGCTGGCTAACTCGTTGATGAAGGTTACGGAGGTCGCTAAAAACGCGTTGAGCGCATGTTTGGTCATCTCTGCCGACTCCACGGACATCCACTCGATGCGCTCGGTGAAAGGTTTGAGCAGCGCCGCGATTCGCTCTCGGCTAGCTGAATCGCGTGCCCCGGCCACGACGCGATCCGGCTTGGTAAATACCTCGATCGCTCTTCCCAGGCGCAGATTTTCAGGGAGGTAAGCAAAAGTTACCTTCCCTTCCGGTTGGCAACGGCGATAGACCTCTTCCAGCCTGCGCGTACTTCCCACAGGTAATTGCGACGAGATCAAGACCAACGCGTCATCTTTCAGATAAGGGAAAGTCGCCTTGACCTGCTCGACTACAAATTCCACATCCGCCCGGTCATCTTCATCCACTGGGGTATCGTAGGCAATCCAGATAATTTCCGACCCGCGCAATGCGGCCGGCTCATCAGAAAAGCTCAGCTTGCCCCCTTGCATTCCACTCTGAATCAAGGCTGCTAACCCCGGCTCTGTAACTGGGAGGCACCCTCTCCTCAGTCCGGCAACCGTCTCAGCATTGGCATCATACCCCACCACTTCATACCCTGCTGACGCCAGGCATCCAGCTGTAACGGTCCCCAGATGCCATAAGCCGACTACCGCTATTTTTATCTCCTGTGCAACACCCATTCGTTTTCCTGTAGATACTTCACTGTCCTGATAATTCCTTCTTTAATACTCAACTCGGGCTCCCATCCGAGCCTCCGAACTCGCGAGCAATCTAAGAAGATAAACGGACTATCCCCGATCCAGCCCCTCTCGCCTCCCGCATAAATCAGTTCCGGCTTCACTCCGAGGTATTCACAAATCCAGCCTATCGAGTCATTCACTTCAACGTACTCGTCCGTGCCCAGATTGAAGATGTTGACTTTGCCTGTTGCCTCCCCAATCGCCAAAAGCATGGCCGTCAAACAGTCCTGCACGTAGAGGTATGATTTCCGTTGCTTGCCGTTGCCCAATACCTCTAACCGTTTTGGATGCTCATGCAGCTGCTTATAAAAGTCGAAGACATGTCCGTGCGTATATCGCTCACCGAGAATGGACACAAACCTGAAAATGTATCCCTGAAATCCGAAACCTTCACAGTAGGCTTCGATCAATCCTTCCGCTGCTAACTTGGACGCGCCATAGAGTGAAGTCTGCACGGGAAAAGGAGCATCCTCCGGCGTTGGGAAGACCTCCGGTTCACCGTAGATTGAGCCGGTCGAGGAGAAAGCAATCCGCCCTACCTCGTTCGCGCGCATCGCCTCTAAGACATTAAAAGTGGCGATCGTGTTTTGTTCTAGATCCTTACGCGGGTGCTGCGTGCCGAAGCGCACATCGGCATTAGCCGCCAAGTGGAAAACGAAATGGCAGGCGCGCATGGCTTTCGTCAGGCGCGCCAGGTCGAGCATGTCGCCTTGGATCAACTGGAAGCTGGATGACTGCTGCGCCGCGTTCAGAAAATCGGGCTGCCCGGTGGAAAAATTATCGTAGCCGACCACCTCGTGGCCGTCTTGTAATAAACGATCCACCAAGTTACTACCAATAAAGCCGGCACATCCTGTAATGAAGTAGCGCAAATTACTATCTCCTATGTTGACGAAGTAACCTCACGCGGGGTCGCCAGGCTTGCTGAGTGCCCTCCTCGAACGACTCGTCCAAGCCGCGCAAAAGACTCTCCTAGTCTCCACAGGCCAATGACTCCGAGGGTAGTGGTCAGCAAGTAATACACCAAATGCACGGTCATAGTGATGGCTAAGGCACTGGCGGAGTCGTATTTTGACCCAAACGGCAAAACCAGCGCTTGTTGCCCGACTAACTGAAAGACGCCCACAAAACCTGGACTTGACGGCACAGTTATCGCTAATGACAACGCCACTAGCATAAACGCCGCTTCCACCACCGTGCTGTCGGGACGAAATGAGCGCAGCACACACCAAAACGTGGCGATGGAGAAAGCCCAGGTAACCAAAGACCAGCCGGCGACCCGCGCAACCAAATCCCGGCGAGTTAGGAGGGATAGGCCGTTAACTAATTCCCGCCAGCGGGCGATGACTCCTTCCGCCGGCAAGATCGGGAGGCGCTGGCAAAACCACCGCACCAACCACTCGCTATGGCTGCTAAAACGCACCGCGAGCAGTGAGAGTGTGAAGGCGGCCAGAGCGATCCCTCCGAATAACACCCCAGCCCGGCTTACGAGTGCAGGAACCTTCATCCACGGCAGTGTGAGAAGCAGTGCCAACACAATCGTCATCACATCAAGCATGCGCTCCACTAATGCCGAAGCAGCAACCTGCATCACCGGGAGCTGGCTGCGTTCCGTCATCACGATTACGCGCGCCGGTTCGCCCAACATCAAGGGGAAAACATTAGTAAACAGATAGCCAATGCTGAGCGCCCGGAAACAATCGGCCAATCGTGCTTTTTTGCCGAGGATCACCACCCAGCGCCGCGCCCGGGTAATGACCGCCAGCAATTGCATGATTACAGCTGTCAGCAGCCATCTGGGATTGGTATCCGCGAGCAAGCGCGCCAACTCGCCCAGCGGCACGCGACGCAGAGCGAACCACAGGCATAACAGGCTAACCGCAAAACCCAGCCAAAAGCGCCAACTCCTCAGCAGACTCATCACTCAGCCTCAGGTTCTTCAGGCACCGGCAGCAACCGCGGGCGCCGCAGATTGTCAAAGCGAATGCTGAGCAGATCCAGCCCATTCCGCACATTCCCGCTCAGCAACACCAACCGACTGTCCCCGTCGTCCCGCCAACGGATCGGGACCTGCCCGATACGGTAGCCGGCCTGCTGCGCCAGATAGAGAATCTCGACATCGAACATATAGCCGTCTATCTTTTGCTGGGCGAACAGGTAACGCGCTGCACGGCGCTGGAAAAACTTGAAGCCACACTGAGTATCAACAATCTCATCCAGCCCAACGAGCGCGTGCATCACCAGCCCAAAGCCTCTCGATCCCAGACGGCGATACCAGGGCTGCGGGCGTTCGACCCGCGACCGGCGCAAACCGCGCGAGCCGATGACGACTTCGTAGCCCTCGCGCAGCAAGGGCTCGAATTTGTCGAATTCGTCAATCGGCGTTTTGTTATCGGCATCGGCGAATCCGATGATCTCGCCGCGCGCCAACGCGACCGCCTGGCGGATGCCATAGCCTTTACCGCGTCGGTCCGCGCTACCAATCGCCTGCAACGCCGGGTCGCCAGCAGCCATCTCCGCGACCAACTCGCGCGTGCCGTCGTTGCCGTCTGCTGCGACGATGATTTGATATGAATGTCCGCGTTGCCTGAAATAGGCCCGCGCTTCCTCAATTGTACCAGCAATTCGTTGCGCTTCATTGTATGCCGGCAGAATGAGAGTAACGTGAGGATGCATGTGAGGATGCATGTGTAGTCTCCTTAATCGAGTTCAGGGGAAAAACCAGAGCCCCGGGTAAAAATTCCAGGTACGCTTCATTTTCGTCTCCAAAATAGAGAAATCAAAGCGCCGAGCCCCTTCAAGACCATTCACCCCTGTAAACGCAATAGCTGATTAATCATCTCAATTCACCTTTACCACGTGGTATATAACATTCAATTGCACCTTGGGCCTGAGGCTGCAAAATAAACCTTAAATGTCGCTTTCTATCTATGTGTTGATGGCATTTGTGTTGCTATTTAAAATGGTCCGCCAAAGCCTTTCGTACATGTATGCTCCCTCTCCCACGATAGGGCTATTCGCGCGCCGGTGTCTGCCCAACGATGAGATTGACAAGCAGTAGTCATTTTATTCATGCCTCAGGTCGGCCTTACGATGAGGCATTACTGAATCCGGTTTGTAGGCCACCAACCTGTAAGGAACAACAGGTGTCAATGCTGCAGGGAACTTGAAGCCGTACTGAAGCACCCATCGCCCTTTAGGAATAGGCAAAACCTCGGCCTTCGAATTATGTTCCTCGATAATCTGCTCAAGCAGAGATACTGGGTACTGTAGCGTCGCAGGATGCTGAAGGAGCTTATTAATCAAGAATGAGGCAGGGCGAAACGCGCTCCTCTCAAAGAGATAGAACCATTGCGGCACACAGGACTCGATAATAACAAGCTTGCCGCCAGGGCGCAGCACACGAAAGGCTTCTCGAATGGCGCGACGGACGTTACCAAGCGATTCACTCACCGTCTTACCCGTCAGATGATGAATGAGCATAACCACAAGGACGCCTTCAAAAGATTCATCCGGCTCAGGAACACTTAGCGCGCTGCCTGTTTTCAAAGTAACATTAGTAGGGCAAACATACGAAGCGGGTAAATCGTCAAGGAACAAATCCAAGGCGACGATAGAGTGGACAAGCCCAATGTCATAATCAAAGACGCCGCCGTTGCCAATATCAAGCAAGCGGCTGATGCCCGGAAGTGATTGGTTAATGCTAGCGCGTATCGCCGCGTAGGTATCCAATTCCTGGACATTCGTATTGTACGCTTGAAGGTTCCCCTGAAAAAAGGAGATGTTTTTGGCCACACTGGCATCTGTCTGTTTAGATTGTGGATCGTAAGTCATGTCATTATCCTTTGCAAGTATCTAATTTGCGGAGCGTTAGGGAGCTACCTTTCTTGATCCGGGCAGCGGGTTCGCTGGCCTAGCTCTCTATCCTCCGCCAAGCTTAGCGCAAGTCATCAAACAGCGAGTGCCGAACGGGTAAGAGATGTACCGCCCAAAAAATAACTCAGCACGCATGAGAGTAGCTAGCATCACGCTACTACCAGTTTTTGAGATATTCTCCTCGACCACCCGCTTATGCACAGTCTCTCCCTCCGAAAGAAATCTTCGATTCCTCTTTTTTACTGCCCAAAACCCGGGGTAGAAAAAAAAACCGAGGTGGGACTGCCGTAAAATTTCTAGACCAGCACTCTTTACCACGCGACGCAGACCTTTGAGAGAGTAGCGACGATAGTGGAGAAGAAGTTTGTCATACACGTCATACAAATCAGGGCCGGCAGGAACTTCTATTACCGCAATCCCGCCCGGCTTGAGAATACGAGCGACCTGGCGAAGCGCCTCTCCATCATCTTGGATATGTTCGAGTACATTCAGCAAAACTACCGCATCAATACTATTAGCGGGCAATGGGCACCAAGTAAGATCGAAATGCAAGAGCGGTAAATCAAGGTATCTCCTGGCAAGCTGCTCAAGTGGCTCGCGCACATAGTCTGCGCCAATCACCAATGCCTGTGGGAGCCCTTCGCGCAATTGCCGCAGCATAAACCCTGAAGAGCAGCCCACCTCCAATACTATCGGAGATGGCTTTTTCACATACTTATTCAACTGCTCTAAAGCCTGGCAGCGGGAGGCAAGATCAATGAAATGGTCAGGACCCGCAGTTTCTTCATGAAACCTGGTCAGATCGTCTGTCCAGCCCGATCTTCCAATTTCGTACGAGAGGACTGAAATGATAGTTTGGGCAACTTGAAACCCCTGCCCTGTCCAAACAGGCTTATCATTGAGGCCTGGCAAGGCAGGCCAATCATAGGCAATCATAAGTTTACATCCAGTGAGCCGGAATTGCTTACGGCGGTTTGCATTTGCGTGTTCAGGAAAGTTGCCTATCTACGACTAAAATCGGTCGGGTCCGCCTCTCTCTAATTGCCGTAATCCCCCATGCACTTATCATAAATAGCCAAGCCATACTACTCACCCAGTTCGCCCAGCGTAGTCCGGTAAATGACACACTAACCGTGTAAGTGCCCGGTGCAAGCTGCAAACCAACTAAACTATAGCGTGTGTGTGGCACAGCGAAGTAGGGGACTTTCTGACCGTTTACTCGGACATCAAGGAGGTCAGGGTAAAATAGCGCTGGAAGCTGTACGCGCCTAGCATCCTCCGGGACGAAAACCGTGCCGATTGCCTTTGATCCTTCGCGACGAAAAGCTTTTTCTGTTATAGAGACGGGGACAAGAGTATGTTCTGGCGACAGGCCATTAATGGTTAAGCTACTTACCATGATTGCGATCTGCCGTTCGTCTGAAGAACGCGGGTTTATTTTTTTCGGTATTACAAAAGCATCAGACACAAGCTTTAACCTAAAACTTCTTCCCTGATTTAACGTGTTAAGGGGCACATCCCAGGTAAATGGCCCGGTTCCCAGACGAGTTTGGGCAACCTCTTGACCATTAATAAAAGCCGACAGGGTCAAAGTATTGATATTGAGATAAGCAGGCACTAGCCCATCTAAATGTAGCATT
>Ga0070707_100002531_pt1 | contig 17386 bp, 10 predicted proteins | sample KBSK5502metaG_FD_65468 | JGI IMG/M metagenome (GOLD analysis project Ga0070707, IMG submission 65468) | Corn, switchgrass and miscanthus rhizosphere microbial communities from Kellogg Biological Station, Michigan, USA - KBS K5-50-2 metaG | ecosystem: Host-associated > Plants > Roots >... | reverse complement strand
GCCAGTAATTGCGGCTGTGTGACTCGATACCAACCCGTCTGGTTTACGCGAATCTTCACGGCTGGTTGGGCCGCGATGGATTGCTGTGTTGCCAGCGATTGAGTACTGGCTGGAGCCGTGGCGAGAGCATTGTCCGCCCCGTAGGCCCAGCCACGCTGCGCTGAGTCACCGGCGCCTGCGGCAGAGATCTCTGTCAACGTCGTAGCACGGCCTTTCTTCGGATCACCGTGAGAACCTGATTTCGCCACGTAACGCGGCGAAAACGTCTGCACGTCACCGTGCAGATCTATCGCCTGCAATTCGTATTGCGTGCCCACAGCGCCCTGCGGATCGAACCAGCCATACGAGAAGCCAGAGGCAAGCTCGCTACCCTGTTTTCTGATCAATGAAGAGCCGGCAATCAGCGACGGCGTCACCCGCGTGCGCTGCCCATCCTGATAGCGGTAGAGGACATAACCAAGGTTGTCCGCTTCAAAGCCGCTGCGCCACTCAAGCTTCACGCCATCGTCGCGCGTCGTGGCGGTAAAGCCGGTCAGGCGGACCGCCGTCGGGGCTATGTTTTCACCCAGCGTCCAATCAGAAAAGCCAGTGACCCCGGTGATTGTCGCTTGATTGGTTCCGGTATTCACACACGCCTGCTCGTCTGTCGGGCTCGCGCAATTATTCGGGAAAGAAACCGCGGTGCCACCATCAATGCGGATGAGGCGATAGTTAGCTTCGGTACCCGCGATGTCGGTCGGGTCGAGATAATGAAATGTCAAATCGGACTCAAAATCTAATGATGTGCCGGACGCCGTCAGGGTCCAGTAACGTTTCAATGAAGTTGCCGCGTTAACAGACCCGTGAACCGATTGCGTCGCCGCCACCTTCAAGCTGCCGGTGCCTGCCGTCACGTTTGTGTCTATCGGCGAGTAACCGTTCACGGTTCCGACCGGGAAGGTAAAAGCCCCAGTAGGCACTGAAGTCTTCTTCAGGCTGCCGATTACGTAGCCAGTTGAACCGCCCGTGATTGAGCCATCCACCGTTAATGTTTTGGTGTTGACATTGATCGACCCCAACTGAAGAATCCGCGACAGAGCGAGCGTTGTCGTGCTGGTAACGCTTCCGTTTCCATCAAGACTGATGCTGCGAGCGTTGCCGGTGGTTGAAAAGGTGATCGTGCCGCCCGATTTGTCGATTATGAACCCGCCAGAGCCAGAAGTAAGAAGCACGTCTGGAAAAGTACCGCTGCCAACACCGGTGCTGCTTATGTTGCCCTTGATCGTGATGGTGGCAGTACTGGATCCGTTGTAAGTTAACGACGAGTTTGCGCTCCCGGTTGATTTGATGGTCAGGTCGTCAAATTGGAAATCACCCGTGCCGGTATCGCTAACACCGGTAGCGGTCGTGCCGTCTCCAATCTCCAAATTCGCATAAGTTCGGCCGCTCGCCTGAAATCCCGACGAAGTGAACCATTTAGCTGTGCTGCCCGTCTGGAAGACGCACACCGCGCTGCCGCCCGCAGTCCCGAATGGACTATCACCGGCGTTGTGGAAATAAACCGAACCACTGGCGAAGACCACCGAACCGGCTGTCCCGGTACCAAAAGCATTGCCGGTGAAGCCGGTGCTGGTCGTAAAGAACGCACCGCTGTTGAAAGTGATTTCGCTCGCATTGGCTCCGGTCAAACGGTGACCTGCGCCCTGCATGATGATCTGGCCGCTCACAGTGCCTTGCGGTTGAGTGCCGCCTGCCGTTAATGCGATTGTAAGCGCATTGCTCCCAGCCAACGTCAACAGGCTTCCACTAGCAATCGAAAGATCAGTCCCCGTCCCGCCAGATAACGTCAATGTTTGCGGCGCAGCTAGAGCGGAGAGCGTCACTGGGTTCGCAGTATTGACCAGCCGCAGGGCAGCGATCGTTTGGGTTGGGACGTTGGTAACCGTTGGAGCCGGTGTACCGGTTCCGTCGAAGACCAGAACGTCCGCCGTTGCAAGCGCGGTCCGCATTGGCGACCAATTCGCCGCAACCTGCCAGTCCGTGCTCACGGTGCCCGTCCAAACATAGGTTCCGGATGTACAACCAAGAAAGACCCAACCCGTGTTGTTGCCGGAATTCAATCCGCTGGTCACGAAAATGGCAACCGGTGGTGGAGCGACTGGCGTTCTTTGATCCTGAACATCAGCATCCGTAATTGTGAAGGTTCCCGCTCCCGACCACGTGCGCTGGGTGCCAGCGGACGATGAGCGGATTAGGATGTCAGCATCACCGCATGAACCGCCGGCGCCATTGATATTGATTGTTCCGGCATTCGAAACACCACCACTGCCCAATGTTAGATTGCCAGTGCCGAAGTTCTTAAAGGTTGCGCCGCTGGTTACCGAGATTGTGCCACCTGTGCTCGTACTCAAGGCAGACGTGCTTCCCTGATCGAAAGTGCCCGCCGAAATATTTAGAGTTCCCGCAACCGTGACGCTGGCTGCACTCCCTCCGATCGTAAGTGTTTGTCCGCTCTTGCTGACCGTGACGTTATTGAAGCTCTGACTGCTCGCACTACCGTTAATGTTTTGGCCAGCAGTCGTGCTGTTGAAAGTAACCGTGCCGCTGCCCGGCGTAAACGCTCCCCCGTTATTGGTCCAGTTCCCGGCAACGTTGAATACCGGAACGCCAGCACCCGTGGCAGGTTGGAGCGTTCCACCGTTTAGCTGAACGTTTCCTGTTACATTTACAGTGGGCGTACCGGTGCCATTTGAGAAAACGAAAGTACCAGCGTCTACGATTACATCACCGGAAATATTGTGCGTATTACTCGTAGAAGACCCGAGTCGGAACTGGCCGGTGCCGGTGTTTTGAATGCGTAGAGAGCCTTGAATAGTCTGGAGTAAGCCGCTTGTGTTGAGACTCCCAATACCCGAGTAGTTGATCGTGACGTTGCCAAAGGAGAGATTCGAGAAGGACATTGCCGAGTTCTGGACTTCGTACGTGCTGGTTGCTGCAAAGCTTCTCGTAGTTCCAGGAATTCCCGTCGCCGTGGTGTGAATATACTTGCCGCCGCCGTTTATGTTGAACGTCGAAATCGTCGGAGCAGTCGTTCCGGTTACAGTCGCACCGTTGGCGATGGTCAGAGTACTGAACGTCGTTGCCGTCGACCCAGCTAAAGATTGCGTCGTGCCATTGAAGGTTACCGTGCCGCTGCGGGCAGTAAAGCCTGTCCCATTGTGAGTCCAGTCGCCTTTGAGATTTATGCCAAAGTTGCTCGTTGACACGTCCAGAGTTCCAGCTAAAATTGTCAGGTTCCCATTGAGTGAAATGGTCACGCCAAGGCTCGTCGTTCGGCCAGTGACATCAATCATCAAATTGTTGTAGGTTGCAATTCCCGCCGGCAAGGTTGAATTTGCCGCCGTATTATTCCAATGAATGGTACCCGTGCCCGCAGTAAATGTTTGGTTTGTAGTTGACCAACTGTTAGTGATCCTCAAGGTACCGCCGTTAGTCATGTCGATAGCCGAACCGGCTGTGGATGAGCTAATACTCGATACATTGAGAGTGTTCGTTCCCCCGACTGGCCACTGAAGTGTTCCCGCAGCGCCACTTCCCACGTCAAGGGCACCATAGGCAAGGTTGTTCGCAGCATTGTCGAAGGTACAAGTTCCACTAATCTTAAGATCATCACCCGCAGCAGGCACGGAATTACCGTTCCACTTTGAACTGTCGCTGAAGTTACCTGGGCCGGTGAAAGTCTTTGCCCCAAATGCTGGCTTTGACCCAGCCACGAGCAGCAAAAAGGCTGTCATTGCTGCCATTGCGCCAATGCGAAGGAATGTTGCTCTCATAGGGACTTCCTTAATGGTCGAATGAACGACAGGCATGACAACATCGCCACCACCTACTGGAAAAACTGCGCGAGTGCGACATTTCATTGCGTTGTTATCCGATGAGAAATGATCGGACGCCACGGTTGAAGACGATGAGGTTTTTTTCATAATTCCTCCGCTAATTCTGGGGCTGAAACCATCAAACCCTTTCGGGGTATGGAATGGTTTGGGGGACATGTTTTCCCAGGGTGTAAGCCTGGGCTGAATTATTCGACGCCTTCGGCGTCACAAACTTTTGAACCATCTTGCGCAATTGCTTCGGTACTTCGGGACTGTGCAACAGCAACTCGCCTAACTGATATGGCCAGCGCGGCCAGTTGTTGAAGCGGCCATGCATGGCAATGGTCGCGCGCACGGGTTGATCCAGACGGGAATAGATCTCGCCGATTAATTCTTTCCCCTTGGTAATATTGCCCAGCAGTGAGGGCAAAGCCTGCTGGCGATAATTCGGGCTCAAACTTCTGCTCCACTGCCGCAGCACTGCGGGCACCAACCAAAGGGGTAAGGGGTAAGGGGGAAGGGGGATGGGGTTCGCGGATTGCTCACCTCTTTTCGCTTCCCCTTTCGCCGTTCGCCGGTCGCGCTTCGCTCTCTGCCCTCTGACCTCTGATCTCTGACTTCTGACTTCTGCGCCGAGCAGCTCCTGCGCGAGTCTGATCGCAGCGGCGACCCAACCGGCGCGCACCGGATCAGGGCCGAGACAACGCCGCCAATCGAAGTCTATGGGGCGCGATTCGACTGCGGCCGCGATGTCGCATAGACCCGCAGGCTTCCAGGCGCCGTGACGCAGCCAGTGAATACTTAGAATGCGCAGATGATCTTCGGCGCAGGGGACACGCACCTCTGTGTCGTCGAGCTTGAGCAGTTGCGTACGCGCGAAGAACTGGTTCCAGCTCATCACGTCCAGATGATCCAGCTCGTCATGAAGATCGACGTACGAACTGTCCTCCCCTAAACTCGCAACCAGGCTATTCGCTTCTGCGTAGCATTCGTGTGCAACGCACAGGTCAACATCGAAGTAATGACGCAGGCCGGGCTCGGGATAGAGACGAGCCACGTTCCAGCCCTTCACCAAAACTGGCTCGATACCGGCTGCGCGGAATTGAGTAACGACGCGCTTGAGTCTGCGAATGTGGAGAGACCCTTCCAGCCGGTGCAATCGATACAGTTGATGTAACGCTTTAGCCGTGGTGGATGTGGAGAGTTCAGAATTGCGAATTCGCCACCAAACCAGCGCGCCGGCGCCGCCCTGAATCAGCAACGGGGCAATCTCTGCCAGTTCAAAGTCAGAAATTTCGAGCGACTCACCTGACTGCCGCCACGACCCCGAAAGAACCGTGGCGACTAAACGGGAATCCCGTCTCGTTTTCTCGGCCTTATTCATCGGACTCACGCGTGACACTTCTTGGGGCTTCCATTGCACTGTTTGGAACAGCACTCGGCGTCGGTGTTACAGGGTGCGTTAGCTGGAAGACAAGTCGAGGCCTGCACCGCAGTGGGCGACACAATCGACGTGACCAACGGCACGGCCACCACGGCCGCAATGCCCAGGGTGCGCACCATCTCTCGTCTGGACATCCCGGCCAGTTTGGCTGGCAGGCCCACTGGTTCTGTTAACAGATTAATCTTGTTGAGTTGGCGCAGCGCCAACCACACCATCTCTTCATTGAAAGGCTGATCGAGTTCGCCTTGCAGGCGTCGAGCAATCTCCGCGGGCCGAGTCTTCCCGTCGCAGCGCCGCCAAACCATGGCCGCGGTCCGATTGAGACAATGAGCTTTATGCCGATCGAGGTCGTAAACCAAAACTTCGTCCGGCAACTCGTCAACTATCAAGTTTTGCTTGCGCATCCGTGGAAGGTGCGCGCCCGTGGTTCGTTTCATACTGCCTCCCCCCAAAACAAATAAGCTAGCGCAAGCTGCCGGCTTGCGCAGCGCTTTGCACAGACTGCAGTCTGCGCTACTTAAACCGACAGATCGCGCCGCACACGACCCGGCAACAGACACTTCAACCAAAAACCTGTTTTTGAATCTGGGCGTGGCACAAGTCGCCGCAGAATCTGCACTCAAATGTTTGCCAACGAAGACGGAAGCCACTTAAGAAAAGAGGTGGCAAGGTAGAGGTTGGCCGTGGGGCCTTTAACCGCCAACCATATCCGTTTGTGCAGCCTGTATACCATGTAGCCGCACCAGATAGCAATACGAATCGAGCCCTCAGGCCCCGCTCCCCTCTGAGCCGAGTCTGGGCACCCTGGAGGGCAGCAAAACGTCCCACGCACGGCTTTGTCCCAAGAGTCGGCTAAGCGGTTACAGAACCGCTCGCGGTAGCGAGCGGGATAAAAACTCAATCCACCTTAACGGAGGTGGCGCTATACTCGCAGATCAAATACGGAACAAATCCAGATTTCGACTTGAGTCTTGATCCCGCTCGCTACCGCGAGCGGTTCTGTGCCAAGCGCTTTGTTGGCTTCAAGCCGGCTCAAACCTGCCTTTTGGGGCATCCTCCGCGCGCCCAGTATTAACTGAGTGTAACTCCCAAACTGAACCAGCTATGAGGAGATGACGAAAGAATCCGCGACAACGTGAGACGCAAGTTCGCTGAGACCAGGCTTCCTCAGCGCTCTCTCTTTTATTCCTGGTTGAATGATCGTGGTTTTGACTGGCTGTTAACGCTATCCGTTGAAGCCTTAGTTCTCGGTCGAAAAACGTAACTGTCGCGAGTGCGCACTACCAACTCAGGTTGGTTCACGCGCACTTTGATCTGGCGGCTATCGCCGGGCTGCGGAACCTTCTTCGGATAATAGCCGACGCTGTACTGACGTCTCAGTTCTTCCGCAACCAGGCGAAACGCCTGCGCAAGATTTTGCTCTTTAGCGTTGTAAACACGCGCGCCGCTGACCCGTGCCAGGTCCTGCAAATACCGATCGCCTCGTTCGTATTCTAACCGGCTGGTTCCCGCACCGCTGTTGCCGCTACCAGAGCTATTTTGCCGGCCGCCCATGTCCGGATCGATGATATCCAGATCTGAGTAAGTATCGTATTTGATCGGATATACCAGCGCGCCAAGCTCCACCACCTCCCGTACGGTCTGGTAATAGGTTGCGCGCTTGCTGGTTGTATCAACGCCGTCTGTAAACAGGATGACCGCGATGCGCCCTTCTAGTCCATTCAGTTCCTTATTGACTACTTGATGCATCGCGTCAAACAGGCGAGTCCCGGATCCGCCCCGGGTCTGGCGAATCGCTGAGCGTAAAACCGCGCGATCGTTCGTGGGCCGGGAAAGGACCTTAATCTTATCGCTGAACGAAACAACCATCACGAGATCGTGAGCGCGCAGTTGCTCAACGAACGCGATGGCCGCATCCTGAATCCTCTCCAGCTTCAAAACCGTCGAACCGCTGGTGTCGATCATCAGCACGACAGTGAACGGTTTTTCGGTCGAAGCGAAGTAAGCTACTTGCTGCTCTGAGCCGTCTTCCCAAATACGAAAGTCTTTCTGGCGCAAATTGGGAATATATTTTCCGTCGCGATCCATGACGCTAACGGGAATGCTGATCAGCGTCGTATCGACTCGCACCACGTCTCCTTCGCCTACGTCGTCGGGAGAGGCATCCTGAGACGAAGTTTTCCGGTCGATCAGATCGCGATTCGTTCCGCGCAGCACCGGCGGCTGTGGAGGACGGGCCAGTTGAGTCTCGCCCGGTTGATCCTGGGGTGACGATGTTGGTGGCAGCGAGTTTGACTGCGCGTTTTGTTGCTGGGCCGGCGCCGTCGGTCCCGCTGGTGACTGTGCTCCGGCATTTTGCCCGAGCAAGACTGCCAAAACACTGAAGAGGAAAAGAACGTTAAAGCTTTTCATACTAAAAACTCCTGGAAACCTTGGTCTTTGCCCGCGCCGGTGGTTGTGCCTGTTCTTTTATGAGAAGAATTGGGGAGAGTGATCGATCCGGCGCGGTAATTTCTTAATATCTTTCGTCGTCGCTTTGAGTTGGCTCGTATCGGCTTGACGGACGAACGGGAAAACGGGACCCGAGCTGCCCGAAAGTATTGGCGTCACCCATAAAATGAAGCGCAGGAATCACCTGTCCAGGTTTCCCCGAGAGTCCCGCCGTAAGGCCTTTGCAGCCAAAATCGTTCGACTAGAAAATCGGCTTTGCCCAAAAGTCGGCTAGGCGGTTACAGAACCGCTCGCGGTAGCGAGCGGGATAAAAACTCAATCAACCCTAACGGAGGTGGCGCTATACTCGTAGGTCAAATACGGAACAAATTCAGATTTCAGCTTGAGTCTTGACCCCGCTCGCTACCGCGAGCGGTTCTGTACCAAGCGCTTTGTTGGCTTCCAGCCGACTCAAAATTGCCTTTTGGGGCAAAGCCTAGAAAATCCGTATGCCGAAAGTTAAAGCGAGATTATCCAGCCTCTGCTTTGGCAGAGTGACCGGCAGATTACCGTGGTAACGGTAATAGTCGATTTGAATCACGCGGATGGCTATATGCTTACCCGCGACGACGTCCAGTCCGCCGCCAAACTTTCCGGTCCAACCGTTGGTACTCGCTCCAAAACCACTGAGGTGGCCCCCACCAATCAAGACATGGACGAATGGTTCAAGGTCGCCCTTGTTGGACGAACTGTCCGGGGACTGGAAATTGCTGTGGTTGCGCCGCGCCGCGCCGCTGCCGTTCATGCTTATTCGCTTCGTGAAGCGCGGGCCAATCATGTAGGAAAACAGACTGCGACGCGTTCCCGTGAGGGTTTTCGTAGTGTAGGTAATGTCGCCTTCGACGGCGGCCCACTTGCGAAAGTTATTAGCGATGGCCGCCGTAAACCCAAAAAGATTCTGGCGGGTAGCAGGGGGCGGCGTTTCCATGTTATTGAAAGTGAAGGCGGCCGTGAAGTCCCACTTGGGATACGCCTCCTGGGCAAACGCGGCGCTCCCGCAAAAAAGCACCAGGCATAAACAGGGCAATAGTCTACGCATAAAGGTGTTGTCTCCTTGTTCGAAAGTTAGGAAAACCTACTGAAAAGCCCAATGGAACCTACTATGGAAAGAGAATAGCGTCAAGAGAGGGCCAAGGCCCAAACAATGGCTCAGTTCGGTCTGGGATATGCATCTGGCGCGTGTTTTCGCGATGCGGATGACCGTCCGACATCCCCCGGGGCGGCTCCAGTCGGCAAAATGACGGAAAACTGACAGCCACGTCGAGTGCGGCCCCGTTTACCACGAAGTGGAACAGAGACCATTGGAATGGACAAACCGGGGCGAGGACCAGAATCCTCGCCCCAGTTTTGTTTGTTACGCCCGACGGTTCCGGCAAAGCCAGATTACTTACGGGCAGTTCGGAACGGCGAACGTCGAAGGATAAGTGAACGTCACCCCTGAGAGCACATTCGTCTGGGGATCAACGCCACACTGGGCCGCCGACTGGACGAAGTTCAAATTATTATTCGCCTTGTCGAGTGCATTCTTCAGAGCCTCCTGGTAAGCCCGGAACGCGGCGCCGGGGGTACCGCTGGTGGTGTTTTCATGCCCCGGCGTTCCCAGTTCAGTATTCGCCGCCGCCAGCAACTGGTTTATGGTGACGAAGTCGTTGGTGGTAATGCCAGTGCCTGGCGCATAAACAATAGCGCCCCCGCCAACCTTACCGTTAAGGACATTTAACTCCATCGCCGTAAACTGGACCGAAAGCATGTAAGCCATGTTGGTCGCCGATCCACCCAGCAGCCAATTCTTAAGTGCTGTCTTGCCCGAATTAATCTGAGCAGTCGTCGGTGCTGCGCATCCCGCCACCGGATCGAAGTTAAATCCGGAAGCGTTCTTAAGATTGAGCCCGTTCAGAGTGCAGAGCTGCGATCCGGTTATGAGCGCCTGCCCGTTCTTGTTTGACCAGAAACCCAACGTCAGGCCGCCGCCCGGGCCGAGGCAAACGTTGCCGAACTCGATAGTCGTCGTGCCGCCCGGCACGACTGATTTCGACTGAATCGAGGCGTTCGTATGGATCCAGTTCGTGGCGTCGCCTTCTTGCGCGGTATAACATCCGGGAGCGAGATCCACAATACTCACCGGCGTGAGCTTCGTTTCAAATGTGGTCGTGAAGTCGGGCTGGGCGCCGGTTCTGACTTCCCACCCTACGATCGGACTATCAGCATTTGTGAGCGTACCGCTGGCATCCGCGTCATAGAACTTCTGGACCTGGAATGTGCCCTGAGGAGGAATCTCGTCTTCTTTGACCTTGAAGTTGTCGGACTTGACAGTGCCGCCGGTAAAACCAGGATCCATGCTTACCTCGACCTTATATTCCCCGCCCGGGCTGGAGGTTGTGTCATAACCTGGCGACCCATCCGACGTCTTTACGAGGATAGTCGACAGATGGTAGCACTGGGCAAAATTACCGTCAGGATTGACCACGGCTAAGGCCCCTGTTGTATAGCCAAGTTGCGTACCACCAGGCGCTGTCACTTGGACATAGTACGCCCCGGGAGGCAACCCTGGGCCACCGCCCGTCGGACCGCCGTTAAGGAAAACCGCTTCCTTGCTGGCGTAAATGTTAAGGTCGACGCCTGAGCACGTGCTGTCAGTCGTATAGATTGAGCCCGGCGACATAAACGCCGTTGTTGTCGACAACATCAGCAGCGCAAACGCTGCCAATGCCACAAAAAATGTTCGTGACCTAAGAATTCTCGATTTACGTGAGCGGGAATTCGAGGGGCAAGTATTACTACTCATTGATCCTTTCTCCTTCTGCAACCGGCTGCGCCGGTTTTCTGTACCCATAGCCTCCGCACAAGCCCTGAGTGGGTTGAAACTGAATGATGATGAAAATCTAAACCAAGAGGTCGGGCCAACAGGACGTCAGCTCTCGGCCGAAGGTCCATCACGCCTTCTTCTCTTCAGTAACAAGACTGCTTAGATGCAAAATATTGCGTATTTTAACCCGATAAGTTGTCCAACTTGTGAGAAACTTGCCTATCCTGCATTCAATTCGTAGTTTTGTAAACGCGCCAACAGACATTTGGGATCCTCGGGTTAAAATCCTTTGCTCACAGTCGTTCTTTGTTACCCAACCAACTCGTCACCTACATCGATAAGCAAACCTTCGCCAATGCTAATCACGTGCCGAGGATCGTTTTGCAAATCCGTATTGAGAACTGAGAGCGTTAGTCTGCCTGGCCCTGATAGTTAGAGTATTAGCAGATGGCCGAGCACGCATCGTCGCGGCGGCCCGAAACCAAAGAGAACTATCGCTTCTGATTGTTGAGCTATCGCTTAAGATAGGATTGTGTGGGGAAATTGCAGGCCTTGCATGTGTTGCACGTCCCAAACGGAGCAACGAAGACTGGGTGTTTATCTTCCGTTTCCCGCGACCAGGACAAGCTTCTTTCTCTCTCGACCGTTTTGGCTGGGAGCTGCGTGCAGACGTGCTTCCGGCAGTAAACCGTTCAGAAATCTGCGCAGCTCATCTTCGTTTCTCTCGCGCACCAATCTGGCCAGTACTTTCAAGGCGGTAGCCACGGTTTCCGGCTCAGGAGTGTCCAGCTTGTTAATGAAAATCTTGGGGTGCGAGGTGGGCACAGTCTCTTCCGTCTCGAACCTCAGTTCTTCGTACAGCTTTTCACCCGGACGCATCCCCGTCTCGATAATCTGAATGTCCTCGTGAGGCTTCAGGCCCGAAAGGGTGATCAGCGTTTCGGCCAGGTCCATGATTTGCACCGGTTCACCCATATGCAGAATGAACACCTCGCCGCCTTTTCCTATTACACTGGCCTGCAAAACCAACTGAGCAGACTCAGGAATGGTCATGAAGTAACGCTTCATGCGCTTGTCGGTAATGGTTACCGGGCCGCCGTTGCGAATCTGCTCGCGGAAGATGGGAATCACCGAACCGGCTGATCCGATCACATTGCCGAACCGCACGGCGACAAAACGGGTGTCGTATTGCGGGTTCAGATCCTGGACGACCAGTTCCGCCGCCCGCTTGCTCGCGCCCATAATCGAGGTTGGCCGCACTGCCTTATCGGTGGAGATCAAGACAAAGACCTCGGCCTTGAACTCGCCGGCCATGTCCGCCAGGAGCCGGGTATTCAAGGTATTGTTCTGGACCGCCTCAGTCGAGTTACTTTCCATCAGAGGCACATGCTTATGGGCGGCTGAGTGAATCACTACGTGCGGCCGATAGAGATCAAAGATCGCGCGCATCCGCGACTCGTCGCCGACGTCTGCGACCAGTGGCACAATGGACTGCGTGGGGTTGTCGGCTCTTAGTTCACTGTCTATATCGAATAAGGCGAATTCCGCCCGCTCGACCAACAACAGGTGCGCCGGCCCGAAGCGTTGTACCTGGCGGGCCAGTTCCGAACCGATTGAACCGCCGGCTCCCGTCACCATTACGGTTTTGCCGGCCAGTTCCCTGCTGATCGATTCATTATCGAGCTGAACCGGTTCGCGCCCCAGTAGATCTTCGATCTCGACGTCGCGAATGCGGCTAATCTCAACCCGGCCTTCGATGATTTCGTAGAGTTCGGGAATGATTCTCACTTTGACCGGGATCTCTTCGCATATTCTTACGATGCGATGAATTGCATGACGTGACGCATGCGCGATGGTGATTACCACATGATTGATTCCGTGAGTGTGAACCAGCCTGGGCAAATCCTGAGTAGTGCCCAGGACCCGGCGTCCCTGGACTACGGACCTTCCTAACTTGCTGCGATCGTCGTCGACAAATCCTTTGATTTCCAGATCGAGATCGCCGCGCGCTTCAATCTCTTTGGCGGCCAGCGAGCCGGCGCGGCCGGCGCCGATCAAGAGCACTGAGCGCTTAGTCTTGCTCTTGCCATTGCCGTTGCCCTTGCCGTTTCCGTTGATGTGCTTCTTGAGCTGTACTCGTTTCTGTTTGTATTCATACTCGGCGCGCCGCATGACCCGCAGGGCATAAGCTCCACCAAAAGCCAGGAGCACGTCGATAAGGTTAACGGACAGCGGCACGCGCCACGCCTGATGCGGATTTGGCAAGCCGAGTCGAAGCAAAGCTATGACAATCAGACTTCCGAACGCTGCATAGACAAACGACTTGACGTGGGCGAGGTCCGTATAGCGCCAGATTGATGAACGGGCTCCGAATATCGTCAGCGCGACAAACTGCAGCAGGACCACCAACGGCATCTGGGTGGCAAAGCTGCGGAGTTCTTCCGGCGGAATCTTGAAATCAAAGCGCAGCAGATAAGCCGCCACAAACGCCCCAACGAGGAGCGAAAGATCCAGAAAAGCCTGGATTCCGGTGGCGAGATGTCTTCTTGGGGGCAACTCTAACATGTGAGACTTCCTCCTGGCTCGAACCCACAAGAGTCAGAACAGGTAATCTTGACTAGCTCTGGTAAATGTCTGACTCTCATTGAAAAAGGGTAATCAGTGGCAAAATCCCGCGCCCGACTATCCTAAGTTTGAAGATGTCCGGGTTTTGGGGACTTTAAGAGAACTAAGGATCCCTCTTCGAAAAAGAAGTGGGCCTGTCTTTGTTGTGGCCTACTTTGATAAACGGCGTTCAGAGTACTCACTTCAGTAAGGGCCTTAAACGAAAGCCTTACAGTCAACCTGCTGTTTCCTTAATGGAGATCGTTTCGTGCGGCCGCTGCAGGGCAATGACGATCAGCGCACAAAGAATTACTGCATTCGAGGTAACGTGCAAGCCAAAATCGAGGAAACTGTGAATTATTACTCCAAAGATACCAACCAGCGCGCCTAACGCTGCCGCTCGGTAGAAAGGCTCCGGCGCGCGCAAAGTCTGGCGCACTCTCGTAACAAAAAGGACGACAAACCAAATCACCAGCATGCAACCAATTACTCCGCCGCTCGCGAGCAGTTCCAGATAATCGTTATGTGCTTCCTGCGGAGTAAGGTCACCGGTCGCATCGTGGTACCGGGTGATTCCAATCCAATACCCGCCAAACCCAACACCGGCGACGGGATGGGCCTTGATCAATTTCCAGGTAGACGACCAAATCTCATTACGGCTGGTGTTCGCGCGACCATAGTTCGACTGTTCATTAAAAGAGTATTCAGCCATTTGGAAATTCTTGACGACTGACTCACCTCCAACCCACGCCACGCCGTAAGCGAATAACACAACCATACCCACAATCAGGATTACGCGGAGCGCAAGGCCGCCAGCAAAGTTTCGAAAGCGATTCCAGGCCGTCACCGCGGGCCGCTTGTCAAAATGCCGCAACGGATCGAGCAACACTCCGAGAAACAGCAATTGTCCTAACGAGGCGACTATGCCGCCGCGAGAATTCGAAAGGATTAGCGCGATCCACAAGAAAGCCGCTATCGGAAGCACGACAAAAATTCTTCGGCGAACGCCGTTTTTCGTAAACAGAAGACCCAGCGTTAATCCCCAAGTCATCTCCAAGAGAAAACCGAAATGGTTCCGGTTAATGAATTGGGCAAAGCCTCTACCGTCTTTGATCAGAGCCGGCAAAAGGAATCCCGGGCCCTGCTGAAAATATTTTCTCACGACTCCGAACAACGCACTGGCCAGACCGACGCCGATCACGACAAAGATCAGCGCCCGCAAGCGCCTGGTGCTTGACGTGTAGATGAGAAGCAAACCACCGGCAATGATTAGCGCAAATAGCCTGACAGCCACCAGCCGCGTGTTGTAAGGATCGGCGCTTATGGCAAGTGTGAGCTTTGGCAATCCGGGATTATCGGGCCCTGCAAAAAGAGGCACAGATTGGAACAGGATGAATAGGGCGAGAAGGACGAGCGGTGTCGCAATTGACAGTTCCTTAATCGACCACCTTCCAGCCATCAATCCTTCGACGATGCCAAGCATTCCCAAAACGAAAACGAGGCATTCGAAAAAGGCGACCCACCAGGGCTGGACCGTTCCGTATGGAATCGCCGTCACGACAATCACGACCAGAACCCCGTAAAAGATCGCGCAATCAAGAAATCGCGCCAGGCGCGCCAACGCCCCGGGCGCGACATTGTTCCCAATTCCGCGACGATGTCCCGACGTAAATGGTTCCGCGGCCTCTTTCACTGTGGTCTCTCTTCTGAAAGCGGGTAATCTCTGTGCGATTCGTCTGCAATCTCCACCTTAGTCTCTTCGCAAAAGCCAGAGACCTTACCAGGAACGACCACGGCTACCATGGTTCGCCACAATACGCCAAGATCAGTGCGCCAGCTTCGTTCCTCAAGGTAAGCGACATAGCCTTTCAATTTCGCCGGCTGCAGTTCGTTCACATAATACCGTTCCGTGTCGCCTTCGATTCGGGCCAACAAATCTGCTTCACTGCGCAGTTGCACACTCACAGGATCAGTGATTCCCGGCCGCACTGACAAGACTTTCTGCCAGATTGGATCTTCCAACTTTACGAAGCGCGGAACTTCGGGCCGCGGTCCCACCAGAGACATCTCACCGCGCAAAACGTTCCAGAGCGCGGGCAATTCATCCAACTTCGTATGCCGCAGGAGTCTTCCCAGCCGGGTGATGCGCGTGTCGTTGCTGGTCGTGATTTGCCGTCCACTGGTTGAAGATCTCATCGTGCGCAGCTTGTAGAGTTCGAACGTGCGCCCGTTTCGGCCCACTCGAGTTTGGCGGAAAATAATCGGCAAGCCGGAAGAGACGGCAATCGCCAACCCGGCCAACACAATTAACGGCGCCGCCAGGATCAATCCAATAAAGGCGATCACTAACTCAGCCCAGCGCGGCAGTCCTCTTGCGTCCGCAGATTTCACAGATTCATGGGGAGAAGTAATCTCCTCGTGTGCGTGCGTACCAGGCTGAATCTCTATCTTAAGTTGAGCGTTTGTCATCTGTGCAATCTGCGTAATCTGCGGATATCACCGGCTATGCCTCTGGCAGATTCGTATCAGAGTATTAATGACATGTTCGATTTCGTCGTCGCGCATTCCGGGAAAAATTGGCAGGCTAACCAGCCGCTTCCACTGCGCGGTGGCCACCGGAAAATCCTTTGCGCGCCAGCCAAAAGTCTTCTGGTAGTAAGGATGCAAATGCAACGGCCGCCAGTGGACTGAGCAACCCACGCCGGCCTGCTTCAGTTCGTCCATGAATGCATCGCGATCGATAGCCAGCCGTTTGAGTCGCAGCCTGATAGCAAATAAATGCCAGGAATCAATCCGGTTGTCATCGTGCGACGGCAACTCGATCTGGTCTACCCGGGTCAGCGCTTCGCAATATCGCAGGGCGATGCGTTCGCGCTCGCGCCGCATCGCTTCGGCGCGGCCGAGTTGATGAATGCCGATCGCTGCCGCGATATCCGTGAGATTGTATTTGTAGCCGGGCGCGACAATCTTGTAGTCCCACTTGCCATTGGTCGAGTACCTGCCCCAGGCGTCGGCTGAGAGGCCATGCAGAGACATCAGCCGCATTCTCTGCGCCAGCTTGCTGTTGCTGGTCACTGCCATCCCGCCTTCGCCGGTAGTGATTGTCTTATTGGCATAGAAGGAATAGCACGTCACGGACCTGGATCCGTTGCTGCGTTGCTGCCATGGCTCCTCAGCGGCGCGCCGCCAGCCAACCGGAAAAGCGTGGGCCGCATCCTCGACCATCCAAAGTTTGTGCTCTTGCGCGAACTCCTCCAATTGGCCGAGATTCATCAATACGCCGCCAACATGCACCGGCATGATGCCGGCAATTCCAGAGGTCAGAGGCCGGAGGTCATCGGTCAGAGATCGGGAATCATTTAAGGCTGACTTCTGACTTCTGACTTCTGACTTCTGATTTCTGATCCCCACGCGTTCCACTCTTCGTCTTGCGTCTTCCAGATCCATATTCAGCGTGACCGGATCGCAATCCACCAGAATAGGAATCGCCCCCTGATAGCGCACGACTTCCGCCGTCGCCGCAAACGTCATCGTCGGAACCAGCACACCCTGTTGCGGTTTTAGACCGAGAGCTTCGACCGCCAGGTGCATAGCCGCCGTGCCTGAGTTGACCGCCACGGCATGCACCGAATGGCCTTTGCTCTTTGCGCCCGGCGCTTTGCCCTTTGCTCTTTGTTCTTTGCTATCTGCACCTACCGCAGCGGCAAACGCTTCTTCAAAGTGCTTGACCCTTGGCCCACTCGTCAGCCATCCGGAGCGCAGCGTGGCCACGACTTCGCTTACTTCTTCTTCCTGAAGCGCGGGGCGAAAGAATGGAACTTGAAGCTTGGTCATTGTTTACTTACCGCTTTTTGAGGCGCCGCTGAGTCAGTTACCGGGAAGCGCTATTCCCCAAACATAAAGCCGGCCCGCATTGGCCGCATAACGAATGGTTAGTTTGACAACCTCCTGCTCTTCAGGCAGATCCAGGACGACGCCATGTAGTCCGGCTGAGAAATCTCTAAACGCTCCCTCGTAACGGTTCTGACCCGTGACTGCCAGGCGCTTATGCCATTGAAAAACTGTCCGGCACGGAGCGCTCGGTGCGCATTGTTCGTCCCACGAACTCGTCTCTTTTCCCAGGCGCAGTGGAACGGTCAGTGTCTTGCCCGTCTTGCTCTCGACAAAGATTTCCGCGATCAGTTGATC
>Ga0070707_100002530_pt1 | contig 17394 bp, 10 predicted proteins | sample KBSK5502metaG_FD_65468 | JGI IMG/M metagenome (GOLD analysis project Ga0070707, IMG submission 65468) | Corn, switchgrass and miscanthus rhizosphere microbial communities from Kellogg Biological Station, Michigan, USA - KBS K5-50-2 metaG | ecosystem: Host-associated > Plants > Roots >... | reverse complement strand
TTGCTCTCGGTCCGGGCGATGATGTCGAACTGCTTCGGATCGGCCTTGATCTTGTCGTAGGCCGCCTGCGCCTTGGACTGGGCTTCGGCCCAGCTCGGGTCGGTGGGCGGAACGTCCTTGGCGCCGGCCGGATCGCCCTTCGGCGAGAAGAGGATGTGGCGGACCTTGAGCGCGCCGGTGCCAGGAGGCGAGGCGGGAGCCTTGATGTACAGCTCCTGGACCTGCTTCTCCGGCCCGGAGGCGCTGGCATCGGCCACGATCCGGTCACCGAGGACGGTCCGCATGACTTCGCTCGTGATGGCCGCACGATAGGCGTTCTGGCTGACCTTGGCGTCGGCGAGCTTCTGGTCCCAGAGCGCGTCAACCTGGGCCGGGACGATCTCGGTGACCCGGCCGATCCGGTACGTTCCGTCGGCCCCGAGGATGACGTCGGTCAGGCCATTGGCGTCGAGCTTGAAGACGGCGGCCTGCCAGTCGGGATCCTCGCTCGAGGTGCTGTCGAGCCAGCCGAGATCGCCACCGGTCGCCTTCGAGGTGTCGGTCGAAACGCTCTTCGCTTCGTCCTCGAAGGCCGTGCCGCCCTTGATGGCAGCGAGGGCGCCAGCCGCCTTCTCCCGCGCCGCTTCCTTCTGCGCGTCCGACGGAGTGATCTCGCCCGTGTCGAGCTGGGGCGCGACCGCGATCACCCACACGTGGCGCTCCTCGGGGCGCGTCTTGTCCTCGAGGATTCGCGCGTCGATCTGGGCCGCCGTGGGCGCGACGCCGAGCTCGGCCCCGAGCTTCGCCTGGAGCGCCGTGTCGATGAGCTTCTCGATGATCGTCGCGCTGAAGACGCCCTTGCTGTCATCGAGCTGGTTCTGCATCGCGGAGGTCCGGGCGTCACCCTGGGCGGCCGTCAGACGCCCCGCGGCGACCTCGGCCCTGACCCGAGCCTCGAGCTGGGTGAGGCGGAAGACTTCGACCGACCCGCGCTCCACGAACTGGTCCTTCGTGATCGTCTGGCCGTCGACCGTGGCGGCGGCCGCGAGGTGGGCGTTGTACCAGGTCGTCGCGCCCACGATCACGAGGATGAGGACCGCGACGATCACGGTGATCCCGAACGCGATGTTCATGTAGAGCGTGCGGCGGCTCGGGTCACGACTCGCGCGGCCGCGATCGACAGGCTTGACTCGGAAGGTCATGGGGGAATGCGGTCCTGATCGATGGAGGGTGGAGGCGGCGCAGCCGCCAGACGGTCCGGTATCGTACCGTACCCGGCTGCTACGTCCCCCGGTGCGCGGTGGCGCGCTCGGCGGCGCCCACCGTTGCCGCGATCCGCTCGCGGAGCTCCGCCAGGTGGGCGACCGCAGCGTGGCGGAGCCGATCCCGGATCTCGTCGGAGATCGGGGCGAGGTCCGGGCGGAGGAACGACGGCAGCTCCGGGTTGCTGTAGGCGGCGAGGAGATCGGCCCGACCGATTCCGCCAAGGAAGCTGCGGGTTTTCGCCGTCGGCATCGTGGCGATCGCGGGAACGCCATACATCGTCGCGACGACGACCCCGTGGAACTTCATGCTCGTGATCGTCGTGCACTCACCGATCGCCCGGCTGATCTCCGAGAGATCGTCAGTGGAGACGAGCTCGGTGTCGGGCAGCCCGAGCCCGTCGGTCGCGACCGCGTCCTGCGCCCGCACGCGGCCGGTCGCGAGGACGATGCGGCGGACGCGGTAGCCGAGCTCGATCGCACGCTCGCAGAGCCGGCGAACGTTCGTCAGGTCGTCGGGCTGTTCCCGGCTCCGGACGGCGACCCCGAAGATGGGCTGGCCGGCCGGTCGCCGGACGGCCGGCAGGCTCAGGCCACAGACGAGATCCGGAGCGGTCGCGACGCGAACTGCCGGGCGGAGGTTGGCCTCGATCCAGGCCGCGCTCTCGGCATCGCGGGCCCCGACGAACCGCACGTTTGGATGGCCGAAGAAGGCACTCAGCTCGGCCACCGATTCGGGGGTCGACGGACGCCACGTCGGGACGCCGACGCCGGCGACGAACACGGGCCGGCGGAGATACGCCCGCTCCCAGTAGCGCGAGCCATTGGGCCACGGCTTCAGGATGTCGCCGCCGCCGATCAGGATCGCCTCGGCCTCGCGGATCCCGGAACCGAGCAGCCGGCCAACCGTGACGTTCGCCGGGTCGATGATCGAGCGGAGGTCGAAGTCCACGCCGAGATGCTCGCGAAACACCTCGAGGAAGAGCTCGTCCCCGTAGTTCCCGGGGCCGTAGAAGCCGACCACGCCGACGATCGGTCGGGTACCAGCCGGCCGGCGCGGTGGGCCGAGGAACGCAAGCGGTTCGAGCCTCGTGATGCGTCGGATCGTCGTCCGAACGGCGTGCCGGACGCGTCCCTGCGACGGGGTCAGCACGCGACGAGGGGCGGTCGGCATGGCGCGAATGGTGCCATTCCGGTCGGGCCGCCGCCCCGCCGGCCGAACCGGTCCGGCCGGGACTGCATGCTATTCTCGCTCGATATGGCTGTCGCTTCCGAAGTCCCATCGACCTTTCGGTCCTCGGCGATTCGGCCGGGTCCCATCGAGCTCATCCGACTCGGCATCAAGGAGCTGCTGGCCCGCCGACGACTGATTCGCTACCTCGTCCAGGCGGACCTGAAGCGACAGGGCTCCGACTCCCTGCTCGGCAACATCTGGTGGGTCATCGACCCGCTCCTCCAGATGGCGGTCTACGTCGTCCTGATCGTGGTCATCTTCAACCGGCCGCAGCCCGACTATCCCCTCTTCCTGTTCTGTGCCGTCCTCCCGTGGAAGTGGTTCAACTCGTCGATCACCGCCGGCATCGCATCGGTGGTCGGGATGGAGCGCCTGATCAAGCAGATCAACTTTCCGAAGCTCGTGCTGCCGGTCGCCACGGTGATGGCCGGGGTCGTCAACTTCTTCTTCGGGTTGATTCCACTCGGTCTGATGATCGTCCTGTTCTACCCGGATCGCGCCACGCCGTGGCTCCTGCTCATTCCCATCGTGGCGCTGGTCCAGCTCCTCGTGACCCTGCCGGTCGCGATCGTTCTCAGCGCGTTCAACGTCTTCTACCGCGACGTGGGCAACCTCGCGGGTCACGTCCTCCGACTCGCGTTCTACGTCTCGCCCGGGCTGTACGCGATCGACCTGACCTACAAGGCCGCAGAGAAGTACCCGCTCCTCGCCCCGATCATCCTGGCCAACCCATGGAACGTCCTGTTCACCTCGTATCGCGACGTGATCTACGACGGCCGCGCGCCCGACTGGGCCGGCCTCGGCCTCGTCACGATCGGCTCAGTCGTCTTCCTGGCGGTGGCGATCTTCATCTTCAAGCGGCTCGAGCCGACCTTCGCCAAAGTCCTCTGAGATGACATCGGCGAATGGATACGCAGCGGCCGAACAGGTCGCGATCAAGGTCGAGAACCTCGGCGTCGAATACAGCCTGAAGCTGACCCGCAAGAACACGTTCCGCCACACCCTGACCCGACGGACGGGTTCGACCGGGGGCGAGACGAAGTTCTGGGCGCTGCGTGACGTCTCGTTCGAGATCGTCCACGGCGAGTCGCTCGGCGTCATCGGGCCGAACGGCGCCGGAAAGAGCACCTTGCTCCAGGTCCTCGCCGGGATCATCACGCCGTCGGCCGGAGTCGTCGAGGTGGACGGCCATGTCTCGAGCCTGCTGACCCTGGGCGCGGGTTTCGACGGCGAGCTCAGCGGCCGCGACAACATCCGCCTGGCGGGCGCCTTCATGGGCCTCGACCACAACGTCGTCGAGGAACGGCTGCCGGCGATGGTGGAATACGCCGACCTCGGCCCATTCATCGACGCCGCGATCAAGACGTACTCGGCGGGGATGAAGGCCCGTCTCGGCTTTGCGATCGCGACGTCCGTGAACCCCGACATCCTGCTCCTCGACGAGGTCCTCGCAACGGGCGACGCCGCGTTCCGCGAGAAGTCGAAGACGCGGGTCCTCGAGCTCGTGAAGGAGGCCAAGGCGATCGTCCTCGTCACCCACGACATGGAATGGGTCCGCGAGTACTGCAACAAGGCGATGCTGCTCGAGAAGGGCCACATCGTCGCGGTCGGCAGCCCGGACGAGGTCGTCGCGATCCACCAGGAGCACTCGGCGCGACGCAGGGCGGAGCAGACGGCCGCCGGCGTGATGCCGCTCCAGCCGGCCGTTGCAGCGGCGTCGGGCCCGGGACCCCGATGAGGCTCGCCCGTGCTGCGTGACGAGAAGTTCGTCCGACGCGGGCAACGGATCGTCCGGAACATCGCGAGTCGACTGCCCTCGCCGCGGGACGAGGCGCTGCTCACCGCGGCGGAGGCCGGCTACGCGCTCCTGACCGGCCGCCGGGCTCGCGGCGGTCTGTCGACCCACGTCGAGCCGCGCATCAACCAGGTCGCGTTCCGCCTCGCGCTCTCTGCCCTCGATCACGACGACCTCGAGACCGCGTTGACCCGAACCGACGCGCTCGCCGCGGCGCACCCGGGCAGCATGCGGGTGCTCACGCTTCGGTACGAGATCCTCGCGCGGCAAGGAAATCTCACCGAGGGGGCCCGAACGCTCCATCGGATGCACGTGCTGGACGACCGCGTGGAGCGGCACGAGGCCGAGCGGTGGCTCCTGGGACGGATCGTCGAGACCTCACCCGGCTGGCTGCCGCGGATCCCGGGCCCGGCGCGACCCGTTCAGCCGTCCGACGCGACGATCCTTCACCTGCTCAAGGAGTCGTCGCCCTACCTGACGAACGGATTCACGATGCGCTCGCGGTACAACCTCCTCGCCCAGCGCGACGCCGGGCTCCGACCGGTCGTAATCACCGCGCTCGGGTTTCCGCGATCGCTCGGGGTGGCGAACGTCCCGCCGGTCGAGCTGATCGACGGCATCGCCCATCACCGTCTCGACCTGGGCGCGGCGTATCCCGTCGAACGGCCCTTCGACCTCCTGCTTGCCGACCAGGCGTGGCTCACGGCGGGGATTGCTCGAGACGTGGCTCCATCGATCATTCACGCATCGTCGGGCCATCGCGGGTTCGAGATGGCGCTCGTCGGTGCTGCACTGCGTGCCCACATCCGGAGGCCGGTCGTCTACGAGGTTCGATCCTTCTTCGAGTCGACCTGGTCATCCGACACGGACTGGAACGAGCGCGGCGAGCAGTACGTCCGACGCCACGACGCGGAGTCGCGGGCGATGATCGCGGCCGATCACGTGATCACGATCGCGGAATCGATGCGCGACGACATCATCGCTCGAGGCGTGAGCCCGGACCGCGTGACGGTCATCCCGAACGGCGTCGACGCCAGCGCCTTCGTGCCCGAGCCGCCCGATCCGGAGCTGAAGCGGCGCTACGGATTGGACGGCCGCTTCACGTTCGGCTATGTCAGCAATCTCGACCATCCGCGAGAGAACCAGGAGCTGCTCGTGGACGCGACCGCGCGGCTTCTCGCCCGGAACCGGGCCGTGACGTGCCTGATCATCGGCGACGGCCGGCGGCGCGCGGAAATCGAGCGGCTCGCGAAGAAGGCCCGCGTCGGCAGTCGCGTCGTCTTCACCGGCAGCGTGCCCCACGAGTCGATCCGGAGCCACTACGCCCTGTTCGACGCCTTCGTCGTGCCCCGCCGCGACGAGCGGGCCGCACGGACGGTCACGCCCCTCAAGCCGTATGAGGCACTGGCGATGGAGCGCCCGTTGATCGTCGCCGATCTCCCGGCCCTCGTGGAGATTGCCGCGCCGGACGAGCGCGGCCTGGCCTTCCGGACCGACGACGCCGATTCCCTCGCCGACAGCATCGAGCGGCTCATGGACGACCCTGAGCTCGCGCGGCGAATCGGTCTGGCGGGTCGGGCGTGGGTGGCGCGCGAGCGAACGTGGGCCGCGAACGGACCCCGGTACCGGGAGGTCTACGCGGCGGTGCTCGATCGCTGGGCGTCAGATCCGGCGACGGCCGCCTGACGTGGACGGTCAACCGCGGGGGCTCGGCCAGGCGGCCGGCGAGGTCACCCTCGAGGCGATCCGGGCGCTCCGGGCGCTCGAGGCCCAGGGCAGCGATCCGCTCTTGATCGGCTATCACCCCGTGGCCCGGATGAACCCGTACCAGTCGCTGTTGTACCAGCGCACGTGGCAGGCCGGGATGGCCGCCTTGCCGATCGTCCGCGAGGAGCGGATCGACGAGCTCGCCGAGCTGGCTCGAAGCGGCTGGCCGACCGTCCTACACCTCCATTGGCTCAACCAGGTCCTCGCCCACGCCCGATCCGCCAAGGATGCCCAGGGCCTGCGGAGGTCGTTCCTCGCTCGCATCGACCGCTATCTCGAAGCCGGCGGGCGCCTCGCGTGGACGGTTCACAACATCGTTCCGCACGGCGCCGAATTCGAGGCTGAGGAAGGCGCGCTGAGCGCGGAGATCGTGGCACGCTCGAGCGTGGTCCATGTCATGGCCACCGGGACGCCGGGCATCGTCGCGGACTGGTTCTCGATTCCGGATGAGAAGATCCTGCTGGTCCCCCACCCGAGCTACGCCGGCGCGTACGAGGACGTCGTTACCCGGGAGCAGGCTCGACACGAGCTCGGGTTGTGGCCCGACGAGATCGTCCATGTGGTCGTCGGCGCGATTCGGCCGTACAAGGGCCTCAACGAGCTCCTGGACGCCTGGGACGACCTCCCGCTCGACGGGACGCCGCGTCGCCTGGTCATCGCCGGGGGGCCGTCGGCCGAACCGGGGATCGCCGAGGCGCTCGAGCGGGCGGCGATCCATCCGACGGTCCTGGTCCATCCGCGCAAGATCCCGGCCGGCGAGATGCAGGTCTTCCTCCGGGCGGCCGACGTCGCCGTGATGCCGTACCTCCGCTCGCTCAACTCGGGAGCGCTCATGCTCGCGTTGACCTTCGGGCTGCCGGTCGTCGTCCCCACCGGCGGCGGGCTTGCGGAGCTCGTCGACGACCGGATGGGCCGGGTATTCGAACCCGGCGTTCCGGGCAGCCTCGTGGCCGCCTTGCAGGCCAGCGACGAGCTCGCCGGCCCTGCCGCCCGTTCTGCGGCGGCGGACGTGGCGGCCGCGCGAGCGCCGGGTCCGCTCTCGGACCAGTTCGCGGCCGGGCTGCGCTCGATCGTCGAACCGACGAGCCGGAACGGGCGGGGCTCGGACGGACGATGATCGACGACGGCCGGGGCGAGGCCACGGGCCCGCCGGCGGACTCGTCGGTCGACGGTTCCGACTCCGATGCAGAGGGCCGGGCCGAGGGGGATCGGGCGGCCGCCCTGGAACGGCAGGTCGAGCGGCTCGATCGCGAGGTCGCCCGGCGGGACGACCGGCTCCGCGAGACCCAGGCCGCCCTCGCCGGCAAGGACCAGGAGCTGGCTCGCCTGCGGCGGGAGCTGGACGCGGTTCGGCGGCGCCGGTCGGTCCGCCTGGCGATCGCCGCCGCCGACCGGGCGCGGCCGCTGGTCCGCGGAGCGCGGCTGGTTGCGGACACGCTGCGATCCGGGCGGGTCGAGCTCAATGAGCGCCTCGCGGAGCGGAGCCGGCAGCGCGCCCTGCGGGCGTCGGCGCGGGATGAGCTGGCCCTGGTGGCAGCGATCCGATCCGGGTCGCGCGATCGCGTCGCGGAGTCGGGAGCCCTCGTCTCGATCGTCGTCGGCGGCGACGGTGACGACGAGCGGTTGGCGGCCTGCCTCGAGTCGCTGCGAAGGACAACGCATCGCAACGTCGAGGTCGTGGTCCACGATCGTAGACACCCGGGCCGTGCGACCCCGTTCCCTGCCCCCGACCACTTCCCGTTCCCGATCACGATCATCGGTGACGAGCCGAACGGGACCGGCCCCGTGGACGTCGTCGGACCGCCCGCAGCGGGGGCCGCTGACCTGGTCCTGTTCATGGGCGCAGGCGTCGAGCCGATCAACGACCACTGGCTGAGCCTCCTGGTCGAGACGAGCGAGGCGTCGGGAGCCGCGGCAGTGGGACCCCGCCTGATCCACGCCCGCAGGCGCGGCCGAGCGGGAGCTGCGCCCGATTCGCGGGACCTGAGCCTTGCCAGCCGGGGCGTCGCGTTCGACCGCGCTCACGGCGTCCCGGTTCCCGAGGCGATCGGCGCAGGCGACGAGCCAACCACGGCGGAGGCGCTCGGCGTGGCCGAGGTGCCGGCGTTGGCGGGGGCGTGCATCCTGGTCCGACGGTCGGCCCTGGCGGCCATCGGCGACGCGGCGGGGATCGACGACGGGGCGGTCGATCCCGGTGCGGGACCGTGGGGCGTCGACCTGAGCCTCCGCCTCCGCGCCGCCGGCGAACGGCTGGTCTTCGATGGGCGAGCGGCGATGTGGCAGCACGCGCCCGTCGACGCCGCTCGAGGATCCGCCGAAGAACGCGCCGCTCGCGACGCGGCCGACCGCGAAGAGGTGGCCCGCGCCTGGGGGCCGCGCCTGTTCCGTGACGCGCTGGCCGACGCCCTGATGGGCGATGCCCGGTGGTCGGCGGACCCATTCCACGTGGGGATCACGGTCACCCGCGACGACCCGAGTGCGGGATTTGGCGACTGGTACACCGGCCACGAGCTCGGTGACGCGCTCGAGCGCCTCGGCTGGAGGGTCAGCTACCTCGAACGGCACGACCAGCGGTGGTACCGCCCCGATCCCTCGATCGAGGCAGTGATCGTCCTTCTCGAATCGTGCGACATCCGCCGCCTCCCGCGGCACATCGTGACGCTGGCCTGGATCCGGAACTGGGCACAGCGCTGGCTCGATCAGCCGTGGATGGACGACTTCGACCTGGTGTTCGCCTCGAGCGCACGGATCGCTCAGCTCGTTCGCGAACGGAGCTCCAAGGTGGCCTCGGTTCTGCCGATCGCGACGAACGTCGACCGATTCCGGCCCCAGCCGGCAGACCCCGAGCTGGCCTGCGACGTGCTGTTCGTCGGCAGCTACTGGGGCCAGCATCGCGACGTCGTCGATGCCCTACCGGCGCTTGCGGCGACCGGTGCGTCGGTGCACGTGTACGGTCGAGGCTGGGACGAGCTGCCCGCGTTCGCGGGCCTCCATCGCGGGTTCCTCGACTACGATCGCGTGCCGGCCGCGTACGCCTCCGCCCGGATCGTCGTAGACGACGCCGCGTCCTCGACGCGCCCGTTCGGATCGGTGAACTCGCGGGTCTTCGATGCCCTCGCGACGGGCGCCGTCGTCGTGTCGAACGGCGTCCCGGGGGTCGAGGAGCTGTTCGACACCGGGTTCCCGACATGGTCGACCTCGGACGAGCTCATCGCGACGGTTCGCTCAATCCTCGCGGACCGTGACGCCGTGGCGTCGATCGCCGCGCGATACCGGGATGTGGTTCTCGCCCGACACACGTACGCGCGGCGCGGCGCGGCCGTCCGGGACGCGCTCGTGGACTGGACGACGGCAACCCGCTGGGGCATCCGGATCGGCGTGCCAGGGTGGGAGCAGGTCGACCAGTGGGGCGACTACTTCTTCGCAAGGGCGATCCAGCGGATCCTCGAGCGAACCGGAGTCCCGACGCGGGTCCACCTGCTACCCGAGTGGACGACGAGCGTTCCCGCCCGGGACGATGTGAGCCTGCATCTGTTCGGCCTGAGCACTGGGCCGATCCGACCGGCCCAGGTGAACCTTCTCTGGCAGATCAGCCATCCCGAGCGGGCGAGCGAGAGCCTGTACGAGCAGTACGACCATGTCTTCGTCGCCTCCGACGCGTTCGCCGCGCGGATGGCGTCAGACACCCGGGTTCCCGTCGAGCCCCTCCACCAGGCGACCGACCCGGAGCGGTTCCAGCCGGAGCCGGGCGGTCCCGCCCACGAGCTCCTGTTCATCGCCAACTCGCGAAAGGTGCCTCGCAAGATCACGACGGACCTGGCGGGGACGACCCACGACCTCGCGGTGTACGGTGCGAACTGGACGGCGGACCTGATTGCGCCGCGATACGTCAAGGGAGAAAGCATTCCGAATGCCGACCTTGCCCGCTACTACACCGCGGCCGCGATCGTGCTGAACGACCACTGGGATGACATGCGGGCGAACGGGTTCATGTCGAACCGCCTGTACGACGCTCTCGCCTGCGGCGCCTGCGTCATCTCGGACGACGTCGACGGAATCGAGGCGGAGTTCGACGGCGCCGTCCTGACGTATCGCGAGCCCCGCGAGCTCGAACTCCTGATCGATCGCTATCTCGCCGACCCACCCGCTCGGCGGCTCCTCGGCGAGCGCGGCCGCACGGTCGTCCTCGAGCGACATACGTTCGAAGATCGCGTCGCGACACTCGTGGCTGCCGCCGCGCCGCTGCTGGCCGACCGATCGCCCGATGTTCGTCGCGACTCGAGGGCGGCCGCCGGGGCGGGCGCCTGATGCGATCGCTGGTCCGCCGTCTGGCCCGGAGCGTCCGCCGGCGGGTGCCGCGCCCGGGATCGGCTCCTTCCGCATCCCGCGCGATCGGGCCGAGGGCCGCGGCCGGAACGGCTGCATCGTCGGGCCCGACCATCGAGTGGATCTATCCGGCCGACGGGGGCGGCGACCATCGGGTCACCGTCTTCAAGGCCCTGCTCGGCCTCTTCCCACCGGGCCGCCTGCTCGACCTCGCCGCCGGCCACGGGATGTTCTCGGTTGCCGCCCAGGACATGGGCTGGCGCGTGACCGCGGTGGACGCACGCACGGAGCGGATGCCCATGACCCCGGGCATCGATTGGATCCAGCACGATGTGCGCACCTACGACGTCGGCGGCTTCGACGTGATCGCCCTGCTCGGCCTCCTCTATCACCTCGAGCTGCCGGACCAGCTCGACTTGCTCCGAAGATGCTCCGGCACGGTCACGATCCTCGATACCCACCACTCGAACCGTCCGACGCACGTCGAGCAGGGATACGCCGGGCACACGTTCCGCGAGGTCGCCGCGGACCGCGAGGTGCACCTCGCCGAGACGGCGACCGCGGCGTGGGGAAACCTGACCTCCTTCTGGGCCACCCAGCCCGACCTCGTGCGGATGCTCCGGGACTGTGGCTTCGGGACCGTGCTCGCCCTCGTGCCACCGAACACCCAGGACCGAACCTTCTACTTGTGCCTCCCGGCCGGGCGAACCCTGAGCCGCGCTTCGGGCTGATCGCCGTCGCGACGGCGACGAAGGAAGGGGCCGCGGCGAGGACCCGTGGTCGGCCTGTCCGACGCTGCCCGCCCGGAGCCGCCGGCTCGAGCCCACCGCGGGGTCGTTCGGGTCAGTCCGTAACGGATCGAAGCGACGCCGCGAGCTCGGAGGCGAACGGAAACTCCGGCTTGTCGCTCAGGTAGTCCGGCCGAAGGGTCGCTCCGTGCTCGCCGGCGAGCGGGTCGAGCTCGCACCGCCGACAGAGGGCCGCGAGGGCATCGCCGATTCCGTCGGCCGTCAGCGGCTCGACCGACACCAGGTTCTCGTGCCAGCTCGACAGATCCTTGCCGCCAAAGCGGTTCGTCAGGACGAGCATGCCGAGGTGGGCCATCTCCAGGGGCGGGTAGCTCGGATGCGGGGAGACCATCATTGAGATCCCGACGGCGGAGCGCTTGAGGAGGTCGCCGTAGGCGGTGATCTCGAGCTTGCCGATGGAACGCAGCCGGACATGGTCGCCGAGATCGACGTCCTCGTGGTTCTGGCCCGCCGAGACGATCGACCACTCGGCCGCCGCAGGGTGCTTCGTGCGCCAGGAGCGGAGTCCTTCGACGATCAGCGGGAAGGCGTTCCGCGGGGTGGACGGACGGCCGTAGACGACGATCCGTTGGTCGCGCGGCAACGGGGGCCGTTCACGAACGAGGCGCAGCGGTCCGGCGAGCTTGGGCTCGAAGACGCGCTCCTCCGGAAACCGGATCCCGGACGCGTGGAAATAGTCGCGCAACAGGCTCGAGTTGAACACCGCGATCGTGGCCCGGGGGTCGTCGTAGGTCGACCGGGCGATGAGATGCTGCGCCGACCATGGATAGAACCCCGGCTCGAAGTCCTGGATCAGGTAGATGAACCGCGGTGGGACGGACCCGTAGGTCGCCTCCTGCCAGCGACGGACCCTGAGCACGAAGTCGGCCGTCGTCCAGAACGTCGCCATGAAGATGTCCTGCGCGCCGACGGGCAGGAATGCGTCGCGGTCGGACGCGATCGCGACGAGCTGCCGCGGATGGAGCGAGTCCTCGTTCCGCTCGACGACGACGGATCCCGGGAACGCCTCGGTCACGGTCGGATCGAGCGGCGCCAGGCTGATGATCCGGATGGCCGTCGCCGGTCCTGTCAAGGCGCGGAACAGGTCGATGGCGGTCCGCACGCCGCCGAACGCGGCCGCCGCGCTCAGCGTCGGGATCACCAGGTTGAACCTGGGCGACGTCAGTGCGGAGGATCTCGGCTGGATGCGGATCAGCTCGTGCATCGCGTAATCCGGCTTGCCCGGTGGCGGCGCCGGGGTCGTGGGCCGTGGCCGGGACGCCGGCGGGACGCCGGTGACGAAGCCCCGGATGCCGCGTTCGAGGGCGGCGAGCCTGAAGGCCAGCCGCGGCCCGGAACGTTGCCCCTGCATCAGGCGGCTGGCGCGGGACCCGCGCCCGCGCGGCGCCGGAAATAGAATCCGGCTCGACCTGCGTCGCCGGCCGCGTTGAGCGCGGCCGCTCGGCGCCTGAAGTCCTCGATCATCGCCTCATCGAACCCGGCCGGCGGATTGACCTGCCAGGACGCGGGCTCCCGCCAGGCCACGTCTCGGGCGATCTGGGTGCTCGCGATGAGCTCGACGAACGAGGAGTCCCACACCACCTCGACGAGCTCGAGCCCCGCGTCGGCCGCGAGACGCTCGAGGCTCGCACGGGTGTGTACGAACAGGTGGCGGGGCGGATCGAGATCCCACCACGATCCCCCGAACCGGTCCCAGAACCAGGTCCCGAAGACCGGCGTCCGGATCAGCACGACCCCGCCCGGCCGTAGGCGTGCCGCCGCCGCCGCCAGGGTCGTCAGCGGGTCGGGAACGTGCTCGAACGTGTGGTGGAACGTGATCGCCTGGAACGACCCGGTGACCTCGCCGATTCCGATCCGTCGAAGCCGGACGCCCTCGGTCTCGCCGTCCGCCTCGAGGAACGGGTCGACGCCCAGCAGCTTCCGGAAGCCGAGCCGTCGGAGCGCGACGAGGTGGCCGGCCCGAAGGCCACAGCCGACGTCCAGGATCGGGTCGTCGAAGGACTTCAGCCCGAGCCGCTTGATCCGCATTCGGTCGGCCGCCGTTGCCGCCGGTCCCGGCGCCCAGCGGCGGAGGAGCCGGGCGCGCCGCCGTCCACGCCCGAAGAGGGTGACCTGCGTGTTCGACCGATCGGCGAGCCGGACCAGCGGATTGAGCCGCCGTGCCGGATCGACGGCGGGTCGGTCGTAGTCGTCGGGCGGGCCGTGGCGGCCGACGTCGGTTGGCATGTCGGCGATGCGGAGGACACCACACCCCGGGCAGCGCAGGTAGATGAACGTCTCGCGGGTCCCGACCAGCATCTCCCGGAGGTCGATCCGACGGAACGTTCCGCGGGCGCCGCAGATCTCACACTGGTCCATGGCGACTCGTCGAGCCGGCGTCGGCGGTCGAAGCTGCGACCAGGATGCCCCCGGTCCGTGACGCGCCCAGGCCCGCGACCAGGCGGAGGATCTCGTCGACGCGATGGCCGAACGTGTGGCGTTCGAGGACTGCCCGACGGCCGCGTCCGGCCCGCTCCGCCCGGGCCGTCGGGTCGCCGAGATAGCGCTCGACGAGCTGCACGAGCTCCGCCGCATCGTGGTAGGCAACGACACCGTCGTCGAACTCCTCCCGGAGCCCGTCGACCTCGTCGGAGATGACGAACCCGCCTGCAGCGAGGACGTCGTAGAGCCGGTTGTTGAGGAAGCCGGCCTCCGCCGACTCCTGCCAGTGGTCGTTCAGGACGATCGCTGCCGACGCGTAGTAGCCGGGCAGCTGGTCGTTCGAGACAGAGCTCCCGCGCAGGTACGCCGGGTCGAGGAGATCGGGAGGCCAGCCGCCGCCGTACACCGCAAGGTCGTGCGGAGTGGGCGTGACGTCGTCGAGGATCGGCCGGCGGACGCCGCGTGAGTTGCCGACGAACAGGAGGTCGTGGGCAGGTCCGGACATCCCCGGCCGGAATCGCTCCGGATCGGCGGCCTGGTGGACGGAAACGACCGGTGCGTCCGAACGGGGAGCGATCGCCTCGGCGAAGCGATCGGACGCGACGAGGACGAGGTCGTAGGCCGCGAGGAGCTCGTCGTCGACGAGCTCGGGGTGGTAGAGGATCCAGAGGATCATCGTCTGGCCAGACCGACGTTCGACCGGGTAGCGACCCCAGAGATGGATGAGCAGGTCGTCCCTGGTGGAGACCGGGGTTCTCCACTCGGGTCGGAAGTACACGGTCGCCGGCAATCCGCGTCGCTCGAACTGGCGCTGGAGCGCTCGTGCGAAGTGGTAGTCGCCCGAGGTCGCGGCACCTTCCCAGTCGTCCGCCTGGATCAGGATCCCGACGCGCCGCCCCGCGACCCACCGGCGAAGCTCCGTCTCGATCGTATCGGCCAGGACCGCCGCGGACGCGTCGGTCGGCACGCGGCTCGCAACGTGGGAGCTCTCGGCGCGGATGGCATCGAGCGCGTCGTCGCTGTCGGCGAGCACGAGGTCGTAGTCGTCGATCCACTCGGTCGCGACCCACGGCTCGGCCGCACCCGCGATCGCTGCGACCTTGATCGCGTGACGTGGCAGCTCCCGGACGTCGACCCGCGGGTCGGTCACCACCATGATGTCGGCCGTCGGCGGCGAGGCGTCGCCGCCGGCCATGATGACCCTCGCCGACCATCCCCTGGCTGACAGGGCCTCGCGGAGCGTCGCCGCTCGAGACTCCCCGCCTGGCGGAATCGCCGATGTCGCCGGCGCGACGATCGCGCAATCCAACGGTTCCATCGACAGGAAGCCGCGGCCGTCGAGCCGGTCGAGCAGGACCTCGCGGAAGAACTGCCGGCCCCACCGTGCATAGAAGGTGGCCCGGTTCGCCCGCTGCCTCAGGTGCGTCTCCTGGACATGGCGGCGTCGCGTCGCGGATTCGTCGTGCCAGAGCGCGGCCCGTCCATCGACGACGATCCGGCCGCCGTTCGCCCGAAGGCGCAGGCACAGGTCGACATCCTCGTAGCCGTAGACGTAGGCCGGGTCGAAACCGCCGGCCTCGAGGAAGGCATCGCGGCGCACGAGGAGGCACGCGGCGGTGGCGGCCGGGCGCTCCTGGACGGTGGCGAGGCCATCGGCGCAGGGATCCGGACCGCCGATGTTGCGCGGCCGTGGCATCCCGGCGAACCAGTCGAACTGGATCCCCGCATGTTGCAGCTCGAGAGCCGCCGGCATGCCCGTTGCGGCCGGTCCGAACACGCGGCGCGGCGGCTGGATCAGTCGGGCGCCGCAGGCGACGACACCCGGGGTCATGATGGTCTCCACCATCCAGCTCAGCCAATGCGGCTCGATCGGCCGGACGTCGTTGTTCAGGAAGAGCACCAGCTCGGACTCGCTCTCGCGGGGAACGACGTTGTTGGCGTCCGAGAAGCTGAGGTTCTCGGCGTTCTCGATGATCCTGATCGGATGGCGCGACCGATGGCTGCGAACGAAGGCGAGCGAGCGGTCGGACGACGCGTTGTCGACCACCACGATCTCGACGTCCTCGTAGGCGATCGACTCGAGGGCGGGCAGGAGCGTGCGGAGATGGCCGACGCCGTCGCGATTCAGGATGACGATCGTCACGCGCGGCCCGCTGCCGGCGGGCGGGGCGGGCAGCTGGGCGAGGATCCGTGCCTTCAGGCGCTGCTCCGCCAGGCGCGACGCACCACGGCGGCGCGGTCGCCACATCGCTGCAGCGGCGCGAGCCCGGCGCCCGACCCGAAGCGCGACGAGCCCGAGCCGGACGACGGGGTTGGCGGTGATGCGGTCGACCTTGGCGAGGGCCGTGTCGCGCTCACGCTCCGCGCGCTCTGTGGCCAGCCGACTCTGGCGGCTGGCCTCGCGAGCCTGGATGAGCGCCGAGGCTCGGTCGCGGACAGCCAGCTCGAGGCTGCGGACCTCCTGTTCCAAGGCGGCAATCCGCTCCGCGGCCGGGATGTCGTCAGCGCCTGCGGGCGAGCCGGATCGGTTTGCAGCCGGATCCTCCCTGTCGGTTCCTCGCTGCGCCGTGCCGTCAGCCACGAGCCGGCACGCTGGTCGACCGCAGAAACGGCCGCCGGGCCAAGGCCGGGCGACCAAGCGTCGCCGGCCGTTCGTGGTCGAGCCGGATCGGCGGGTGGTGCGGTGGGTGGGCGGACGCCATCTCCTCGCGATGATAGCCGTGACGCGAGCGTGGGCCCGACCCGGCCACCGTCGTTATCCGACCCACCTGGGCGAGGAGCCCCGAACTCGCCATCACGGCGTCAGCGTCTCGGCGACCGGCGGCGCCTGGGTTTCTCGAGGACGACCTGGAAGAACCCGCGCTCGAGGTCCTGCTTCGGGTACCGCCCGAGGATGTCCTCGAATCGATCGTAGAAGACCTCGTCGAGCGGGTAGAGCGTGAACTTCAGGGCGCGGATCGCGAAACCCGCCGCCAGGAACGCGGCCTCGTACTGCTCCCACGTCAGGCGATTGACCCAGGCCGAACCGCCTGCGGGCCGGCCGGCGCGCCGCATCGCCTCATCGATCACGGCGTCGGCGAACAGCAGGTGCGGGAACGGGAAATAGACGTCGCGTGTCCGGTGCGAGGACGTCGGCCCCCGGTAGAGATTGGCCCGGATCCACGCCAGGCCGCCCGGCTTCATCACGCGCTCGAGCTCCGTGATCGCGCCGAGCGGATGGGTGATGTGCTCCCAGACGGTGAACGAGATGACTCGGTCGAACGTGTCCGCCGGTAACGTCCCGGGAACGGCGATGTCGCCTTCCACCAGGTGGACCCGTTCGCTCCGCAACGTGTCCCATGCCCGCCGCGGAGTGATGTCGATGCCCCAGGCATCACAGCCGAAATGGCGATCCAGGTACCACACTTCGTAGCCCGCGCCGCAGCCGACCTCGAGGACGGCCTTGCCCCCGAGATCGATCTGGTCGTGGATCGAGCTGATCCGCCACCGTGAGCGAGCGGTGATCGATTCCTGGTCATACTTCGGCGCGGTCGGCTGGACCGGCTCGTCCGCGTACTCGGCATTGAGCTGTTCGAAGAGGGCGAGGTCGTAGGCTGCCGGTCGGCCGGTCGGTTGCGGCGCCGTCGCGGCGCTGAACGGCTGGGTGATCTCGGGCGGGCTCGGCCACACGGCCCCGATTCGCCGACGCGACCCGCCGGTCACGAAGTCCGTCGGATAGCGGCCCGGCGGGCGGAACGCCCACCTCACACGCCGCGCGGTCGCCCGCCCCGTCCGCCTGACCGTCTTGAGGACACGCGTCAG
>Ga0070707_100002528_pt1 | contig 17402 bp, 12 predicted proteins | sample KBSK5502metaG_FD_65468 | JGI IMG/M metagenome (GOLD analysis project Ga0070707, IMG submission 65468) | Corn, switchgrass and miscanthus rhizosphere microbial communities from Kellogg Biological Station, Michigan, USA - KBS K5-50-2 metaG | ecosystem: Host-associated > Plants > Roots >... | reverse complement strand
CAAGGCCGTGGCATCCGCAAACGCTGCTGACCTTTCTTTCTAGCCGCGAGCGTGAGTCTCCACGGCGCAAGGCCGTGGCATCAGTTTGAGTTTTCACACGGTCTCTACCGCGAGGTGTTACTGACTTCGTGTCACTGCGTTGACTGGTTGCGATAGCAATCAATTGGCAGTTTGACAATCGGCAATCACACGATCCACTCGCTACCCGCTGGCGGTTCTGACTTTGTCTAGCCGCACAGTGACTTAATTGTACCCCGTTCGTGTTTTCACCGGTTGCTGGTTGGTGCCGCTTCGACTGGTTTTGAAACGAGCCCACCCATCTGCCGCTCATCGACAACGCGCTTCAGCTTTCTTCCATTACGTAAGCTTCCCATTGGATACGGCACAACCCGAAATTCATAAAGCTTCATCTTATGGTTTTTCCAGAAATCGGAGAAACGGTGCTCTAAGTTTCCCATTATGGCTCGCTCCATTTCGGCCGCATGACCATTATTCTCGTACTCAATACGCAACTCTATGACGTCGCGTCGGCCATCGTGTTTCACCACCGCCTGCCACTCCGCACCCGAACCATTCACATCGCGCAAGACCTCCTCGAAGACCCAGGGACCAACGTTACCCATACCGCACACCACCATTTCATCCGTGCGCGCCCGGATTTTGGCTATACGCCTGGCAAACAAACCGCATTCGCATGGCTCATCAATCAACTGGGTAACATCAGTCGAGCGATAACGAATCAGTGGCATCACATTACGCGTAAGTGTGGTGTAGACGAGTTCGCCGCAGCCGGTGTCATCACAGTCAGCCATTTCAAAAACGAAATTCAGATCATTGCGATGATAGCCGTTCTTTTTAGCGCACTCGACGCCCATCGAGCCAAAGCCCTCCGTCTGTCCGTAAGTAAGATATAGAGGCGCGTGCCAGACCTGTTCAACCATTGCCCGCGCACTCTCAGTAATGTTCTCCCCGCCTGCGAAGAGAAACTTTAGCGGCCATACTCCCTTCTCAGCGGCGATACTAGAGAGCCTAACAATCCACGACGGTTCCCCGAAGATTACGTTTGGCCGGTAGAAGGTGGCCCGCTTGTAAAATTCCCAGGGGTCTATCTTGCCTGCCTCCGCATGAAAACAGCCGATGTATTGAAAAGCAGAACGGGCGGTCGCGGGTGAGACCCAAAAAGAACAGTCGAAGGCACTTAGAATCGTGTCTTCACGTCGCAGTCCCAGGAAATACAGTCCGAGAGCATTGGCTCGTCCCATTTCATCGATCTCATTGCGAGAAAAGAAGACACGCTTCGGAACAGGCGATGTCGTGCCAGTAGTTTCGAACACCGTATCTGCGCGGCCAATTTTGAAGTCTTCAACATGAGCGCGAAGATCCTCGCCCGTGGTGTAGAAGTCTCCCAGTTGTGAGGGGTGATCTATCCGGCGCGGGTTTATACCTCGACGACGGAATTCCTCCCGGTAAAAAGGCGACCGCGTGGCGGCCAATTGCAACGTCTGCCGAAATCTTATCCGTTGCAGCCTTTCGATCACCGAAGGCGGCATGGCATTTAGCAATCTGATAGCACGTTGCGGTTCAAGATGAAACGCCAACCATTCGGCCTGTTCGATTATCTTGGAGAGCATGTTGCTTTCTTCCTAAAGTCGCTCAGGAGCACAACGGCGAATCAACTGCTCCAGGAGTTCCATGGAGATATCAATCTCTTCCTCGGTCATGTCAAAACACGGCGCGAGTGTAAAGACGTTCTTATAGTAGCCGCCGACATCGAGCACCAGGCCCATACGCCGACCACGCGCATCGAGATCTCCTCGCATCCCTTCAGTGAAGATGCGGTCAGTAAGTTCGCGGTCAGGCTCATATCCATCTTCCTGACAAATCTCAATACGCAGAGCCATTCCGAGTCCATCGGTGTCGCCGATTACTTTAGGGTAACGTCGCTGAAGGTCGCGAATCTGCGCCAGAAAGTAGGCGCCCTTCTGCGCAGTGATCTCTTCGTAGTTCTTTTCTTCCATCATTCGCACCGCCTCCAGGCCGACCGCTGTCCCGAGGGGATTCGCAGAGAAAGTGGAGTGAGTCGAACCGGGCGGGAAGACTTCAGGTGAGATCAGATCTTCACGCGCCCACAGACCTGAAAGCGGATTCAAACCATTGGTCAGTGCTTTGCCGAAGACGATGATGTCCGGCTCGACGCCGAAATTTTCAATCGCCCAAAACTTTCCGGCGCGGTAGAAGCCCATCTGAATCTCATCATCGACGAGCAAGATATGACGCTCATCGAGGACCTTCTTCAAAGCGGGAAAGTACTCGGGGGGCGGGATGACGTAACCACCGGTCGCTTGGATCGCTTCAACGTAAAACGCGGAAAATTCGGATTCGCCCGCTCTTGCATCCCAAAAGGAGTTGTATTCCGTCTCGAAGTTCTTTGCGAACTGGTCGACACAGTAGAGACCGCAATCCTCACGCTTCTTTCCATACGGGCAACGAAAGCAGTAGGGGAAAGGGACGAAGTGAGCGCGATCGGAAAAGTGTCCGTATCGACGACGATAACGGTAGCTGGAAGTGATAGCCGAGGCGCCAAGCGTGCGCCCATGGTAGCCACCCATGAACGCGAAGACGAGATTCTTCCCTGTCGAGTTGCGGACGATCTTGAGCGAATCTTCGATCGCCTGTGCACCACCGACATTGAAATGCACGCGACCCTCTAAGCCAAACTTTGACTCGTTGAGCCGAGCGATTGTGGCGGCCAGTTCAATCTTTTCGGGGTGTAGGTACTGACAGGCAAGTTGCGGCAACTTGTCTATCTGATTCTTCAGCGCGTTATTTAGCCTCTGGTTACCATAGCCGAAGCTCGCCGCTGAGTACCACATCTGCAGATCCAGGTACGGAGTGCCCTCACGATCATAGAGATAATTGCCTTCGGCGCGCTCGAAGATTTTCGGCGGATCCAGATAGTGCACCGTGTCGCCCCACGAGCAGTACTTGCGTTCGAGTGAGAGCAGCTCCTGCCCGTCGGTTACGGTTGCCGTTTGCTCGAAATCGTCAATGATTGAACTCATGATTATCAAGCCAACCCCTTCTATTTATTCTCAAGCGCTGGCTCGCTCCTTCATCTTATCTTCCATAAATGCTCGCGCAGCCAGCCAACGCTCGAGGTACACAGCCACGTCCTCGAGGTTGTTGTATGAAATGTGTTCGATTGATTGCTCACGACAGTAGCGAGCCAGACCATTTTTCGCGAATACCAAATTAGCGCTTTCCACCGCATATCGATCCGATAGCCCGTCGCCCACGAACAAGGCCGGAGCGTTTGTTGGGTTGCGCAGACGCATTACCGCGGGTTTGCATGTCGCGCATCCGTGCGCGCAAGTCTGGTGAAAGAATGGAAAAGCCGTGCGCCACACATACCCCTGCGGCTCCAGACGACTCGCGGCAACCCGCACGCTCTGCAGAAGGGATTGCAGATTCCCTCCCGCGCGAGAGAGAATGCGACGAATGCAATAGTCAAAGCCGTCGCTAATAATGTGCACCGGAACATCATGAGCGACGCACATTTCCAGCAATGAGGACAGACCGGCATCGACTCCAATCTGATCCAGCAGTGTATTGAGTTCCCCACGCGTCGCACGAACGAGGGCCATCTGAGCCTGCAGACAATCTCGTGATCCTATTCGACCTGCACGCCACTCCTCTTCGAATACGAGCCACCTCGGGTCGGCGTATGCTTCGAGAATGACATCCACGGCATCGCTGCTTGAAATCGTGCCGTCAAAATCCAGGAAGAGGATCGCTTTAGGCGTTTGCTGTTCTGTCATTTAGCCCTCTGCCTAAGGTAGTAGGTTCCAGTTCACTTTCCGTAAGCAACTCGGCCAGGGGCACAATGCTGAGGCCGGAATTGTGCAAGCCTTTGATAATTAACGGCAGCGCCTTAGCCGTCTCGCGACGGTTTCGCTTCCCTTCGCTATCGCCATCGTGCAGCAGGATGATCGAACCAGCGCGTGCTCGCCGCAGCACGTTTCGAGAGATCTGTTTCGCCTTCAGGCTGTTCCAATCGAACGCGGCCACATCCCACTGCACCGTGCGTAAGCCCAGGCGGCGGGCTTCGCTGAAGTAAGCGGGAGTACGCACGCCGCATGGTGGTCGCGCGATCGCAGGCAACAGTCCCGTCGCTTCCATGATGGCCTCTTGTGTAAACTCCAACTCCTGTCGGGTCCACTGCGCACGTCGATAAAGATAGATCGGATGTGAGTACGAGTGATTACCAACCTCGTGTCCGCCGGCGACGATACGACGCGCGGTTTGCGGGAAGCGTTCGACATTTCGGCCGATCATGAAGAAGGTAGCGAGGACGTGGTGCGCCTTGAGTACGTCAAGAATAAGCTCCGTGTCTTCTGAAGGCCCATCGTCGAAGGTTAACGACACTGAGCGCGTATCGCGTCGCCCGTGCCAGACGGTAGGACCAAGCCATTGCGAGCGAACAGCATAAGTCGCGTAATAGACGGCGGCCACGACACCGCCAACTGACATAGTTCCCATAGCAGGCAACAGAAGGTTCATAAGGATCAGCTTTTTCTAAGAGTCACAAAGTGAACTTGCAGAAGATTTGTATCCCGTGGAGACATTCCTGTATTGCTCCGTATTGGCGTAGAGCGCGTAAAGTGTTGCCTCACGATCCGGATCGATGAGATCGGGATTTTGTCCGCCCAATGTCTCGGCAAGCCAGCGCGCGATCCGCTGTGACACAAATCGCTGGCAGCGCGCACGCGCCTGCTCGCGCATCGCAGAGAGTTCCGATGGCTGAGACAGTAAGCGTTCAACTGTCTCAACAAGTTCCTCGAGAGTTCGCACCCCGCGCCCAACGTTCCATTCGTCAAGCAGCCGATGCTGCACCCGCTCCGATCCCGGAGGCGGTGGGAGCGCGATGATAGGAAGTTCGGAAGCCATCGCTTCATAGAACGTGCTACCAAGCTTCGAAACCATCAGATCAGCCGCTGACATCAACTTCGGCATGAGCTCCGGACCGGTCCAACCCAGGACACGTAGCCTCTTACTTGCCCCGTTCCTCCCCAGCTGTTCGCAACGCAACTTAGCCCGCTGATTGTGCCCAGTAAGAACAACTAGCTGCGGAGCCGGCTGCTGCAAATCCAACAAGAGCTTCGTTATCTCTTCAATTCGTCCCATGCCTTCACCACCTCCGGCAATCAATACGAGCGGTAAACGCGGATTGAGGTCGAGCCAGAGACAGACGTCTTCGTTTTCCTTTTCGCGATCCCGAGCAACGTCAAAACCCAATGACAAAGGAGCACCCCAGCCTACGACTCTCTCTCGCGGTGCTCCATGAGAGATCAATTCCTCACCCAGGGCGTCCGTAACAAAGGAATAAAGATCAACTTCCGGCTGCACCCACGCACGATCGGCGTCTAAGTCGTTGTTGATAGCAACGAGTGGCACACGAAGGCCGAGATCGCGTTTGATGAGCGCCGCCACCTCGCAACACCCAACTTCCGTAGCGATCAGTGCGCGCGGTCGAACTCCGCGCGCGAGCTTAAACAGACGATTGGACCCTTTCCGGTAGTACCACTCCGGACTAGTGTGCGTCTGTTTCTTCTGATATTTGTCAATGAGACCCCAGGCAGCCGGAGCGTGCTTAACCAGCCAAAGGTAACTTGTCACGTGCGTGAAGCGCATAAGACGCGTCATGTAGTCAGCGATATCAACTACCATCACAGGCAGCGAAGGTTGAGTCGAGTGGATCGCCGCAGCCAGACCCTGAGCCACGCGGATATGTCCCGCACCGTTTTCAATCGCAAGGATCAGCACCGGGTTCGGTTGCTCGACATGTCGGTTGCGTTCGATCATCAAGCCGTCATCCTCCTTGTCACCAAAGGCTGTGCGAAATCCTCTCTGCTTGTAATGAGTCTTACGATCTCAGCAGCCGCATTCGGACGAGCCAAACGTTGGGCGCAAGCCGAGATTCTTCTTCGCGCGCTCTCATCGCGCAGCAGAGAGACTATGGCCAGGGCTGTTTCCAATGGACTCTTGGTAACAATCCCCGCCCCGGCCTCCGCCAGGCGCTCAGCGTTGCGTTGCTCGGGGCCCGGGATAGCGTCGAAGAGTACAAGTGGCAGCCTGCAGAGAGATGCTTCCGAGATCGTTATGCCGCCCGGCTTGGTTACTAACACTGACGCTGCATTCATTAAAGCCGCAATATCTTCCGTCCACCCAAGCAAGCGCAGAGAGATCTTCGGTTCGGCACAGAAACGAGCAATCCTGCGACGTGCTTTTCTGTCGTGTCCTGTCACCACGATGACGTGCATCTGCTCCTGAGTCCCGACAAGATGGGCAACCACGCGGTGCATGCGTGTTGGCCCCATGCCGCCGCCCATGATCAGCACGATAGGAAGATCATCGTAGATGCCGTAGCAGGCCCGCGTTGTTCTTTCATCATTTCGTGGGCGGAAATGTATGTCTGTAGGAATCCCGCACAGCTTAATTTTTTCCTCTGACACACCCCAGTAAGACAGTTGAGTACGCACTCTCTCATCGCCCACTATGTAAATGTCCGCCTCCCGGTTCACCCACGCCGGTTCTGCTTCGTAATCAGTAATGACGTTGATGATCCGAGCGTTTGTGAGTCCTTCACGCTTCGCTATCGCGGCCATCTCGCACGCCGCAACTTCGACCACCACAATGGTGTGGGGTTGGAATTCTGCGATCGCCTCGAAGACGGCTGGACAGCCCCAGCGAAACGTCCATTCGGGAGCAGTGTGCTGAATCTTTTTGGTGATGCGCCGAGCAAAGAAGCGATCCCACAACGCTGGCGCATAGCGAATCATGGCCCAGTAGGGCCACACATAGCCTGCGCGAAATAGACGGCGACAATCTTCGAGCGCATCGATGACATACACTTCTGTATCAGGTGCTTGCGTTTTCAGTTCATGAGCGACAGTTCGTGCAGCCCGAACGTGGCCGGAACCGAAGGACAAGGTCAGGATAAGAACGCGCTCGGTGTTTACGTTCATTCCTCCCTCCATCTCGTTAGTCTGAACCCGAGGGAGAGAGTCGCAAGGGCCATCAAACCTAGCGCGACCAGCTCACTGCTAACCTGATACCCGCCAGTTAGTGTTGTTTGTACCGCGCGCGCAGCAAATGTTGTCGGCAGGAATCCACAAACCGTTCGCATGCTGGCGGGCATACTCTCGGCCGTGTAGTAAACGGGCGAGAGGAAAACCAGTCCAGCACCAAGTGCGTCAGTCAATAGAGACCCTTGAGTGAAACTCCGAGCGCGGGCGGCAATGACTGCTCCCAACCCACAAAAGGTCAGAACTGTCAGCATGAGCACGGGAACAAGCATAATGGTTGGCCGGGTAGGAACACCTAAAGCGCGTCCTACCACGAGCAGTGTGACGGTACTGAGCGTCGCCTGAACAAAGGCGAAGACGAGCATGCCGGAGATATAGGACGAGGGGGCGAGCGGCAGCGTCGCAAGAAGCTTCAGCCGTCCAGTAAAACGATTCTCGAGGAGGAGATAGCCAAGCCAGCTAATTGAAGTCAGCGAGAGGGAGAAAATAATCGAGCCCGCAAGAAAGCGCAGGCGGTTTTGCTGATGTGCGTTCTCAGAGCCGCTCACAGCATTCGCGAACAGATACATGCCTGCGGGAAATACGAGTCCTGCCAGGAGAAATGGTCCTACCTCGGCTCTCATACTCATGAGCTGAATGCGGAAAACGCATATGATCTCCGTCAACCGTCTCATGTGCTCTTTGACTCCTCTTCCGTGAAGCGTTCCCCGGTTAACGCAAAATAAACATCTTCCAAGGATGCGCGCGCGATTGAATACTCGGAAAGCTCCTTGCCGGCAATATAGTGTTGCACTTCATTGAAGCTGGCGAAGTAGCGCAGGCAGTTGCTTCCGAATGGATCCAGTCGATCGCGATAGGTCAAGCGGTAGCTCAATTCGATGCGCGTCAATAGTTCGTCAAGCGTGCCGAAAGCAATGAGACGTCCTTGCGTGATAATGCCGATGCGGTCGCTCAGTCGTTCTGCTTCTTCCATGTAGTGGGTTGAAAGGATGACGCTCGCTCCTTCCGTAACCGCGCGACGTATCACTCCCCACACTGCCTGACGCGACGCCGGGTCGAGCCCTGTTGTTGGCTCATCCAGGACCAGCAAGGGCGGACGATTCAAGAGGGCCAGACCAATCAGAATGCGCCGACGCTGCCCGCCCGAAAGAGTTCCCACGCGCTTTTTCGCTTGCTGAACGAGGTCCAGGGATTCCATGACCCAGGCAGCTCCCGTTCTTGCGTCGACTTTTGAAAGACCTTTAAGACGCGCGAAGAGCTCAAGGTGTTCGCATACAGTCAGCGATTGAAAGATCCCCGCTTCCTGTGGGGTAATGCCCATCAAACGCTTTGCAGCTTGCGGCGAGGTAATCGCATCGAGATTGAATATCTCAACACTTCCTGCTGTCGGACGCAGTTCAGTCGTTATCTGACGTAAGAAAGTAGTCTTGCCCGCACCGTTCGGGCCGAGAATAGAAATCAATTCACCACGTCTGACGTCGAGATCGATCCCGCAATTTGCTTCCGTTCCATCGCGATAACGCTTGCTGATCCCACGCACTCGGACCGCCAATGAGGGATAAACCGGCTCGCTCACCGGTGCAAACGGCGCCGCCTCATGTTGCTGGTGCCGGGCAATTAACGTTTCTTCAATCATTCTCAGTGATGAAGCTCTTCAATATCTGTAACTCATGAGAGTTGGAGAAAATCCACAGCTGATCGGATTGCCGTCAACGGGCTGTTGCGGTAAGCCGATACCTCGTAAGGACAGCCGATCTTGCAACCTTTGCAAAAGTCCCACATCTCCGGCGATTGAATAATGATCTTTCTCACTTCGGGCGATTCGTAGATCTCTCGCAAAGACATATCGGGAGCTCCTTTGTGTAATTGAACAAAGGCGCAGGGAAACTGAATCGATCCATCGGGTCGCATGTTGATTAAGTGCGTCGCCGAACGGCAGGGGAATTTTTTTGAAAAGCCATCGTTACGGTAAAACTGGTAATAGTCTTTGTAGAAGCGTACGCACTTGTACTGTTTTTGCAGGTTCAGCACGAACCGCGCGACCTTATCCAGCGCTTCCCCTTCCATCTCGACGTCGTCGGTCTGCCAGGTCGTACGCACAACGTTGTGCACAGCCTCTGTATGCAATAGGAAACCGCGTTCTTGGCAGTAGACAGCGAGGGCGGGAAGGTCTTCAAGATTATCGAGATCGACAGCCGCATTGATCTGAATAGTGTTATAGGGAAGATTACCCTTGATGTAGTCGAGTGCGTTCAGGATCGAGGGCAAGCCATCGATGCCCCGACGCTGCGCAAACTTTTCCCGATCAAGGGTGTCAATCGAGACTTCGAGTTGATCCAGCTTCACGCAGGCTTCGGCATATCGTTTAAGCGCCAGCCCGTTGGTGGGCATTGAAGTATAGAAGCCACGGCGCTGCGCGTACTCGATGTAATCCGGCATGTTTGGATTCATGAGCGGCTCGCCGCCGGAAAAGCTCCACGCGAAGACGCCAAATTCAGCGGCCTCATCCATGCGGGCGAATACGCGTTGACGCGTGGCCCGATTCTCCGGCAGCTGGTTCTGCCAGATCGCACAATAGCCACACTTCATGTTGCAGTGCAGCGTCGACTCAAACATCACCATGAACGGCCGGTTGAAGCCGTACCGCAGCTGCCGAATCGCGTTTCGGAACATCAGTCTCTTTTTCACAGGTGTGCCTGGTTATCCGAAATCTGCCGTGCAGCTTTTGGGGTAGGCGACAAAGTTGCGCGCACCCCACTCCCGGACACAACTCTCAGCCTTCTAAAAATTCGTTCGATATACACTTCAGCGAGTAGTTCACCGGAAGGCTGCTCTTAAACCTTTGGATTGCGCAGAGAGAGTCAGCAACCGATGTGCCGCGGTCCGAAAACGCGAGTGGGGAAATTTGCTGGGCCAGCAGCGGGATCTGCACGACTTAAGAGGCGGGTTTAAGGTCTTTCGAGAACCAGCAGCGGCGCGATGCCACCATTAGCATCCGTGACGGCGACAAAGTGTCACCCTGCTTAGAAGATGATATCAAACCCGCCAGTTAAGCAGCGCCGGTAGGATCCGCAAGATTGCTTCGCTCGTTACGCGAATCAAACTGAACTGTAAGGTTTACTTGTAGGGCTTCTCGGCGTGGCTGAATGTATAGCGAAACATCAGTGTGTGCCTGGCGGCGGTCTGGCCGAAATCTGTCGAGAGGATGTATTCAGCGAGGAAATTGCGATTGAATCGCCAGCCAATGCCAAAGTTTGAGAAGTAGTCAGTGAAATGATCGCGGGTGCTACCGTCTGGCTCGAAGATTCCGGCATCCGTCACGCGCTGGCCAAAGCGATCGGGATAAAGATTCAAATCCGTGACGCGCGATTGCGTAACCGAGAGTATAGAGCCGGTCATAAACAAGCGGCGCCAGACGTCTGCCTGCACCGCCCCGTGAAGTGAAACGAAAAACGCTCGGTCTTTCTCTTTCTGGAGGAGGCTGCCGGTCGCCTTCTCAATCCGATTGTCCTTTATGTTCACGGTCCCGCCTGCCACATCGAAGCTAAAGATCATTCGCGGCCTAAGCGCGTAACCCAGACCAAGACCAAGTGCAGCCCGAGTCGAGTGAACTCCCAGGCTCGAGTCCACAACGCGTTTGCGCCTGATGCTCTCGTCGTTGTCGAGGGAGAGAAAAGATCCCTCGATTCCGTAGAAAAGACGTCGCGTGAATGTCCCTCGGAACTGTGCCCCAAACTCTGAGAAACTGCCCATGGCATCTGAGCGATTTCGCAGGCGACTTGCGCCATTGAGTGTGCGAGAACGTTCGCGGTCCTGGGCCGAAGTGACCCCATAGCGATAAAAAAATCCCAGCTTTTCACCACCCCCCAGCAAGCGTGTAAAACCAAAAGTGAAACGCGTGCGGCTCACCGCTGATCGTGAGTCAACCCGCTCAGTGGCAATAAAGTCGGTGGCGTCCGTTTGTGTCACTGTATTCAGGAGCTTGCCCTCTTCTGTCAAATGGTCAACACCGAAACCGATGCTTGTGCGTCCATCTCTTCCAAATCGGCGCGCCGCTTCCAGCGAAACGGTGGCGATTCGATTTGTAGTCGAGCCATCCACAGTGCGAGTTCCCAGTGCCCCAGGTGAGAAGAAAGGGCCTGTCAGACCTATATTGTCTTGAACAGTGAAAGATTGGAATCCATCTCGCGAGATGGCAACTCGGCCCCCAATGACTGCCCGATACTTCTGCAAGGGAACGAATACAGAAACTTGCGGCGAAAGGCTGTAATCAACCAGACGAGGCTCTCCGAATCCAAGGAGTTGTCGGGCGTTCTCTCTCTCCTGGGTGCCACCGATAGAGGGCAACATAAAAACTCGAGCTTCTGTGGCTGAAAACTCAGTTGCGTACGCGGGGTTGTCAATACTGTCGAAATACGAGTCCGGGAAGGCAGTAAAGCGGGAAGGAAGCGGGCTTTCAACACTCTCGACAATACTATCGAAGTATCGTTCATAAACTCCCGCCGCCGTGCGCACGGAATCTCTCGAATGTACATCGGTCGGAAGCGTCTGCTGATCCTCATCTCCGCTTCCTTCGTCGTGACCGAGCTTGTTACTCGTGCGCTCACCGATTTCGTTGTTCGGCCCCGGAATAAAAAACCGGATGTCTTCGTTCGCGCGGATGATTACTCCATGGCCCGCCTCAACGCGTACGCGTCGCTGCGGATGCACAAGGCTGGCAACATCCACGAGTCCTTCATAGACCACAACCTGCGTATCACCGCGCGCTCCGACAGCCACGCTGAATTCAGTTCCGCGCACAGCGATCGAAGCGGTCGGGCTATTAACGCGGTAAGGATTTGGTCTCCCGCCGAAATGATTGATTCTCACGCGCACACGGCCTACAGTAATCTCCAGGAGTTCACGCAGTGACGACACATTGAGATAGTCCTGCAACACAACAACGGTCCCAGGCTGCACTATGACGAGACTGCCATCGCTGAGCTCAATAGAAACGCTTCCGCCGCCTCGCGTATCAATTCTGTCCCCTGGCATTAGCGCCATACCACGTGCAATGGCAGAGTTGGTGCGGGCGTTGCCGTCCAATAATGCGTGACCCCGCACGCTTGTGATCCTCGCTTCCACGGCGCCATTCTGCGCTTTCAGTGCCAATTGCGTGGCCTGCACCACCAGGATTAGGAGCAACACCCGGCCAAGGATGTCGGTGAGTGTCAGTCGCGCCTGATTGAATTCGAGTAGTTTAATGGGACGCACCCGACCTGACTTTATTTAAGATCAAGGTTGTCTTCATCCGAAGGATCATCGCGTTCGATCCCACTTTCACCCTCCGCTACAAGTTCCTTGTCAGCTAGAGAGAAAAGATCGTACCGGGCGATGAGGCGCTGAATGGTGCGCCGGTTAAGCCCAAGCATGCTCGCTGCTCGCCGACGATTACCTCCGACCTCGGTTAGTATGAGCCGAAGATAGCGGCGCTGCAATTCCTCCATCGACGGTCGATCCGCGACCAGTGTGGAAACGGGATCATTGCCTAAAGAGGTAGCGCCCTGACGTGCTGTGGCTATTGTCGACGGTAGGCAATCTATTGTAATGAGGCCGCCCGAACAGAGAGCTGCGGCATGTGTCATGGCGTTTTCCAGTTCGCGGACATTGCCTGGGAAAGAATATCCATTGAGAGCTTCAATCGTCTCCTTTGAGAGACTCAGACGCGACTCATCATCGTTACTTAGCCGGCGCAAAAAATGGCGCGCGAGCAATTCGACATCACCGACCCGTTCGCGCAGCGGCGGAAGTTCGATCGTTAGGACGCTAAGACGATAATACAGATCAGGACGAAAGGTTCCCGCAGCGACTAATTCTTGAAGAAGGGCATTACTCGCACCGATAACGCGAACGTTGACCCGCTGCACTTCGGTGGACCCTACGCGACGCACCTCGCCCGCCTGGAGCACGCGCAACAGACTTGCCTGGAAGGCTGCACTGGTTGAGGCAAGTTCGTCGAGCAAGAGTGTGCCACCATCGGCCGCCTCGAAAAGACCGGCCCTATCAGTCGTGGCCCCAGTAAAGGATCCCTTCATGTGACCGAACAATTCAGCTTCAAGGAGAGCGTCAGTGAGTCCGGCGCAGTTGATCGCCAAAAATGGTTTACTCGCGCGTGGGCTAAAGTCATGGATCGCGCGCGCGACTAGTTCCTTGCCGGTACCAGACTCACCTACTACCAACACAGTCGCGTCCGTTCGCGCTGCGTGAGCGATCAACTTATAGGCGCTCACCATGACGGCGCTTCGTCCCACCAACCCGGAATGCGAAAGCTCATCGAGTAAGGAGTCCGTAACGCTTGACGTCGCTTTCGTTTCGGCTTCCGCATGCGCCCTGAGGTGCCGACGCACCAATGAGGCGAGCGCCGCGATTTCAAAGGGCTTAGCAATAAAGTCGCTCGCCCCTTCAGAAATTGCGCGAACCGCGAGCTCCACTGATCCTTGCGCCGTGATTAGGATGATCGGAATACTGGGTGAGACTTTTCGCAACGCCCGAACAACTTCTAGTCCGTCGCCGTCGGGCATGAGAATATCGCTTACGACCGCATCGAACCGTGAGGCACGCGCAGCGGCGATCGCTTCGCGTCCGGTGCGCGCACACGTCACACGAAACCCGTTAACCGTCAATCCGGTTTCCAAAGTCAACCGGATCGAACGTTCGTCGTCCGCAACGAGCACATGTGGCGAATCCCCCGACATATTAGCGCCGACTAATGTGGGTGCCCCTGTTAAAGTCAAGGCCGTTGGCCCTACTTGGCCACGCGTTAACCTCGCCGAAAGCTTATACTGAGGGTGATAGACTAGTTCTCTTTCCGCTGTAAGGGCAAGTAGACCGAGAAGGTCGAACCAACCTCAAGCTCACTCTCAACAGCTATTCGCCCACCATGCAATTCCACAATCTCTCGCACGAGTGATAATCCCAGGCCCGTACCGGGAACGTCGGCATCCTCCACGCGAGGTACACGATAAAACTTCTCAAAGATACGGCCAAGAGAATTGGTTGGGATGCCGTAGCCATGGTCGGTTACTTCAATCACCAGAGTGTCCGCTTCGGTGTGTCCTGCGACGATAATCTCAGTTGCGACCGGACTATACTTGATGGCATTGGCAATCAGGTTCGTGAGGGCTTGCGCAATCAAATCAGCGTCCGCGAGCAAACCGGGCAGGTTGGGAGCCAGGCGGCGCGCGATCCTGATGTGGCGTTGAGCGGCGACTGGTTCAAGCAGCAAAAGAGTTCGTTCGATCAAGGATCCGATACTTACAGGTGCAAGCCGGAGCGAGCGAGCGCCCGATTCGAGTCTGGTGATGTCGAGGTACTCATTGATCATGTGCGACAGTCGCTTCGCTTCTTCGTTGATCGCCAGATGCATCTCGCGTCGTCGTTCAGAGTCCACTTCAAACTGTGCGAGTACTTCGCTCATTCCCTGGATCGCCGTTAACGGTGTCCGCAACTCGTGCGTTACGAGTGTCATAACGTCGGTCTTCATCCCCTCAAATTCACGCTGTTGCGTAACATCGGACAACGTCGCCACTAAACCGAGAATCTGGCCAGTTCCGTCCTCTCCAGATGTAACCGCAGAGAGGCGTATAACGCAATAACGTGGAGGAGTGTCTTTGACCTGAAACTCACTTTCGAAACGGCTGCGCTCGATAACCAAGCTAAGCAACACTTCCCGAGCTATACGGTCCCCTTCCCGATCACTATCAGCGGAGCTATCCTTCATTTCCTTCATACGCCAAAATAGATCGCTACCAATGAGTCCACGCTCGGGTATACCGAGTATTTCTGCCGCGCGAGGATTGGCAAAGGCAATGCACCCGCTGATGTCGGCCACAATTAAACCTTCTTCTGCCGACCGTAACGCTCGATCTACGAAACGCGCCCGCGCCAGGAGACGCCGATTCAGGAGTCCCAGGGCACGGGTCTTCCATTCAATCCCTCGGGGAAAGTAATGACGCCAGGTGGTTAATGAGGAAGGTTGACCGGCAGAGGCTTCGTTCTCGACTCTGGCCAGGTAGCCGACGGCAATCTCGACGCAAAGACGTAGGGTATCGCTGTCGATCTCGCGCCCCGAAAGAGGTCCAATTAACAGTGCCCCAGCGCTGTCGGCCGTCCATCCGAGACGAAGCTTCAGCGGCGATAATGTATTACCAGCAGTCTGCGCCGGTGCAGCTGTTAGTTTGTTTCCACTACTCCCTTCCAGCGGCGGCAATTCAGCATTAGTGATCGAGGAATGAGGGGCGCTCTGCAATTGAGAAAAGGAATCCTGCAGCTCATCTTCTGCTACCGATGGTGAATTGCCCGCGCCATACGAGGCGGCGAGTCTATACCGCCCTCCCTTTCCGTTGCGACCGAGATAAATGGCAACTGCACTAGCCCCGGTCAAACGCGCGATAAGAGCAGCCGGATTCGCGGTGAAGTTATTCGTAGCCACTAGTTCCGGTCCAAAGACCGGAAGCAATTCGTTGGCCTCCGTAAGTTCGAAAATCCTTTCGTCCAAATCCGTACTCGCGTTTATTGATCTACGGAGGAGCGCCAGGGGCGCAGCAGTGGCAAATGAAACTAGCAAAGCAACAACCGGCAGTACGACAAGGAAGTGCGCGAACGCAATGTAAGAACTGACCAGAATGAAGGCAAGCAAACCGAAGAGAGCTCCAATTTGCTTGACGGTTTCGAGTCGTCCCTGAGCAACGGAGAGTGAGCCCAGAACAGCTGCAGCCACCAGTGCTGCTAACAAGGCAACTATCAAGTCTGGGACGTCCCTGTAGAAGCGCGATCGTAGGATCGTGTTTATCGAGTTCGCTAATATCTCGACACCGGGCATGAGTTCGCCATGCTGCATGCCACCAGGTCCCTCGGTATGTACAAACGGGGATGCAAGATGATCTCCAAGTGTCGCCGCAGTCGCTCCAATCAGAATATATTTTCCGCGAAAACTCTGCGGTTGAACGCGACCGTCCAATACTTCGGCGAAGCTATAGGTCTGATGTGAGAAAGATCCCGGCGGTCCCACATAGTCAATCGCCATTCGAGCCGGCTGCAAGTTGTCTACAGGATGTTGTGCGTTTTGCGACGCAAGCCTGAGCGTGTGCACGTTCTGTGCAACGGGTATTGTGTGGCTGCCCAAACGAAGATAGTCCGCGGCTGCATGCACACTGTCGGCGCGAACGCCGTCCCCCACACGTATCGTTTCAACGGCTATCGCCCATAGCGCGTGTCCATCATCATCTGCCTTTCGCAAAGGCAGCTCACGTGCGGTCCCGTCGCCTTCGGGCGACACGTTTACATGACCCAGCCCAGATGCGGAGTTCTCGAAAAGAGCCAACGGTCGCAACCAGCGACTGTGATTAGTTACTCCTCCATCGCCTGCCTCAATGAGCTGCGCCCCGATCACCGTATTTCCAGAACGTTTGATTGCCTCAGCCAGCGCTGTATCGTCCGCGCTTGTGGTGGGTTCGCTGTAAAGAATGTCCAGGGCGATGGCCTTGGGCTGGGTTGAGGATATGGAATCGAGGGCCCGGGCCGTCAAAGTCCTGGGCCAGGGAAACTGCCCAAAGCGCGTAATGCTGGCTTCGTCGATGGCAACGATGACGACATCGTCGGGCGGAGAGAGTGGGCCACGCGCCTGCATTAACCTGTCGCGTGCGTAAAGATTTAACCCTGGCGCGCGCCAGGTAATGATCATCGCCATCGCTGTGGAGACAACGATAATCGCGATGATCCATACCGCATGGCTGACTCGACGAACCGGATTAGATCCGTCTTTCATGTCATTCCCCGAAGAACTAGTGCTACTTTCAATTTGGCATAAATCGGCTCGGCGTCATAGTCATCCATTAGAGCGATGAGCGATACGCCCCCTGAGCTGAAGCGAACAGGAAGTCAGGATTCGTCTTAAGACTGAAGCAACACAAATGCCGCGTTCTCAGTTTTAACGCAATGCTCGAACAAAGTGTGGACAAAGCAGTCAGGAGCGTAATGAATTTCCGTGAGTGGACATTTCAAGCGGCAATTTGCCGCGCGAATCGCCTCGGGCGGTGTCGAATCGCCACCCCTCGAGTGTGCTCGCCGCAAAGGTGTTCTCCTGTTGCCGGCTACACCGGCCCTCACGGCCGCGCGGAGAAATATGACCGATCAATACTCAAGCACCAACACAGAGTCGACTTTGTCAAAGGATCAATATTGCAACAAGCCTTCGCATTCGGATGTTTTGAACATTCAGTTGTTTCTGAGATCGTCGGACTTGAATCCTCATTAGTTCCTCCTGAGTTCACGGAGGGT
>Ga0070707_100002527_pt1 | contig 17406 bp, 13 predicted proteins | sample KBSK5502metaG_FD_65468 | JGI IMG/M metagenome (GOLD analysis project Ga0070707, IMG submission 65468) | Corn, switchgrass and miscanthus rhizosphere microbial communities from Kellogg Biological Station, Michigan, USA - KBS K5-50-2 metaG | ecosystem: Host-associated > Plants > Roots >... | reverse complement strand
AGTGGAAGCTGAGCGCCAACCTGGTCTTCCGGGTCAATGTCCACACCACGCCGCTCAAGTTCCCGGCGCTGGTCCAAGTGCCCGATGATCCGGGTGCCTGGGACCAGTCCGGACTGCAGTCCGCGGACCTGGTCTTCGAGTACGCGACCGAGGGCAACATCCCTCGCTTCACAGCGATCTTCACCAAGGTTCCCGACAAGGTCGGGCCCGTGCGCAGCGGGCGCCTGATCTCGATCAAGCTGACCCGCCACTACCACGGCCAGCTCTTCCTCAGCGGCATGAGCGAAGGGACTTTCGGCGCCCTCAACCGCGACCCGGTGCCGACCTTCTTCGACACCCAGGGGTACTACTACAGGACGCGCGACCACCTGGCGCCGGACAACCTGTACATCAACGCCGACGCCATCCAGCGCGCCGAAAGTCAGGCCGGGGTCCCCGACGCCGGCATCCAGACCGGGCATCCGGCCCTTTCCGGAGGCCAGCCGGCCGACTCCGTCAGCGTCCCCGAGCACAGCGCCACCTATCAGCTAGAGCAGGACAGCAAGACCTACATCAAGAGCGAGCAGGGGCACCAATTCGGAGACGCCTCCATCGGTCAGCCGCTGCGCATCTCCATGCTGATCGTCATGCACATGCCGGTCTCGGTCACCGGCATCATCGAAGACGTCAACGGCGCCCACGGGCTCGACTACAACACCGAGGCCGGCGGCCGGGCCGATATCTACTACCAGGGCCAGAAGTTCTCGGGCAGCTGGGCGGCGCCGGACCGCTCATCGCCGTTCACCTTCACGCTCGACGGCGGCCAGCCGGTGGCGCTGCCGGCCGGCCTGGTCTGGGTCGACGTCGTCCCCTAGCGATCGGCCCGATGTCAACATTGCCCGCAATGAAGGGAGTGGCCGGGCTCAAGGAGTCGAACCTGGCAGAGCTGGCGCAGCTGATCAGTGCGGAGGTGGCCGGCTTGCAGGACGCCTGGACGATGTCGGATGTCCAGGATGTGACGGAGCCCGATTACGAGATGTACCTGCTGACGCTGTCCGCGCTCTCGCACGTCCACGCCACTCTCTCGCCCGGTCGCTACTGGATCCTGCACCGCGACGACAGGGTCCCGAGCACCACCGAGGAGTGCATTGCGGCCGGGGCCGGGATCTGCGGCAACCAGGCCCAGGCGATGCTCGACGTGATGCGCGAGCTGGGCGGCCAGGCCCGGCCGGTCGGGCTCTATTACCGAGGATCTCTGGGCCAGGCCAGCCACGCCGCCGTCGAGGTTGCCTGGGGCGAAGGCTGGCATTTCATCGACGTCACCAACGGAGCCGTGTTCCGGCGCAGAGGTGGCCGGGCCCAAGACCTCCTCTCCCTGCGCGAGGTGCTCGAGGCGCCCGATCGCCGGCAGCTGGCGCTGGTCAACGCCTCCAAGCCGGAGTTCCGGCTGACCTCCGACCTGGTCGGCGATCCGCTCGAATACCTCGAGGCCGAGCCCGATGTGGTGTTCGACGGCCAGGGCACCGTCCACCTCAAGCCGCGCGATGAGGGAAGCCGCCTCCACTACAGTCTGATCGAGCTGCCCAACTACGTTGGAGCGACTCCCCGCTTCATGGGTGGGGTCGGGACGCTCACCCTGCGCCTGGAGGTTCCGCAGCCGATCGAACGCCTGGACATCACGGTCCAGGACGTGGGCTGCGCCGAACCCCGGCTCCGGGCCGTCAGCGATTCCGGCTCCTGGGAGGCGGAGGTGTCACCTGGCGCCGACCTCAGCCTGCCGGTGCGTGCCGGTGCCGGCCACGTCGTACTGTCGGCGCTTGCCGCGCCCGGCGAAGTCTGCTACGTGATCATGAGCGCGATCTCGGCGGCGACCTCGGCCGGCGAACTGCCCTAGTGTCCCGAGTCAGAAATTCGCCGGCAATTCATCGGCTCCGGACGTCGATGCGAGCGTCAGGGGGCCCGGCCCTTCGTCGTCACGCATCTTTAGATGCGCTCCTCCTTGTGCCACCCCTTCCTTCGCCTCGCCGTCCGGACCGGCACCCGTGCGGGTGCCTGCCGCGACTTGTGCGACGAACTTCCGACTCAGGACACTAAGTCATGACCGTGCTGGTCATCGGGGGTGCCGGGTTCATCGGTTCCCACGTGGTGAGGCGGTTGCGCGCCGAGGGCGAGCGGGTGCGCGTGCTCGACAACCTCTCAACCGGCAAGGCCTCCCACCTCGACGCCGACGTCGAGCTTGTCCAGGGCGACATCCGCTCCCGGCACGACCTTGACCAGGCCCTGCGGGGCGTGCACGCCGTACTCCATCTGGCGGCCCTGACCTCGGTGGTGCGCTCGTGGGAGAGCCCGGTTGAAGTGCTGGACGTAAACGTTCAGGGCACGGTCAACGCGGTCGAATCCGCCCGCGCGGCAGGCGTGCACACCTTCATCTACTCCTCATCCTCCTCGGTCTATGGAGACCAGGCGGCCACCACCAAGTCAGAATCGATGCCTCCGAAGCCGATCTCGCCCTACGGCCACTCCAAGCTGGTGGCCGAGCAGTACACGCTGGCCCGCGGCGGCGAGCTCCGGGTCCTGGCCTTGCGCTACTTCAACATCTTCGGGCCGGGCCAAGATCCCGACTCCCCGTATGCGGCAGTCATCCCGCGCTTCCTGACTCATGCCGCCCATGGCACCACGGCGGTCATCGACGGCGACGGGCTGCAGAGCCGGGACTTCACGTTCGTGGACAACGCGGTTCATGCCAACTTGCTCGCCTTGCGCGCGGTCTCGGGAGGTGTTGCCCTCAACATCGCCTGCGGCCGTTCGGCCACCCTCTTGGACCTGGTGCGTGAGATCGAGAGGGTGTCAGGCTGCCCGCTACACGTGGAGCATGGCTCGCCCCGGGCCGGAGACATCCGCCATTCGCTCGCCGACATCAGGCTGGCCGCCTCCGCGATCGGCTACCGGCCGGTCGTGCATTTCGAGGACGGCATCGCGCGCACCTATGGCGCCTACGCCCGCGCCTGAGGTCGTCACCATCATCACGCGCATGAACGTCGGCGGTCCGGCGCGCCTGGCGATCTTGCTGGCTGCCGGCATCCCCGAGACCGGGCACCTGGTGCTGACCGGGGACCCCGGGCCCAGCGAGGGATCACTGGAATCGCAGGCCGCGGAAGCCGGGATCCGGATCCAGCACGTGCCCGGACTGCGGCGCGCCATCTCGCCTCTCCAGGACCTGCGGGCGCTGGTATGGCTGGTGCGCTATCTGCGTAGGAACCAGCCCCGGATCGTGGCCACCCACATGGCCAAGGCCGGCCTGTTGGGGCGGCTGGCGGCGATCGCTGCCGGAGTGCCGGTCCGGATCCACACCTTCCACGGGCACGTCCTCGAGGGTTACTTCGGGCCCGGCGTGAGCCGCTCCATCCGCTGGGCGGAGCGACTGCTGGCCGGCTTCTCGACCTGTCTGGTCGCCGTCAGCCCGGAGATCGCGGCGGAGCTGGCCAGGATGCGGATCGGCCCCGACCGCATCACGGTGATACGGGTGGGGGTCGACCTGCTGCCGGCTCGACGCGGCCGGCTCCGGGCGGAGCTGGGGCTCGATGAGTCACCGGTGGTCGGGTTTGTGGGCCGGCTCACCGATGTCAAGGGGCCGGACGTCTTCCTGGAAGTCGCCGCGAGCGTCCACTCGCGGCGCCCAGCGGCGAGGTTCGTTGTGGTCGGTGACGGGGAGCTGCGACAACAGCTGCGGAAGCAGGCATCGAGACTGGGCCTGGATGAGGTTCTCCAGTTCACGGGTTGGCGTGAGGACCTCGAGGACGTGCTGTCCGACTGCGACCTGATCGTGTGCAGCTCGCGCCACGAGGGCACGCCGCTGGTCGTGATCGAGGCAGCCGCCCTGGGCGTTCCCGCCGTGGCCAGCCGGGTAGGAGGCCTGCCGGATATCATCCGCGACGGCGTGAACGGATTCCTCCGGGAGAGAGGGGACGTCGCCGGGCTGGCGGGTGCCGTCGAACTGCTCATCGATGAGCCCGAACGCCGGCGCGCGATGGGCCAAAGCGCCCGCCGCACCTACCGCGAGCGTTACTCAGGCGCGCGCATGGTGCGCGAGACCCGGGCGGTGTACCGACAGCACTTGGGCGCGCCCGGCCTGTGACCACCGGGCAGCGGGTGCTGGTGACCGGCGGCGCCGGATTCATCGGCTCACACCTGGTAGATCGGCTGCTGGAATCCGGCCATTCGGTGGTGGTGCTGGACGACCTCTCCACAGGCAGCTACCGCAACATCCGGCACCTGCTGGACGACCCGCGGTTTCAGTTCCACCAGGGATCTGTGACGGACCCTGCGACTGTAGAGGTCGCGATCGAGGACGTGGGCACCGTCTATCACCTGGCCGCCGCGGTCGGGGTGCAGCTGATCGTTGACCGCCCGCTGCAGTCGCTGCTGACCAACATCCGCGGCACCGAGGTCATCCTGGAGGCGGCGCAGCGCGCGCGCACCAAGATCGTCATCACATCGACCAGCGAGATTTACGGCAAGAGCCAGAACGGGCCTTTCAAGGAGGACGACGACCGTCTCCTTGGCTCACCGCGCAAGCTGCGTTGGAGCTATTCGACATCCAAGGCCGTTGACGAAATCCTGGCTTACGTTTATCACCGCGAGCTGGGGCTGCCCACGGTCGTAGCGCGGCTGTTCAACACCGTGGGTCCGCGGCAGACCGGCCACTACGGCATGGTCGTGCCGCGCTTCATCGGGCAGGCGCTGCTGAACGAGCCGCTCACCGTCTACGGCGATGGAACGCAGTCCCGCTCCTTCACCTACGTCGGCGACGTCGTCGAAGCCTTGATGCTGCTGGGGGCCGCACCCGAGGCCGAGGGCGGCGTTTTCAACATCGCGGGCAGCTCCGAGATCACCATCGGTGATCTCGCCCGGCTGATCATCGAGAAGACGGGGTCGCAATCGGAGGTCCACCAGGTTCCCTTCGAGGACGTGTATGGCGATGGCTTCGAAGACCTGCAGCGCCGCGCCGCCAACACGCAGCGATTGGAATCCCTCACCGGCTACCGCTGCACCACGGGCCTGGACGAGATGATCGAGCGCATGGTCGAATACGCGAAGGAGACGGCCCGAGCGCTGTGAACATCATCCTCAGCGCGCTGGTCGCCGGCGCCGTCAGCATCCTCAGCACCGAGCCCCTGCGCAGGTTGGCGCTGCGAACCGGCATTCTCGACCACCCCGGCCGCCACAAGATCCACCGCGAGCCGGTGCCCTACCTCGGTGGCGTCGCGCTCCTCGCGGGCGCCGCTGCGGGCATCCTGCTCGGCCGCGGCCCGCTGGGCGCGCTGGCGGTGACCGGGGTGATCGCCGCGCTGGGCCTCTTCGACGACATCAAGCTGGCCTCGGTGCAGGCCAAGCTCGTCATCCAGGCCGCCACCGGCGCGGCGGCGGTGGCCCTCGGGTACCGCTGGAACCTCACCGACTCGCCACTGCTCAACGACGGCCTTTCCATCGTTTGGATGGTGGGTCTCAGCAACGCCTTCAACCTGCTCGACAACATGGACGGCCTCTGCGCTGGGATCGGAGCTGTGGCGCTGATCGGGATAGCCGCTATCGATCCGGCCCTGGCGCCCCTGGCGCTGCCGTTCGGCGCCGCCGCGCTCGGGTTCATGTTCGTGAACTTGTCGCCGCGGCGCCTTTTCCTGGGGGACGCCGGGAGCCTGCCGCTGGGATTTGTCGCCGCCCTGGCCACGATCTCGCTGGCCAACCGCGCGCACGGCCTGCACTCGATCGTGCTGCTCGTGTTTCCGGTCGCGCTGGCGGCCTTTGATACCTCCCTGGTGGTCGTGGCGCGGCTGCGTACGCGGCGGCCCGTGCAACTCGGCGGCCGCGACCACTTCTCGCACCGCCTCCGGCTCCTTGGCTGGAGCCGTTGGCAGATCCTGGGCGCGGCTTTGACGGCTCAGGCCGCGGGCGTTCTGATCGCAGCCCTGGCGGGCAGCTATCCACTGGCCGAAGCCTGGCTGGCGGTGCCCATCGGCCTCATCTACCTGACGGCCTGGTTGCGGCTGCTCGGGGTCGACCCGTATATTCCCGGCGTTGATTCCCGCCCGGAGATCGTCAGTGCCTGAGCGCGATCTCAAAACCGCGCTCCTTAGCCGCCTCCGCCAGCGCAGTGCAACCGTCTGCGTGGCCGGTATGGGCTACGTCGGCCTCCCCCTGGCAGTGGCTGCCGCGGAGGCAGGTCACCGGGTGGTCGGAGTGGACGTCGACCAAGACCGCGTCGATTTCATCAATGCCGGCCGGTCCCCGGTCTCCGATGTCCCCGACCGAGTGGTCGCCGAACTCATCGCTAAGGGCCGCTTGGCCGCCTCCACGAGCTATCGCAGCGCGACCTCGGCCGACGTGGCCGTGATCGCGGTGCCAACACCGATCGACGAGTATCGGGTTCCCGATCTCAGCGCGGTCCGGCGTTCCGTAGCGTCGCTGTCCCGCCACGTCAAGCCAGGCGCGCTCGTGATCCTCGAAAGTACGACCTATCCCGGCACCAGTGAGGAGATCATCGTGCCGGCTCTGCGGGAGCGCGGCCTGCGTCCCGGAATCGACGTCTTCATCGGGTACTCGCCCGAGCGCATCGACCCCGGCAACGGCGAGTTCAACCTGCAGAACACGCCCAAGGTGGTGTCCGGCTTCACCGTCGACTGCCTGGAAACCGTGATCGCCTTCTACGGATCCTTCGTGCAGCGCCTGGTCCCGGTATCCAACCTGCGCACGGCGGAGATCACCAAACTGTTCGAGAACATCTTCCGCATCGTCAACATCGCGCTCGCCAACGAGCTGCAGATGATCTGCGACGGCTTCGGGATCGACGTCTGGGAGGTGATCGAAGCCTGCTCGACGAAGCCCTTCGGGTTCATGCCCTTCTATCCGGGCCCCGGTATGGGTGGTCATTGCGTGCCTGTGGACCCCTTTTACCTCGCGTACAAGTCGCGCGAGAAGAACGTCAACACAGAGTTCATCGAGCTGGCGGGCCGGATCAATGCCGCCATGCCCCGGTACGTGGTCGGGCGCATCAGCAAGCTGCTCAACGCGCGCCAGCGTTCGCTGCATTCAGCCCGCATATGTTTGCTGGGAGTCTCTTACAAGCGCAACACGTCGGACGTGCGCGAGTCGCCCGCCATCAAGCTGGTCGAGCTCTTGACCGAAGAGGGCGCGCTGGTCAGCTACCACGATCCGCACGTGTCGATGCTGGAGGCTGGTGGCCAGCGCTTCCGGTCGCAGCCGCTCACAGCCGACTACCTCGGAGCCGTGGACTGTGCAGTCGTGGTCACCGACCACGACGACATCGATTGGACGCTCGTGCTCCAGTACTCGCCGATGGTGCTGGACACCCGGAACGTTCTGGGCAGGCTCGCCCCCGACCGCCAGAGAGGCGCACGGCTGCTCGACACCCTGACGTGAGCGCTCCGCGCGCGGATGACCGCATCCGCGTCGCGCTGCTGATCGGAACCCTCGAGATCGGAGGCGCCGAGCGCCAGCTGGTGCGGCTTGCCAACGGGCTCGACCGCAGCCGCTTCCGGCCCGCCGTGATCACCTGCTTCGGCGCCGGCACGCTGGCCGGCGATCTGCGCTCCGACGTTGAGCACCGAGTTCTCCGGCTGCCGGCTCTGCGCGATGCATCCGCCGCCGAACGGCCCGTCGTGAGTGCCCGGATCGCGCTGGCCCTGGCGCGCGAGCTGCGCAGCCTCCGCCCCGACGTGCTCCACGCATACCTGCCGACGACCTACGTGCTGGGCGCACTGGCAGCCCGGCTGGCGCGGGTGCCGGTGACCATCGCCGGCCGTCGAGGGCTGCACTCCTACCGGCGGCTGCCGGCCGGCGGGCGGAGCCTGGCACGCCTGGCCAACCGCCAGATCGCGGTCCACATCTGCAACTCAGAGGCCGTCCGCGCCCACGCGCTTGCGGACGAGCCCGACCTGGCACCGGCGCGGGTGGTCGTGGTCCACAGCGGGATCGATGCAGCGGAGCTGGCGCCGGTGGCCGTCCCGCCGAGCTGGCGCCGACCGGCGGCTTTGCTGGGCGCCATGGTCGCCAACTTCCACGAGTACAAGGGCCACCGGCTGCTGCTGGATGCCCTGGCAGAGGTCGCCGGGATGACGCCTCTGCGGCTCGTGTGTCTCGGCTCCGGCAGCGAGGAGCTGCTGATCCAGACCCTGATCCGGGAGCGGCGACTCGAGGACACCGTGGTGCTGGCCGGCGCGCGACCGGACGCGGATCGGCTGATCGGGAACTTCGATTTCAGCCTCCTGGCATCCTCGCAGGAAGGGTTCCCCAATGCGCTGCTGGAGGCGATGGCCGCCGGCGTGCCCGTTATCGGCCCGAGGGTCGGCGGCGTTCCAGAGTTGGTCCGAGACGGCGTCGACGGCCTGCTCTTCAAGCCCGGGAGTGCCGCTGACCTGGCACGCTGCATCCTCACGCTGGCCGATGACGCAGCGTTGAGAGAGCGCTTGGGACGGGAAGCCCGCCGCCACGTCCAGGCGGAGTTCTCAACCGCCGCCATGGTCTCCGGCACCGAGGCCATCTACGCGCAGGCCGTCGAGAGCCGGCACGCCGCGGCCTGATGTGCGGCATCGCCGGCGTGGTCGGGGGCGCGCCCGACGCGGACGTGCTCGATCGCATGGCGGAGGTGCTCCGGCACCGGGGTCCCGACTCAGAGGGCCGGCTCCGCGCTGAGAGCGTCGGGCTGGCCTTCCGGCGGCTCAGCATCATCGACGTGGCCGGCGGCTCGCAGCCCATCTACAACGAGGCGGGTAGCACGGCCATCATCCTCAACGGCGAGATCTACAACCACCGCGAGCTGCGGCGGGCGCTGGAAGGGAGAGGCCACCGTTTCCGCACCGGGTCGGATGCGGAAGCGGTCCTCCATCTGTACGAGGAGGAGGGCGAGCGCTGCCTGGAGAGCCTCCTGGGCATGTTCGCGTTTGCGATCTGGGATTCCGGCCGGCGCACGCTCCTGCTGGCACGCGACCGCCTGGGCAAGAAACCGCTCTATTACTCGCGGCTGGCCGAGGGCGGCCTGGTCTTCGGCTCAGAGATCAAGGCCATCCTCCAGCACCCGGCCGTGCCCCGGACCGTGGCTCCGCTGGCGCTCGATCACTTCCTCACCCTGCAGTACGTGCCCACGCCCGAGACCGCCTTCGAGGGGATCTGTCGGCTCCCGCCCGCCTCCTGGCTGCGCTGGCGGGATGGAGATGTCGGTATCGAGCGGTACTGGCGGCCGGACTTCCGGCGGAAGCTGGAAGGCACTGCCTCCGAGCTGGCCGGACGGCTGCGCGACACCCTCGTCGAGGCCGTGGCCGCGCGCCTGGAGAGCGAGGTGCCGCTAGGTGCGCTGCTCTCCGGCGGAATCGACTCCAGCGCGGTGGTCGCCCTTGCCGCCGGCCGCGTGCCGGGCCGCCTGCGGACCTTCACGGTCGGCTTCGCCGACCAGGCCTTCGACGAGTCCGGCTACGCCCGGCTGGTTGCCGAGCGCTACGCGACCGATCATCACGAGCTTGTGATGGAGGGCGCCCGCCCCGAGCTCCTGGACGACATCGTCTGGCATCACGACCAACCCTTCGGGGACTCGTCGGCGGTGCCCACTTTCGAGCTGGCGCGGCTGACTCGGCGCCAGGTCACGGTGGCGCTGACCGGCGACGGCGGCGACGAGGCCGCCGGAGGCTATCCCCGCTACCGGCTGGCCCGAGCCCTGGCGCCGGTGGCGGGCCTGCCGGCCCCGCTGCGCCGTCCAGCCTACGGGCTGGCTTCGCTGGCGAGCGGGCGCGGCCGCAAGCTGGCGGAGATGCAGCCGGCCGGCGGTGCCGAGGCCTACTTCGCATCGCTGGTCCATCTCACGGAGGCCGCCAAGCGGCGCCTATACACGCCGGAGTTCCGGCATCTGGTCGCGTCCGGCCCGCCGGCGCCGCCGCTCGAGTTCCTCCGCCGGCATGCGCGGCGCCCGCTGATCGACACCATGCTGGAGACCGACCTTCACCACTACCTGCCTGACGATCTACTCGTGAAGCTCGACGTGGCCACGATGGCCCACTCGCTGGAGGCCCGTTCGCCCTTCCTGGATCACCGGGTGATCGAGCTCATGGCCGCGGTACCGGCAGACCTCAAGGTCGGATGGCGTTCGGGCAAGCTGCTGCTAAGGAGGGCGCTCCGCGACCTGCTGCCGGCGGCCGTTCTCGACCGGCCGAAGCGGGGGTTCGGCATCCCGCTGGCCGCCTGGCTGCGAGGGGGATTCCGAGAGCTGTTGATCGACGTCCTGACCGGGCACCGCGTGCGCGAGCGCGGCTACCTGCAGCCGGCCGAGATCGCCCGCCTGGTATCGCGGCTGCTGGCCGGCGATGACTCGCCGCGCCACCTGCTCTGGGACCTCCTGATGCTGGAGCTCTGGCACCGCAGGTTCATCGACCGCAGCGTGCGCATCGAGCTGCCGACGGCACTCGCCTAGGGCTCCGGCCGGGTCAGGCCGCCAGCACCGCCTTCAGCACCGCCTCAACTCGGTGCGCGTAGGTGTGCGCGACCATCACCAGCTCGCGATGCTGGTCCGCGATCCGGCGCCGGTAGCCGGTGTCCTTGAAGGCGGCCACGACCTCATCCAGGTTGGAGTGGTCGCGGCGCAGCGAGATGTAGTGCTCGCCCGGGCGCAGGATGTCGTTGTAGCGGCCCTCGACCAGCACCTGGCAGGTACCGGTGCCGGCGGGTTCGAAATGCCGGCTGGAGATGGCCTTGCCGGAGACCGCCGACGCCCCGTCGGCGAAGAACCGCCGCTGGACGTCCTCCCAGGTCGCCGCCGGGTTGTCCTGCAAGAAGGCGACCACCGCCGAACGCGTCCGGTCGTCGCGCTCCAGGAAGCGAGCTCCCGACTCTGCCCCCACCACCCCGTGCCAGCGGTTCAGGAGGAGATTCCAGTCGTTCCGGTTCACCCGCTGGTATTCGATGTCCACGGTCAGGCCCAACCCGGCCGCGGACTGCCGGAAGAGCTCTAGGACGCGCGTCCGATCGACGTCGCCCAATGCGTAAGCGTGCTGATATACGTCACCGCGGAAGCCGAGGTCGACACCGCGGGGCAGCCCGAGCGGGCGATAGACGGCCGCGTTGAGCGCGGCCGGGGCGTGCAGGATGTGGCTCCGGCAATCGGCGTACAACCACGCTGCCGCATCGGACGGGAGCTGGGAGGCGATGTACTCGGCCTCTACCGACCGGGTAAAAGCGATCTTCTCCGGCATGCGCACGTATTCGTTCCCGAAGAAGATGACCAGCGGCGCCTTTCGCCGCTGCAGCAGCGGCTCCAGAGCGCGCGCGCGCGAAAGGTTGTCGCCGGCCGCCGAGTGCAGCACCACGATCAGCTCATAGCCCGGGATCCTGCGGCGCGCGCGCGCCGTCGCCCACAGGTCGTTGATGTCACACAGGTCGACACTCAGGCCGGGTGCGGCGGCCCAAGCGTCGCGCCAATCGGGCACGTACGAGAGCCGTTCGTATTCGTCGCCCAGGTAAAAGCGCAGGTAGCGCCAGCGACGGAGCGGCTGGAGCAGCCGGTTCAGCGCGTTGGGCGTTCGATTACGAACGGTGTCGGCGAGCACTCGCGGCCAGCCGACGGGGACGCTGGTGGCATGCAGCACCAGGGCACGCGCCCGTTCGCGCGAACTCAACTCAGCCTAGCGAGCGGCCATGTGCAGCGCGTGCTGGTCGATGCAGCGATCGATCAGGTCGATGTGCGCTCGCGTCCAGCCGATGCTCCGCGCCAATCCCTCGGAGAGCGAGGTCGCTGACTCGAAGCCCAGCTCGGCAGCGGCCTTGCGCGTGCTTCCGAAGCGGCGCCCGGCGTGGTCCCAAGAGCGCTGCGGCTGGAACTCGATCCCCGCGCGGCTGCCGGTGAGCTCGACGACGGCTTCGGCCAACGACAGGATGCTGGTCTCCGTTCCGCTGGCCAGGTTGTAGACGTCGCCCGGCGCCCCCGACAGGGCGCAGCGTATGAGCCCTTCCACGATGTCGTCGACGTAGATGAAGTCGCGAGTCGCCACCCCTCCGTTGTCGACCTGGAGCGGCATGTCCTTGAGCGCGCGATAGATGAAGGTCGGCGTCACGTTGCGCCAGACCGTGGCCGGGGTACCGCGCCAACGCCCCGCGCCCAGGATCTCGCCGGGGCCGTACACGTTCTGGAAGCGGGCGCGGACGGTGGGCAGCCCGTGCTGGCGGTGGTAGTAGACGGAGTAGAACTCCCCGACCACCTTGGAGATCTGGTACGGGCTGTCGAGGTCCAGCGGCACCGGACCGTCCTCGGTGACGGCTTCGGCGGGGCCGAACGTGTGCGGCGCGAGCGTGCAGCCGGAGGCCGCGTAGACCACCTTCTTCAGCGCGCGGAAGCCCTTGATGTGCTCGTACAGACGCAGCGTGGTGATCAGGTTGTTCTCGTGATCGGCCAGCGGGTTCGCGATCGAGCTCTGGTTGCCGTGGTAGGTCGCCAGGTGCCAGATGTAGTCGTATTCATCGCCGATCCGATCCAGCACCTCGGGGTCGGCGATGGAGCCTTCCCAGAAGGTGAGGCGGTTGTCGTCCGGCAGGTTGTCCCGCTCGGCGGAGAGCAGGTTGTCGACCACCACCACCATCGCCGCCCGCTCGGCGAGCAGCCTGCGCACCAGGTTGGACCCGACGAACCCGGCGCCCCCGACCACGAGGGTCCGGCTGTCGCGCAGGGTCAAGCCTTGGCCTCGACCGGCTTCAAGTGGGTGAAGGTCTGCTCGATCCCACGCTCCTGGTAGTAGCGGATCGCGCGCTCGACCCCTTTCTCGAGAGGGGTTGAGACCGTCCAGTCGAAGTCCTCTTCCGTCTTGGAGGGGTCGAGCAGGATCGTGTACACGTCGTCCGGGTTGCGCGGCCTGACCTCCACCTGCTGCTCGAGCTGGATGCCCAGCGCCTGCACGGTGGCGTCGAACAGGTCCTTGATCGAGTAGTCGCTGCCGGATGAGATGTGGTAGGGGCCGGACCGACCCCGGCCGCCCACCGCCAGCGTGGCTACCTCGACCAGGTCATCGATGAAGATGAAGTCGCGCCGGGTCTCGACCACGAAGCACGGCTTGCCGCTGGTCAGGCGATGGTAGAACGTCGGCAGAGGACCGCTCAGGTTGCGGGGGCCGTAGGCGTTGGCCAGCCGGAAGCTGATCCAGTCGAGGCCCGAAAGCACCACGTACTGCTCGCCCGCGGTCTTGCTGATGGCATAGCTGCTGCCCTCCGGCCGCACGGGGTGGGTGAGCGTGATGGGCTGCTCCAGGGGGTGCAGCCCGTAGCCGAGCGCCGTCTGGAAATACACCAGGCGGGAGACGCGCGCCCGCTGCGCCGCCTGCACCACGTTGGCGGTGCCGACCACGTTGGTGAGGGCGTCCTCGTACCAGTTGTCGGGATCCTTGTAGGAGGCGGCGGCGTGCACCACCACCTCGGGCTGGAAGCTCTCGAAGGCGCGGTCCACCAGGCCGCGATCCGCGATCGAGCCTTCGGTGAGCTGGAGGCGTGGGCGTGCCTCGAGATTGTCCCGGCGCGCGGTGGCGAAGTTGTCGATGACATGAACCTCGTGGTCCGACTGCAGCAGCCGGTCTGCGAGGTGCGAGCCGATGAAGCCCGCCCCGCCGGTGATCAGAACCCTCAAGACAAAACCTCCTGGTTGACTGGTGGGCGCAGCTCCTCGCGAAAGACGTGCGGGCGGTCGTGGAAGTTGCGCTGCCAGAGCTCGAGGCAGAGCAAGCCCCAGGCCTTGCGGCCGAAGCGCTTCTCCTGGTTGAGGCCGGCGAGCGTCTTCCGGTTGTCCACCAGCTCGCGGCTGCGCGCCGCCTGGCTGGAGAAGACGTCGACCACGAAGTCGCGGACGGGGCCCGGCTGCGTGATCCATTCGTGCAGCGGCACCGGGAAGCCCATCTTGTCGGTGCGCTCGTAGATGGCCGCCGGCAGCAGGTCGCGCACGGCGGTCCGGAGAACGTGCTTCATGTTCCCGTTCTCGAACTTGATGTTGGCCGGCACGGTGGCGGCGAGCTCGACGATGGGGTGGTCGAGGAAGGGCACGCGCGACTCCAGGCCGTGGGCCATCGAAACCCGGTCCTCGACCTGGAGCAGCGCCGGCAGCAGCGTCTTGAAGTCGAAGTGCGTCATCGAGTCGAAGTAGGATTCTTTGCCGACGTTGTCGCCGTGGAAGATCGACCGAAAGCTTTCGAAGGGGTCGTAGGCACCGAGCGCCGCCCAGTTGATCTCATCGCCCACGGTCGGCGCGCGATTGATGAGGCGGAAGTAGCGGCGGTCGAGGTCGTCGAACAGCCCCTCTCGCCAGAATTCCTGCAGCATCGGCTTGTAGTTCCGGAGCGCCACCAGGTTGGGGATGATCGACTCGTAGGTGACGACGAAGTTGCCGGAGTGGGTGGTGCCTTCGATCGCGCCCTTGATGCACTGCTCGAAATAGGCGACCAGGTAGCGGGTGTAGCCGCCGAAGATCTCGTCTCCTCCCTGCCCACCCAGCAGCACCTTGCGGTGGCGGGCCGCCAGCTGGGAGACCATGTACTGAGGGAACGAGCCGGGGCCGGCCACCGGAAAATCCAGGTGGTAGACAACGCGCTCCAGGTTGGCCACAAAGTCGCGGTCGGTGATCTCGAGTTCGTGAAGGGTGAAGCCGCGGAACTCGGCCAGCGCGCGTGCGTACGGGCTCTCGTCGTATCCAGGCTGCTGCAGGAACTTGCCAGTAAAGCCGACGAAGTTCGACCCTTCCTCGGGCGCCGCCAGCGACGCCACGACGCTGGAGTCCAGGCCACCGCTTATGTAGGCACCGACCGGCACATCCGCGCGCCGGTGGAAGCGGACGGAGTCCGCCAGCAGTTCGCTGAAACGTTCCTCGAAGTAGCGGCTGGTGTGGCTGAAGTCGGGCTGGTAGTAGACCTCCCAATACCGGCGGCAGCCGAGCGTGCCGTCGCGGACTTCGAGCAGGTGGCCGGGCAGCAGCTCCTGGACGCCTTTGAAGAGCGTCTTGCCGCCCAGGCAGAACTGGAATGAGAGGTAGTCCTTGAAGCCGTCCAGATCGGTCTCGATGTCGGGCAGGAAGGGAAGCAGCGCTTTGATCTCGGACGCGAAGTACAGGTTCCCGCCGACGGTCGCGTAGTAGAACGGCTTGATTCCGAAGCGGTCGCGAGCGCAGAACAAGGCCTGGCGGCTCTCGTCCCAGATGGCGAATGCGAACATGCCGCGCAGGTGGTCGAGGCAATCCTGTCCCCAGCGCCTGTACGCGGCCAGGATGACTTCTGTGTCCGAGGTGGTGCGGAACCCATCGACCCCCAGCTCTCGGCGCAGCTCGATGTAGTTGTAGACCTCGCCGTTGTAGGCGATCCAGTTGCCGGCCTCATCGCGCATCGGCTGGTCGCCGCTGACCAGGTCGATGATGCTGAGCCGGCGGTGCGTGAAACCGGCGCGACCGCTGGGGTGACGCCAGGTTCCCTGGCCGTCGGGACCGCGGTGGGCGATCAGGCAGTTCATGGCACCCAGCGCAGTCGGCAGCTCAGCAATCGGCCCGGAGCCGAGCCGGGCCACGCCTGCGATCCCGCACACGGCTACCGGCTCCCGGCCAGCGGTTCCGCGGCCGGCTCGATCGCCGACACCAGGGTTTCCACGATCCGCTCCGACGTGCGCCCATCGCCATACAGCTCGGGGTGAGGTATGGCCGGGTTGACGATCCGGCCCACGGCTTCCAGAACCGCGCGCGAATCGGCGCCCGCCAGGACGTTCCAACCCGACTCCACCGTCTCCACCCATTCCGTCTCGTCGCGCAGCGTGACGCAGGGCACGCGCAGGTAGTACGCCTCCTTCTGCATGCCTCCGCTGTCGGTGAGAATGGCGCGCGCGTAGCGCTGCGCGAGCAGCATGTCGAGATAGCCCAAGGGCTCGAGCAGCATCACGTTGGGACCGGGAGCGATGCCCATCTCCAGCAGCCGTTTCTCCGTGCGCGGGTGCAGCGGCAGCACCAGCGGCCGGTCGAGCTCGGCGAACGCCGCAAAAATGGCGGACAGCCGCTCGCGGCGGTCTGTGTTCTCGGCGCGATGCACGGTGGCCAGGTAGTAGCCGCCCCGTTCGAGACCGAGGCGCTCGAGCAGACGCGAGTGGTCTTCGGCGCGGTCCGCGTGGATGCGCAGGGCGTCGACCATGATGTCGCCCACCTCGTGCACGCCTGAGGTGATGCCCTCCGCGGCCAGGTTGGCGCTGGCGACAGGCGAAGGGGTGAACAGCCAGGTCGAGACATGGTCCGTGAGGACGCGGTTCACTTCTTCGGGCATGCGTCGGTTGAAGCTGCGCAGGCCCGCCTCCACGTGGGCGACCGGAACGTTCAACTTGGCCGAGGCCAGGGCTCCCGCGAGCGTGGAGTTGGTGTCGCCGAAAACAACCACAGCGTCCGGTGATTCCTTTTCGATGACGGACTCGACCGCCCCCAGCATGGCGCCCGTTTGCACACCGTGGGATGCGCTTCCTACACCAAGGTGGTGATCCGGTCTCGGAATTCCCAGCTCGTTGAAGAAGACGTCGGACATCGTCGCGTCGTAGTGCTGGCCGGTGTGGACGAGGACCTCGGTGTGGGCCTTGCGGAGCGCGATCGAAAAAGGGCTGGCTTTGATGAGCTGCGGGCGTGCTCCCACGACCGTCAGGAGCTTCATGAGCGCCCTATCTTAGCCGACGGAGTGGCGGCCGCCGGGTGCGCCTCCGAGCTCGACGCTGCACCCCGGTCGGGGCCGGCGACGGCTGCTCGCAGTGCCCTCAGGACCGGCTCGGGGTTGGTGGCAGCGATGGTTTGCAGGGCGCGGAACTGGTGGACTCCGTGGTCACCGACCGCCACCGTCAATGAGGAACGGCCGAAATCCAGGCGGGCCACCAGGCCTATCGGCCGGTGGTCCCAGCGCAGCCCGCGGATCCGTCCCTGGCGCAGCCCGGCCGCGATCTCCTCCCAATCCACGGCCTCGGTCAGACTTGCCGGCGGCCGGCTTTCGAACACGAGCTGCTGGTCCTCGAGGTGGGACGCGACCAGAAAGGGTGGGCGGCGCGAGCTCCCCGCTCGGCGCAGCACCTCGAGCTCGAGCAGGTCTTCCAGGACGAGATCCCCGGAGATCGCCTGCCGCGCTCCCCGGTCGCGCAGGTAGGCCAGCATGACTCCCCGCAGCGCGGGGTCGGTGGTCACGCGGCGGAGGGCGGCATAACCCTTGGCGGAGTAGCTGGCCGGGTCGACCGCAAACCGCCGGAGGCCGCTGGAGCCGGTGGCGCGGGCCAGCGCGCGTGCCACTCTCCCCACGCCGATGCTGGCGCGGTCGGACCGCCTGATGGGTATGCCCGCCCGGGCCGCCCGGTAGCGAAGGCGGAGGCTGTGCACCCGGCTCGAGCAGCGCCCGTCCA